>Ga0208480_1000245_pt1 | contig 20959 bp, 16 predicted proteins | sample NGESurshal092012_4_FD_184485 | JGI IMG/M metagenome (GOLD analysis project Ga0208480, IMG submission 184485) | Arctic peat soil microbial communities from Barrow, Alaska - NGEE Surface sample F53-1 shallow-092012 (SPAdes) | ecosystem: Environmental > Terrestrial > Soil > Wetlands > Peat ... | reverse complement strand
GCTAATAACTTGTCGATGAGTTTAAGATCAATAGCCATCGGGTCTCCTCAGTGTGATCCTTTCCGATGGCCGTTTACACAGTTCAATTTATACCCTCTAGAAACAACACAGAGTGGATGGCGCTCGTAATCGATTTGTTGCAGGAAAGTCTTGGGTAGCGCCAGAACCTATTTCTCTTCCTTGTGTTCCAGATTGTCCAGTAACTTCGTGATCGATGTGAACATGTCGATCGGCACTGGAAAAACGACTGTGGTGTTCTTCTCCGCTCCAATCTCGACCAGCGTCTGTAAATAGCGCAACTGGATCGCTACGGGTTGCGTTTGGATAGTCCGCGCGGCCATGCTCAGCTTCTCCGCCGCCATATACTCGCCTTCGGCGTGAATGATCTTCGCGCGGCGCTCCCGCTCTGCTTCCGCCTGGCGCGCAATAGCGCGAATCATCTGGTCCGGCAAGTCCACTTGCTTCACTTCTACCAGCGTTACCTTCACGCCCCATGGCCCGGTGTGCTGATCGAGTACCGCCTGTAGACGAACGTTCACCTTCTCGCGCTGGCTCAGCAGCTCATCCAATTCGACCTCGCCCAGCACGCTCCGCAGCGTCGTTTGCGCGAGCTGGCTTGTGGCGTAGAGAAAATTGGAGACTTCCAATACGGCCTTGTTCGGTTCCACTACCCGAAAATAAATAACGGCGTTCACCTTCACCGTCACGTTGTCGCGCGTCACCAGGTCCTGCGGTGGAACCTCCATCGCTTCGATCCGCAAGGAAATCCGGACCATACGGTCAAGCGGCGCGAACACCAGAATGATGCCTGGCCCCTTCGGCTCGTGCAGTACGCGCCCCAGCCTGAAGATCACCCCGCGCTCGTATTCCGCCAGAATCTTTACCGACGAGATCAGGTAGAAAAACAGAATGATGATCAGAATCAGCACGCCGCCTGAAAAAAACTGGCTGAGCACCGTCATTTCTAAGCCTCCTTCACATAGGCAACGAGTTCGTCTACCCGTTCCACGCGCACGCGCTGACCGGCGGGAATGCTGTGGTCGCTCCGCGCCTGCCAGTATTCCCCATGCACAAACACGGTCCCTTGCGGATTGATTTCAGTTCTCGAAATGCCGGTCTCGCCGATCAGGCTCTCCAAGCCGGTCAGGTGCTTGCTCATTCGCGCGCGCATGCCCAGATAGCCGAGGAACACCGTGATAATGCCAAAAGCCGCCGAAATGGACAGCGCCAGACCGGGCGTCACCCTGCGCGGTCCTTGAAGCAAAACAATCGCGCCCAATGCGAATAAGATTGTGCCGGCAAGGCCCGAGATCATATGAGTGTAATACTTCAGCTCAATCGTCAAAAGAAGCAGCGCCAGAGCCAACAGCGCCAGTCCATACCAGGTCGGAGAATCCTGATAGATGCCATAAGCGCCCGCGCACAGCAAGAGAATACCCAGGATTCCAGGCACGATCATTCCCGGCGCGTGCAGTTCCCAGTACACGCCGATCGCCCCCAGCACCAGAAGCAGAAACGCCACGTTGGGATCGGCCAAACTTGCGGCAATCATGACACACCCAGTTTGCCAGTTCCATGCTGAAAAAAGTTTAACGCCCGCCTACTAAACTATCTCGCCGAGCCCCCGTCTTTAGGCAATAGAGGCGATAAGACCTCAATATAGGAGAAATCAAATGCGAAAACAAATTTTTACCTTAGCCCTGTCTACACTCTTTGGGCTCGGCGTTGCGCTCGCTGCGCCCCAGGCGCAGGACCAGCCCGCGCCGCAGAACAGCCAACCCTCTGAGCGGCATCAGCCCGATCCGAACCGGCAGATTCATTCGCTCAGTAAGCGCTTGAATCTCACCGCCGATCAGCAGAACCAGGTCCTTCCCATCCTGACCGCCCGTCAGGAGCAGATGAAGAGCATCTGGGCCGATTCTTCGCTCTCGCCCAAGGATCGCCGGGAGAAAGCGCGCGCGGTTCGGGAAGACAGCGATTCAAAGATTCGCGCCGTGTTGACCGATGAGCAAAAGCAGGCTTATGATCGGATGCAACAGCAGATGCGCGAACGCATGCAGCAACGGCGTCGGGACCAGCAGCAGAATGCAAATCCCGGCTCTGGTTCGGCCAGCTAGCCGCTCTATTGGGCGATAGCCAAAGCACTAAAAGACAATAAAACCTATGAAAATCTTTTCAACAGCGTTACTCGGCCTCGCCCTCGCTATTGGTTCCGCGAATGCGCAAATATACGTTCGAATCGGTCCGCCTCCTCCTCGTCATGAGGTGATCGTCGCCCGTCCAGGTCCGAATTATGTCTGGCAAGCCGGCTATCATCGCTGGGACGGCCATGCGTATGTTTGGACTCCCGGCATGTGGGTGGCGCCGCCTCGTCCCTACTACCATCATTGGGTTCCGGGACATTGGAGACGAAGCCGGCATGGTTGGGTGTGGGCCGAAGGCCACTGGCGCAGATAAATTCTAAGGTTATTTAGTGCGGTACTGTGAGGGAGCGGGTGGGTCGCCATCCGCTCCCTCCTCTAAGCCTCGCCCCGGTGATTCGCAAGGAATTCGGAGTCAATCGCGTGTCGGCCCCGAAACCCGTCCGTCACGTGGTGCCAGAATGCGATCCCCGTTTCCCCAAGCTTCCAGCACAGATAAACTTCCTGGTCCTTATAAAGCGTCGGGAAATCCACCAGGCCCGTTTCAATATCTTTAATCTGGCAGCCGGTTGCCTGTATATTCTCTACCGTCGATTTCAGCCCGCGAGCGGCACTATCTTTGCGACCGTGCAGCGCCACAATTCGATCGTGGGGAGGAACCATGCCGCCCGCCAAAGTGATCCGCTGATTGATTAGGCCTAGCTCCGCTTCGCTCTGATCGTATTCCTGCTTGGATCGGATCAGGCTCTTCAAGAGCCGCTCTACTTCCGGCAGCAGACCCTCCGCCGCCGGCAGATCGAAAAAACGTGGCACAGATTTCAGAATCGGGAACGAAGCCGAACAGGCCTCTCCGAGCCGAGTATAGCAGCGCCTTTAAATGTTGGACGAATCGTCGAACCCACCCGAGTCGTCATTTTGTCCGGGGTCGTCATATTGTCCGGAATCATCGACGTTTTGCACGTCATTCCCTACGTCATTGCTCGAATCGTTGCTCACATCGTTGGCAATGTTACCGCCCTGATCGTCCGCCCGATAGTCCTGCGGGCCGGAGCCTTGCGGTGAGTCGTAGTAATTGTTAACTACGTTCTCTTCAATCGGCGCTCCGCCGCCCATAAATCCGCCGCCTCCATAGCCTCCGAGACCGCCGCCGTAGCCTGGGTGTGAGAACAAGGAATTAATCGCTTCAAACGCCAGGGCGCCCGCCGCTACTCCCGCGGCTGGTCTGCGCCGCGCTACGCAGAAAGCTAGGAGCGCCTCCCGGATTGGGCGTCGCATACTGGGGCGCGGCCGGGGGTGGTGGCGCCGGCGCCGTATATTGCTGCCCTGCGCCAGGTTGCGAGTACGCTGAACCCAAATACCCCGAGCTGCGCGGCGCTCCCGGCCCGAGAAAGCCTGGTCCGGAAGCAACCTGCGCGGGTTGCGCCGAGCGCTGTTGTAGATCCTGGATCTGCTGTTGCGCGTGCTGAAGCGCCAGGTCCTGAATCAGCACGGTTTGCGTCATTAGATATAACGCGTCCGGCCTTGAACCGATCTTTGTACGAATGAATTCCTCGGCTTCCGCGTCTTTCGCCGGCGGGGGCGTCTGCGCAAGCTTATCCGCCAGCCCGTTCAGCATCTGCCGTTCCTCTGGAGTCATATATGGTCCTCACTGGTGTGACGCCTGGTCATACGCGATTGGTTCGCGCTTTGTTCACATCGGCCGCGCTTGCAAGAACGCCCGGCTCGTGACAGTGTAATGAATGGAAGCAGGAGACCACCATGTTGCTGGAAGCGCCGCCGACCGCCGAGCAAGAAATAAACCCCTGGGAATCCGCGGCTCACCGCTTCGATGAAGCGGCGGAGCTGCTCAGGTTAGACGATGGCATGCGCAAGGTCTTGCGTACTCCCGCCATGGAGCTCATCGTCAACTTCCCCGCCGTCCTCGACGACGGCCGGATCGAGGTGTTCACCGGCTATCGCGTACAGCATTCCATTGCCCGGGGTCCATCCAAAGGAGGAGTTCGTTTCGCCCCCGACGTATCGCTCGATGAGGTCCGCGCGCTGGCCGCCTGGATGACTTGGAAATGTGCAGTCGTAAACATTCCCTTCGGCGGCGGCAAAGGCGGCGTAATCTGCGAGCCCCAATTGCTGAGCGAGGGGGAACTGGAGCGCATCACGCGCCGCTATACCGCCGAAATCTTGGAATTTATCGGACCGGAACGGGATGTCCCGGCGCCCGACGTGAACACCAATGAGCAAACCATGGCCTGGATCATGGATACCTATTCCATGCACAAGCGCCACACCGTCACTGCGGTCGTGACTGGCAAACCGCTCGAGCTCGGCGGCTCGAAAGGGCGTCCGGAAGCTACCGGCAGGGGCTGCATGATCGTCACCATGGAAGCTCTCAAGCGCTTCCGCCTCTCTCCTGAGAACACGCGCGTCGTCATTCAGGGATTCGGAAACGTAGGCGGCATGGCAGGTCGGCTGATGGCGCAACATGGATTTAAAGTAATAGCGATCGCGGAATATGATGGAGCCGTTTTCAATCCGCATGGCCTCGATGTCGAAGCCCTCACGCGCTACCGGAAGGAAACCGGATCGATCAAAGGCTTTACCGAAGCCGAAGATGTGGATAAAGACGACGCGATTTTGATGGATTGCGACGTCCTGATTCCAGCAGCGCGCGAAAACGTAATTACTTCGCACAACGCCGACCGGATCAAGGCGAAGATCCTGTGCGAAGGAGCAAACGGCCCGACCACCTTTCTGGCCGACTCAATCCTCACGGAAAAGAAAGTATTCGTGATCCCCGATATTCTTGCGAACGCCGGCGGCGTCACGGTGTCTTATTTTGAATGGGTCCAAGACCGCCAGGGATATTTCTGGAGTGAGAAGCGCGTCAATGAGCAGCTCGAAGACATTATGGTCGCCGCTTTCAACGATGTGACCGGTTACGCGGAGAAGCACAGCGTGAACAATCGCATCGCCGCGTATATGCTGGCCCTCGACCGCGTTGCCAGCGCCATCCGCATGCGTGGGCTGTACGCATAAGCTACGCCAGCGGATTGATCCAGCGAAGTCCCGAGAAACGGCTGAAGTCTTTGTCGGTCGATGCCAGGATGGCGCCATGCTCCATTGCCAAAGCAGCGAGACTCGCATCACTGACAAGCGGACCAGTCGCTTGGCCGTCGGCGACAAGCCGCTCCAAAAGCTCCAGATGCCGAGGCCCAGGCTCTACCACAATTACTCCAGGCTGGGCGAGCCAGTCTCGAAGGTTCTGAAATGCCACGGACGCTCCATTTGTTTCGCGCAAGAGGCGCCTGTTTGTGCCAATGCGAAGAAATCCCCAAATCGTCGGCCATGGCAACCCGATCAGTTCAGGCCCCTTGAAAAGCTCCGCAAGCCACGCTGTGGCGGCCGCATGCTGCGAATCATCTTTGTTGTAAGCGTAAATGAGGATATTAATATCGAGGATAATCACCGGTGGTCCGGGCCCTCGAGATACTCGAGCAGCGCTTCGGTGCAATCATAATTCAAGCCCTCCACATGACCCATATGCACAGGCGTGACGCGGAATTCCCGCTGCTTCGGTGGCTGGCTTTCCTGAGCGGCAAAGGCTGTCCGGAGCAGCTCGTTCAGAGTGTCACGAAAGCTGGCGCCGCGCGACCGGCTTTCCTGTTTCACGCGCTCCACAACATCCTCATCCAGCGTTACTGTGGTTCTGATGCTCATGATGCCTTCACTTTAGCATCAAGCGCATCCTAGCTAGACCCGGCGGATTTCGCTACGATTGTGAAGTCTATGCCGCGCGATGACCACTGAGCCTTCCACGCCGCTGATGCGGCAATACCAGGCCGCAAAGCAGCAGGTTCCGGGCGCTCTGCTGCTGTTCCGTCTCGGCGATTTCTATGAGCTGTTTCATGAAGATGCCATAACCGCGGCGCGTGAGCTCGAGATTACGCTCACTTCCCGCAATAAGGAGCGTGGCGAGCCTGTTCCCATGTGCGGCGTGCCCTATCACGCGGCGGATGGGTATATTGCCCGGCTCATCCAACGCGGCTATCGCGTGGCCATCTGCGAGCAAATGGAAGAAGCCGGACCCGGCAAAAAGTTGGTGCGGCGCGAGATCACCCGCGTCGTTACCCCGGGTACCGCGACCGAATCCAGCCTGCTCCGCTCGCACGAAAACAACTACTTGGCGGCTGTCTTCACCAAAGCAGGCCACAGCGGCCTCGCTTACGTCGATCTTTCCACAGGCGAGTTTCAAACCACCGAACTGACCGCGGACGAGCTGATTCCTACCCTCGAAACTCTGAATATTCGCGAAGTATTGCATCCGGAGGGCCATCCGGTCGGCTTGGGGTGCCTCGAAACAGCGCTCGACGGCTGGATCTTCGGCGCTGACTACGCCGGAAGGCAGATCCTCGAGAACTTCCAATTGCACTCCCTCGATGGCTGCGGCCTCGGCGATAAGCCGCTCGCCACTGCGGCCGCCGGCGCTGTCCTGCACTACCTTCGGGAAACCCAAAAATCCGCGCTCGATCACCTCAACCGCCCCGCCTTCTACCAGCGGCGCGATCACATGGTGCTCGATGCCGCGACAATCAGGAATCTTGAGTTGGTGGAACCGCTGTTTGCCGGCGAAACCCGTGATGCCACACTCATTCATGTCCTCGATAAGACTTCTACCGGAATGGGTGGACGCTTGCTGCGCCGCCGCCTTCTGAATCCTTCCTGCGATCGGACCGAAATAGAGGGCCGCCTGGATGCCGTGGCGGAACTCGCCGCTAAGGTCGTCATCCGAGCCGACCTTCGGAAGGCGCTCGGGAATATTCAAGATCTCGAAAGATTGCTCGCCAGAGTGACGCTTGCTACCGCGACGCCTCGCGACATGCTGGCGCTGGGCCGCTCGCTCGCTCAGTTGCCTCTCGTGTCCAGCCTCGCCAGCCGACTCGAAGCGCCCGCCCTGCGCCGCGAAACGGACCTCGTTGCCGAAGTCAGGGACAAGATTCTTTCGGCCATTTCCGAAGAACCGCCAGTCGCGCTCGCCGACGGGGGAACGATTCGCGATGGCTTTCATGCCGAGCTCGACGAGCTGCGCGATATCAGCCGCCATAGCCGCCAATACATCGCCGCCATCGAGACCCGTGAGCGGAGCCGGGCGGGTATTCCGTCGCTGAAGGTACGTTTTAATAACGTCTTCGGCTATTACATAGAGATTTCAAAGGCGAACCTGCACCTGGCCCCCGCCGATTACGAGCGAAAGCAAACGCTCGCGAACGCGGAGCGCTTCACCACTCCTGAACTCAAGGAGTTGGAGGCCAAGGTGCTAGAGGCGGAAGACAAAATTCTGATCCTCGAACGCGAAATCTTTCAGCAAGTTCGCTCTTTTGCCGCATCCCAGGCGAGTCGCATCAAATTCGCAGCGGCCAACGTCGCTGAATTGGATGTTGCGGCTGCCCTCGCACAGGTAGCCGTTGAAAACCGCTACCACCGGCCCCGCTTCTCAGATTCCGAGGAAATGCGGGTCGATGCCGGGCGTCATCCAGTCATCGAAAAGCTTTCCGAGCGCGATGCCTCGCGTTTCATTCCAAACGATTTGTACCTGCATTCGTCGAATGAGTACATCGCGGTTATCACCGGTCCGAATATGGGTGGGAAATCCACCTATCTTCGCCAGGCCGCGCTCATCCTGATTCTTGCCCAGATTGGATCGTTCGTACCGGCCGAAGCCGCTTTGCTTCCTATCGTGGATCGGGTCTTTACCCGTATTGGGGCCGCCGACAATCTGGCTCGCGGCCGGTCTACTTTCATGGTCGAAATGACAGAAGCCGCAGCCATCCTCAATACCGCAACCGCTAATAGCTTCATAGTACTGGATGAAATTGGCCGCGGAACCTCTACTTACGACGGTTTAGCGCTTGCTTGGGCCATGATTGAGTACATCCATGAGCGTATTCAGGCCAAAACCCTGTTCGCAACCCACTATCACGAGCTGACGGAACTCGCCGATCAACTTTCCGGCGTAAGAAATTTACACGTGGCTGTAAAAGAGTCTAATGACCGTATCTTATTCATAAGAAAAGTAGAACCGGGTCCGGCGGACCGTAGTTATGGCATCGAAGTGGCCCGTTTGGCCGGTTTACCCCTGCAAGTAATCGAGCGGGCGAGGTCAGTTTTATTGCATCATGAGGTAAGGGAACGTTCTCTGACAGAGGAGTTGACCCCGGGTGACGCCAACGCGCCCCTACAAATTAAACTTTTTGAGCCCGTAAACCAGGGGTTCGCCGATCGGATCAGGGCGTTAGTTATTAACGAATTGCGTCCGGTTGAAGCTTTGCAGATTTTGCAAGATTTGCAGCAAGAGTTGCTAAACACATGAGAATAGCAGGTATCATGAGCGGGACTTCGCTCGACGGAATCGATGTAGCCATCATCGATATCACCGGTTCGGGCTTCAGGGCGAAAATCAGCGTCCTGACCAGTCATTCGGTCCCTTATCCTAGAAAAATCCGGGAAGCGCTTTTGAGTATGTCGAATACCAGCGCCTTCACCGGTGACATTTCGCGGCTGAACTTCGTTCTCGGCGAGCTTTACGCCGAGGCCTTGGAAGAGACCGCTGAGCGCGCGCAGATTCCGCTTGATTCTATCAAGCTGATCGGCTGTCACGGCCAGACCATCTTTCACGAGGGACAGGCATCGCCGTATCTCGGAAAAAAAGTCGCTAGTACATTTCAAATCGGCGAGTCGAGTGTAATCAGTGAGCGCACCGGCATCAATGTGATTTCCAATTTCCGCGAGGGCGATATGGCTGCCGGGGGGAAGGGCGCGCCTTTAGTGCCCTATCTTGACTACATGCTGATTCGGCACCGCGGGCGGGGCCGTGTCGCGGTCAACATTGGCGGCATCGCCAATCTGACGGCTATCCCTCCGAATACGAGCACCGATCGGGTGATCGCTTTCGATACCGGACCCGGCAACATGGTGATCGACCAGCTTGTTACGCGTATCACGCAGGGCGGCCGCACGTTTGACCGCGATGGCGTCATCGCGGCATCCGGTGAGATCGATCCAAAACTACTCGCCAAGCTGCTGCGCGATAAGTACTTTCGCGCCAAGCCCCCCAAGACCGCCGGTCGTGAGCAATACGGGCCCGATTTCGTATCGAAGCTTCTCGATACCGAGCTCAGGAGTGAGGATCTCATCGCTACCGCGACGGCCCTAACCGCCGAAAGCATTGCGCTCGCAGTGCGAAACTTCGTTCTGCCTGAGATGCGCGTTGATGAGATCTTCGTCTCCGGGGGCGGAACTCACAACGCGACCTTGATGCGCATGCTTCAGAAGGCGATGGATTCCATTCCGGTAAAGGAAACCACTGAAGTCGGACTCGACGTGGATGCGAAAGAAGCCATTGCGTTTGCCGTCATGGCTTACGAGACCGCGCATTCGCGGCCTTCCAATATCCCGATGGCGACCGGCGCCAAGCGTTCGGTCGTGCTCGGAAAAGTGACGCAAAACGGCGCCCCGCGCAACGGCAGCGCCAACGGAGCCGGCAGCAGTCTGAACGGCGCTGCCCATAATGGCTCCGGTACGGCTACACATAAAGCCAAAGCGACTCGTGCAGCCAAGGTAAGCCGGCCGCCAGTTCCGGCGAAAGCCAAAGCCGCCGCAAGATAGGACAAGCCAAGCCGGGGAGTTTACTCGCCCAGCTTGGCTTCCGCCTCCGCGTCCAGCAAATGCAGGATTACGCGGAACGGCATGCCCGAGAGATCCGGATTGTCTTCGATGTCGGCGCGGATGTCCAGCAGAGCCCTCTCGAGCAGATAAGAATGAAGCAGAATTTCCTGGTCCGCTTGAGAAAGCGGCAGGTACGACGCCTTTTTGGCCGCGGCCCAATATCCGCGTATGAAGGCGGCGCTTACGTGCGAGTACCAGAAACGGCCCCATCTCCTTAGCGTATGCCGGGTTAAAGCTTCGTTTCGCTCGCCCGAGGCGGCTTGGCGCAGCGCGGATTGCGCCGCGTAGCCGAAAGATACCAGCATGCTGGCGACATCGCGAAGAGGGCATCGTTTGATGCGTCTCTCGCTGATGTGTTGCGAAGCGTCTCCCTCAAAATCGAACATCACCACGTCGCCTTCGGTGACTAGCAGGTGGCCCAGGTGCAGACGGCCGTGGAAACGCGTACGCTCAGAACTGATTCGCCGCTCGAATACCGCCCGGAACTTCTCGAGAATCGCGCTTTCCTGTTCCAAAACGCGAGCCGCGAGCACTCGAACATCTTCCTTCATGTCGGAATACCGCTGCCGGAGAAATTCGAGACGGCGGCTGGTCAATCCGATATAGCCGTGATACAGGCGTTGGCGGTAAAAGTCGTTGAAGGGCTCAGGCGCGAACGCGGGATCGGGCGATTCGTGTGACAGAAGAAGATGCAATTCGGCGATCCGCTGGCCCATAGTCTCGGCGAGAGCGAGATACGGGCCCACCAACTCGGTCGCCAGCGGCGGCGGATCCGCAAGCGCGAAACTCAGCGCGTAGAAGTTACTGGGAGCGGATTTCTGGACATCCACTCCCGAGCGGTGCGGCTGCTGCATCCGTCGAAGATAGCTCGCCAAATGCGCCCGTGTGTGCTGCCATGCGTCTCCAAAGTTTTCAACAAACCCGTGAAGAACCGCAATGGCGATTGGATCTCCCGACTCGGAATGAAATTCAAGGGAGCCCGCGAATGGCGCGGCATGAGGAAACGGCTGCGGCTGGCGCTCAGTAAGTAGTTGACCCATTTCCACGCCCGGATGGACGCCCGGTTCGATCGCCCTTAGAATCTTCATCACGAAGCGATCCCCATAACGGATGGAGGTATTCACTTCCGCCGAGCGTAGAAGCACCGGCGCGAGGTCGGGATGCGTCCCACCCCAAATGCCTCGGAATTGGCGGTTCCGTTGCGCGATGAGCGTGCCCGATTCGCCCGCGAACCTCCTTCGCCTTGCAAAAGCCTCCAAAAGCAGACTGCAGAACTCATCGCTTCTGGTAGCGCTGAACAGTAGCATTCGCGAGCCGTCGGCCGCGTGTATGTCGGCGATAATCGAATCCGGATGCTCTTCCTGAATAAGCTGAGCTTCGTCGCCGCGCGCTGAGCCGACCGGAATCAGATAAGTTTCCGGATCTCCCATCGCATATTCCACCCGAACGAACAAGAAGACATATTTGTTTTCAACGACTGTTATGACTTCCGCAATTTCGGTGGAACGGAAGCGTCTGTTTTGAGCCCGGAACCAGCGCCGGCTTCGCAGGAATCTTTCCAGCACGGCCGCGATACCCGCGCGAGTGCCCCAATCCCACAGTTTCACGAGAGCCGGCACAAAAACGATGGGAACGTCCGCTTTGCGCGCTTCGACGGACGGAGCGGCGACAGTGACCGGGACGGCGCGTTGTTCGAGCGCAAACCAGAAGAAGGAATTGGGACCCAAGGTCAACGGATAGTAGTTCTCGCCGATGACCGGAAAATCCGTTCTGCCGAACATCTCGACCGGCGTATGGCCCCGGTACTTGCGCAGATCGAGTTCCACGGCCTGGGCGAATCGCGACAGGTTCGCGATCACCAGGATGGTTTCCTCCTGATAGCGCCGGAAATAGGCGAGAACCCGCTGGTTCGAGGGCTGAAGAAATTCAAGCGTGCCTCGTCCGAAGGCCTTATACTGCTTCCGCAGCGCGATCAGCCGCTTGGTCCAGTTCAGAAGAGAGTGAGGATTGTCCTGCTGCGATTCGACGTTGAGCGATTCGTAATGGTAAGCGGGATCGATATTGACCGGGAGATAGAGCTTCTGAGGATTCGTCGCCGAGAACCCGGCGTTGCGGTCGGGGGTCCATTGCATCGGAGTGCGCACGCCGTTCCGGTCTCCGAGATAAACGTTGTCGCCCATGCCGATTTCGTCGCCGTAGTAGACGACCGGTGTGCCGGGCATGGAGAACAGCAGCGCGTTCATCACTTCGATTCGCGGACGGTCGTTGCCGAGCAGCGGAGCAAGACGACGCCGAATGCCAAGATTGATGCGGGCGCGCTGATCGGAGGCGTAAACGCGGTACATGTAATCGCGTTCCTCGTCTGTGACCATTTCGAGCGTGAGCTCATCATGGTTGCGAAGGAACATCGCCCATTGGCAGGTTTCGGGAATGGCCGGAGTCCGCTTCAAAATATCGACGATGGGTAGCCGGTCTTCCAGGCGCAGCGCCATGAACAGACGCGGCATCAAGGGGAAATGGAAATTCATGTGGCACTCGTCGCCCTTCCCGAAATAGGCGACAGCGTCTTCAGGCCACATGTTCGCTTCCGATAGAAGCATGCGGCGCGGATAAGCCGAATCCAGGTGCTGGCGGAGCTCGCGCAAGAAAGCGTGCGTCTCCGGGAGATTCTCGCAACTGGTCCCTTCCCGCTCATACAAGTAGGGAATCGCGTCCAGGCGAAAACCGTCCACGCCCATCGCCGCCCAGAAATCCAGCGTGCGGATCATGGCGCGTCGCACCAGGGGATTATCGAAATTCAGATCCGGTTGATGGGAGTAGAAGCGATGCCAGTAGTAGGCCTTGGCGACCGGGTCCCAACTCCAGTTGGAAGGCTCGAAATCTTTGAAGATGATGCGCGTTCCCTCATATTTATCGGGCGTGTCGCTCCAGACATAGAAATCGCGCCAGCGCGAGCCGGGCTGCGCCGCTCGGGAACGCTGAAACCAGGCGTGCTGGTCGGAAGTGTGGTTGATGACCAGCTCAGTGATAACGCGCAGCCCGCGCCGGTGCGCTTCCCTGAGAAAAGCCTGAAAATCGCGTAACGTGCCATAGGCCGGATGCACGCTGCGGAAATCGGAGATATCGTAGCCGTCGTCCTTCCAGGGCGAAGGAAAGAACGGCAGCAGCCAAATTGCAGTGACGCCTAGATCTTCAAGGTAATCCAGCTTCTCGGCGAGGCCGCGGAAATCTCCCATTCCGTCGCCGTTGCTGTCGTGAAAGGCCCGAACATGGGCCTCATAAATGATGGCATCTTTGTACCAGAGCGGGTCATCTTCCAACCCGCTGAGAATTTGCGAGTGATGCATGCGGTTTCACGCGATCCAACCATTGGAGGAATTGTCCCACCGCATGAACGTCCGGCAACAAGAATTGCGCGCGCGTTTCGGCGGGCTCCCCGACTTTGATGGTAATCCCTTCGGGAATCGCAGCGAATGCGTCTTCGTCGGTGACATCGTCTCCGATGCAGACCAGCAGCGAGGAAGCGGGCAGAATCTCCTTGGCAATCCACTTGATTGCATGGCCCTTGTGCCAATCGATCTGAGGCTTTACTTCGAGCACCATTTTGCCCTCGCGGCAAGCAAAAGAGCGGGAGCGTTCCACGGTGCTGAAGGTGATGCTGCGGACCCAATCGCGCAGGTGTTCGGTCACTCCGCGGAAGTGTACGCTCAAGGTCAGACCTTTGTCCTCGATTTCAAGACCGTCCGTGTCGCTTAACGCGAGCTTGAGCTGAAGGAATAAGGAGCGCAATTCGCGGCGCAGCGTTTCGGCTTCCGGTTCGCGGAAATGAATCGTATCCGATTCGATTTCGAGACCGTGATTTCCTACATAAATGAGATTGGCGAGGCCGGTACGCTCGCGCACATCGGCCACAGCGCGGCCGCTGACGATGGAAACGCTGAAATCCGGCCGCGCGGCGAGCGCTTCCAATATGGGTCGAATGCCAGGGTCGAGCTTGGCGCTCCGGGGGTTCGGAACAATGCTGGAAAGCGTGCCGTCAAAGTCTAGAAACAGGCCAACGCGGACTGACGAGGCGACTCGCCGCTCGAGTGAATCGAAGTTTTCAAGCAAAGCCGCCCGCTGGGGAGCTTTCTCCGCGGTGGTCATACGGCAACTCCCAGCTCGACGCCGCGGAACTCCAATTCGAGCGCCGCGCCGTCGTCAAAAGACTCGGGAAATTCGATCTTCCCCAATTCGGAGAGGAATTTACCGGCCCACCGGTAAACGTTGTTCTGCTCCGCGGCTTCACGCATTTTCCGCATGCGACGCCTGCGCTCGTCCGGGTGCATCTGCAGCGCCGCGCGGTATGCGTCCGCGCCTTCTTCAATCGAGAATGGATTGATCTGCAGCGCATCCTTGAATTCGCGGGCCGCTCCGGCAAACTGACTCAGAATCAGCACGCCGTCTTCATCCACGCGGCTGGCCACAAACTCTTTCGCGACCAGGTTCATGCCATCGTGCAAGGAGGATACTACGCAAAAATTCGCCAAGCGATGCAGCGCGATCATCTCCGGTTGCGTGAAGTGGCGCTTGAGAAGGATGACCGGACGCCAGAACGCCGTTCCCCATTTCCGATTGATTTGCGCCGTCAGGCAGTCGACTTCGCTTTCGATTTGGCGATATGCGGGCAGATCCGACCGGCTGGGCACGGCGATTTGTGCAAAGACCAGCTTGCCGCGATAGGACGGATTGCATTCGAGGAAACGATCCAGGAAGCGAAGGCGCTCCGGGATTCCCTTGGTGTAGTCGAGCCGGTCGATGCCGATACCGAGCAATTTGCCACCAAGCGCAAGCTCCTTGCGCCAATGACGCATGTGGCCCGCCACGGCGTCCGATTCGGCGATATCGACGTGCTCATCGAAATCGATGCCGATCGGGAACGGACGCACCACGGTGGAATGGCCGCCGCGGAAGATCTCCGAGCCGGCCTGATCGACCCGGGCTTCGAGCGAACAATCGATGGTCTCCAGAAAGTTCTGGCAGTGATGCTGAAGATGGAAGCCGAGCAGATCGTTTCCGAGCAGCCCATCCAGCATCTCAGCCTGCCAGGGAAACGAGCGGAAAACCTCGCGATTCGGCCAGGGAATGTGCCAAAACTGGGCAATGACCAAGTTGGAACGCGCATTGCGAAGAATGCGCGGCAGCAGCGCGAAGTGATAATCCTGGATGAAAACGAAAGTCGGATCGTCGCCGGCTTCTTCGAGCACAGCGTCGGCAAACCGCTGGTTGACTTTCCGGTAAATTTCCCAATGATCCGGATCGAAAATGGGCCGCGTAAAGGCAACGTGGCAGAGCGGCCACAATCCCTGGTTAGACAAACCGGAGTAATAGCCTTCTTCTTCGTCCGGAGAGAGCCAGATGCGGCGTAGCGTATATCCCGGCGCCTCCGGAGGAACCTGGACGCGATCGAACCGATCCACCATTTGCCGATCGGCATCTCCGCTGCCGTGAGCGATCCAAAGACCGCCGCAGGCGCGCATTACGGGGTCGAGAGCGCTGGCCATTCCGCTGGCCGGCTGAACACATTCGATGCCGGTTTCGGCGTGCCGGTGCTGAAAGGGTTCGCGATTTGACACTACGATGAAACGATAGCCTTCGAGCTTGGTGCGAACAAACTCGGTGAGGACATCACGCGTCCAGACTTTCATTAAGCTCCCTTCATTCTGGGGTTAGATTGCCTCCAAGGTCGAACTGTTACAGTCCAGGTGAAAGTTCAACCTTAGTTTCTGAAGATTTTTTCATCTATCTCTATGCTACCCCGGGAAAGTCCGTTTGAGGTCCGCTATTCTCGTTTTGAAGCCCGTTATTCCCATATCGATGAAATTCTACTGGATCTTTGTTCCTTTTACTGGCCATTCCGCTCGGCGCCGCCGATTTGAGAGTGGGTCAGGATCGCGGCGAAGGGATCGGGTTCTCGGCGGCCCTAGAGCAGCCGTCTGATTTCGGAATCAATCGCGTGAAAGTCCCGTTGGCAGCTCTCATGCGTGTCGAATCCGCCTTGATTTCCCTCATGAAATTCACCGCCGGGATGAACGTACTGTATGATGCCGCGGCGATCGAGCAGGAAGGAAACCGAAGTGAAATCGCGATCGCGATACAGCCACCAGCGCTTCAGAGCGGACCAGTCTCCATCGAGCGCCACGGGAAACGTAAACTGCTTCTGCTGGGCGGCACGATCCACTTTACGCAGGTCCCAATCCCCCGGCGGCTTCGGATGGTAGATGCCGATAACCTGCAATCCGCGGCTTTGATATTCAGCCTGGAATTTCCGCAGCGCCGGCGCGGTCGCCTGGCAAAACGGGCATCCTTCCGTCCACCAGCGGAGGAGAGCCACCTTGCCCTTCAGGTCGCCAACATCCAAGGGCCGGGAATGGATCCACTCGCGCAATTCGAGAGGCGGGGCGGGACGTCCGATCAACTCCGCGCCGTCGCCTTTCGGATAACGCGAATCATCGAAGCGGGGCCGCGCGGAGACTAGCGCCGCGCCCGCAATTCCGAGTAATAAATTCCGCCGCGCGATCATCATCGTTTTTTCCATCATCGCTTCTTTCTGACGAGTCGCCGGGCCTTGGGCACAACCACGGGAGTAGAGGCGAAAGCTTCCTCGACCAACGCTTCCTGCTGGTCTCGATGTACTTTGTGCGCGCCGGCAGCGGGACTTGCCGCGGTGGGGCGTCCGACGTAGCGAAGCTGACGCCGGATGGGGCCGCCTCCTCCGCCGGGATTAATAACCGATTGCATCTGCTCTTCGAGGAAAAACCAGGCGCCCATGTTTTCCGGCTCTTCCTGCACCCAGAACAACTCCGCGGAATCCGGGTAGCGGTGGAGAATGTCGGTCAGCCGCCGCAGCGGAAACGGATAGAGCTGCTCGATCCGGATAATGGCCACGTCGGAGCGGCCGAGATCCTCGCGCTTTTGCAGCAGATCGTAATAAACTTTGCCCGAGCACAAGAGTATGCGCCGTACTTGATCGCCGACGAACTGCGCGTCTCCAATCACTTCCTGAAAAGCCCCGCTGGTTAGATCTTCGAGACGGGATGCGGCTTTGGCGTAGCGCAGCAGAACCTTCGGCGTAAAAATAATGAGCGGTTTGCGAACGCCTCTGCGGTCGATGCCGCCATACATCTGGCGGCGCAACAAGTGGAAATATTGCGCGGGAGTGGTTGCGTTACAAACCTGAATATTATTTTCGGCGCAGAGCTGCAGAAAACGCTCAATGCGGGCGCTGGAGTGCTCCGGCCCCTGGCCTTCGAGGCCGTGAGGCAGCAAGAGAACCAGGCCGCTCGGCTGATTCCACTTGGCCTCCGCCGAGACAACGAATTGATCGATGATGATTTGCGCGCCGTTTACGAAATCTCCAAACTGGGCTTCCCAGATCACCAGCGTCAATGGATCGGCAACGCTGTAGCCGAACTCGAAACCCATTGCGGCGTATTCACTCAGCAAGCTATCCACCACTTCGAATTTGGCTTGTCCCTGGTCCAGATGTTTTAGCGGGATGTAGCCTTTGCCGGTTTCGTAATCGCAGAATTCGAGGTGGCGCTGCGTGAAGGTGCCGCGCGAAACGTCTTCGCCGGTCAAACGAACGGGCGTGCCGTCGAGGACCAGGCTGCCGAAGGCGAGAGTCTCGGCAAAACCCCAATCGATGGGCAGGCCGGTCAACGCTTCGCGCCGCTTATCGAGCAGCCCCTTCAGCTTTGGATGGAGGTGAAAATCTTCGGGAAGCGAGGTGCAGCCCTGAATCACTTTCACGAGCGTGTTGTAGTCGGTTGCAGTCGAAGGAATGGGTTGATGAACCTGCTCGGAAGGCGCCCCGGCAAACTCCTCCACCACGAACTCCTCCCGATTTTTGCGGGCCTCGTCGAAGGTCTCGCTTAATCGGGTCCGGATCTGCTTCCGCAAATTTTCCACAAAATCCCGATCGACGAAGTTGTCGCGCGCGAGGCGCTCGGAATACTGTGTCGCGACGGTGGGAGTGGCCTTGATTTTGCGATACATCACGGGCTGAGTGAAGCTGGGATCGTCGGCTTCGTTATGCCCCCAGCGGCGGTAACCGATCACGTCGATCACCACATCGCGCTTAAATCGCTGGCGATAATCGTAGGCGAGCTGCGCGGCGCGAATGCAGGCTTCCGGATCGTCGGCGTTTACGTGCAGAATCGGCGCCTGCACCGACAAGGCCACATCCGTGCAATAAACGCTGCTGCGCCCTTCGAGCGGATTGGTGGTGAAACCAATCTGATTGTTGGTGACCACGTGGATGGTGCCTCCGGTGGTATAGCCATCAAGCTGCGAAAGCTGCAGAACTTCAGCGACCACGCCCTGACCGATGAAAGCGGCATCGCCGTGCATGAGAATTGGAATCACGCGCTCACGGCTCCGGTCGCCGAGACGGTCCTGTTTGGGCCGCACGAGTCCTTCAACTACCGGATCGACCGCTTCGAGATGGCTCGGATTAAAGGCCACGGAAACGAGAATTTCTCTTCCTCTCGTGGAGGTGTGGATGCCGCTTGCCCCGAGATGATATTTCACGTCGCCGGAGCCTTGCACGCTTTCCGGGTCCGGCTCGCCTTCAAACTCCGAGAACACCTGAGCCAGCGACTTGCCCACGACGTTCGCGAGTACATTCAAACGGCCGCGGTGAGCCATGCCGATGACCGCTTCATGCGCATCGTCATTGGCAGCACGCTCGAGAATTTCGTCGAGAACGGCGATGGTGCTCTCGAGTCCTTCGAGTCCGAAGCGCTTCTGTCCAACAAACCGCGTTTGGAGAAAATGCTCAAATTCTTCGGCGTGAATCAAGCGATTGAGTATGCGATGGCGGATGGAGTCGTCGAGCTTCCAGAGGTTGAGGGTGCCTTCCATATGGTCCTGAAGCCACTGCCGGCATTCGGGATCCTGGATATGCATGTACTCGACGCCGATCGATCCGCAGTAGGTGGAGCGCAGGCGTTCGAGGATCTCGCGCAGAGTTTCGTACGGCTCCATGTAGGAGGCGATTGCGCCGCTGGGAGCTTTCACGGCGCCGGCGAGAAACGGGCGGTCGAGATCCCAAACGGTGAGCCCATAAGAAGCGGGATCGAGCACGGCGGGATAGGTAAGCTCGTTGCCCAGCGGATTCGTGTTTGCGAGAAGATGCCCGCGGATGCGGTAGGAGCTGATGAGGCGGATAACGGCGGCTTCCTTGGCAACATCGGTATTGGGCTGCGCATGGCGGTTCGCGCCGATGTGTTGATCGATCTGCCAGCGGAGCGGGATGGCGGGAATTTTCAAATCGCGAAAAATGCCGTCGTAGAAAGCGTCCTCGCCTTGCAACAACTGCTGCAGCCTGGCGAGAAAGGCTCCGGATTCCGCGCCTTGGATAATGCGGTGATCGTAAGTGCAGGTGAGGGTGAGCACCTTGCTGAGGCCGAGAAAGTTGCGCGTCTCTTCGCTCGACGCGGCGAATTCGGCCGGATAATCGATGACGCCGGTGGCGACGATGGCCCCCTGGCCGGGCATGAGCCTCGGGATGGAGCCGAGCGTTCCGACCGTTCCGGGATTGGTTAGCGAAATGGTAGTGCCTTCAAAATCGGAGACCTGGAGCTTGTTATTGCGGGCGCGGAGAACGACGTCGTCGTAGGCGGCGACGAACTGCGCGAAGCCCATGGCATCGGCATTCTTGATGTTGGGAACTTTGAGCGCGCGCGCGCCATCCTTTCCCGCCACGTCCACCGCGAGGCCGAGATTCACTTGGCTGTGAACGACGCGAAAAAGCTCGCCGCCATTTTCGGCGTAGGCGTGATTGAGCGCCGCATTCGATTTGAGGGCTTTCACAATTGCCCAGGCGATGAAGTGCGTGAAGCTGAGCTTGCCGCGGCCTTGAGAGGCGCGATGTTTATTTATAATGTTGCGATTCTCTTCAATGATGCGGACGGGAATCTGGCGCTGGGATGTGGCGACCGGAATGGAGAGGCTGGCGGTCATGTTCTCCGCAATGCGCGCGGCGGCTCCGCGCAAAGGGATTAACTGATCGCTTGCGCCGATACCTTTTGAATCCGATTTCGCAGGTTGAGCGACGCTGGCCCTTGCGATTGCCGTGCCGGGCGCATTCGCCGGTACACTTTCCTGCGGAGTGGGCATGGGCTGGGGCGGTTCCTGCTCCGGAGGCAGCCACTGAGGCGGTTCCCGTTCGGGCGGTATTTCCTGCGGAGGCTCACGCTCCGGAGACGGCGATGGCGGAGGCTCCTGTTGCGGCGGTATATATTCGGGCGGCTCTTGCGGACCGGCGGGGCCGCCATTGTGCCCGGAACGCTCGAACAACTGAGTCCAGCCTTCGTCTACACTTTTACGATCGAACCGATACTGACGGTAAAGCTCTTCTTCCAACCAGTCGTTGATACCCGACGCGGGGTCTTTTGCTTGCGGCATGCGGTGATTTTTCAGGCTTGAACAGACGCGAAATGAGCAACGCGCAGATGGTGCGCGGGCCGAATTCATCTGCTATGGAAATTTCGTTTTCTTGCTTTTATTGTACCGGGAAGAGCGGTTTGAGCGCAGGGGGAGAGGCATTGTTTGAATCTTCGGCTCGCTGAGAAGCGCGGCCTCATCCTGCCGTTCCGCTTGCTCGCGCGCGCGGCTCTGTTACGTTGCCCGGCGCCGCCTCATTGCTGGGTCAGGCAGCTTTTTCGGCCATGGAGGCGAGTGCGATCGGATGTTCCAGGTTCATATTGAGAAGAAGTTGGTGGTCCGCCTTGGCTTCGGCGAGCAAGACGTTCGTTTTATGCAGATCCTGCTTGCGTTGTTCGGCGGCCTGTTTGCGGCTTTCCTCGTTCCGTTTGCGCTCTTGCGATTCGAAGCCAATTTCCACTTTTCTCTTTTCGGCTCTGAGCTTTAGGAGATCGTTCAGGCATTTGTGGAAAGCGCGGCTGTGGGTGGTCTGATAGCGCAGGTAGAGGGCGAGCTGCTGCGGGTCGGATAAAGCTCCATTTTGGAGGGTGAGCGCGCGCTGGCTGAGCCAGTGATGCTGCGCCATCTTCTCGACCAGGATACTTTCGGTGACGGTGGCGGGTTGGTGCTCG
>Ga0208480_1000243_pt1 | contig 21242 bp, 20 predicted proteins | sample NGESurshal092012_4_FD_184485 | JGI IMG/M metagenome (GOLD analysis project Ga0208480, IMG submission 184485) | Arctic peat soil microbial communities from Barrow, Alaska - NGEE Surface sample F53-1 shallow-092012 (SPAdes) | ecosystem: Environmental > Terrestrial > Soil > Wetlands > Peat ... | reverse complement strand
CCCGCCCGCAGCCTTCTAGCTAGCGGTCGAGCCGGCCGCCGGCGTAGTCGTGGGCATCGCGGAGGTAGCGGTGAAACGCCGCGTCTGCGACGGTCGCCTCCCACGCCCACGGGGACTCGGGCGCAAGGCTCGCGGCCAGGGGTAGGATCCAGGCTGTCCCGGACTCGTAGAAGTCGACCAGCTCCGACGAGCTGAACGACCCACCGAGTCGTCGGCGCAGCTCGAGGAGGATCCGCTCGCAGACGAAGTCGAGCACCGGCCGGCGGTCGGACGGGGCCTCGCGGAGACTCCGGTCACCGTCCTGCCACCGGTGAACGGCGGTCTCGAGGGTCAATTTAGTTGGGCGGCAGGCCGAACACGACGAACTCCTTCTCGCCCGGCTTCACGAGGCCCTGCTTGCGGGCGTCGAGCTCGAGCGTGCTCGACTGCTTGAGCGCTGAGCGCTCGGCCAGCAGCCGGCTGGTGGTCTGCTCGAGCGAGGCGACGTCCGAGCGCTGGGCGGCCGACTGGTGGAACGCGGCGATCAGCGACCGGACCGGGCTGATGTAGAGGTAGAGGAGGACGAGCAGCACGAACAGCATCGCCACCCGTCCGAGCCGGTCCCAGCGGATCCGGGCCGGGGCGGCGCGCCGGCCGTGGGCGGCCGGGCGACCGGTCGATCTCCGGCTCGGGGTGGTCGCGCGCGCGGAGGCCATTCGTTCGCCTTTCGCCCGAGCACGGCGCATTCCTGCCGATGATCGCCCGCCTGCGTCGCTGCCGCCTCACGCCGTCTGCCCGGCTCAGCGGAAGACCGACCGACCGGGAAAGGCCGCCCGGTCGCCGAGCTGCTCCTCGATCCGCAGGAGCTGGTTGTACTTGGCGACTCGGTCTGACCGGGACGGCGCGCCGGTCTTGATCTGGCCGCAGCCGGTCGCGACGGCGAGGTCGGCGATCGTGACGTCCTCGGTCTCGCCCGAGCGATGCGACATGACCGCGGTGTACCCGGCTTCCCGAGCCATCCGGATCGCGGCGAGCGTCTCCGAGAGGGTGCCGATCTGGTTGACCTTGATCAGGATCGAGTTGGCCACACCGGCCTTGATGCCCCGGTCGAGGCGTTCGGTGTTCGTCACGAAGAGGTCGTCCCCGACGAGCTGGACCCGGTCGCCGACCCGGTCGGTCAGGGCCTTCCAGCCGTCCCAGTCCTCCTCGTCCATCCCGTCCTCGATCGAGACGATCGGGTACTTGCCGCTGAGGTCGGCCCAGTAGTCGGCCAGTTGCCCTGAGTCGAGCTTGCGTCCCTCGTGGTGGAGGTCGTAGCGCGAGTCGTCGCCGTAGATCTCGCTGGTCGCCGGGTCGAGCGCGATCGCGACGTCGTCGCCCGGCCGGTACCCGGCCGTCTCGATCGCGCGGACGAGGATCTCGAGCGCCGACTCGTTGGACTCGAGATCCGGGGCGAAGCCGCCCTCGTCGCCGACCGTCGTCGCCAGGCCCATCTCGTGGAGGGTCGCCTTCAGGTGGTGAAAGACCTCGGTCCCGATCCGCACGCACCCGGAGAAGCTGGTCGCGCCGCACGGGACGACCATGAACTCCTGGAAGTCGACCTTGTTGTCGGCGTGGGCTCCCCCGTTGAGGACGTTCATCATCGGGACCGGAAGGACGTGGGCGTCCTCGCCGCCGAGGTGGCGCCAGAGCGGCAGCCCCCGCTCGGCGGCCATCGCGTGGGCCGCGGCGAGCGATACGCCGAGCACGGCGTTGGCCCCGAGCCGCGACTTGTTCGGCGTCCCGTCGAGCTCGATCAGCGTCTGGTCGAGCGCTTCCTGGTCCTCGGCCGAGCTGCCGAGAAGCGCGTCGGCGATCTCGCCGTTGACGCCGGACACCGCCCGCGTGACGCCCTTCCCCATGTAGGCGTCTCCCCCGTCGCGGAGCTCGGTCGCCTCGAACTCGCCGGTCGACGCCCCGGACGGGACCGCCGCCCGGCCGCGGGCGCCGCCGGCAAGCGTCAGCTCGACCTCGACGGTCGGGTTCCCCCGGCTGTCGAGAATCTGCCGGGCGTGGACGGTCTCGATCTTGCTCATCGTGCTCCTCTGACTTGGGAGGCCCTCAGACGGGCCGCGGCATAGTGCTGCAACTGTCGGTCCGGGGCGAGCTCCGACCACCGCTCGCCGACCCGGGTGGCCTCGGCGACGGCGTCGTCCAGACGGCCGCGGAAGCGGTCGGTCGCCGCCCGGAGGGCCAGCTCGGGATCGACGGTCAGCTTGCGGGCGAGGTTGACCGCCGCGAACAGTACGTCTCCCACCTCGTGAAAGCGCTCCTCCCGACTGGAGGCCTGCTCGAGCTCGACAAGCTCGTCGCGCACCGACTCGAGTGGTCCATCGGGTCCGGGGAAGTCGAATCCTGTCGACGCGGCCCGCCGCTGGGCACGCCGGGCGCGGAGCAGGGCAGGGAGGTTCTCGGGGAGATCGCCGAACAGCTCGGCCCGCCCCTCGGTCGTCCGCTTGATCTCGTCCCAGTTGCGGCGGACTTCGGCGGAGTCAGCAACCTCGACCTCACCGAAGACATGTGGATGGCGACGGATCAATTTCTCGGAGCAGTGGTCGGCGACCTCGGCCAGCGTTCCGGCACCCCGCTCCTCGAGCAGGAGAGCGAGAAAATGGACCTGGAAGAGAACATCGCCGAGCTCGTCGAGCAGCTTGACGTCGTCGCCGGCATGCGCGGCCTCGGCCAGCTCGTAGGCCTCCTCGACCGTGTGCGGGACGATCGACCGCTCGTCCTGCTCGCGGTCCCACGGACACTCCCGTCGGAGCCGGCGGGTCAGCTCGTCGAGGCGAACCAGCGCATCGGTTGGCCGCCCCGTCTCAGCCATCCGGTTTGACTAGCCGGACGAGCCGGAGCCCGACGAACCCGATGAGCCGGAGCCGGACGAACCCGATGAGCCGGAGCCGGACGAACCCGATGAGCCGGAGCCGGACGAACCCGATGAGCCGGAGCCGGACGAACCGGACGAAGATGAGCCTGATGAGCCGGAGCTCGAGCTGGACGGCAGGGTCACCTTTGGCGAGGTGGTCGTCGTGACCTGCGGCGAGGTGGTCGTCGTGACCTGCGGCGAGGTCGACGTCGTGGTCGTGGCCGGAGGCGCTGAGGTCGTCGTCTGCGGGGCGGCCGTCGTCGTGGTCGACGTCTTCGGTGCGTTCTTGCAGTCGGTCACGACGAAGCCCTTCGCGCAGGTCGTCAGAGCCGTCCACTTGGCGTTGAACTTCTTGACGAAGGCGTTGAGCGTGTTGTTCTGATTGGTCGTCGTCAGCGTCGTCGTGATCGACGGCGTCTCCTGGGCCAATGTCGACTGCGAGCCGGGGGTGATCTTCTGGACCTTGAAGATCTCATAGCCGAGCGTCGTCTTGATCGGGCCCTCCACCTTGTGGAGCGGGGCCTTGAAGACCGCTGTCCCGAGGTTGACCTCGAGGCCGGCCTGGGTCTGACCGGTCAGGGCGCCGCCGCTCTTCTTGGAGTCGGCGTCGATCGAGAACTGCCTGGCCAGCTTGGTGAAGCTGACGCCGGCCTTCAGCAGCGCGAGCACGCGAGTGGCCGACGCCGGCTTGGCGACGAGAATCACGCGGAGGTCGCGGGTCTCGGGCTTGCCGTAGGAGGACTTGTGCTTGTTGTAGTACGCGGCGATCGCCGCCGGAGTCGCCTTCGCCGCGCCGTTCGTCACCTTTGTCCGGATGTCGTTCGACAGCGCGTCGACGCGCACCCGGAAGAGCAGATCGGCGTTCGACTCGCCCGACTCCTGGAGGAACTCGGCGAGCGCGGTCGGCGTCGGGAACTGCGCCGCCTCGATCTGCTTGAGCTGGCTGGCGACCGTTGCCGCACTGACCGTGATCTTCTGGTCGGCGGCCTCGCCCTGGAGCCAGTCGGCGGTGATCAGGAAGGGCATCGTCTGCTGGAGACCGCTCGTGTAGGCCTGCTGGCACTCGGTCTTCAGGGCCGCCGTGGTCGGCGCCGGTTGCCCCTTGGCCGGCTTGGGGTCGTTCGTCCGGTGGAAGGCGATGCAGGCCGTGAAGTCCGGCGGGACCGGCAGCGGGGCGTGCGCCCCGGTGGCGGTCGTCGCGCTCGAGTTCTCGGCGATCTGCAGCCAGTGGTTGAACGACGCCTTCGTGATCGGCGAGCCGTCGACGACTGCGACCGCGTTCGACGGAACGCTCGTACCGCCGCAGGCGGACAGGAGGACGACGGAGAGGGCGGCGGCGAGGAGCGCCGCGGCGGAGCGAGAGGGGCGGGCCACGAAGTCGATGATGGTAGCGAACTCAGGCGGCCGCTCGTACCGCCGCGAGCACGGCGTCGGCAGCCGCGAGAACCGCCGGGAAGCGGAGCGCGGGATCCTCGGGCACCCGCACCGAGACCTGCGAGCGCCCGGATTCATACAGCGCTTCGGGCAGCGCGGCCCGGAGCGCGCGGGCCCGGACGGAGTCGAGCTCGATCGGCACGACGGTGAGGCGACCCGCCCGGAACGTGACCGACCGGGCACCGGCCTGGCCGAGCTGGATTCGCGCCCGCTGGAGAGCCAGGAGGTTGGCCAGTGGGTCGGGCACCGGACCAAAACGGTCCTCGAGCTCGTCACGCAGCTGCTCGACGTCGGCCAGCTCGACCGCCCCGGCGATCCGCCGGTGGATGTCGATCTTCGCCTGCTCGTAGGGGACGTAGTCGCCAGGGACGTAGGCGTCGACGTCGACATCGAGACGGACCGGCTCCCAGGTCGGCTCGTCACCCTCGACCGGTCCGGCCGCCCGGACGGCCTCGTCGAGCATCTGCATGTACAGCTCGAAGCCGAGCGCGGCGACGTGGCCGGACTGCTCGTCGCCCAGCAGGTTCCCGGCACCCCGGAGCTCGAGGTCGCGCATCGCGACCTGGAAGCCGGCCCCGAGCTCGGTGAAGTCCGAGAGGGCGGCCAGCCGCTGGGCAGCGAGAGGTGTGAGGGCGGCGGCCGAGTCGAACAGCATGTACGCGTACGCCCGTTCACGGCTCCGGCCGACCCGTCCGCGGATCTGGTGGAGCTGCGAGAGGCCGAACGTGTCGGCCCGTTCGACGACCAGCGTGTTCGCCTGGGGGATGTCGATCCCCGACTCGATGATCGACGTGCAGACGAGGACATCGGCGTCCCCCCGGAGGTAGCCGAGCATGATCTTCTCGAGCTCGGTCTCCCCCATCTGCCCGTGGGCGACGACGAACCGCAGGCCCGGGCAGAGCGACCGCAGTCGGGAGGCCGTCTCGTCGATCGTGTCGACCCGGTTGTGGAGGAAGAAGCCCTGCCCGCCGCGGGCGTGCTCGCGCTCGAGGGCCTGGCGGACGAGCTGCTCGTCGTACTCGCCGACGTACGTCTTGACCGGCCGGCGGCCCTCCGGCGGGGTCTCGATCACGGAGATGTCGCGCAGGCCGGCGAGCGACATCTGGAGCGTCCTGGGGATCGGGGTCGCCGACATCGCGATCACGTCGACCTGGAGGCGGAGCTGGCGGAGCAGCTCCTTCTGCTTGACGCCGAACCGCTGCTCCTCGTCGACGACCAGCAGACCGAGATCCTTGGCGCGGACGTCGCGCGAGAGGAGGCGGTGGGTCCCGATCAGGATGTCGACCTTGCCGGTCTTGAAGCCGTCGATCGCCACCCGCTGCTCGGCGGTGCTCCGGAAGCGCGAGACCTGCTCGATCGTGAACGGGTAGTCGGCGAGGCGCTCCCGGAACGTCCCGAAGTGCTGTTGGGCGAGGATCGTCGTCGGCACGAGCATCAGCACCTGCCGGCCGTCGGCCGCGCACTTGAAGGCCGCTCGGAGAGCGACCTCGGTCTTCCCGTAGCCGACGTCCCCGCAGATCAGGCGGTCCATCGGCCGCGGGGCCTCCATGTCGGCCTTGACCGCGTCGATCGCGTCCCGCTGGTCGGGCGTCTCGGTGTACGGGAAGCGCTGCTCGAAGTCCCGCTGCCAGTCGCCGTCGGGCGCGAACGCGTGACCGGCCCGCCGGCGGCGCTCGGCGTACAGCTGGAGCAGCTCGCCGGCCAGCTCCTGGGCGGCGTGCCGCGCCCGCGCCTTGAGCGCGTCCCAGCGCGTGCCGCCGAGCTTCGAGAGCGGCGGATGCTCGCCGCCGGCGCCGACGTAACGTGAGATCCGGGCGAGCTGGTCGGTCGGCACGTAGACCCGGTCGTCGCCCTGGTACTCGAGGTAGAGGTAGTCCCGGGTGACGCCGGAGACGGTCCGCGTGTCAAAGCCGGCGAAGCGGGCGATCCCGTGGGCCTCGTGGACGACGATGTCACCGGTCCGCAGGTCGGCGAACGACCGCAGCGCGCCCCGCCGGCCGAGCTGCGGGGCCGATCGCTGGTCTGTGCGGCGCCGGTAGAGGCGGTGGTCGGGGATCACGGCGAGTCCGAACCCCGGCGCGACGAATCCCTCGCGGAGCGTCGCACTGGCGAAGCTGAGCGTCTGCTCGGGCGTGCCGGGCTCGAGCCAGCCGGCGCTCAGGCGGGCGAGGTTGTGAGCCGCGCGCTCGCCCTCGCCCCGCCGCGACCAGGCGACGACCGTCCTGTAGCCCGACCGGAGCATCTTCTCCAGGCCGGCCTCAGCCTCGGCCAGCGACCGGGCGGCACTCCCGGCCGCCTGGGCGTGGAACTCGATCGCGGGAGTCCCGGTGGTCGAGTGCAACCGGACGTGGGCCCGTTCGGCGAGCTCGCGCTCGATCTCCTCGGGTCGCACGTAGAGGTCGTGGGCGTCGGCGTCGTGGAAGACCGCGCAGACGTCGGTCCACTGGTCGCGCAGGACCGGGCCGAGCTCCTCGGCCGCCGCGACGAGGATCGTCGTGCTCGGCCGGATCAGTTCGAGCAGCGGGCCGAAACGATCGACCGGGAGCAGGTCGGCGATGTCCGGGCGCTCGTCGCCGGCCTCGAGCAGGCCGAGCTCGGGCGGCCGGTATTCGGGTGCGAGCTCGGCGGCCGGGGCGATCTCGACTGCGTCGAGCGTGTCGAGCGAGCGCTGGGTGAAGGTCGAGAAGGACCGGAGCGACTCGATCTCGATGTCGAACAGCTCGACCCGAACGGCTCGATCGCCGGTCGCCGGGTAGACGTCGAGGATCCCCCCGCGGACGGCGAACTGGCCGCGGTCGTCGACCTGCTCGACCCGCTCGTAGCCGCATCCGACGAGCGCGCCGGCGCATTCGTCGAGATCGAGCAGCTCGCCGACGCGCAGCTCGAAGCCGCGCGGTCGAAGCGACGGGTCCGGCACCTTCTCGGCGAGGGCTCCGGCCGAGACGACGACGACCGGCGCGTCGGCCGGGTCGCGTCCCTCGTCCCAACCGAGCAGGGCGTCGAGCGCGGCGATCCGGAGTCCGACGAGATGCGGCGGGGGCGCGAGATGGGACTCGTATGTCACCCCGCGCGACGGGTAGTAGCGGACCTTCCGGGGGGCGAGCCAGCTCGCCAGGTCGCCGGCGAGGTCGCGGGCGGTCCGGTCGTCGGGGGCGACGACGATCGCCGGACGTCCGGTCGCCGGCGCGCCGGGGACACCGTCGATCAGCGCGGCGAGGAGGAATGGTCGGAGGGCCGACGCGCAGAACGCGTCGCCGCCGTCGCGCGCAAGGGCGACGGCGGCGTCGTCGCGTGCGATATGAGCCAGAAGCTGGCGCAGGGCCACTGGCTAACCGCCGAGGACGAGCTCGCCCGAGACGATCGCCGCCACGGCGTCGGCGGCTCGCCGGACGAGCGTCTCGACCTCGTCGGGTGTTTCGGCGAACCGGCCGAGCACGTGGGCCGAGACGATCTCCGGGTCCGTCGAGTCCGGCCGACCGACGCCGACGCGGACGCGGGCGAAGTCCGCGGCGCCGAGCTCTCGGCGGAGCGACTTCAGGCCGTTGTGTCCGGCCAGCCCGCCGCCGAGCCGGGTGCGGACCTCGCCGAACGGGATGTCGATCTCGTCGTGGATCACGAGCAGGCGGTCGAGGTCGACGTGGAGGGCCCCGCGGGCGGGACCGACCGACCGACCGGCATCGTTCATGAACGTCTGCGGCTCGAGCAGGCCGACGCGTGGTCCGCCGACTCCGGCGCGACCCTCGCGCAGGCGGCCCCGGAAGCGGTCGCGGCCGCCGTCGATCTCCCATCGGCGGGCGAGCTCGTCGACCACGGCGAAGCCGATGTTGTGCCGGGTTCGGGCGTACTCCCGGCCGGGATTGCCCAGCCCGACGATCAGCCAGGCGATCGGTGCGCCGCGACGGAGGTTCAACGTGGGATTACTCGGGAGCTGCGCTCAACTCGCCCGGGGCTGACCCGAAATCGTCGACCGGCAGGCGGGGTGACTACTCGTCGTCGCCCGCGGCCGGCTTGTCGTCGCCGACGAGCTCGGTCTCGCCTTCGATCTCCGGCGCGTCGTCGGTCTGGACGCGCGGCGGGGAGAGCGTCGCGATCGTGTGCTCGGGGTCGTCGAGAAGCTGGACGCCGGCCGGCGCGACGAGTGCGGCGAGCGAGATCGTGTCGCCGATCTCCATCCCGGAGACGTCATGGACGATCGATTGGGGCACGGCCGTCGGTAGGGCTTCGATGTTCAGCTCGCGGGTGATCTGCTCGAGCACGCCGCCGTCCTTGACGCCGGGCGAGTCGTCGCCGCCGGTCAACTCGAGCGGGACGATCGCGTGGATCGCGATGTCGAGCCGGACACGGACGAGATCGACGTGGAGCGTCTGTCCGCGGACCGGATGGCGCTGGGCGTCCTTCAGAACAGCCGGGGTCGGCGGGTCGTCATCGATGACGAGATCGAGGACCGCGCCGCTGCCGGCCAACGCATGGCGGAGGATCCGCTCGCCCACCGCGAATGCGACCGGGTCGCCGGCGCCGCCGTAGAGCACGCCGGGAACCATCCCCGACCGGCGCAGGCGACGGACGGCCCGCGATCCGGAGACCTCGCGGCGCGTGACTTCGAGCTTGGTGGGCTGGTTGGCTGCCATCGGCTCCGGCATCCTAGCGCAGCCGGCTCGGCCGGCCCGGCCCGCGGCACCCCCGACGGGCGTCCCCGGGCCGGCCCCCGGTTCGCGATGCCGGCTCAGCAGTCGCTGGTCAGGGGGATCGGCCGGCTGATCCGCAGCAGGGTGACCGAGATCCCGGAGACGGGGTTTCCACCCCGACGGAGCGTCACGCACTGGACGTCGGGGATGAGCCGGTTCCCGAGCTTCCAGGCGACCCGTGTCTGGCCGGTCTTCCCGGTCAGGGAGAACGCCGTGCCCGAGTGGTAGGCGAGGATCTTGACGGCGCCGGGTCCGCGCAGCCTGGCGGCGTCCGTCCGGACGATTCCCGGGCACGTCCCGGAGCAGCCGTGGAGCATCGAGAACATCGACGTCGTGTCACCCCGGGCCTGGGCCCTGAGCAGTCCGAGGACATCCTGGCGCTCGAGGTTCTCGACCGAGAGGAACCGGGCGAGCAGGCCGCTGACGACGAGGAAGGCGACGACGGCCGCCCCGATCAGGGTGATCTTGAGGGGCCGGGACACGGCCGGGAGAGTAGCCGGCCGGCGGCCGGCACCCGCGACCTGCCGCCGCGCGAGGAGATCGCCCCGCCGCCGGGCACCGGTCAGTCGCTGAGCTCGAGGAACCGCCTGACCGAGGCCGCCTGATGATCGAGCTGCTCGGCGAGGGCTCGGGCGTGGACGGCGGTCAGGTCGAGGAAGTCCTCGAGGCAGCGCTGGGGATCGTCGGGGAGCGGATAGACCCTGACGACGTCCTGCTGGGCGCACGCGATGCCGAGCGGCGGGCGGCCCTCGGCGAGCGTCCGGGCGCCGCAGACCGGCGTGACCGTCATCCGGCGCTCGGGCGCGACCAGGGCAACCGGCATCAGCCGGGCCGCGGGCAGGCGGGCGGACAGGGCGATCGATCGGTCGATCGTCACATCGGCGCCGATCAGATCCTCGAGCGGCTCGCGCCAGACCGCGAGCACGGTGTCAGCCGCGAGCAGGGCGTCGCGCATCGCGCGAGCCTGGCTGGCGTAGAGGTGCTCGGCGTCCTGGCGGTCGGCCGCCTCGGCGAGGTCGAGGTCGCACGGCACGCGGAGCAGCTCGTCCGGCGCGAGCGCCGAGCCGGCGCCGCGCCCGCCGTGGGCGACGTAGGTCTGGATCGTCCCGAGATCGCGGCGACCGTGGAAGACGACGGTCAGCGCGTCGCAGAGGGCGAGCCCTCCGACCCGCAGCGCGACCGCGACCGAGCCGTCGGAGTCGAGCAGGGCACGCCGGAGGAGCTCGTCGGCGTCGTCATCCATGCCTGGAACCTGATCGTGATCTTCCACTTGGTCTCCTTGGCTGATCCGCATTGACCACTGCATGCTGCCCGGAAGTTCTCGGAAACCTAATCGACCAAACGGGGGAAAAGCTAGAGCCCGTCAGTCTGCCGGTCCCGGCCCGCCGGTCGGGGGTTCGGTCGGTCGGGAGAATCCGGCCGCGGCGGCGGGGATCCGGACGGCGGGGAGGCCGGGGACCGAGTGCCGCGAAGCACGATCCCGCGGTCTGCGAGCGTCTCCAGGGCGTCCTCGAACGCGGCGAAGTCCCCGGCCAGGAGCAGGTCGATCGGGCGACCGGCCGGCCCGGTCGCCCGCATCCAGCGGTGGAGCCCGGCCGGTCCGGCGTGCTCGGCCGCGGCCTCGGTCAGCACGCCGAGGATCGGCAGCTCCGGCCGGTGGTCGAGCTCGCCGGAGATCAGGCTGAGCGGGTCGACCGCGAAGATCTCGAGCGTCTCGTCGTCGGTCAGGCCGAGCAGGCCGATCAGGCGACCCAGCTCAGAAGAGCTGGTTCTCGCCACCGAAGACCTCGCTCACCGACCCGTCGGTGAAGATCCGGCGGATCGAGTCGGTCAGGAGGTCGGCGCACGGGAGCACGACGACGTTGTCGGGCGCCTCGGCCCGGAGCGGAATCGTGTCGGTGACGACGATCTGCTCGAACGGGATCGACGAGAGCTTGTCGAACGCGTTGCCCGAGAAGATCCCGTGGGTCGCGGCGACGAAGATCCGCGAGGCGCCCTGGGCGAGCACGGTCTCGGCCGCGGCGCGGAGCGTCCCGGCGGTGTCGATGATGTCGTCGACGATGATCGCCGTCTTATCCCGGACGTCGCCGATCAGGTAGCCGATCTCGGCCTCCGAGTGGGCCGGGCGCTCCTTCGTGAGGATCGCCAGGTCGGCGCCGATCTTCTCGGCGAACTTCTGGTTGAGCTTGGCCCGGCCGACGTCAGGGGCGACGACGACGAGGTCGGGGAGGTGGAGGTCGTGGAAGTACTGGGTGAGGATGAAGAGGGCCGTCATGTGATCGACCGGCTTCTTGAAGAAGCCCTGGACCTGACCGGAGTGGAGGTCCATCGTCAGCACCCGGTCGGCCCCGGCGGCCTCGAGCATGTGGGCGACGAGGCGAGCGCTGATCGGCTCGCGGGGGGCGGACTTCTTGTCCTGGCGGGAGTAGGCGAACCACGGCATCACGGCGATCACGCGGTGGGCCGACGCGCCGACGGCCGCGTCGATCATCATCAGGAGCTCCATCAGGGCGTCGTTGGCAGTGATCCCATTTCCGGGGTTGCCGCAGGTCGGCTGGACGATGAAGACGTCGGCCCCGCGAATCGACTCGCCGTAGCGGCAGTAGACCTCGCCGTTGGAGAAGGTCTTCAGGGTGACGGGCCCCAGGCTGACGCCGAGCTTCTCAGCGATCGTCGCCGCCAGGCCGGGGTTCGCCCGGCCGGAGAACAGCATCAGGCGCTTGTCGTAGTCGATCGGAAGGCTGGTCAGTGCCGTCCGCGGCTCGAGCGCGCTCATCGGGCCCGCAGTCTACGTGCCGGGGTCGCCGGAACGCCGCCGATCGTAGCCGGGGACATTGCGCTGGCGGGCGCGGGCGACGGCGAGGGCGCCGTCCTCGATGTCATCGGTGACGACCGACCCGGCCGCCGTCCAGACGTCGTCGCCGACCGAGACCGGCGCGATGATCGAGACGTGGACGCCGCCGTGGCCCCTGGCCCCGATCGTCGTCCGGTGCTTGGCCCGGCCGTCGTAGTTCGCGGTGATCGATCCGGCACCCATGTTCGTCGCCTCGCCGATGTCGGCGTCGCCGATGTAGGAGAGGTGGGGAACCTTCGCGCCGGCGCCGATGTCCGAGTTCTTGATCTCGACGAACGTCCCGACCTTGGCCCGCGCGCGGAGCAGGGCGCCCGGGCGGAGGTAGGCGAACGGTCCGACGTTGGCCTGGGCATGGAGCTCGCAGCGGTCGAGATGGGAGTGGACGACGCGGACCTCGTCGCCGAGCACCGAGTCGATCACCGTTGAGTGGGGGCCGATCGTCGCGCCCGAGCCGATCCTCGTGGACCCGAGCAGCTGGGTGCACGACTCGACAACCGTGTCCTGTCCGATCTCGACGCCGACGTCGATCGTCGTGGTCTGGGGGGCGACGATCGTCACGCCGGCCAGCATGTGCCGCTCGTGGATCCGCCGCTGGGCCTCGGACCGGACGGCCGCGAGGCCGACGCGGTCGTTGACGCCGAGCAGCAGGGCCGGGTCGTCGACCCGATGGGTGCCGACCTCGTGGTCGGCCGCCCGGAGCAGGCGGATGACGTCCGGGAGGTAGTACTCGCCCTGAGCGTTGTCGGCCGTGACCTGATCGAGGGCGTCGAGCAGGGCGCCGCCGCGGAAGGCGAAGATCCCGGTGTTGACCTCGCGAATCTCGAGCTCGTCGGCGGTCGCGTCCCCAGGCGCCTTGGTCTCGACGACACGATCGACCCGACCCGACGGGTCACGGACGACGCGACCGTAGCCGGTCGGGTCGGGGAGCACCATCGTGGCCATCGTCGCCGCCGCCCGACTCGCCGCGTGGGCGCCGGCAAGCCCGGCGATGAACTCGGCCGTGACGAGGGGGACGTCGCCTGACAGCACGATGACGTCGCCGTCCCGGTCGATCTCGGCTGCCGCCGCCCGGACGGCGTCGCCGGTCCCGCGGGCCTGCGCCTGGACGGCGAGCCTGACCCCTTCGGGGAGGTGACCCTCGAGCTCCCGACCGGGGCCGCCGACGACGACGACCCGGCCGACGCCGGCCTCCACGGCCGCGGCGATCGGCCAGGCGACCATCGGCCGGCCACAGAGGTCGTGGAGGACCTTCGGCAGGTTGGAGCGCATCCGCGAGCCGACGCCGGCGGCCAGGATCACGACTGTCGGGGGGGACACGCCTTGAGCGTAGGGCAACATCCCCGGTCGGCGTTCCCGGGGCCGGCGCAAGCGATCCGGTCAGCGGCCGGAATCCGCGCCGGCCGGCTTAGAATCGACCTGGATCAGCCCTTGGGGGGTCGTCTAATGGCAAGACTCCGGCCTTTGGCGCCGGCTATCGGGGTTCGAGTCCCTGCCCCCCAGCTCGATCCGAGTCGCGCGGCGGCGATCAGTGGTGGAACTGGCCCACTTGTCGAAGGCCGGACGTCGGGAGCACACTACCGGCCGTCGCGACCACGCCGAGCGTGGCGCCTCGCCGAGCGAGGAACTGCCGACGACTCGATTTTGACGCGGCCACCCGGCCGCGTCAACCACGCAGCGGGCCCCTATCCCCGGCACGCCCCTGGACACCGGCCGAACGTACGAGGGCCCCAGACGCCCGGGCGAGCGCAGACGCAGAAGCGGGCGAACACTCGACGGATGAACGAGGCGGGCGCAGCACGTGCTGAGACCTTCATCGCGAAATCGCTGCCTGAGTCAGTCAACTACTTTCCTCGGAGAGTCCACTTCTCCACGACCCGATCCTCCGCAGAGGGCTCGCCCGCCCTCTGACCCCCCGAGCCCGGCCCGAATGATCCTCGACGGCACGCTCGGCGCTCTCCACCTTCCTGCTCCGCGTCTTCGCGCGCCGGCCCCTGTCCCATGGCTGGCCCGGGCTGGCCCGGGCTGGCCCGGGCTGGCCCGATCCTCGCAAGACCTGCCCCTCGAAAGGCCATCACCGGGTTCGCAAGGCCCCCGGGCTCGTCGGCTAGGCCGAGTTCGAGCCGCGCGCCGGCACCCGTCCGGCCCCGGTCCCGGCTTCGCTCGCCGGCCCGCGGGTCGACGCGATCCCGAGCACGCGCATCGCCTTCAGACCAAGGCTCAGCTTCTCCCGGCCGTCGCTGGAGCCGACGTCCAGACCGGAGAGCTCGCGAACCCGCTCGAGCCGGTAGCGGACGGTGTGGCGGTGGGTGAACAGCCGCTGGGCCGTCCCAGCGACGTTCCCGTCGGCCTCGAGGAAGGCCTCGACCGTGTTGACGAGGTCGGTCTCGTACTGCTCGTCGTAGGACACCAGCGGCTCGACGGTCTCCTCGTAGAAGCGGTGGAGCTCGGCCGGGTTCTCGCTCATCGCGCTGAGCAGCAGCCGGTAGGCGCCGGTCTCCTCGAAGGCGAGAATGTCCCGCTCGGCGTCGCCGTCGGCGACGTTCGCCGCCAGCCGGGCCTCGTCGGCGGCCCGGGGCAGATCGGTCGGGTCATGGGCGACCCGGCTGCGGCCGAGGGCGAATGTGCAGCCCGGAAGATTCGCCCAGAGCTCCCGCAGGACACCGTCGGCCGCCCGCTGGGCGACCGGCTCGTCGGTTCCGGCGATCAACAGGACGACCTCGGCCCCGGCGAGGGCGTCGCGCGCCCAGAGCACGGCGACCGCCGACGGGGCCGCCCCGCGGGCCCCGCGCTCGGCGACCTGGCGCAGGCGTGAGCGCCAGCCCTCCTCGGCGGGGACGAGCGACCGGGCGCGGGCGACGAGAATCGACCCGCCCCGCTCGATGTCGGCCAGGCCGAGGGCTCGGCCGCGGGCGAGCAGCTCCTCGCGGTCGGTGATCTCCCGGTCGAGGACCGCGCAGAGGAACGATGCGGCGGCAGCCTCGGACGCCCGGTCGGGAGCCCGGAGGCGCTCGACCTCGGAGGCGACGAGGGTGATCACCAGGCGCAGGAGCGCCGGGCTGGGCTCCGAGCGCACACGCAGGCGCAGCCGGCCGACCGGTGTGTCAGCGACGCGGAGCTCGACCGTCTCGACCTCGGGACCCGCGGCCTGGAGCGAGCGCTCGTCGGCCGGCGAGCGGGCGGCGACGGCGATCGTCTGCCCGCTGCGGTCGAGCACGGCGATGCTCGCGTCGAGCGCCCGGGCCGCCGCGCGGACGACTTCGGGCAGGCCGGCACCCGACTCGACGGCCTCGGTTATCGCGTCGAGTGCCTCGAGATCGAGCCCTGTCGAGACGGTCGCCATATGGTGATCCTCCCCGATCGCGACGTCCGGCGGCAAATCAGGTGGAAAAACGGTCGTAGAGCCAGAGGACCCCGCCGGCGCCGAGCAGGCCGATGCCGAGCAGTGCGGCGAGCACGTAGAGCGACAGGAAGGCCGCCGTGAAGCGCTGCCACAGACGGCCGTAGGAGCTCCACGCCGGAACGAGGATCAGGCCCACGAACGCGGCAAGGCCGAGTACCCCGCAGACTCCGGCAATCAGGTAGATGGTCGCGGTGTTGCTCACTGGTCACCCTTCGAGTTGTCGGCGGACCATGACCGCAGCCTCAATTGTGCCCTACCGGGCCGACGAAGGGGGCTGCGGCCACCGGCGCCGGGTCACGCTCGCGGGCGGCGGCTGCCGCGTCGGCGGCGGCGGCCGGTGACGCGAAGAGGCCGATCACGGTCGGGCCGGACCCGCTGACCATCACGACGTCGGCCCCGAGCCGGCGGGCGCAGGCGAGCGCCTCGTCGATCGTCGGCTCGAGCGCGCGGGCCGCCGGCTCGAGGTCGTTGACGTAGTCCGGCCGGCCGATCGGGTCGAGCCCGCGCAGGCCGGCCGCGTCCCTGCCGAGGTCCATCCGGTCGGCCTGGCGGTAGACGTCGGCCGTGCTCAGCCTGGCGGCCGACGGGAGCACGAGGATCCCGAACGGGTCGGGGTCGGGCAGGCGGACGATCCGCTCGCCCGCGCCGGTCGCGAGCACCCGGCCCGGCCGGACCTGGCCGGGGACGTCGGCCCCGAGGCCGGCCGCGAGCTCGAGCTCCAGCTCGACATCGTCGATCCCCGCGAGCCGGGCGATCAGGCGAAGCGTCGCCGCCGCGTCACCCGACCCGCCGCCCATCCCCGCGGCGACGGGGACGTGCTTCTCGATCTCGAGCACCAGCGGCGGACCGTCCCAGCCGGTCGCCGCCCGAAACGCTGCGAGCGCGGCCGCGCAGATGTTCGGCCCGTCGACGCCCGGGCAGCGAACCTCGTCGCCGTCCGCGCCCGGCTCCCCCGGCCGCAGCCGGAGCCGGTCGCAGAGCGTGATCGACTGCATGATCGAGACGAGCTCGTGGCGGCCGTCGGGCCGGGTCGGCCCGAGATAGAGGCAGAGGTTGATCTTGGCCGGCGCCAGGTCGACCAGCTCCCGGCGGGTCACAGGAGATCGGCCAACGCCGCGAAGTCGGCCGGCGAGAGCCGCTCGGCCCGGGCGTCGGCCGGATGGCCGAGCTCGACGAGGCCGGCCCGGACGGCCGCGACATCCGCGCCGATGCTCAGCGCGAGCGACCTGGCGAGCGCCTTGCGGCGGTGGGCGAACCCCCCGGCAACCAGCTCGCGCAGCTCGGCCGACGGAGCCGGGCCCGTCCGGCGCAGGCCGACCAGCACGGAGTCGACGTTCGGCACCGGGTGGAAGACCGCCCGCGAGACCCGCCGGAGCACGCGGACGTCGCACGAGAGCTGGGCGAGCACCGACGGGATCCCGTATACGCCGCTGGCCGGCCCGGCGGCGAACCGCTCGCCGACCTCGCGCTGGACCATCGCGACCCAGACCCGGGCGTCCGCGAGCTCGAAGATCGTCCGCAGGATCACGCCGGCGGCGATCCCGTAGGGCAGGTTGGCGATCACCTTGCCGACCGGCGGGTGCAGGCCGGCGAAGTCGAGGGCCATCGCGTCGGCGAAGTGGAGCGTGACGTTCGCGAACGGGTCGGTCGCATCCCTGAGAGCCGGCTCTAGCCGGCGGTCGATCTCGACGACGTGGACGTGGGCCGCCCGGGCGGCGAGGTGCTCGGAGAGGACGCCGAGGCCACCGCCGATCTCGAGCACGACGTCCTCGGGGCCGAGCTCGGCGGCCCGCTCGATCACGCCGAGGACGTTCGAGTCGATCAGGAAGTTCTGGCCGAGCTCACGCCGCGGACGGACGTCGAACTCGTCGATCCGGCGCAGCGACGGCTGCCGGGCGCTCACCACCCGAACAGCTCGGCCGCGGTCGTGTCGACATCGCGCTCGAAGTCGTCATATGACACTCCCCGCCGGGCGGCGAGGAAACGTGCGGTGTGGAGCACGCCGGCCGGCTGGTTGGGCCGCCCGCGCCGGGGCACGGGTGACAGGAAGGGTGCGTCTGTCTCGACGAGCAGCCGGTCAGCCGGGACGAGCTCGGCCGCGGCGGCGAGGTCGGCCGCCTTCGGGAAGGTGACATTCCCGGCGAACGAGATCCACCAGCCTTCGGCCAGGCACTCGGCCAGCCGGTCGGCCATCGAGAAGCAGTGCAACACGACACGAATCCCGTCGGCCCGCTCGCGCAGCACGGCGAGCGTGTCGTCGTCGGCCTCGCGTGTATGTATGACCAGCGGTTTCGCAACATCGCGCGCGAGCTCGATCTGCTCGATGAACGCCCGGCGCTGCTGGGCTGGTTCTGTGGAGCGGTGGTGGTAGTCGAAGCCGGTCTCGCCGATCGCGACGCAGCGGGGGTCGGCCGCCCACGGGCGGAGCAGCTCGACATCGAAATCGTCGGCGCTGTTCGGATGGCGGCCGATTGCCGCATACACGCTCGGGTGGGCGTGGGCCTGGTCGAGCACGGTGACGCACGAGTCGTCATCGATCGCAACGGTCAGGATCCGCGTGACGCCGGCCTGCGCGGCGGTGTCGACCAGCTCGTCGTCGGGCGGCTCGCAGAGGTGCAGGTGGGTGTGGCTGTCGACCAACGCCGCCGGCCAGGTCAGGCCTGGAGCTTGGGGAACAGCGGAGGGATCGACTGGACGTGCGCCCCGCTGCCCGACTCCCGGAAGTCGGCTGCCCCGAAACCGGCGTCGGACTCGCCGAGCGCGGCCAGCAGAATCCCCATCGAAGCCGGCAGGTACGGCACGAGCAGAACGCTGACGACCCGCAGCCCCTCGGCCAGCGACGCGAGCACGCCGTCGAGCTCGCCGGCCCGCGCGGGGTCCTTGGCGAGCTGCCACGGCGCCTGCTCCTCGACGTAGCGGTTGAGCCGGCGGACCAGCACCCAGATCGCCTCGAGCGCCTGGCTGATCTCGGCCCGGTCGAGCAGGCTCGAGACGCCGGCCGCGAGACCGGCGAAGTCAGCGGTCAGGGCCGGCTCGGTGAGAACCGGCGGAACGATTCCGTCGCGGTAGCGGTTGATCATCGCGATCGTCCGGCTCGCCAGGTTGCCGAGCTCGTTGGCCAGCTCGCCCTCGTAGCGGGCGTCGAACCCGTCGCGCGAGACCGACCCGTCCCGGCCGAATGACACCTCCCGGAAGCAGTAGTAGCGCAGCGCGTCGGTCCCGAATGTGTCGATCACCTCGAACGGGTCGAGCACGTTCCCCTGCGATTTGGACATCTTCTCGCCGTTCATCAGGAGGAACCCGTGGACGAACAGGTGGCGCGGCGGTTCGAGGTCGGCCGCCATCAGGATGGCCGGCCAGAAGACGGCGTGGAACTTGAGGATGTCCTTGCCGATCAGGTGGAAGTCGGCCGGCCAGAAACGGTCGGTCAAATCCTCGCCTGCGCGCGCGAAACTGAGTGCTGTGACGTAGTTGAGAAGGGCGTCGAACCACACGTAGAAGACCTGTGTCTCATCCCACGGAACCTGAACGCCCCACGTCAGCTTGGAACGTGAGAGTGAGATGTCCTGGAGGCCCTGGCCGATGAACGACCGCGCCTCGTTGAAGTGGTGGCTTGGCAGGACGAAGTCCGGCCGGTCGGCGTAGAGCGCTTCGAGGCGCTCCTGGAAGGCTGAGAGCTTGAAGAAGTAGTTGTCCTCCTCGTGATGCTCGAGCGGGATGCGGTGGATCGCGCACGTGCAGTCGGGGCCCATCTCCGTCTCGGTCTTGAAGTCGGCGCACCGCGGGCAGTACCAGCCGGCGTAGGTCCCCTTGTAGACGTATCCGTTGTCCCTGACGCGCGCGAGGATCTCCTGGACGCGGAGCTTGTGGCGGGGGTCTGAGGTCCGGATGAAGAAGTCGTTGGACGCGTCCAGGCGTGGCGCGAGCGCCCGGAACCGCTCGGCGTTGCGGTCGGCCAGCTCCTGCGGCGTGACGCCGAGCTTCTCGGCGGCGACGGCGACCGGCTCGCCGTGCTCGTCGGTTCCCGTCAGGAAGAAGACGTCCTCCCCTCGCTGGCGCATGTGCCGGGCGAGGATGTCCGCGGCGATCGTCGTGTACGCGTGCCCGAGGTGGGGGGCCGCGTTGACGTAGTAGATCGGCGTGGTCACGTAGAAGGTCATCAGTCGATCTGTTCGGTGAGTCCACGATAGAGACGGTTGGCCGGGACCCCCGTGAGCTTGGCGACGACCGCGGCAGCCGGCCGCTTCCTGGCACCGGCCTCGACCAGCGCGCGGACCGCTTCGAGGGCCACCGACTCCTCCGAGCCCTGGGGCTTTCCCCCGCCGATCACCAGAGCGACCTCCCCCCGGGGGTCCTCCTCCGCGTAGCGGGCGGCCAGCTCGGCCGCGGTCCCCCGGAGGACCTCCTCGTGGACCTTCGTCAGCTCGCGGCAGACGGCGACCGGCCGGGCCGGATCGATCCCGGCGAGCACGGCCAGCGACCTGCCGGTCCGCTTGGGCGACTCGAACGCGACCAGGGTCTCGACGTTCGTCCGCAGGACGGCCTCCAGCTCGCCCCGTTTGCGCGGCAGGAAGCCGGCGAAGCGCCACTGGGCGGACGGCAGGCCGGACGCGACGAGGGCGGCGAGCACGGCGCTCGGTCCGGGCAGCACCTCGACGGCGAGGCCGGCGGCGACGCACGCCTGGACGAGCAGGAACCCCGGGTCCGAGATCAGCGGCATGCCGGCATCGGAGACCAGGGCGACGACGTTTCCGGCGACCATCCTCTCGACGAGCTCCCGGGCCCGCTCACGCTCGTTCTGCTCGCGGTAGCTGACCAGCCTGCCGCGGACGCCGTACCGGTCGAGCAGCGTGCGGGTCCGCCGGGTGTCCTCGCACGCGACGATGTCGGCCTCCCGCAGACTCGACAGCACGCGGAGCGTGACGTCCTCGAGGTTGCCGATCGGCGTCGGGCAGACGACGAGCCGGCCCTTCATCGCGGGGTCCCCGGAATCATCCGACGGTCCTCGTGTTGATCGATTCATGGGCGAGCACGGCGGCCCCGAGCATGCCGGAGTCCGCGCCGAAGTGCGCTGCGGCGAGCCGGACGGCCTGTCCCGCCGGCGGGAGCGCCCGCTGCGCGAGCACGGCCCGGGCCGGTCCGAGGATCAGCTCGCCGGCCGCGATCACGCCGCCGCCGATCACGACGAGCTCGGGGTCGAAGATGTTCGCGATGCTCGCCACGCCGACGCCCAGCCACCGGCCGACGGTCTCGAGCGCCTCGACGGCCGCGTCGTCGCCCTGCTCGGCCAGCCGGGTGACCAGCTCTCCGGTGATCGGGGCTCCGCCGGCCTGCGCTCGGCCGAGCGCCGACTGCGGCCGCTCGGCCGCGACACGTCGGGCCTCGCGGACGACCGCCGTCCCCGAGGCCAACGATTCCAGGCAGCCGCGGCTCGGACAGCCCGGCCCGCAGTCGGGCCCGTCGGCCCAGACGACCATGTGCCCGAGCTCGCCCGCCCCACCCCGGCTGCCCCGGTAGATCCGCCCGTCGAGCAGCAGGCCGCCGCCGATTCCCGTCCCCAGCGTGAGCATCACCGCGTCGCGGGCTCCGGCCGCCACGCCGGCCCGGTGCTCGGCAAGCAGGGCGAGGTTCGCGTCGTTGTCGACGAACGTCTCGAGCCCCAGCCGGTCGGACATCACCTCGGCGAACGGGAAGTCGGTCAGCGGCAGGTGCACCGACGACGACGCCCGACCCCGGTCGATCACGCAGGGAATTCCGAAGCCGACGGCCAGGACGTCGCCGTCGACGGCCTCGCGAACCTCGCCGACGAGCTGGGTGACCGCCTCGACCAGGGCGCTGACGTCGCCGGTCGGCGTCAGCCGGCGGGCGCGGTGGTGGACGCCCAGGTCGGCGTCGACGGCCCCGGCGAGGATCTTCGTCCCGCCGAGGTCGACACCGACGACCGATCCGCGGCTGGGCGGAGGCGGGCGGCGGTCTGGTTCGGTC
>Ga0208480_1000241_pt1 | contig 21331 bp, 22 predicted proteins | sample NGESurshal092012_4_FD_184485 | JGI IMG/M metagenome (GOLD analysis project Ga0208480, IMG submission 184485) | Arctic peat soil microbial communities from Barrow, Alaska - NGEE Surface sample F53-1 shallow-092012 (SPAdes) | ecosystem: Environmental > Terrestrial > Soil > Wetlands > Peat ... | reverse complement strand
CGGCTTTCACAGCCCCGACGCACTGATCGCCCTCGCGATGCTCAGCCTCGCCGACCTCTGCCCACCACTACCGCGATGAAATCACACTGACCGACCCACGGAAACGTCAGGAGGCCCCTATTTCCGCCGGCCAGAAAACGCTCAAGCCAAACGATCGCACCGAGTATCGCGGCCATCACGACGACGCCCAGTGGAAGGCCGATAAGCAGCGTCAGGGCGTCGGGTTGAGCGGCCTTCGATTGACCCTCCAAGACAGGGTCGTTCCGTAAGCCGTAGTACACGGCGAGACGATGCCGAAGACTGCTCACGTCTCCGACGGTACCCGCGAGGCCCCCTGAGAATGCGCCGAACCCGCGAAACCAGCACCAGCGTGGCCCCGCTGCTGCAATGCGAGCGAGCTCGGGCAGCGGGACGTGGCCAGAGCGGTTCCGCTGGCGGCTTGCCTCAGCCGATCAGGCTGACGCTGCTCGCGGTTCTGTGCTGGTCGCGCACGGCGGAGATCACCGACTCGCTCGTCGATCTGCTGATCAGGTTGACCAGCTCCCCGATCGCGAGCACGAACACGAGGTCGAGGTACAGTTCGACCCAGGAGACGCGCTTGCCGCGCTCCCTGGTCTCACCCTCCTCCGCGGTCGATTTCATGACAACTCCGGCGTTGGCTGGGCGGCGAGTCGCGCCGCCGGTGGCAGAATCCTGCGTGGACAGGCGCCCCGTGTCCTGCGTAGCGCACTACGCAACTCTGGCATCGGCCGGCGCGAACGCCCTCCGACGAGGACCGATCGCTCGGAAGCGACGATCCGGAGGTCAGGTTTTGCTCGCCAGTCGGGTCCTTGAGCGCTGCGTGACCTTCAGCCGCACGGACCTGTTCGGTCGGTCTTGGGATCGCTCGACGGCTCGGCCTGACCCGGCTGTTGGTGGCGACGGCGACGCTGCCGGTCATACATCCGCCAGATCTCGTCGTACACGCCATGAGCGGCGAAGAACGGACCGAGCTCCTCCGCATCGCCCCAGCCGTACGCATCGAGCATCTCTCGGACGAAACGCGAGCTCGCCCCGTGGGTCCGCAGGCTGATGACGTAGCCGGCCACATCCCAGTGAACCGGCCCACGAAAGGTGTCCTCGAAGTCATTCCACACGAGGCCCGGCGGAGTGCGGAGCAGGTTGCTGAGCGATACGTCCCCGTGCAGCGCCTGCGTGGGAAGCGTCGACTCGAAGACGACCTCTCGCAGCGCGTCCAGTCGCGCGCGAAGCGACGAGATCCCGTCGGCCTCTCGGGCGTCGGCCGGCCGAAGCCGGCCAACCAGGCGCTCGATGTTTTCGCCGAGGGCACGCAGGTCGCCGAGGTCACCGTCGAACGGTCGCAGCTCATCGTGCAGATCTCGCAGCGTTCGACCGAGCCGGTGAGCGTCATCGAGCTGGATCGGCTCGACGTCGGGGATCCACTCCGAGAAGGTCATCCACAGGCCGTCGTGGTGATGTGGTCCCGGTGCGATCAACGGGCTCGGGGCGACGGCCAACTCGGAGGGCGCGAGGAACTCAAGCACGGAGATCTCGCGCTCCAGCCACCTTGACGGATCGTCGTGGAGCGCCACCGTTCCGGTCATCACGCGGGCGACGACCGGCGCCGGGCGGAGCGCCACCAGCACGTTGCTCCCCGAGTAGATCACGACGGCGTCGTCGTGCGACAGCCCGTGCGCCGACGCAACCGCGCCGGCGGCCGCCAAGGCGCGTCGATCGAGATCACCAACCATCCCGAGCAATCTCGCAGACACCGCGAGTCCGCCGGGCACGAGAAGGGTGTCGGGAGGTCCGTCCGTCGTGTATGCGAACATATGTTCGTGCGCTGGACCGCCCTCACCGAATCCCCCGACGACCAGCAGCCGCTGCCCGGCTACCGGGACGATGCGGTCGTGCGCCGTTTCGACGCGCCCCAGGCCCTCGACATGCGCTTCTACGAGGTCCACGCCCGCTCGGCCCTCAATCGAGTCCCGGCGAACTCCCAGATGCCGTTCAGCTGGACCGTGAATCCGTATCGAGGGTGCAGCCACGCCTGCGTGTACTGCTTCGCCCGGTCGACGCACACCTACCTCGGATTCGACGCGGGCCGGGACTTCGAGCGGGAGATCGTCGTCAAGGTCAACGCGCCCGAGGTGCTCCGCAGGGAGCTCGCACGCCCGAGCTGGAAGCGGGAGCACGTGGCGCTCGGGACGAACACCGACCCCTACCAGTGGGTCGAGGCGCGCTACCGGCTGATGCCGGGAATCTGGGAGGCCCTCCGCGACAGTGAGACGCCGTGCTCGGTGCTGACCAAGTCGCCGCTCGTCCTGCGGGATCTTCCGCTCCTCGTGGAGCTCGCGGGGGAGGGGCTCGTTTCGGCCGCGCTCTCGGTGCCGACGCTCGACGAGCGGGCCTGGCGGGCGACCGAGCCGCACACGCCCCACCCGCGGGCCCGGCTCGAGGCGGTTGCCGAGCTCAACCGAGCCGGCGTGCCGACGAGCGTCCTCGTCGCGCCGCTGATGCCCGGCATCAACGATGACCCCGAACAGGTCAAACGGATCCTCGATCTCGCGAACGAGGCCGGCGCGCGGAGCGTGACGCCGATCGCCCTCCACCTGCGGCCCGGGGTGCGGGAGGTCTTCATGGACTGGCTCGCGGCCCAGCGACCCGACCTGCTCGAGCGCTACGGCGAGCTCTACGGCCGCGGGTCCTACGCCCCGGCCGACGAGCGCAGGCGTTTGACCGGCCTGGTGCGCAAGGAGCAGCGGAAGATGCCTGGCCACGTCCGCGCCGAGCGCTTCCTGAGGCGCCGCTCCGAGGTGATCGGCCGCCCGACCGGCGGCACGGCGAGGGCGCCGGCCCAGACCAGCCTCTTCTGAGCGTGTGCCCGGTCGCCCAAATCCCGGCGCGAGTACCTTTGGCTCATGACGCTTGCCTTCACCGAAGCGGACGCCCTCCCCGTGATCGTGGCCTGCTCGCAGGCGATCTCAGCGATCGGAACGCTCGACGCCCTGGCCGACGAGCGCAAGGCAGCGCTCGAGGCTCTCCACGCCCATGTCGTCGACGTGGCCGACCGCGTCGGGGCCGTCGTCCCGCCGATCACACAGCTGGAAGGCGCGGCGGCCGGCGCTCGGGCCGTGGCTGGAGCCTCGCGTGACCAGCGGCACGCCCTGCGGGCGACGCTGGCCGACGTCCTCGTGGACGCGACGGCCGCCCGAACGGCGAGCGCCGAACTCGACGAGGCGATCGACGTTGGGCCGGCGCCGTTCGCGCCCGCCCCGCGCGGGCCGTCCGACGGCGCCCTCGAGGCCCCCGACCTGCTCGGCCTCCACGCGGAGCTCCGCGAATGGGCGGGCGAGCATTTCGGCCGGACGCTGGCCAACCTGACCGAGGGCCTCACGACGCTCCGCGAACTGATCGCAGACCGCGACGGACCCGAGTTCGCGGCGCTTGAGGACGCCCTGGACCGGGCGCTGGCCCGGCTCTCCGCCTGACCGGCACGAACCAACGCCGTGATCAGCCTGACCGGCAGGCACCAGCGCCGCGATCAAGCCTGACCGGCCGGAGCTCACGACGCCTGGTCGTACTCGTCGTGGAGGCGCCACCACGTGTACGGCCGGGTCTGCGGCCAGCCCTCGGGGGAGTCCTCCCAGTCCTCCTGGCGGCCGTACGGCGTCAGGTCGAGCAGGTTGAAGTCCCCCCGCAGGCGGTCGACCCCCCGCCGGTCGGTGAAGTAGCTCCGGAAGATCCGCTCGCCGTCGCGGACGAAGACGCTCAGGCCGAACGTCTCACCGGCCGGACGCGTCAGGCCGAAGTCCTCGTTGAAGTCGCTCCCGTAGGACGAGAACCAAGGAACCGTCCAGCCCATGCGCGTCCTGAAGTCCTCGAGCTCGCCACGCGGCGCACGCGACACGAGAACGAAGGTCGTGTCACGCGAATGCAGGTGGGCGAGCTCGGCGATGTTGTCGGTGAACGCCGAGCATCCCGAACACGGATCGTCGGTACCCGGGGAGAACATGAAGTGGTAGACGATCAACTGGCGCCGGCCATCGAACAGGTCGAGCAGGTCCGACGACCCGTCGGGCCCGTCGAAGACGTAGTCCTTCGCGATCTCCACGACCGGCAGCCGGCGCCGCACGGCGGCGAGCGCATCGAGCGCGCGGGTGGCCTCCTTCTCCTTCACGAGGAGCGCATCCCTCGCGGCCTGCCAGTCGGTCGGGGAGACAACGGGTGGAAATGCCATCGATCTGCTCCTTGTCCGTTTCTCGAAGGAACGCACTCTACCAGAGATCGTCTCTTGAGGAGACTGTATGCTTGGACGCGTGCAACGAACCGACTTCGGCGAGATGGCCTGCTCGATCGCTCGGACCCTCGCGGTCGCCGGCGAATCCTGGTCGCCGCTGATCGTCCGGAATGTCTGGGTCGGCATCAACCGTTTCGACGAGATCCAGCGAAGCCTCGGAATCTCCCGCAAGGTGCTCTCCGAGCGCCTCGCCCGGCTGGTCCACCAGGGCGTACTCGAACGGCGCCCCTACTCGACCCGGCCTCCGCGCGACGAGTTCGTCCTGACCACGAAGGGGTTCGAGCTCTGCGACGTCCTGATGGCGATCGCAGCCTGGGGAGACCGCTGGACCGCCGGCGACGCCGGCCGGCCGGCCCTCCTCCGCCATCGGACATGCGGGCACATCACGACGGCGGAGCTCCACTGTTCGGTCTGCGGCGGTCATCTCCATGCCGCCGACGTCGCCGTCGAGCCAGGTCCCGGAGCGCTCCGGGAACCGTCCGACGAGCTCGCTCGGCAGCCCCCAGGCAGCTGATCGCCCGCCGGACCGCGCATCACCAGATCCGGAGACCTCCCGCCGCGGTCAGGAGATCACGAACCGCGCCCTGGCCGAAGCCGACCGTCCCGCGGCCGAGGGGACCGCCCGGACGAAGAAGTCGTATGCCCCAGCTCGCAGCCCCGAGTACCGGGCCGGCGATCGGCAGCTCGAGTATCGCCGGGCCAGATGGTCTGGGTTCAGCTCGGGGACCAGTGCGCACGAGAAGTGGGCGCCCTTCCCGCCGGTGAAGTCGACCCCCGCCGTCCGGGCTCCCGGGATGACCCGGACGCTTGTGATCCGAGGGGCCGCCAGCCTGCCGGCTCGGTGCGGGCCGGCCTTCGTCGCGGCGGCCAAGCCCCGACCCGCGCCGTCGGCCTCGGCGTCGGCCCACGTGTAGTCCTCGCCCGGTCCGGTCGACTTCGGCGTCGCGGCGATCAGCATCCCGACCGCCGGCCGGCCGGCCCGGTCGGTGGCAATCGCCGCTCCCATCGTCAGGCTCACTGACGGCCCGAATGCGAACAGGACGCCGTGGCGGTGTACCCAGCACCCCGTGGCAGCCGGGCTCGGGCAGTCGATGTTCAGACCGGGGAAGCCGTCCGAGTACATCCACTGGTAGTAGGCGACGAGAACGTTGACGAGACCGGCCGCCCAAGCCGACGCCCAGACCGCCCGGTCCGAGCTCGGCGCCGTCGGATCCTCGTTGCTCGCCGCGCCCGCCCCGGCGGCCGCGTCAAGCTGGGGGCTGAGCCCGGAGATCAGCGGCAGCGAGTAGGCCTTGCGGTCGAGATCGACGAGGATGAACAGCTGTCGCTCGGGCGGGAGCACGGCGAAGTCCGGCGGCAGGACATATGGCCCGAGGCCGAGCGCCTGGCGGGCGGCGTCGAGGTCCCCGACGACCGGGACCTCGCACGCGGCCGAGACCGGACGCCCGTAGCACGGCAGGGGCAGTGGACCCATCTGCAGGTTCGCCGCTGGGTCGGGCGCCGCCGCAGCCACCGGCCAAGCGCCGGCAAGCGCGCCGGCGCAGGAGAGAAGTGCTGCGATGACCAGCCCCGGCGACCGGCGTCGCCGGCGCCGCCGGCGGTCGGTCACGGCATCCGAGCCGTGTCCCACCCGAGGTTCGCACACGGCGACCGGGGTGGCCAGAGCTCGAACGAGACGAACCGACCCCGCCGAGTTCGGTCCGCGACGGTCGGCATCTGCGAAAGGGTATCGGGATGGTCGGCCTACTCTTGGACGATGCGCTGGATGGTCGACGGCATGAACGTGATCGGCAGCCGCCCGGACGGGTGGTGGCGTGACCGCCAGCAGGCGATGGTCGACCTCGTCGCCCGACTCGAGGTCTGGGCCGAGGTGACCGGCGAAGAGGTCACCGTGGTCTTCGAGCGCCGGCCATCCGCCCGAATCACCTCAGATCGCGTCGCCATCGCCCACGCCCCACGGGCCGGGCGCGACGCCGCCGACGATGAGATCGTCAGCCGTCTGGCGGCTGACTGCCAGCCGGAGACCGTCCGGGTCGTGACGTCCGACCGCGCGCTCGCCGACCGAGGTCGAATCCTCGGCGGTCAGGTCGAGCAGGCCGGTCGCTTTCGCGCGGCGATCGACTCGGCCGGGCACGGTCCGGCACGCTGACCCTCGACTCGTCAGGAACCGGCGACCACCCGGTCACCTGGACTCCGACTAGCGGGGTCGTCTGAGTAACGGCGGCAAAACGGCCAACAAGTCGTCCACTAACGCGCGTTAGTGGCGTTGGGGCGACGCCAGCGTTCCGCTACGGGCGCCCGAACGTCGGGCCGGCAATACAGCCGCTTGTACTTACGAGGCGGAGGCCGTCGGCGTTGTCGGGGAGTCGAACCGCCGTCCACAGTGCTTGCAAACCAATGCTTCAGCCAGGACTACCTCGGCGCAATCGGGGCACTTCTTGGTTCCGAGGGCGATGCGCCGCCCGATCATCGGCACTTGTCGGCGCTGCACGAGGTAGAGCGGGAAGAACACGACCCACAAAATCACCACGCCGATCACTTGGCCCGCTGCCGTCTTCGCACCACGGCGACGCTGAGACCAGTCATGGCGACCGGCGTCGACGGCAACCCAGATGATCGACGCGACGTAGATCAACACCAATACGTAACCCATGGTCCCCCCCTCATCCTCCCTGAATCCGCGCGCGCGGCGCGGCGCGGCGCGGACCGCGGTCGAGATTGGTCGATTTCGGAGGCGATGTCCATCGACGACTCATCGCGCGATAGCGGCCAGTGCATCGATCGCCTCGAGAGCCTTCCGGTCTACCTCGGCGTAGGCCTCGTGAAGCTCCCGCCGGGTGTCGTCGGTGTGCCACATGACGTGGGCGTCTCGCTTCAGGTTGAGACGGCCCACCGCGGCGAATGCATCGGCGATGACTTGCCATCCGGCTTTGCCGACGAGCTGCTCGCGCCGTTGGTTCCAGGCATCTGTTGGGAGCGGCGTGCATGCAGCAAGTAGCCCGCCGTCATCTTCAGTGGCGGCACGCTTGGCGACGCGGAGCTCTTCGAGGATCAAGGTCGCGGCCGCCCTTCGATTTGCGCTCGCATGACGCCGACTTCGTAGCTCGCCGGCGGCGGCGGTCGCGGCCGCCGTCACGGTTGCCAGACCCCAGCCGAGAATTACGCCGGCAAGTGCGTCGCTGATGCCGAGGACGCCGAACAAGATCACGATGGCCGATCCTACGGTGCTCGGCAAGAGCGGATCCCGCGTGCACGCTTCGGCCGTTTGCCTGGCGTGCCAGACGCGAAAGCCAGCGTGGCGAATACCACTCGAACCCCTGGTGCGCGGTGCGTCCGCCCTGCCGAGAAAGGGTTGCGGGCGCCGACCAGGATCCGTGCGCAGGACCCGACTCTCGGTCCCGGCGACGCCTGTAGCTACACTACTGAGCTACATGCCTTCTCCCACTACGACGTTTCGGTTCGCGGACCGTGAGCGACGGCGCCTCGACCAGCTCGCCCATGAGATGGTTTGCAGTCGCGCCGACGTACTACGCTTGGGCCTGGCTGCGCTCCAGCGAGACCCGGCGCTTCGCGAGGAGGTCAGGGCCCTGAACGTCGCAAGAGCGTTCATCAAGAGCCTCCGCACCCAATACGGCGACAACGCGATACTCGAGCTCGATGACGGTCGGGACGACAAGTGGAAGCTCGCTGGCGAACCGATCGACGCGGCCGCGTTAGACCTCGACGTCAAGCGAGTCGGTGATCGCTTCGTGATGAGTCTTCTCGACCCAGAATCCCGCGTGGAAATCACCAATGTTCGCGCGGACTCGTGGACGGACGAGGATGGCGTTCGCCACGCTGTCGTTCCGCTCTCCAACCTCTGGGCATCTTCGGCAAGCGAGTTGGTCGCCGAGCCCAGAACGAGACAGCTTTGCGATGGGCGGACCGTCGTGCAGATCCCCGAGGACGACGGGACTGTGAGACACGTCGTCCTGGACAACGACGGAAACGCGCGCATCCTCGAGCCGAACGAACTCCCAGTTGCGGCGTTTCGTTGAACTCACTCGCGCCCCCGCATGACGTGGTGTCGACCGTAGGGCAGCGACTTCCTCTAAACATGCTTAGTGGAAGTACATCCGGGCTGGGCTTCCACTAACGTGTGCGGCGGCCGGGTCGTAGCCCCGGGAATCCGCTTCCGCTAACAGGAGGGCCATGCCGACCACGGGAGCGCCCGAGGACGTCGACGTCGACGCGATCCTCGCCAGCTACGGCGGCTGGTTGAAGCGTCAGCCGCTCGCCGCGCGGTCGCGCGAGGCGTACCTGGCGCAGGTCCGCGACTTCGTGACGTGGCTTGAGGGCTCGGAGCACGGCGCCAAGGCGTTGGCCGATCCGCACGTGCGTGACTGGGCGGTCAGGGATTACAAGCGCTTGGCGAAGACGTCGAAGCGGTGGGGGCCGGCGTCGGTGAACCAGGCGCTGGCGGCGATCGACAACTTCTACCGCTCGCTTGGTACGGGGCGGCCGGAGGTCGCGCGGGAGGAGCTCGCGCAGACGGCGCCGCGGGCGCTCGACGAGGCGCAGCAGCGGACGTTTCTGCGGTTCGTGGCGGCGAGCCCGTCGGCTCGTGACCGCGCGATCGCGACGGTCTTCTTCTACACGGGGCTGCGTCTCTCCGAACTCGCCGCGCTGGACATGACAGACGTTGCGATCTCGGCGCGACGCGGCCGCGTGACGATCCGGGCGGGGAAGGGCGACGCCTACCGCGAGGTCCCGCTCAACAGTGCGTGCCGGACCGCTATGGAGGAGTGGTTCACGGCCCGGACCAAGCAGCTGGCTGCGCTCGCGGCGGCGAGGGCGGGCGACGCAGCGACGGCGCCCTCCGTGGTCTCGGAGCCATCCGCGGTGTGGCTGTCGCGCTCGGGGACGCGGATGGGTAGCCGGGCGGTTGACCTGGTCGTGCGGCGCCTGGCGCGCGAGGCCAGCCTCGATCTGTCCGCGCATGTCCTGCGACATACGTGCGTGACGAACCTGATCCGCTCGGGCGCCGACGTCGTCCTGGTCGCCGAGATCGCCGGTCACCGGCGGCTGGACACGACGCGCCGCTACAGCCTGCCCTCGCAGGCCGACAAGGATGCCGCGCTCGAGGCGGTCGTGGTCGAGACATGACGCCTTGACCGTGACCGGGAGCGCCCCGGCCCGCGCGCCCGGCGGCCTCGTGCCGCGCGACGAACTGAAGCGGCTGTCGAGCTGGCCAGGCGAGGTCGCCAGGAGTGATCTCGCCGCGTACTTCACCTTCTCGCTGGAGGATCTGCGCTGGCTGCGCCGTCACCGCGGCGCCGGCGAGCGGATCGGCCTGGCTGTCCAGCTCGCGGCGCTGAGGTTCCTCGGTTTCATCCCCGACGAGCTCGCCGAGACTCCCCGCGAGGTCGCGCGGCACGTTGCCGAGCAAATCGGCGTGGCACCCGCGACGTTCGCGCGCTACGCACGAGACGTCGACGCGCGGACTCGCCGCCGCCACGCCGCGATGGCCGTCGAGCACGCCGGCTGGCGGACCTGCGGACCCGGCGACTGGGCGTCGCTCGCGGGGTGGCTGACCGAGCGGGCGCTCGAGCACGACACGCCGAGCATCCTGTTCGGGCAGGCGCTCGACCAGCTGCGCGCCGAGCGGATCGTCCAGCCCGGCCTCGACCGGCTGACACGAACCGTCGCGACCGCCAGAGCCGAAGGCCGCCGGGAGATCCGCCGCCGCCTGGACCCAGAGCTCACGCCCGAGCGGTGCGTCGAGCTCGACGAGCTGCTCGTCACCGACCCCGCGCTCGGCGTCGCGCGCCTGGTGTGGCTCAACGCCGGCGCGACGTCGGCGTCCAGCGACGCAGCGAAGATGGAAGTCGCGAAGCTCGCCTACCTCGAAGGGATCGGCGCGGATCGCCTCGATCTGAGCGCGATCCCGCCCGAGCGGCTGCGCCAGCTCGCAACCGTCGCGAGGCGCTCGACGCCGCGGGCGCTGCGCCTGATGGACCCCGAGCGACGCCACCCGATACTGCTTGCCGCGCTGGCCGCCGCGCACACCGAGATCGTCGACGAGACGGTCCGCGTGTTCGACATGATGCTCAGCGCGACCGACACCAGCGCCCGCGACGTAGTCGCCAAGCGCCAGCTCGACGCGCTCCAAGCGAACCTCGAGCGGCTCGAGCTGCTCGACGACATCCTCGACGTCGTCCTCGACACCGACCTCGACGACACCGAAGTCGGCGGCGCCGTGCGGGCACTTGGCCCCAAACGACTCGCGAACGCCGTCCGCAGCGAGGCGGAGCGCCCACCGCGTGACGGCGGGCACCTCGAGCTGATGGAGGCCCGCTTCTCGCACGTCAGGTCGTTCGCACCACAGATCCTCGGCGCGCTCACGTTCGCCGCGAGCGTCGCCCCAAGCGAGATCCTCGACGCCGCGCAGCTGCTCCAGACGATGAACGCCGAGGGGCGCCGCCACGTCCCCGACGACGCGCCGACCGGCTTCATCGCCGCGCGCTGGCGGCCATACCTCGACACCGCCCGCGAGGACGCGAACGAGAAACGCTTCAAGCACTACTGGGAGCTCTGCGTCCTGCTCGCGCTGCAGGGCGCGCTGCGCTCCGGCGAGATCTGGGTCAAGGGCTCCCGCCGCTACGCCAACCCCGCGTCGTACCTGATCCCGCCGGACGTGTGGGAGCGCGACCGGGGCGAGCTGCTCAAGCTGACCGGCAAGCCCGCCACGTTCGCTGAGCGCCTCGTCGAGATCGAGGCGGAGATGGCGCGCTACCTCGACGACCTCGAGGCGCTGCTCGCCGACCCCGACGGCCCGGTCAGCATCGACGACGCCGGCGAGCTGCACCTCCACCCACTTGCCGCCGAGGTCGTTGACCCCGCGGTCCTGATTGAGCGTGACGGCGTCGTCGCGCGCGTGCCGGTCGTGCCGTTGACGGAGGTGCTGATCAAGACCGACGGCGAGATCCACTGGTCGCGGCACTTCACGCACGCCGGCGGCGGAAGCCCGCGTCACCCGCCGCTCGAGCATCAGCGCAACCTGTACGTCGCGGTCCTCGCGCAGGCCTGCAACTACGGCAGCACCCGGATGGCCGAGCTGACCGGGATCTCGGCCGACACGATCGACTGGACCACGCAGTGGTATCTGCGCGAGGAGACGCTGCGACCGTCGAACACCGACGTCGTCAACGCCCACTACCACCACCCGCTCGCCCAACTGCTCGGCGACGGCACGCTGTCCTCGTCTGACGGCCTGCGTCTCCCGACCCGCGGCAAGTCGCTGACCGGCCGGGCGCTCTCCAGATACTTCGTTCACGAGGGCCTGACGAGCTACACCCACGTCTCCGACCAGCACTCGACGTTCGGCACGCAGATCATCGTCTCGACCGAGCGTGACGCGACGTTCACGCTCGACGAGATCCTCGGCAACACGACCGAGCTGCCGCTGCTCGAGCACACCACCGACAGCCACGGCCAGACGCTCGCGACGTTCGCGATGTTCGACCTCGTCGACAAGCGGCTCTCGCCGCGGATCGCGAAGCTCACCGAGAAGCAGCTCCACCGACCCCGGGCGGCCAGCCACTACAAGAGATGGCCGCTGGCGGGCGCGCTGCTCAAGCACCACGCCCAAATCGACCTGATCGCCGCGCAATGGGACGACCTGCTCAGGATCGGCGCGTCGCTCAAACAAGGCTACGTCTCCGCCGCGCTGCTGATCGCCAAGCTCCAGGCCGGATCGCGGCAGCATCCGATCTCCAAGGCGATGCTCGAATACGGCAAGCTGCTGCGGACCCTGCACGCGCTGCGCTGGTTCACCGACGAGGCGTTCCGGCGTCGGATCGGCCGACAGCTCAACCGCGGCGAAGCACTCAACGACCTGCGCCGCTTCATCTTCTTCGCCAACCGCGGGACCGTCCGCTACTCCGACCACGAAGACCAAACGACCCAGGCGCACTGCCACACCCTCCTCGTCAACCTCTGCATCCTCTCCACGACCGGCTACCTCCAAGACGCCGTGCTCGCCGAGCGCGCCGACGGGCGCCGCGTCAGCGACGAAGCGATCGCCCACCTCAGCCCCGGCCAGTTCGAGACGATCAACCCCTACGGCACCCTGACCTTCGACATCCCCGGCGTCCTCGCGCTCCCCCGCAGACCGCCCGTTGCGCCTAACCCGCGTTAGTGGACGCATTGTTGACCGTTTTACCGCGTTTACTCAGACGACCCCTAGCGCTTGTCGACCTGCCGGTCCTCGAACTTGCGCGCCACCCGGTCGGTTCCGAGGAGGCGGCCGGACTGGAGGACGAGCTCGGGCGCGATTCCCGAGAGGACGGCGCTGAAGCGGAGCCCGAACGGCGCGACGTCGACCTCGGCCCTGTTGTGGCGGATCGCCCGGACCACGGCTTTGGCGACCTGCTCCGGCGTCTTCGTGCCCACCCCGGGTGGCAGCTTGATCCCGGTGTCGGCGAACATCCCCGCGTCGCGGATGAACCCCGGGAAGATCGCCGAGACGCCGACGCCGGCCGACCGGAGCTCCGCCCGCAGGGCGAGCGAGAAACCGCGGAGTCCGAACTTCGTGGCGTTGTAGACCGAGCTCCTCGGCGTCGCGCTCTTCCCGGCGATCGACGACATGAAGACGACATGCCCGTGGCCGCGGCCAACCATCGCCGGGGTCAGGGCATTCGCCAGGACGATCGGCGCCCGAAGATTGACGGCCAGCGCCCGGTCGAGCTGGACCGTCGTGTACGCGGCCAGCCGACCGGTCGCCGGAAGGCCGGCGTTGGCGATCAGGATGTCGATCTCCCCGGCCCGCTCGACCAGGCGCTCGACGGCGGCTGGATCCGAAAGGTCCGCCGTGATCACGTCGGCTCCGATCTCCTGCGCAAGCCCGTCCAGCACGTCGGCCCGCCTCCCGCTGAGCACGAGCCTCGCCCCGTCACCGGCCAGCCGGCGGGCGACGGCGGCGCCGATCCCGCCCGTCGCGCCGGTCAGGAGCACCCGCTGACCGGCGAGCTTCACCGTCTACTCGGCAGGCTGGAAGTCCGCGCTCGGAGCCGGCGTCGGCCGCAGGGCGCCTTCGGCCGGCGAGTAGATCGTGACCTCGCCGTTGTTCCACCGGATCCGGTACCTCGGCTTGGGGTCGCCGCGAAGCACCTCTTCGACGACGCCGTGACGCTGGGGGCGCATCGCGCCGAGCTGTGAGCGCTTGCGGCGCCCGGTGATCTCCGCGACGACGTTGTCGCCTGAGCTGAATGCCACTTGAAACCTCCGCTGCAGGGTGATCGAGCCACCGATCATAGGCACTCCCGTCCGGCGAAGACCGATCAGCTCGGAGGTCCGCCGTCCCGACGGACGCCAGATCGGCTCAGAGGCCGGGCGGGTGGCGAGCGACGAACCCGCCGGTCCCGGTCGCCGACTGCGACCAGCGGGTGCCGCCCTCGGCCAGGGCGACGGTGTCAAAGCGCCAGCCGGCCACGTACATGAAGACGTGCCCGGCGTTCGCCCAGATCGTGATCCACTTGCCTGGGCCCGGGTCGCCCCAGCTCTCGAATGCCCCGGATGTCATGGGCGCGCTGACCAGGCCGGCGGCCGCGAGGGCGTAGCTGACCGAGCCGGAGCAGTCGTACGCGTCGGCGTGGAAGGACGCGTGCCCACCGCCGTAGAGGTACGGGAGGGTCGCGATCGCGTTGCCGGCGGCGATCACCTGGGCGACCGCGGCCGGGGCGCCGGCGGGCGGCTGGACCATCCCGCCGGTGTTGACCTGGATGCCGCCGCCGGATCCCGGGGCCGCCTGGCCGACGATCTGGGCCTCGCGCTTCTGTAGGGCCGCGAGCTGGCCGGCCACGCCTGACGCCTGGCCGGCCTTGTTGGCGCGAGCCGTGAGGATCGCCGCATGCCGGTCGTAGAGCGCCGTCTCGAGCGCCGTCGCCTGGTTGTTCTGGGCCTCGACGGCGGCCGCCAGCTGCTGGTCGCGCTTCTCGAGGGCACCGAGCGAGTCCGCCTGCCTGGTCACGGCGATCCGGGCGGCCCGGGCGTTGCCGACGATCGAGGCGTCGTGCTGGGCGGCCGTGTGGAGGTAGTCGAGCCTGTTGAGCAGATCGGTGAACCCGTGGGAGTCGACGACGACGCTGAAGACGTCCGGCGTGTCGCCCTCGTACGTCGCGACGAGGTTCCCCTCCAGCGCGGTGGTCGCCTTCGCGAGCCGGTTCTCGACCGCGGTCAGGTGGTCGCGGGCGGCGATCAGCTGGTTCTCGACCCCGGTCAGCTGCGCCTCGCGCCCAGCCAGGGCGCTCCTGGTCACCGCGAGGGTGTGCTCGGCGCGGAGCAGCCCGGCCGACCCCGAATGGATCTCGGTCGTGTCCCTGGCGATCGCCGCATGGAGATCGTCGAGCGCGGCCCGCTTGGAGTCGATGCTGCTCTGGAGATCGGCGTGAGCGTTCGAGCCGACGCTGACCAGCCCGACCGCGAGCGCGCTGGCCGCCGCGACCGTCCAGCGGGCGACCAGACGGGGGGAGATGCGGGTCGTCGTCGGCAAGACGCGTCGACCCTAACAACCGTCGTCGAGAACCCGGCTATCCGACCTCCACCTGCACGCAAAGTTGCGGTTTTCCAGGGCTTCACGCCGGATCTCCGATCTTCCCGTCGCAGACCTGAGCTGGACCGATGCCGGCGGGTCCCGACGCGGGCTCGCGATCATCGCCGTCGGCCAGTCTGATCGTCCGGCCTCCGTGCGTCAGCGATCGCTCGCCGGGTCACCGGCGCTGTGGCGGTAGACCGTCGGCGTCCCGGTCGGCTTGATCCGCAGGAGCTCGGCGGTCGCGGCGTTCAGTGGAAGCCGCTTGTACGCGTCGACCGTCTCGATCAGGATCTCCGTGCCGATCTGAGGGGCGGCCGGCGAGACAGTCCGCATCCGCGTGGTGACCCGGACGGGTGCGAAGCTCCGCGGGTCGACGTCGTATTCGACCGGCCAGGCCGGGTTGGTCCCGCGGGGCAGCTCGCCGACCAGCCGCCGGACGATCCTGCCGTCGACGACCGCGCTGCCGCCGTCGTGGAGCTGCCGCGCCGCGAGCATCGCTCGCAGCCGAATCACGGGATCGGTGCCGAGTCCGGCGCTCAGCGGGGCCGTCGCCGTCGCGTTTCTGATGCCGGTCGTCACGTCGAGGAAGTTGCGCCGCACGGCGTAGTACTCGGCCGTGCCGTCGGCGTAGGAGAACTGCTCCGCGCCCCTGACACTCCCGTGCGGGCCGACCACGGTGGCCTCGCCCGTGCTCGTCGCGATCCGCCACCGCTCGGGTGCGGCCGTCGACCACTGCCTGGTCACGGCCGGCGGCTCCTTCGCGCTCGGCTCTCCCAGCCTCCGCAAGCTGGCTGACGTGACGAGGTAGATGACCTCCCTCGGCGGTGAGAGCGCGGCCTGCGCCCGGCCGACGACGTCCAGACGAACGCCGCCACCGATGCCTGCACCGACCAGTCCGGCGGCGGCGACGCAGCAGACCACCAGGCCACCGAGGGCCGCGCGGCGAGGCCGGAGCCGTCTTGCGGGCCGGCCGACCGCCGCGTCGAGCCGGCGGCCGAAGTCGTCCAACAGCCGCTCGTAGCCGTCGGTCCCGGTCATGTCCGCAGGGTCTCGGTGATCGATGCGATGTCAAGCGCGCTCCCGAGCGTCCGCAACCCGCGTGAGACGCGGGCTCGAGCCGCCTGCTCGGAGATCGCGAGCTCGGACGCTACCGCCGAGTAGGGGAGCTCGTCGATGACCCTGAGCGTGATCGCCGCCCGGACGTCGTCAGACAGTGTGGCCACGGCGAGCTCGAGCTCCCGGCGCAGCTCGCCGAGTCCGGCCCGCCGGATGATCTCGTCCTCGGTCTCGGGGTCGAGCACCGGACGCTCGATCCCCAGACGCGTCATCGCCCGCCGTTCCGCCCGGCCCCGCCGGTAGTAGCGGGCGAGCTGGTGGCGGGCGATTGCGTACAGCCAGGCCGCCGCCTCCTCGTCGCCGGATCCGCGGTAGCGGCCTTGGCTGGCGAGCGCCTGGGCGAACGTCTCGGCCCACAGATCGACCGCGAGCTGGACGTCGGCGGTCCGCCGCACGAGGAACACCAGCAGGTCGTCGCGGTGGCGCGCATAGAGCGACGAGATGCTCAGGCCGGAGGCGGGCATGCACCTCTAAGGTGCCACTACCGTCGAGTCTGTGACATGCAGGCGAATCCGGCGGCCATTCCCCTACTGGTAGGAGACAGTCCGGCGGCCGCCGGACTACCCGACACGGCCGGCCGGGCGTTGCCGTGCGAGACAGCTGGCCGGCCTCGCACCGGCCCGGTCAGCTCAGCGCGTCGAGCGCGATCTCGACATCGCGGTCGGTGTTGTAGAGGTGCCACGAGACACGGAGCCGACCCCCCCGAACCGCCGCCCGGATCCCCGCTGCGTCCAAGGCCAGCTCGGCGCCCGGCCGGTCAAGGCTGACGATCGCGGAGTTGCCCGACGGGAGACCGAGGCCCTCGCGGAAGTGGTTGGCCAGGCCGACGTCGTGGGCGTGGACCGCGTCGATCCCGATCGCCTCGAGCAGCTCGAGCGTCGGCTCGGCACCGACCCACGAGAACCACGCCGGCGACGTGTCGAGCCGGCGGGCGTCACCCGCCAGGCGAAGCGGCGGACCGAAGTAGCTCGCGTGGACGTCCTCGCCCGCGAACCACCCGGCCGACGCCGGAACGATCGACGCGAGCCGGCTGGGGCGGACCGTCAGGAAGGCGACGCCCCGCGGACACATCAGCCACTTGTACGCGCTGGCGACCAGGAAGTCGAAGTCGCCGGCGCAGACCGGCAGCCACCCGGCCGCCTGGGTCGCGTCGCAGACCGTCAGCGCTCGTTCGCGCCGCGCGGCAGCCGTGATCCCCGCGATGTCCGCGACCTCGCCCGTGGCCATCTGGACTGCGCTGAACGCGACGAGGTCGACCGTCTCGTCGATGCTCGCCACGAGGTCCGCCGCCGGGACCGTGCGAACGGTGATCCCCCGATGGGCCTGCGCCAGGTACGGGAACAGGTTCGACGTGAACTCGATCTCCGGGGCCAGCACGCGCGCCCCGTCGGGAAGCGACCCCGCGATCAGGCCGACGAACCCCGACACGGTAGCCCCGACCGCGACGTGGCTCGGATCGACGTCGACGATCCCGGCGAACGCTCGCCGGGATCCTTCGGTCGCGGCGCCCCAGCCCTCCCAGCTCGTCCGACCGGCGTGCCAGTCGGCCAGCGCCGTCTGCAGCGCATCCCAACCCGGCTTCGGCGGTAGGCCGTAGCTCGCGGTGTTCAGATACGTCCCCGCCGGGCTCCACAGCTCCTGGGCCTCGAGGACCGGCACGCCGGGTGCGATCGAGGGTCCCACGGCCATCGGGCCATCCTACGCCAGCGGACGCCTCCCGTCAGGCGGAGACCGCGTCCAGCCGGGCGAGCTCGTCCGGGGCCAACTCGATGCTCGCCATCGGCAGCAGCTCGGCGAGTTGCTCGGGGGTTCGGGCGCTCGCGATCGGCGCGACCACGGTCGGCTGGGCCGCCAGCCAGGCCAGCGCGATCGCGGCCTCGGTCGTGCGATGTGCACCGGCGGTCTCCGTGAGCGCGTCGAGCACGGCGATTCCCCGGTCGTCGAGGTAGGCCAGCGCGCCGGCCGCCCGCGCGCTCTGCACCCGCGGTCCGCCGGGGCGGTACTTGCCCGTCAGGAAGCCCCGCGCGAGGCCGAAGTACGGGAGGGCGCCTAGCCCCCGCTTGGCGCACAGGTCGCTCAGCTCGCCCTCGTACTGGTCGCGCTCGACCAGGTTGTAGTGCGGCTGGAGGGCGACGAACTTCGCGAATCCCTCCCGCTCGGAGGTCGCCAGGGCCGCGGCCAGGCGGGGGGCCGTGTAGTTCGACGCGGCGATGTACCTGACGAGACCGTCCTTGACGAGGTCGTCGAACGCCCCGAGCGTCTCGTCGAGCGGCGTGTCCGGGTCGTCACGGTGGGCGTAGTAGAGGTCGATCCGATCGGTCTGCAGCCGCTCGAGCGACGCCTCCGCGGCCGCCCTGATCGTCCCGGCCCGGAGTCCTTCGAACACGGGGGACATGCCGACCTTCGTCGCGAGCACGATGAAGTCCCGGTTGCGCCGCTCGTCCAGCCAGTCGCCGATGATCGTCTCGGACTTTCCGCCGGCGTACATGTCCGCCGTGTCGATGAAGTTCCCGCCCTGCTCGATGTACTTGTCGAGCACCGCGCGCGACGTCCGCTCGTCCGCCGTCCAGCCGAAGACGTTCCCGCCGAGGCAGAGCGGGAAGACGTCGAGATCGGTGCCGGGAAGCGTTCTCATCGTGCCCTTCCGAGACTACCCGGCGCCGTCGTGGAAGTCTCCGCCGCACAGCGCGTAGACCCCGAGGCGGTGGGCCTTCGCGTACGCCTGATCGGCAACGAGCGACCCGACCAGGCGGGTCCGGTTGCCCCGGTACACGAGCACCTCCGCCCAGCCGGCCCGGACGATCCGCTCCTGCCAGGTCTCACCGCCCGGCCGGCCGAGATGGACGAGCGCCAGCAGGCGGCCGTAGACGTCGCGGCGGTCCCGGCCGGAGAACTCGAGCCAGACGGTCGCGCCCGGTCGGGTCAGCGTCTCCGCGTAGGCCTTTGCCCGCGCGCCGCACCGGTCGGGGCGGCCGAACCGGGTCGACGAGCTCTCCGGCGCGTCGATCTGGACGGTCCTGACACGCTCGAAGAGGCCGCCGACGCGCACGTCGAGCGTGTCTCCGTCGACGACGTGGTCGACCACCCCGGCCGACTCCGCCCGGCTCACGGCCGAATCGGACCGTCCGCTCGGTGGACCGGGAGATGCCGCCCGACCACCGCCGGCCCACGCGACCAGCCCGATCACGGCCGCCATTCCAAGCAGCAGCGACCAACTCCGTCTGGCGCGTCGTCGGACTCGCACCGGCCGATCATCGCGCTCCGCGGCGTCGCAACCCGTCGTCACGGCCGATCATCGCCCCCGCGGCGTCGCAGCCAGGGACAGTGGCGTGAAACCTGCAAGCGAGTGGTGCGAAGGCCGGCGCGGGCGGGGACCGAGCCACCTGGTCACAGCACCTTCACGAGGACCTGGCAGACCCTGAGCGCGCACTGTGGGTGGCCGAACTCGGCGAGATCGTCGGCTACGGACGTGTTCACCGGTTTTAAGCCCCAGCCGACGCACCGCCTGGAGTTGCTCCCGACGGCTACTACCTGATCGGACTCGGGGTGTCACCGCACCACCAACGCCGCGGGGTCGGACGAGCGATCACCAGGGCTCGGCTGTCCTGGATCGCGCGACGGGCCAGCACCGCGTGGTACTTCGCCAATGCACGCAACGAACCGTCGCTGCGTCTGCACCGCGAACTCGGCTTCCGCGAGATCACCCGGGACTTCTCCCACCCCGGGGTCACCTTTGAAGGCGGCGTCGGGATCCTCAGCGACGTTCAGTTCTCTCCAGACCGCTGAACGCACACTTGCGCGAGGCGCCGCAACCAGCCCGACTACCCCCCAGCCGGGAAGACGGCGATCGTCGCGGTGAAACCGTGGAGGAACGACTGGCCGCCGACCGGCCCGATCTCCCCGGCCGCGAAGAAGCCGGCGGTCGGCACCGGACCGAGCTCACTCGCGACGGTCTCGGCGTCGTGATCCGGGATCCCGAACATGCCCTTGCCCCGGCCGTTGCACGTGAACATCAGCGCGCCGGCCGGCTCACGCCCGCCCATCGCCGTGCGCCGGAGCGCCAGGGCCTCGCGCAGGTCGCGGTCGGCGCTCGGCGCGTCTCGCGCGTGGAGGCGGACGATCTGGCCTGTGCGGACGTCGGCCCCGACGGCGATCGACCCCTCCTCCGGGTCGCCGCCGAGCAGGCCGCGGACGAGGAAGTCGCCCTGCACGTAATCCGGCTTGCCCGCGTCGATCACCATGCCGAGCAGGAGCCCGCCGTCGACCAGGCCGCGTTCCCGCTCGTCGAGCTCGAGGAATATCTCCCGCAGCTTCGCGAGCGCGGGCTGCCCGGCCAGCTCGTGGATCACGTGGCCCTCGCCACGCGTGATCGTCAGCTCGGGGCCGAGCGGCGCCGCCCCCTGCGAGACGCACGGCAGCATCTCGACCCCCTCGAGGCGGGCGCCGACCATCCCCGACTCGTAGACCGTCTCGTTGACGAACAGGGCACCCGTCTCGTCGAACGTCCGCCCGCTCGAGAGCCCGCCCAGCACGGGAACGCCCGGCGCCTGCGCGTGAAGACGCGGGAGGAGCGCGTCGGTCGGAAACGAGTAGGGGTCGGGCAGCAGGATCAGACCGCTCGCACCAGCGAGCGGCGGGATCCCGGCGAAGCCGGCGTCGGACGAGCTCGCATGGAAGGCCTCGACCGAACCGCCGCCGAGCGTCGCCGCCCACACGGCGACGGCCGTCGCGTCCTCGATCTCGCGTTCCTCGGCGAGCACTCCGGCCGCCCCGCAGCCGATCAGCGCACCCGGATCGATCGCCTCGTGGACGCCTTCGAGCGTCGCCTCGGGGGCTGCGAGGTGGGACCCCGACGCGAACACAACCGCCAGATCCACGCTCCGCCCGCCGAGGCCGGCGACGGCGCTCTGAGCCGCCGCGATCGCCGCTGATCGCCCGCCCGCGGCGGTTGAAAGGCCGCAGCCGATCCGCACCCCCATCGTCGTGACGATACTCCCGCGATGGCCCCCGCCGCACCCGATCGCCCACAACCCTCGTCCGTGATCGCGATATTCGGGCCGACCGGCGTCGGCAAGACGGCCGTCGCGGTTTCACTCGCCGCGTCGATGCGCGCCGAGCGCCGCCGGCCGGTCGCCGTCTCGGCCGACGCCCTCCAGGTCTACCGGGGCATCGAGATCCTGACCGGCGTCCCCAGTCCGGCCGAGCAGGCCGCGCTCGAGCATCGCCTGATCTCGTTCGTCGGACTCGACGACCACTTCGACGTCGCCCGGTACGCCGGGCTCGCCCACGCCGAGATCGACGGGCTGCTGGCCGCCGGCCGGACGCCGATCGTGATCGGCGGG
>Ga0208480_1000239_pt1 | contig 21403 bp, 20 predicted proteins | sample NGESurshal092012_4_FD_184485 | JGI IMG/M metagenome (GOLD analysis project Ga0208480, IMG submission 184485) | Arctic peat soil microbial communities from Barrow, Alaska - NGEE Surface sample F53-1 shallow-092012 (SPAdes) | ecosystem: Environmental > Terrestrial > Soil > Wetlands > Peat ... | reverse complement strand
CTGACCGCGACAAACAGCGCACAGCACATCAAGCCCACCAGCATGACCTTGCGGTAGGTTCGCCTGTCGGCGTTGTGAAATGACGAGGACATCGATCAGCCATACAACTTGCGGCCCGGGGCGCAATCTGACTCGATTTTTAACCTAACTTTTGAAGGTTATTCGCCGCCGCTAGATTGAATAAAATTGAACCGAAAGCGTCTGCCCGGGACAAGCTCGGCATGACGATCTCGACACGCGTAGCCCGGATGCAATCGCGGTAGGGACGCTCATTGCTGAGCGCCCCCCGCACAGAACCGTACGGGCCCGATTAAGGCATACGGCTCCCACCTTGGGTGGCTGACGGCGAAGCGCTTCTCGGGCCACGGATGAAGGATGCGCGGTTTGGGAAGGAAGTCGTTCGCCAGCCGTCTGATCCTCTCCCACGGGGTGCGATCCTTTTGACTGCGCCGCCGTAGCGTGCGTGTCCACAGATCGATGACGCGGAAGCGGAAGGTGGCGAGCGCGCGACCGTTGGTCGGCACCGCATGGTAGTTGAAGTATCCGGTGACGACTTGTTTCAGCCATTGCCCCTGTCGGGGGACCGGCTGATGCATCCGCCGACGCAGTTCCTGTTTGATCGCTTGCAGCTTCGCCCGCATGCGGTCGGGTCGGGACTTCCGTTTGATCTGGAACTTGCCCCGGCGCGATTTGCTGCTGATGAAGATGAAGCCCAGGAAGCTGAAGGTCTCCGGTTTGCCGAGCCCGCGCCGCTTGCGGTTTGCCGCCGCATGGCGTCCGAACTCGATCAGCCGGGTCTTCTCCGGGTGGAGCGACAGCGAGTACTTTCCCAACCGCTCACGCATTTCGTCCAGGAAGCGCCGCGCGTCTGCCTCATGCTCAAAACCGACAACGAAGTCGTCGGCATAGCGCACGATGATCATGTCGCCCGAGGCCTCGCGCCGTCGCCAGCGTTCGACCCACAGATCGAGGACGTAGTGCAGGTAGATGTTGGCGAGCAGCGGTGAGATCACCGAGCCCTGCCCCGTCCCCCTGTCACTGACCGTCACGATCCCGTCTTCCAGCACGCCCGCCTTGAGCCATTTCCGGATCAGGCGGATGATGCGCTTGTCGCCGACCCGATGCTCCACGAAGCGGATCAGCCATTGCTGGCTCATCGTGTCGAAGAACGAACGGATGTCGGCGTCCAGAATGAAGTTCACTTTCCTGCTGCCGATTCCCACCGCGAGCGCGTCGAGCGCATCATGCGCTCCGCGTCCGGGCCGGAACCCGTACGAGAACCCGAGGAAGTCCTCCTCGTAGATCGCGTTCAGCACCGCAGCCGTCGCCCGTTGGACGATCTTGTCCTCCAGAGCGGCAACGGCGAGCGGCCGCTGTCGCCCGTCCGGCTTGGGTATGTAGACCCGCCGCGACGGCAACGCCCGATAGGCTCCCCGATGGACTCGTGCATGCAAGTCCTCAAGATTGCGCTCAAGGTCTGCCTCATAGTCCCGCCATGTCAGGCCATCCACTCCCGCTGCCGCGTCCTCCTTGAGTTCGAGGAACGCCTGTTCGAGGTGCGCGGTGCTGACGTGGTGGAGGAGCGTGGTGAACTTCTCCTTCTTCCTTTGCCTTGCTGCTTGCCGTATGCGCTCCAGCCCCTGTGACACGCTGGCCCGGTTCCGTGCCCGGTCCGTGCTGTGCTGGCTCGCATTCCCCTTGGCCTCCGCCCTTGGCTCCGCCGGCTCCGGGGCGGATCGCTCCGCCTCGTTCGTCGGCTTCACAGCTACTATGGCGGAGTCTGACTCCCCACGCCCGCTCATCATCGGCTTCGGCTCCTCGCCTTCCCGATGCGGACCGGATCGGCACAGCGCCGCCGGTCGGGCGTGGGGTCTCCCGGTTCCCGTACAAGGAGCTTCCGCACATGCCAGGGTCTCTGACCGCGCCGAGGGGCCAAAGTGCTTGCGTTGACGCACCCGGCCCTGTTGCCTTCCGCTCTGCGCACGGCGTCGGCACCTCGGGATGATTTACTTACGCGGCTCAATGGCTGGCCTATACGCTCCCCTGCCGACGCTTCGCTCCCGCCCTTGCGGTCGGCAACGCACGGCTCGGGGCCGATGTGGTTCGCTATTCCTTCATCGTAGTGGACTTGCACCACCTACTCCCTGCCGGTCTCCCGGCGCACGCGCAGCGCAATCCGGGAATCGCAAGGCGAATGCGACGGCCCCGGATTTCGCTGTGCTCCATCCGGGCTACGGGGCGGTCCTTCCGAGGCGGCCACGGGGGTTCAGCCGGCGGGATTTTTCTCCTGCTCGACCGCCTGCCAGGCGATGTCGCGGCGGCAGAAACCGTCCGGCCATTGGATGCGGTCGACGGCCTGGTAGGCGCGTTGCTGCGCCTGCGCCACCGTCCTGCCCAGCGCGCAGACATTCAGCACCCGACCGCCACTGGCGAGGATATGCCCATCCTTCGCGGTCGTGCCGGCATGGAAGATCTCGACGCCCTCGATTTTTGCGGCGTCCTCGAGCCCCTCGATCCGCGAGCCCTTTTTGGTGTCGCCGGGATAGCCTTTCGCCGCCATCACCACGGTCAACGCCGATTGCGGATACCAGCGCAGATCGAAATTCCCGAGCTGGCCGTCGCAGGCGGCCAGCAAGGCCGGCACGATATCCGACATCATCCGCAGCATCAGCACCTGGCATTCCGGATCGCCAAAGCGGACATTGTATTCGAACAGTTTTGGGCCGGCCGCCGTCAGCATCACCCCGGCATAGAGTACGCCGCGAAACGGCGTGCCCCGCGCCTTCATCCCGGCGACGGTCGGGCGAATGATCCTAGCCATGATCGCCTCGTGGATGTCCGGCGTCACGAATGGCGTCGGCGAATAGGCGCCCATGCCGCCGGTGTTCGGCCCCTGGTCGTGATCGAACGCCCGCTTGTGGTCCTGCGCGGAGGCCAGCGGGATCGCGGTTTCGCCGTCACACAGCGCAAAAAAGCTGATCTCGCGGCCGGCAAGAAATTCCTCGATCACGATTTCCGCGCCCGCCGCGCCGAACGCGCCCTCGAACATCATGGCGATGGAGTCCTCCGCCTCGCGCAGGGTGTTGGCGACCACCACGCCCTTGCCTGCCGCCAGCCCGTCGGCCTTGACCACGATCGGCGCGCCCTGCGCCCGCACGTACGCCAGCGCCTCCGTCGCGCTGGTGAAGCGGCCATAGGCTCCGGTCGGAATCCCGAATTCGCTGCACAGTGCCTTGGTAAAGCCCTTGGAGCCCTCGAGCCGCGCCGCCTGCCGGCTCGGACCGAACGCCTTGACGCCGACGGCCGCGAGATCATCGACGATCCCGGCGGCCAGCGGCGTCTCCGAGCCGACCACCACCAGCTCCACGGCGTGGCGCTTGCAGAAATCGATCACGGCGCCATGGTCGGCGATATCGAGCGCCACACATTCGGCTTCCCGCGCAATGCCGGCATTGCCCGGTGCGCACCAGAGTTTGGTCAGCAAAGGAGAGGCCGCGATCTTCCACGCCAGTGCGTGTTCGCGGCCGCCGGAACCGAGCAGGAGAATGTGCATGAGCAAACCAACGAAGGGGCACCAAGCCAAAGTCGGTCGCACGAAATTCCCGTCCCCTGCAAGGGGAAAGGGCGTAGCCCGGATGGAGCGAAGCGAAATCCGGGGCCGCCTCGCCGCCATCCCGGATTGCGCGGAGTTTATCCTTGGGCACGCCGAAGGCGTGACCCGAGGGCTGCATCCGGGCTACGACGTCGTCAGTCCTGCCGCGCCGAGGCCGCGATGATCTCCTGCAGCGTGGCGACATGGCGGGCGAAGGCGCCGCGGCCGGCCGCGGTCGCGGTCACCGTGGTCTGCGGCTTCCTGCCGACAAAGGCCTTGGCGACCGCGACATAGCCGGCCCGCGACAGCGTCTCGATATGGGCGCCGAGATTGCCGTCGGTGGCGCCGGTCAGCTTTTTCAGTTTTGAAAACTCGAGCCCGGTGCCGCCCGGCATGGCGTTCAGCGCCGCCATGATCTTCAGCCGCAGCGGCTGGTGAATGATGTCATCAAGCTCTGCCATCGCTCAGTCCCGGCGCATCCAGAGACCGCCCAGGATGAGCCCGCCGCCATTGACGAACGCCATCCACAGCGGAAACGCCTCGCCGATGAAGAAATAACCGACCAGTGTCAGCGCCGTCACGGCGAGACCGATCGCGATGAAGATGGTGCCGAACCACAAGCCTGCCATGCAGTACATCAGCATGAAGTAGATCGGCCAGAACGTACCCACCTGGCGGGGCGTGAAGTGGCCGAGCCCATTGACGCAGAAAAAGCCGAATCCGAAGAACATCAGGAAGGCTGCGAGCGCTCTGAGATCGAAGCTGGGCAGCCCGGACCGTACACGGCCAAACACGCCGACGGCAGCCGAGCCCGCGACGCCGGCGATGTAAACCAGAATCCAGGCGTAGTTGGCGTAGCGGGGCGTGAAGTAGGTCACGAGGTTGCCGGCAAACACCAGCCCGCCCCACATGATCATCAACTTGCTCGCGGTATCGTAAATCTGCGACTGCCGCACCCGGCGAACAATCTCGTCGATCTCGCCGAGCGCTTCGATGGCCTGCTTGCTGTCGATCATGATTGCCTCCGTCAACGCGTCGCAACGTCGTCGGCGATGGCCGACACCGCGGCGGGCGCGCTGACGATGGCCATGTGATTGGCGCCGGGAATCAGCTTGACGTCGACCGGCGGCGTGATGCCGCGCACGGCCTCGGCATATTCATCCGCGATCATCAACTCGTCGTCGGCGCCACAGAAGATCGTGAGCGGCCTGGTCGCGGCAGCGAGATCGGCGCGATACCCGCCATCGGTGCCAAAGTTGCGCATCAGCCGTACCGAATAGGTCGGCGTCAGGAATTTCCCTGAATTTTCCGGCACCGCGAAGGCCAGCGCCGGCAGCGCGTCGCAGCAGGCGACCCCGATCTGACGCAGCGCCGCCAGCCCGATGAGGCGCGGAATGTCGGCGCTGGCCCAGCCGCCGGAGTGCGGCCGGTTGGTCGGGGCGTTGTGACCAAGATAGGGCGCGAGCAGCACGGTGCGCGCGAACAGGTCCTGGATTGGCGACGCCGCCACGCGCAGCGCGAACCCTCCGCCAGCGGAGTGGCCGAGCAACGTCAGCGGCGCGGTCGGCGCGGTCTTGCGCACCACCGCGACAAAATCGGCGAGATCATCCTCGAGCTGGCCGAGATAGGCGATATCGCCGCGTGCCCCCGAGGCGCCATGGCCGCGAATATCGACCGCAAAGGTTTCGACGCCGCGCGCGGCCAGCGCATCGGAGAGCGCATGGACGCTCGTGCTCGACCCCGACGAGCCGTGAACGAGGATGGCGACGCGTCCGACCACGGTTCCGCGCGCCGGGTAGTGGCGGTAGGCGAGCGTGGTGCCGTCGCGGGCCTGGAACCGGTCCAGCGCCGGCATGGAGCTGCGGTCGACGGCCCGCGCGGTGTCCGAGATCGAGGTAAGCGGAGGAGGCCGCGTCAGCGGCGCGGCAACCAGCGCGGTGAGCAGCACGGCAATGGCGCCGACCCCTCCGAGAATCCATCCGACAGCCTTGAGCAAGCGGTTTATCAGGGATTTCCGCATGTGAGTTTCTCCAGAGAATGATCCTAAATGCATCAGAGCAGATTACTCTGTATCACAGAGTACTGGTATCCACAATCCCCGATTTGCGGTCGCGGTCAAATTCCCTACCTTGCGCTTGAGCCCAAAAAGCCCGAATCGATTGGCCGATGCCTGCAGCCGAAGCCCTGATCAACGCGCCTGAGTTCACTGTCTCGGAACTGTCCTCCGCGCTGAAGCGGACGGTCGAGGATACTTTCGGGCATGTCCGGGTGCGCGGCGAGATCTCCGGTTTTCGCGGCCCGCACTCCTCCGGGCACTGCTATTTCGCGCTCAAGGATGAGAGCGCCAAGATCGAGGCGGTGATCTGGAAATTCGCCCATGCGCGGATGCGCTTCAAGCCGCAGGAAGGGCTTGAGGTCATCGCCACCGGCAAGCTCACCACCTATCCGGGCTCCTCGAAATACCAGATCGTCATTGAAGCCCTCGAGCCAGCTGGCATCGGCGCGCTGATGGCGCTGATGGAAGAGCGCAAGCGCAAGCTCGGCGCCGAGGGGCTGTTCGACGAGGCGCGCAAGCAACTCCTGCCATGGCTGCCGGAGGTGATCGGCGTCGTCACCTCGCCCACAGGCGCGGTAATCCGCGACATCCTGCATCGGCTGCAAGACCGCTTTCCGCGCCGCGTGCTGGTGTGGCCGGTCAAGGTGCAGGGCGAAGGCTCGGCCGAACAGGTTGCGGCTGCGATCCGCGGCTTCAATGCGCTGCCGGAGGGCGGCCGGATTCCGCGGCCGGATCTGCTGATCGTCGCGCGTGGCGGCGGTTCGCTGGAAGACCTCTGGTCGTTCAACGAGGAAATCGTGGTCCGCGCCGCCGCCGACAGCCTGATCCCGCTGATCTCCGCGGTCGGCCACGAGACCGATATCACGCTGATCGACTTTGCCGCCGACAAGCGCGCGCCGACACCGACGGCCGCGGCCGAAATGGCGGTGCCGGTGCGCCGCGAATTGTTCGTCAAGGTTTCCACACTGGCGCGGCGCACCATGATGTGCTGGCAGCGCGGCCAGGAAAGCCGGCGCAACGAGCTGCGCGCTGCGGTGCGGGCGCTGCCCGCAGCCAGCGAACTGCTGGCGATCCCGCGGCAGCGGCTGGACGGCACGGCCGCCGCCCTGCCCCGCGCGCTGAAAGCCAATACCCACGCGCATTTCCGCCGCTTTGCCGGCGCCAGCGCCCGCCTCACCTTGCGGGTGCTGCGCGGACAGGTCGCGCAGGCGCAGCAGCGGCTGTCTGCGTCGGGCGAGCGGATGTTCCATGCGGCGCGGGCGCTGCTGCGAATTCGCCGGGATCGCTATGCCGGACTGGAGATACGACTGAAGGCTTCAAAGTTCTCGAACGCGCAGGCCCAGCGCCAGGTCATCGCCCGCGACCGCGAACGCACGTTGCGGCTCTCCGAGCGCGCCCGCCGCGCGCTTGCGACCGCCATGCAACGCGATCGGGCGCGGGTCAGCCATAGTGGACAATTGCTGGCCGCGCTGTCCTACCGCGGCGTTCTGGCTCGCGGTTTTGCACTCGTGCGCGATGCGCGGGGCCTTGCGGTGCACGCGGCCGCCACGGTCGGACCGGGCGCACACCTCACCCTCGAATTCGCCGATGGACGCGTCGCGGCGACCGCGGATGCGGATCGGCCCGAGGCCGCTAACCCGGCGAAACCCGCCGCCAGCGAGCCGCGAACCGCGCCACCCAAGCGCGTGGTGAAGCCGGTCGGTCAGGGCAGCCTGTTCTAGGAGCGCTGGAACTTTTCCATGGCCTCGTGGTTCGAGACGCCCGCTGCGCGGGCTCCTCACCATGAGGGTTTGAGACCTCGTCCTGAGGAGCGGCCGCTTGGCCGCGTCTCGAAGGATGAAGCCGCTGTGCCGAAACACCAACTACCGCGCCAGCCATTCGGCGACGCGCTTTTGCGAATCGGCGCGTGCTTCGGCATCGGTGCCGAGATGACCGCGCTCGGGCACGCTGGCATCCGCGATCCCGGCCATGGCATGAAGCGGCAGGTTCGCCAGGTCGAAATCGTGATAGGCGCCGGGATACACCACGATCCGCGCCAGCGCGCTGCGCCCGCGCGCGCCGTCGATCATCTGGCGGCAGGCCGGCGGCGAGCTGACATCATCCTTGGCGCCGATCAAAAGCAGCGTCGGCACCCGCGCGCTCCAGCCCAGGCCCGAGGAGATCCGGCAGTCCGGATAGAACGCGACGGCCGAGCGGAAATCCGGCTCGGAATCGCGCGAGGTCAGTTGCGGGCGCACCGCCCACAGCAACGCGCTGGCGCCGTTCGCCCATCCGAGCAGGCTGATGCGATCATGGGCGGCCCAAGGTTGCCGCACCAGCCACTCCCGCGATGCCATGATGTCCACCACCCGCTCGCGGCGCGCGAGCACATGATGCTCCTTGACCCGGCATTGCGGCCCGAGTTCGCGCGAACCGTAACTGTCCGGCAGCAACACCGCATCGCCCGCTTTCAGCAATTGCTCGGCCCAGTCGCGGTAGCGCGCAAGCACCGGCTCGGAACGGCCGGCCAGGCCGCCGCAACCATGCAGGGCGATCACAACCGGAAACGGACCGTTGCCGTCGGGCTTGTAGAGCTGCGCATGCAAAACGCCGTTGCCCGAGGGAATGTCGACCTGACGCGGCAACGGCGCCGCTTGCGCGGCAAAAGCCACGGCAAATGACGTCAGGAATGCAATGGCTGACAGAAGGCGCATCGGGCTTGCCGGGTCGTTGCGGCGCCGGAAAACCAGCGGGCGACGGCCAAGGCTAGCATGCAGCAAAGACGGCATTTCATCACAAATCAGTGGGTTTGACGGGCGGACACCCTGACCTATTTATGATAGATCGCATCAGCAAAAGCATGTGACCCGGCTGGCCCCGGGCTATTCGGAGAGTTCAACCGTGCTGAATAAATTCGGTCCGTCGGGACACGGCGAAGCGCAGGTCCAATATCTCGACGGCGATTTCCGGGTGATCTCGCCGGGAACCTATGTGCGCTGCGCGGTGACCGATGCACGGATACCGCTTGACGAGCTGAAATACTGGAGTGTCGATCTGCAGGAGGCTTACGCCGTGCCGGGCGCGGTGCTGCAGCGGCATTTTCCCGGCGTGCTGAAGGCACAACGCTAGTTGCCGCGCTGAAACCTGCTCTGGCGCGCCTGGAACAGCCGGTCGAGCACGAATTTCCGCAGCCGTGCCGTGTCCTCGAACCCAAGCGTCACCGCGAACGGCACGATGTCGTGCGCCCAGCCGAGAACGCCTTCACCGTCGCGCAGCCGCGCCAGATCCTTTTCGGTCGTCACCATGGTCAACCCATCGCGCGCCGCCTCGGCGGTCAGCGCGTCGATCTCGGTTTTCGAGAACGGATGGTGATCCGGGAAAACGCGTCGCTCGATCACATCAATTCCGCTGCCGCGCAGCGTCCTGAAAAACCGCGCGGGATCGCCGATCCCGGCAAAGGCCAGGACGCGGCGGCCGGCGAGACGCGCCACCGTGGCCGGGTCGGGCGTCAGATGCGCGCGCAGCACTGGCCGGCCCTGCGCGGCGATTGCGGCCGCCACCGCATCGGCGGCGCTGCCGTCACCCACCACGATCAAGGCATCGGTGCGGGCAAGCTGCTGGCGCAGCGGTGCCCGCAAGGGACCTGCGGGAAACACGCCGCCATTGCCGATGCCACGGTCGCCGTCGATCACGATCAGCGAACAATCCTTGGCGATGGCGGGATTCTGGAACCCATCGTCCATCAGGATCACGCTGGCGCCCTGCGACCGCGCCAGGGCCACGCCGCCGACCCGATCGCGCGCCACCACCACGGGCAGCCGCAGCGCCAGCATCAGCGGCTCGTCCCCGACATCGGCCGCAACATGGCGCGCCGGATCGACCTTGATCGGCCCCTGCAATCGTCCGCCATAGCCGCGGCTGAGCACGACCGGCGTTTCGTCGAGCTCGCGCAGGAGCTCGGCGAGCGCCAGCACCACCGGGGTCTTGCCGGCGCCGCCGGCGTGATAATTGCCGACGCAAAGCACGGGAATGCCGGCGTCGAAACCGGCGTTTTGCAACCGCAGGCCTGCAACCAGGCCATAGAGGGCGCCGAGCGGCGACAGCAGCAGCGAGATCCAGGATGGCGGCCGGTACCAGAAGTCCGGCTCACGCATTGGCCGCTCCCATCTCGAGCCGCAACTGCAACAGATAGGGCTCGAGCACGGCGAAGGTGCGATCGAGCGCGCCGCCGAGCTGCGCCACCACGCGATCCGCGGCCGCCATCGACTTGCCGCGCGCGGCCGGATCGGCCAGCAACTGACCGAGCTGTTTCACCAGCGCATCCGGTGTGGCGGCAAGCCTGGCGCCGCCCGCGCCGTCGAGCGCCGCATAGACATCGGCAAAATTGAAGACATGCGGGCCGTGCACGATCGAGGCGCCGAGCTTGATCGCTTCGATCGGATTCTGGCCGCCACGGGCAATCAGCGAGCCCCCCATGAACACGATCGGCGCCAGCCGATAGAACAGCCCCAATTCGCCCATGGTATCGGCGACATAGATGTCGGTGGTCGCAATCGGCAATTCCTCGCGCGAACGCAAGGCCACATGCAGGCCGGAGGCCGCGATCGCGCGCGCGATGGTCTGGCCACGGTCCGGATGCCGCGGCACGATCACGCTCAGCAGCGACGGGAAGATCGCCGCCAGACGGCGGTGCGCTTCCACGAACAGCTCCTCCTCGCCGGGATGGGTCGAGGCCGCGACGACGATCGGGCGGCCGCGCGTCACCCCCATCAGCCGCTCCAGCCTCGCCGGATCGGCGGGCGGCGCCGGAACATCCAGTTTCAGATTTCCCGTCGTCACGACATTGCGGCTGCCCAGCGCCGCGAAACGATCCGCGTCGACCTGCGACTGCGCGAGACAGACGTCGAACCGTCCCAGCAATGCCGAGATTGTGCCGGTGATCCGGCGCCAGCGCGGGAAGGAACGATGCGACATCCGGCCGTTGATCAGCACCATCGGCAGACGTCGCGCCGCGCTCGACAGGATCAGATTGGGCCACAGATCGGACTCGATGAACAGCGCCAGGCTCGGCCGCCAGTGATCGAGGAAACGCGCGACGTAGCGCGGCGAATCGAACGGCACATATTGATGGATGATATCGGGCGGAAAACGATTGGCGACGATCGAAGCCGAGGTCACCGTACCTGACGTCAGCAGGATGCGGATATTGAGCGCGCGCACCCTTTCGATCAGGGCGGCGGCGGCCAGGACTTCGCCGACGCTGGCGCCGTGAATCCAGACCAGCGGTCCGAGTGGCCGGACATCCCCGCTCACGCCGCGTCGTTCGCCAACGCGCGCCGGATCCTCCTTGCCCTGTTTCAGCCGCCGCCTGATCAGCGCCGGCGCCAGCGGCGCGGCCGCGGCGGACAGCTTCTGATAGATGCGCAACGTGATCGGCAGGGCGTCAGCCATGGCCGGCCTCTTCCGGACGGCCGATCTGCGCATAGGCTTGGCGGGTTGCCTCGTTCAAGGTCGCCTCCAGTCGCGCGCGCAGTCTCTCCATGGTCTCGGCATCGGCATCGGGCGGGACCGCAATGACTTCGCCTCCCACCAATGCACCTCGTCCAAATGGCAGATTGATGGTGGAGCGGTCCCAGTTCTTGAGGCGGATGAAGCGGCTGGTCGCCATCGCGAACGGCATGATCGGTCGCCCGGATTCCCGCGCCAGCATGATAATGCCGAGGCCCGCGGCACGCGAGCGCTTCGGCACGTCCGCCGTCAGCGCGACGTTATAATTTTCTTCAAGCGCGCGCACCATTTCCTTGAAGGCGCCGACGCCGCCCTTGCGGTGAAACGCCGACCCGTGGTCGCCGGAGCCGCGGATGGTGCCGATGCCGAGCCGTTCGGCCGCGATCGCGTTGAATTCGCCGTCGCGATGCCGGGAAATCAACACCTTGGCGCGATGGCTCTCCTTGGTCTTGATGAAGGGTGTCATGAAATGCTGGCCGTGCCAGAACGCGAAAATCGCCGGCTGCTCCGGCTCGACCAGGTCATAGACGTCGGGAGGGTCGAAACTGAACGTGTTGGTCCACCACACCAGCCGCAGGAATTCGGCCGCGAGAAACCCGGCAGCGCGCTGCATCCAGCTGCTGCGCAGCGCGTTGCGAAGCAGTCTTTTCAACGGCCAGGCTTCGCATCTTGAGCTGGATCGAGCAGCCGGTGCAGATGGACGACGAAATAGCGCATATGGGCGTTGTCCACGGTCTGCTGCGCCTTCGCCCTCCAGGCCGCATAGGCGCTCGCATAGTTGGGAAACACGCCGACGATTTCCACCTGATCGAGGTCCTTGAACGTCGTATGCCCGAGATCGGTCAGTTCGCCGCCGATGACGAGGTGGAGCAATTGCTGCTCGGCACTATCCGACATGATGCATTTTCCTAGCGCGGTGCCCGGCGCACCAGTTTCCCGACGCGAAACGGCGGCACTCAGGGCAGCGGAAATTGTCGAAAATACTCGACAATGCTTGCATGACGATCGCGTCCCGCTGCCACCAGCACCCCGTGCGTCACCTCCCGGCGATTGTACAGGATGGCCTCGCCGGAAAGCGCCGTCATGTTACCATTCGCTTCCTGCACGATCAAATTGGCCGCCGCAAGGTCCCAGTCGCGGCTCTGGCCGCCGGCGAAAGCCGCATCCAGACTTCCGTCCGCGACCCGGCACAGCCGCAGCGCCAACGAACCGATTCGGGGATGAAGCGCCACGTCGCCAGGCGACCGACTGAGACGCTGCACCAGCGGCTTCGGACCGGCGATCCGGGAAAAGTCCAGATCTACGCCCGGCGTGGCATGCACGCGGGTGTCATTGCGCACGGCACCCCGCCCGCGCGCCGCGAAGAAGAACTCGCCGCTGACCGGCGCGAAAACCGCCGCCAGCACCGGGGAGTTGTTCTCGACCAGCGCCACGCTGACGCACCAGTCCTCGCGGCCGGCGAGGTAGCCGCGGGTGCCGTCGATCGGATCGACGATCCAGACCCGCTGCATGGCCAGCCGCGCGTCGTCGTCGGCACTCTCTTCCGACAGCCAGCCATAGTCCGGCGTGGCGGAGCGCAGCCGGTCCTCAAGCAGATCGTTGACCGCGATATCGGCCTCGGACACCGGCGACGACGCGCCCTTGGTCCAGTTCTTGAGATCGGTGCGAAACAGCGACAGCGCCAGCGCGCCGGCGTCCCGCATTGTGTCCGTCAACAGCGCGGCGTCACGCACCGAAATGCTGCCGGGCGCGCCGGCGGCGCTATCAGCGTCCGCCAACCGTCAAACCCTCGATGCGCACGGTCGGAGCATTGACGCCATAACGGAATTCCAGATCGCTGGCCGGCACCATCGATTTGAAAATCTCGAGCAGATGGCCTGCGATAGTCACTTCGCTCACCGGATAGGTGATCTCGCCGTTCTCGATCCAGAAGCCGGAGGCGCCGCGGCTGTAGTCGCCGGTGACGCCGTTGACCCCGGAGCCGATCAGATCGGTGACATAAAACCCCTGCTTAATGTCCGAAATCAGTTCGGCCGGCGTCGGCTCGCCCGCTTCGAGATGCAGGTTATACGACCCCGGCGAGGGTGAAGACGAAACGCCGCGGTGAGCATGGCCGGTCGTGACCATCCCGAGTTCCCGCGCGGTGGCGGAATCCAGCAGCCACGAGGTCAGCACGCCCCGATCGATGATGGCGAGCTTTTTGACCTTGACGCCCTCGGCATCGAAGGTTTGCGAGCGCAGACCTCGCACCCGCAGCGGATCGTCGATGATGCGGATGTTGCCCGCAAACAGCTGTTCGCCGAGACGGCCCTTGAGGAAGCTCGTCTTGCGTGCGATCGATGCGCCGTTCACCGCGCCGATCAGATGACCGACCAGCGATCCGGAAACCCGGCGATCGAATGCCACCGGCACCCTGCAGGTCTCGACCTTGCGCGGATTGGCGCGCGCGACCGTGCGCTCGCCGGCGGTACGCCCGACGCTTTCGGGCGATGCGAGGTCGGAAGCGTGAGGCGCGGTGGTGTAGTCGTAGTCGCGCTCCATGCCGGTGCCGTCGCCCGAGATTGCGGTCATCGAGATGCTCTGGCTTGAGCGCAGGTAAGAGCCGTGGAAGCCGGTGCTGGTCACGAGCACCATGCCGCCGATTCCCGTGGACGCCGATCCGCCGCCCGATTTGGTGACGCCCTTGACGGCAAGTCCGGCCGCTTCCGCCTCGCAGGCGCGGCGTTCGAGTTCCGACGTCGAGGGAACCTGCGGATCCAAAAGATCGAGATCGGGAAAATCCCGCGCCAGCAATGCCGGGTCGGCGAGCCCGACATATTTGTCGGCGGGCGCGACGCGCGCCATGGCGACGGCGCGCTCCGCCAGTTTGGCGATGCCATCGCCGCTGACATCGTTGGTCGATACCACGGCCTGACGCTGCCCTACCAGCACGCGCAGCCCGACATCATCGCCTTCCGAGCGCTCCGATTCCTCAACGCGTCCGTCGCGCACCTCCACGCTCTGCGAAATGCCGCGCACGGCGACCGCATCGGCGGCGTCGGCGCCGGCGCGCCGCGCCGCCTCGACCAGGCGCTGCGCCAGCGTGCTCAAGGCGGACTGGTCGAACAGGTCGGAGGTAGCGGCTTTGGACGAAAGCGGCGATGCGGCAGATGGTGAAGAGATCACGAACAAATTCCCGGGGATTGAACAAGGGCTGAGCGAGGTCCGATGCGGATCGGCGGCCTCCTGAGATGTGCCCGATTTACGCGGACTTCAAGCATTTCCTGATGCCAAAGCGAAAGAATTTCCGGTTTGCCGCAACGACTCGTCAATCATGCGAACCAAGGTCTTGTCAATCATGCGGGCGAATCCACGGCAGGTGACCTCCGATTAACCAGCCTTTTTAAGCCGAAACGGACGCGGATCTGGCAAGGTGCAGGCTATCGACCGGGAGCATAATCCCGGCGGGGAGACCAGGCCGTGAGGCGTCAAACAGCAACAAGCGGGATCAATCCCGCCGGGTCGGGCCGCGCCTTGCGGCTCGACCCTCTTTCTTTGCCCGTCAACTTCGACGCGCACGACAGCCGTGCCGACGGCGGCGTGCGGCAGATCGAACTTCATCGCGAGCGAGTCGTTCTGCGCCGGGCCCTGCACGGCATGCAGATGGCGGTCAGTCTTCGCGTCTGCGATTTTCTTGGCGTTGGGCTGCGCGGCATCGACGACGCCCAGATGCTGGTGCTGGCACATCGCGACCCGTCACTGACGATCCCGCTTTGCGTCAGTTCCGACCGCGACGAGGTCGCGCATGCCTGGCAGATGTGGTGCGCCATCTTCGCGCTGCCGCCATTGCCGGAGGACGAGGCCAACGAGCCAGCCGCGCGACGGCGACGCCACAACGCGATCCGGACCCGGCGCCCGAAATTTCTGCTCCGGCGCCGCGGCGGCGATTTGCTCAACCCCGCCAATCTCCACCAGGGCGAGCGCGAGATCATCGCCAGGGATTGAGACGATCAACGACACACCCGCTTGATCACCGTCTTATCACCGTCATGGCCGGGCATAGCCGTCCGAAGGACGGCGTCGCTTCCGCTCGCCTATGTCCCGGCCATCCACGTCTTCCTTTGTGCGGCGATCAAGACGTGGATGCCCGGGACAAGCCCGGGCACGACGAAAAGCAGCTCACACCCTACGCGCTTGCTCGCATCGCCGCGTCGGCGAGCAGTCCCGCGAACAGCAACAAACCCGCATCGCGGTTGGACTTGAAGATGCGCAGGCACAGCGCGGGATCGGAAATATCAAGCCGGACGATTTGCCGGACCAGATGCGCGGCAAAGACCGCAAGCCCGATCCACGCCGGCCAGTGCGCGGCTGCCGAGACCAGCGCCATGCCGATCAAAACCACCGCCGAGCCATAAAACGCCGCGAGCGCCGGACGGGTGCGGGCACCGAACAGCAACGCGGTCGATTTGATGCCGATCAGCGCGTCGTCCTCGGCGTCCTGATGGGCATAGATGGTATCGTAGCCGATCACCCACGCGATCGCGCCGGCGTAAAGCCAAAGCGCCGGCGCATCGATCCGGCCGACGATCACCGCAAATCCCATCAGCGCGCCCCATGAGAAGGCGAGCCCGAGCACGATCTGCGGCCAGTACGTAATCCGCTTCATGAACGGATAGACCGCGACGATGATCAGCGAGGCGATGCCGGTCACGACCGCGAAGCGGTTGAACTGCAGCAGCACGGCAAGCCCGATCAGCGCCTGAGCGACCAGAAAGGCCGCGGCCTGCGGCACGCTGACCTGTCCCGCCGGAATCGGCCGCGACCGCGTGCGCTCGACCCGCGCGTCGAGATCGCGATCGGTGATATCGTTCCAGGTGCAGCCGGCGCCGCGCATGACGAAGGCCCCGACCAGGAACAGCGTCAGCAGCAGCGGCAAGGACGAGAGACTGCCAACGACGCCGCAGGCGAGCGCCGCCGACCACCAGCACGGCAGCAGCAGCAGCCACGATCCGATCGGGCGGTCGAGTCGGGAGAGCCGCAGATAGGGGCGCGACCAGGTCGGCGCGTGGGTATCGACCCAGTTGCCGGTCGAGTCAGCAACGCGGGCGGCAGCGCCGCTCATCGGAGCCCGGTCATCGCGTCAGCACGTTGCCGTTCAGGGTATCGAAGGTGCTGCCGCCCTTTTTGGTCTGGGTGGCTTCAGGAACCGTCGCGGCCGATCCCAGCACTTCGCTCAGGCTCGGACCGGCCGGCCCGCGCCCTGCCTGCTGCGCAGCCTCGCAGACCTTCTTCTGCATGGTCTCGGTGTTCTTGTGGCCGGTCTTGAGCTGGTCCGCGATCTGCGCTGGAATCCCGCACTTCGATGCATTGACTTCGACATATTTGATCATCTTGACTTCGGACTGGCCGAAACTTTCGATCAGCTTGCAGGCCTCCTGCGGCGTAGCGTGGCGGTCGCTGGCGGCCTTGATCAGCTTGCCGCGCCGCTCGGCCTCGTTACGCAGCGGAAGAAATCCCTTCATGCACGCGTCCGACCCACCCGCCTGCGATGGCGGCGCCGCCGGCCGCTCGAATCCGGCACCGGCGAGCGGCGCCGTGCCGTTGACCGGGAACGAAGTCGGCGCCGCGCCGACTGCTGCCACCGGCGCCGAGCCGTTGACGGGAGGAAATGCGGGGTCGTTGCGCGGCACGGATCGACCGGACACCGGCGGAAAAGCCGGATCGTTGCGCTGCACGGTCTGGCCCGGCACCGGCGGAAAAGCCGGATCGTTCGGCTGCACCGTCTGACCCGGCAGCGGCGCAGGAAACGCGCCCTGCGCCATGACCGGACCGGCGCAGGCGGTAACGATGGCCACGGCGGCGGGCACAATGAGGCGGCGCATGATCAAAGCTGTTTCTCCGGCAAGGTCCAGATAGCCAAGCGCCTCTCGACAGCGCTATTTCCGGTGGGGCTTTTTACGATTCCCGCCAGCGCTTAACAACCCGTGGAATTTGGCAACAGCGCGGCGCAGGGCCGCACCGGAACCCAATAATGGCGTAAATTCTCATTCTTTTGGGCTAAAAGGCCCGCGGATTGGAACAGTGCTCATGCCGCAACTCGATTTTCGCAGCCCCCGGCTGTTTGTCGACGCACCGCTCGCCGCCGGCGAGACGGTCGCGCTCGCGCCAAGCCAGAGCAATTATCTCGGCAATGTGCTGCGGCTGTCTGCGGGAGGAACCATCCTGGTGTTCAACGGGCGCGACGGCGAATGGCAGGCCTCGATCGCCGGACGCAAACGGCCCGACAGCCTCCATGTCGTCGCCCTGACCCGGCCACAGGACCGCCCGCCCGACCTCGCCTATATCTTTGCGCCGCTGAAACACGCCCGGCTCGACTACATGGTGCAGAAGGCCGTCGAGATGGGCGTGGCTTCGCTGCAACCGGTTTTGACCCGCTTCACCCAGGTCGGGCGGGTCAACGGCGAGCGGATGCGGGCCAATGTCGTCGAGGCGGCCGAGCAATGCGGAATCCTCAGCATCGCAACAGTCGCGGAACCGGTGACACTCGAGCGCTATCTGAATCGGCGCGAGGCGCGGCGGCTGCTGGTGTTCTGCGACGAGGCCGCAGACGTCGCCAATCCGGTGCAGGCGCTGCAAAACGGCAAGACGGTCGCCAATGGCGTCGACCTCCTGATCGGCCCCGAAGGCGGATTTGCCGAGGAAGAGCGCGCCCTCCTCTCGCGGCAGCCGCTGGTGGTGCGGGTTTCGCTTGGTCCGAGGATACTGCGCGCCGATACCGCGGCGGTGGCGGCGCTGGCGCTGGTCCAGGCCGCGCTCGGCGACTGGACCGGCGCCGGCGGCCCCGGATAAAGGGCCCTGGCAGCCCTCCCTGGGGTCGTCCGCTCCGTTCCATCGGCATTAAGCCACTTGGCCGTTACTTGGCCGTTACTTGGCCGTTCCCTGTCGAAACCTCGCCCCGGTCATGCTAAGGGGGCGTCGACCTCTAGCCTTTGGAACCTGTTTCCGGAGACAATCGGACCTCGAAGATGAGCCTGACCGCCGCCCCTGGTGCGACCGGGTCCGCCGCATGGGCGGACGCCCTGCTATTGTCGTTCGCGCAAGGCGGTTACGCGCGGGCCGAGCCGGCGATCCTGCAGCCGGCCGAGCCGTTCCTCGATCTGTCCGGTGAGGACATCCGGAAAAGCCTTTATCTCACCACCGATGCCGGCGGGGAGGAGCTTTGCCTCCGCCCCGACCTCACCATTCCGGTGGCGCGGGATTATCTCGCTTCCGGCCGGGCCGGCCAGCCCGCCGGGTTCAGCTATCTCGGCCCGGTGTTTCGCTATCGCGGCGGCCGCCCGAGTGAGTTTTTGCAGGCCGGCATCGAATCGTTCGGACGACAGGATCGCGCAGCCGCCGATGCCGAAATGCTCGCTTTGGCGCTGGAGGCGACCGCCGCGCTCGGGCTGACCGACGTCGAAATTCGCACCGGCGACGTCGCGCTTTTCATCGCGCTGATCGACGCGCTCGAGCTCTATCCGGTGTGGCGGCGCCGGCTGATCAAGGATTTCAACCGCAAGACCAGCCTCGCACAGGATATCGAGCGGTTGACGCTTGCGACCGGCGCCAGCCGCAACGAATATGAGGGCGTGCTCGCCGCGCTCGCCGGCTCCGACCGCAAGGCCGCCCTGGCGCTGGTGACCGACCTGATGTCGATCGCCGGCACCACCAATGTCGGCGGCCGCTCGGTCTCCGAAATTGCCGATCGCTTCCTTGAGCAGTCGACGCTGAAGGGCGGCGCGCTGCCGCGCGACGCGCTCAAATCGATCAAGCGGTTCCTGGCGATCGCCGGCGACCCCGACGACGCGATCGCGCAGTTGCGCACGCTTGCCGACGACGCGAAGCTCGACATTGCCGCCGCGATCGACCAGTTCGAGAGCCGCGTCGGCTTCATGGCGGCACGCGGCATCGATACCCGCACGACCCGCTTTTCCACCTCGTTCGGACGCGGCGTCGACTATTACACCGGCTTCGAGTTCGAACTGCATCCCGGGGGCGACGGCGTCGAGCCGTTGGTCGCGGGCGGGCGCTATGACGGGCTGATGACCCAGCTTGGTTCCACCACGCCGATCCCCGCGGTCGGGTTTTCGGTATGGGTCGAGGCCCTGACGCAAATCGGCGGCAAGCCCGCAGCGAGCGGGAGCGCATCGTCATGACGACGCCGTTTGTTCTGGCGGTTCCCTCGAAAGGCCGCCTGCAGGAAAACGCCGAGGCGTTCTTTTCGCGCGCCGGATTGGGGCTCGCGAAGCCGCGCGGCGCCCGCGACTATCGCGGCACCATCAACGGGCTCGAGAATGTGGAGATCGCCTATCTATCCGCCAGCGAGATTGCCTCGCAACTGGCGCGCGGGGCCGTGCATCTCGGGGTCACCGGCGAGGACCTGGTGCGCGAAAGCATCCTCGACGCCGACAAGCGCGTGCTGCTGATCGACAGCCTCGGCTTTGGCAGCGCCAATGTGGTGGTCGCGGTTCCCCAGGCATGGATCGACGTCCGTACCATGGCCGATCTCGACGACGTCACCACCGGATTCCGCGCCCAGCACAACCGGCGGATGCGGGTTGCGACCAAGTACATCAATCTCACCCGATCTTTCTTTGCTGCGCACGGCGTCGTCGATTACCGCATCGTCGAGAGCGCCGGTGCGACCGAGGGCGCACCGGCGGTCGGAACCGCCGAGATGATCGTCGACATCACGACGACGGGCGCCACCCTCGCCGCCAATGGATTGAAGGTGCTCGACGACGGCGTGATCCTGCGCAGCCAGGCCAACCTTGTGGCCTCGCGCGACGCCGACTGGTCGGACGAGGCCCGCGAGACCGCGCGCGTCATCCTCGATCACATCGCCGCCCGCGCCCGCGCCAGCAAGTACCGGGAGGTCCGCACCCGCTTTGCCGGATGCAACGCCGCGCTGCTGACCGAGGCCCATAATCGCTTCGGTGTGGTCTCGCCGTTCGGCGGGCCGACCTCTTCCGGGATGGTGACGCTGCACTGCCCGCCGTCGCAGCTTTACGCCCTCGGCAGCTTTCTTCGCGCTCACGGCGCCGATACGGTGTCGGTGGCTTCGCTCGACTATGTGCTCGACCGCGACAATCCGCTGTTTGCCAAACTCGAGGCGTTCCTGCGGCGCTGAGGCGAAGGATCGCCGCACGATCCGTGGCGACAAGGCGCGACGATTGCCATAGTGTTGTTTTCTCGGATGGTTGAGACCTGATCGATGACGTTCGGTACGGATGTTTCCGGCCTATCCACCACCGCGGCCACGGCGGCCGCACGGGGGCTGTCGATCGTCGTGCCGCTGTACAACGAGGCGGCGGGGCTGGTCCTTCTGCACGAGCGGATCAGCGAACTGGCAACCCGGCTGAGGCGACGCTACGGGCTCGCCTGCGAGGTCGTCTATGTCGATGACGGCAGCGCTGACGCGACGCTCGCCATTGCGGGCGGGCTTGCGGCTGCTGCGCTCGACGTTCAGGTGGTGTCGCTGTCGCGCAATTTCGGCAAGGAAGCCGCGCTGATGGCGGGGTTGGACCATGCCCGGCGCGGCGCCGTGCTGTTCATGGACGGCGATGGTCAGCATCCGCCGGATCTTGTCGAGAAACTGGTCGGGTACTGGATCGATGACGGTTACGACGTGGTCTATACCGCCAAGGCCCATCGCGACAATGAATCGTTTCTGCGGCGCCTGGCGGTGCATGGCTTCTACGGGCTGATCAACTGGGGCGCCCGGCAAAAAATTCCCGAAGATGCCGGCGACTTCCGCCTGCTGTCGCCGCGCGCGGTGGCGGCGCTGCGGCAGCTTCCGGAGCGCAATCGTTTTTTCAAGGGGCTGGCGAGCTGGATCGGTTTCCGCCAGATCCGCGTCGACTACGAGCCTGCGCCGCGGGCCCACGGCGTCACCACATTCAGTCCGGCGCGACTGGTTGGGCTTTCGATCGAAGGGCTGACGTCGTTCTCGGTAGCACCCTTGCGTTTTGCGAGCCTGCTCGGGTTATTGCTTGCTTCGGTAGCTTTCCTGTTCGGCATCTCAATCCTCTGGGAAACCTGGATGAACGGAAAATCCGTTCCCGGTTATCCTTCGCTGGTGGTCGGCCTGATGACCATCGGCGGCGTGCAACTCATCATGATCGGCATCGTCGGCGAATATATCGGGAAGATTCTTTCGGAATTGAAAGCCCGTCCGATCTATTTCGTCGCCGAGCGCAGCGAGAAGCGGATCGAGACCGAAGCCGGCACCGGCGAGAGGACCGCAGCCG
>Ga0208480_1000238_pt1 | contig 21430 bp, 20 predicted proteins | sample NGESurshal092012_4_FD_184485 | JGI IMG/M metagenome (GOLD analysis project Ga0208480, IMG submission 184485) | Arctic peat soil microbial communities from Barrow, Alaska - NGEE Surface sample F53-1 shallow-092012 (SPAdes) | ecosystem: Environmental > Terrestrial > Soil > Wetlands > Peat ... | reverse complement strand
GAATGACCGGTCGGATTCGTCACCATTCCCTGCTCGTCGCCGAAGAACTGATACGACGCAGTCGTCTCGTGGCCGACGACCAGCGGCACGCCCGCGTCGGTCGCCATCGCCTTTAGTCCGGCGTCGACGGTGACGTAGCCGTCGTGATTGGCCGAGATCACCGTCGTGAGCAATGTGAGGCTCTGGGCGAATCGACCTTCGAGGTCCTCGCCCAGTGCGTCGCGATACTCGCGGTCCATGAAGACGTAGCTCCCGGTCTGCAGTTCGTTCAGCGCGCCGATCTCGACGTCGAGACCCATCGTGCCGGTGCCGCCGCCACTTCGAATCGCCACGTTGAATCCGGCGGCGTCGAGTGCGTCAATCACGAGAGCGAGTCGCGTGGTCGACGTGATCGTGGCCGCGCGCCGATGTTCGCGACCGGCGATGTGCTGGAGATGACCGCCGTAGCCCTGGACGCCTTTGAACGTGAGTCGCGTGGCCACGTTCACTCGTTCGGCCACCGCGAGCGCTTCGGCAGCCCCGGTGACGCCCGTTCGACCGAGGCCGACGTCGACGTCGCAGAGCACGGACAACGTCGTCTGCGCGGCGACGGCCGCCGCCTCCAGTTCATCGACGCCGTCGCAGTGATCGACAACGACGATGAGGTCGCACTGACCGGCAAGTATGGCGGCGCGTTCGGCCGCGTGGCGCCCGACGAGCGGTGACGTCAGCAACACCGAGATCGGCGGATCGTCCTCGGCTCCCAGCCGTTCCACGACCGCTTCGGCCTCACCCAATTTGGCAAAGGACAGACCGACGGCTCCAGCCTCCAATTGGCGTTTCGCGATGAATGCCGATTTGTGGGACTTCACGTGGGGTCGCAGTGTGACCCCGGCGTCATGCGCGAGGCCCGCCATCCGTTCGACGTTCGACAGCAACAGTGCGAGGTCGCAGGCGAGCGCTGGGGTGGGAATCAATCGTCGCGAGTTCACTTCGCCGAGCTGTTCGAGGACCTCGTCGTAGGCGCGTACGTCGCGTTGTGATTGCCTCAAGGAGTACTCCTTCGAATGACCGCACACATCATCGAAGCTGGCCATAGTGCAAGAGGATACCGACAAGAAGTCGCTGTACTTTGGCGTTACCCGACGGTAGGCGTCGCGCGTCGCCGCCCACGAATGACGGCGATAGGTGATGCGATGCGCAGAGGCCGTGTTCGTTCGCTTTTTCGAAAATTTGCGCCTCGTGCAATAATGGTTCTACATGGCTGATCTCGCCGATTTCGATGCTTCGATCCCCGAAGACGACCTCGATTCGTTCTTCGGAGAGGGACACCCGTCGGGGCTGCCGGTCTTCAAAGCGCCGGTCGGCGCGCACCTGCGCAACCGCAAAAAGGTCAACAGCCCGTCTCAATTGCTGACGCTTCAAGAACTTGTTCACTACAAGCCCAGTCACGGACGCTGGCGCATCGCGAAGGACTTAATCGGACTCGTTCGCCGGGGACAGGCCAACGAAGGTGATGAATCCTACGGCGACAAGCTGCAACGTGAGCGCGGCAAGGGCAAGACCGAGTCCTCGACATACGGTCTCGCTGACTTCGACGGTCACCAAGTCGTGCTCTACGCCATGAACTGGGACTTCTTCGCGGGCTCACTTGGCGTCGTCTCGGGCGAAAAATTTCAAGCCGCGGCCGACTTGGCAATTCAAAGAAAGTTGCCGCTCGTGAGCGTCTACGCCTCAAGTGGTGTTCGACAACACGAGAACTTCGCCGGTCTGACCCAAATGACCAGGATGGTCGAGGCCATTCGCAACTACAAGGAACGAGTGGAACTGCCGCACTTCGCCGTGTTGCTCGGCAACGTGTGGGGTGGCGTGTCGGCGAGCGCGGTGCCCAACGCCGACTTGATAGTGGCGACGTCGGGCACCAACTTCGGCTTCGCCGGCCCGAACGTCATCGAAGCGTTCGAGGGTGTTTCGGTGCCGCCGGATTCTCAGAGCGCCGAAGCCAACCTGCTCGATCGCAACATCGACGTGGTTCTCTCTGAGGTCCAAGACGTCGTGTGGTACCTCGGCGCGGTGTTGACCTCGACGGCGAGGCCCGACAGGCACCACCAACTAAGCGCCGAGACACCGCCGCTCATCCGCAACGTCACCGCGTCGGATCAGCGCCGCTCCTTCGACTTCGGACCGGTCGGGATCTACGGCCCTCGCTTTGACGACATGAAGGGTGGCGAACCAGTGCCCGCCGCCGCGCCCCGTCAGGCGCACGTGAGTTCTGACTCCGACGCACTCGTCGAGCAGTACCAGGACCTGATGACCGACGCGAACCGCGTCGACCTCGAGTTCATCGTGCGTTACTGCTTCACGGAAGCGACCGCGGTGTACAACTACGTCCAGGAGAGCGAGTACAAGCGCTATCCGGCCATCGTTGGCGCCTTCGCCAAGATCGGTGCGCAACCCTTCGTGATCATCGGGACCCAGCCGTCGTACCAGCGCTTTGGCGACACCGTGATCAAACGACCGTCGAATCCCGCGCCCGAGGACTTCGCCTTCATGGAACGGATGTTGGAGATGGGCGAGCGATTGCATCTCCCAGCGCTCTTCATCACCGACACGCTCGGCGCCAAGCCGACGTTGGAGAGCGAGCGACGCGGACTCTCGCGAGCGATTGCACGGTCGATCCTTAAGGGCATCGACTATTCGGAGCCGGTCATCTCTTTGGTCGCCGGCGCGCTCGGTAGCGGCGGGGGACTCGCGACGACGCCGATGGCCGACCACGTGATGATGCTCGAAAAGGCGATGGCCTACGTCGCCGAGCCGCGGTCCGCCGCGTCGATCCTCTACAAGACGCCGAATCCGACCCACGACGAAGTGCGCATCACGCTCGCCACGATGCGTTCGACCGCCAAGGACCAGTTAGACCTCGGTCTGATCGACGAAGTGATCCCCGAGGACCCGAATCCTTTCGTGACGATCGAGCGATTGAACGCCTCGATCATGGCCTCCTACATCGAACTCACGCAGCTCTCGGAACGAAAACTACGAAGTCGGCGACAAGAGCGGATCCGTGGTCTACGAGCGTTCGAAATCACAAAGGACTGAATCCTTCCGGGCACCGTTGAGCGACTCGGTTCGTCACGCCAAAAAGTCGTCAAAACAGCACTATGCCCCGGTGCGATGCACCGGGGCATAGTGGCGAATCAGTGAATTAGTGGAGCCAAGCCGGGATTCCGGCACTGCGGGACTTCGCCACAACCACTGGAGAGGTGTTCGAGCTCTCGGTCGTGTAGATGGTTCCCGTGAGCGTCTTCTCCGCGGCGTCACTGATGACCGTCGTCAAGTAGCCACCGTTGAGTCCCTGGTGGTTGCTGGGCGTGTAGCGCAGCGGCGTCAGTGACGGCGTCTGGGTGAAGTTGGTCGAATTCAACGTCTTCTCGAAGCTGGCTCGCGTGAGATTTCGTCCCGCAGCTTTCAACGCTTCTACGAACGAGACCGCCACGGCGGCGCCGTAGGCGACGTTGCCGTTGATGACACCATCGGCGAAGCTCGATGAAGTGAATTCCGAGTCATCAGCCGTCAACACCTTGCGGATCCAAGGGATCCACGGACTGTTGCTGGTTGTGACCGGCAGGTAACTGAACGTCACCGCGCCAATCTCGGGGTCGGTTGGAACCTTGCCCACGAACGGTGCGTCGATGGTCTGGGGGTCTGAGCCCACGCTCGAGATGATCCACTGCGGCGAGTAGCCCAACTGCAGCGCGGCACCGAGTGTGGCGTCGGTGGCACCAGGGATGGTGTCAAGGACCACGACCGTGCACTTGGCGCTCTGGAATGCCGCGACATACGGGCCGACTGACGCGCCGTTGGACGTCACCAAGGCGGGCACCGAGTAGAGGTCCGTCACAGCGAGGCTGACACCACCGGCGACCAAACCGGCCAAACCGTCAGTACCGAAGTCGTCATCTTGACCCAAGAAGCAGACCTGGGCGTTGGGGTACGTGGCGTTGATGTACTTCGCGAAGATCTTGCTCTCCTCGTTGTAGCTCGGCTGCCAGCCGTACAGGCCCGGGTAGGTCTGCGGGTTGTTCCAGTCCTGGGATCCGGAGGCGACGAACGTCTGCGGGACTTGGTCACCGCGCAGCAGCGCGCGTACGGAGTCCTGGGTCGGCGTGCCAAGCGAACCGACCGTGGCGAAGACCGGGATGCCGAGCAACGCGTGGGTCTGGGTCGCCGTGTTCGGGGTCCCGGTGCAACCGCTACCGGGTGTGCCGTAGCAGTCGTCCTTCACCACGAACTTGATCTTGCGTCCGTTGACACCGCCGTGGGCGTTCACCCATTTGAAGACCGCCGACATGGCCGGCGCGATCTGGTCGTAGCCCGCGGACGCGATACCCGTCAACGGCTCCGTAGCCCCCAAGGTGATCTGTGTCGCCGTGACGCCGGGAACCTTCTTGGTCGCCGCACCGGCGCTGACCATTGAACTGCCCGCGGTGACGAGGCCCAGACACAGCAACAACGCCGTCCCGGTAATCGTCACGCGACGTGACTTGGATTTAACCATTTGTTTGTCTCCCTGATGTAGAACTCTTGTTGCGTGAGCGTAGGCGTCGTCAAAGGCGGTTGCAAGTCACCCCGGACGGCGTGTGCGCACTCGATGCCACAAGAGCCGTACCGCGCCTGCGATCCCGTACGGTGCGAACAACATCGTCAGAATCAATAGACCACCGAAAATGATGCCGTTGAGTTGACTGGCGAGATTGCCCTGAGGATTGAGTCCCGTCTGCGTGGTGATCCACGTGATGACGTTCGCCGAGAAGGCGTAGATGATTCCACCGATGATGGCGCCGGAGATCGTGCCGATGCCGCCGATCACGATGAGCGAGAGAATCGTGACCGAAAGAGCGAAGGAGTACGTCGACGGCGACACGGAGTTGTTGATGAGCGTGAAGAGCGCGCCGCCCAGTGCGGCGTAGGCCGAGGACACGATAAAGGCCAGGACGCGCGCTCGTGGAAGTGAGATCCCCACGAGTTCGGCCGCCACGTCGTTGTCGCGGATGAGGCGCATGGAGCGGCCGGTACGACTCGCGAAGAGATTGGCCATGAAGAAGAACGCCACGCCGGCGACGACGATTGCGACGTCGGTCAGATACAGCGTCGTGGTCGTCAGCGGCGCCGTGCCGGCATGGAAGAAGTCGACGAGCCAGCGCGGCGCCGTCGCCTCGGTCGGCAATTGCAGTCCCGAGTCACCGCCCGTCCACGAGCTGAACGAACTGAGGATGAAGATGAAGGCGACCGCGAAGGCGAGGGTCATTCCCGCGAGGTACGGCCCCCGTAGTCGCGTGGCCGGTAGTCCGAGCAGGAGTCCGACCACGGCCCCGCACACCACGGCGATCAAGAGCGTGACCACGATCGGCGTGGTCGCGTGATGATTCGCCCAGATGGCCATGGCGAAGGCACCGACGCCCATGAACGCACCGTTACCCAGCGAGATCTGACCCGACGCGCCCGTCAGGAACGAGAGCCCGAGCAGCACGATGGACATCGCCGCGCCGGTGGCCAAATTGAAGTTGGCGCTCGAACCGAGAAAGAACGTGATGAAGATGGCGACGTCGAGCCCGAGCAACGTGAGTACCGCCCGCGCCACCACGGGATGGTTCGCCTTGAAGCCGACCTGCGTGAGTGCAGTGAGGCACGCGATCGCCAGGTCGAAGGCCACGCTGAGCGCCACGCCTTCTTTCGTCGTCGCTACGCTCACAAATGACAGCACGGTCGCGAGGACCGCGACGCCAATCGCGATCGTCACGCGTTGACGAGACCAGTCGAGATTCATCAGACCCGCCTGTGGACGCTCTTGGCGAAGACGCCGCTGGGTCGAATCATCAGTGAGACGATGAGAATGACGAGCGCGACGATGATCACCGCGTTCTGGTTCACGTAGTCATCAACGAATTGATTGACAATGCCCAGTACGACCCCGGCGACGATTGCCCCCACGGGACTCTCGAGTCCGCCGATGGCGGCCGCAATGAAGCCGTAGGCGAAGATGCCGTCCATGACCTGTGGCGTGAGGCCCGAGAAGAACCCGCCGGAGACGAGGACCGTGGTGATAACACCCACGACGGTCGCGAGCATCCAGCCGAGTGTGAGTAGGCGCCCGACACGCACACCGAGGAGCCGTGACACTTCGGGCGCTAACGCCGAAGCGCGCAGTTGCAGCCCTAACTTCGTGAACCGGAAGAGGAGGGCGACCGCCGCCATCACGACGAGTGCGGTGGCAATCTCGTACACCGTAAAGGGCGATAGCGAAAGTGGCTTGCCGCCGAGATGCCAATCAAAGGACGAGAACGGACTGGGCAGGCTGCGAGGTGTCGAAGACCAGATAGAAGCCGCGACCGCTTCGAGCACGATGAGGAAACCCACCATGACGACGATCGGATTGATCTCCGGTTTCCCGTAGAGACTTCGAACGAGCAGTCGCTCGGTTAGTCCTCCGAGGAGCAGACCGGCGATGACACACACCACGACGCACGGCCAGTAGCCCCAGTGATAGGACAACAGGGCGAAGCCCACGTAGGTGGCGAACATCGGCATAGCGCCTTGGGCAAAGTTAAGAATGCCGGTGGAACGCCAAATAAGTACCAGGCTGAGGGCCACCATCCCGAAGATGACGCCGTTCGTGAGTCCCGTCAAGATGTCCGAGACGATGCGCGACGTGAGGAACGGATCCATCACTCCACCAATCCCAGGTAGTACTGACGGAGGTTCTCGTCGGCTGCCACGTTTTCCGCGGTGTCGTTGGCGACGGCTTTGCCGACGTGCAAGACAACTGCGTGGTGTGCGATTCGCAGTGCCGACGAGGCATTTTGCTCGACCAGGATCACGGTCAGGTCACTGGTCTCACACAGCGAATGAATCGTGTGCATCAACTGAGCGGTGACGAGCGGTGCGAGGCCGAGGGACGGTTCGTCCAACAAGAGCACCGACGGTTTGGCGATGAGGGCTCGGGCCATCGCCAACATCTGTCGTTCACCCCCAGAGAGCTTCGCCGCGTGCTGTTTGCGACGTTCGCCGAGCACCGGGAACTGCGCGTACTGCTCTTCGAGGCCCTGGTGGAGATTGACCTTGGCCATCATCGCGCCGAGACGGAGATTCTCTTCGACGGTGAATTCGCCGATGACGCCTCGGCCCTCGGGAACGTGGCCGATACCGAGTCGCGCGATATCTTCGGTTCGCTTGTTGACCAGGGACAGTTCGTCCATCCGGATCGATCCGTTCTTGGGCTCTTTCAACCCGCTGATCGTGCGCAGCAGCGTGGTCTTACCGGCGCCGTTGGCACCCAGGACCGCCGTGATCTTGCCGGTCGCGGCGACGAAGGAGACGTTGCGCAGCGCCTGTACGGCACCGTAGGAGACGGTCAGGTCCTCGATCGTGATCATTCGTCCACCCCGAGGTAGGCGGCGATCACGTCGTCGTTCTTTCGGACGTCGACGGGCGCACCCTGAGCGATCACCTCGCCGAAGTTCAACACCACCAGTCGATCGACGAGGGGCATCACGAACTCCATGTCGTGTTCGACGAGCAACACGCCCATTGAGGATCGAAGCTCCACGATGAGCTGCGCGAAGTCCTCGAGTTCCGCCTCGTCCAGTCCCGAGGCCGGCTCGTCCAAGAGCAGAAGCGACGGGTCGCTCATCAGGGCGCGCGCGACCGAGACCTTCTTCGCGATGCCGTAAGGAATTGACGATGGGAGGCGCGCGGCCATGTCGGTTATCCGCAGACGCTCCAACATGGCGAGTGCATCGCGACGAAGCGCACGTTCGGAACGAATCTCGCTGGGCAGTGACAAGAAGCTGGCGACGAAGCCGCCGTTCGGTCGCAGGTGGCCGCCCGCCATCACGTTCTCCAACACGGTGCAGTGTGGGAAAAGGCCCACGCCCTGCAGCGTGCGCGCGACGCCGGCGCCGACGAGTTGATTCGGCCGAAGGTTTGACTTTCCGGCGCTCGGATAGTGAACGTGTCCCTGCGACGGTTTCACGAAACCGCACGCGACGTTAAAGGCAGTCGTCTTGCCGGCGCCGTTGGGTCCGATGAGACCAACGATCTCACCCTTGGACACGTCGAAGGAGACGTCGTTAAGCGCTCGAAGGCCCTCGAAGTGAACTGAGACATGTTCGAGTTCGAGCAGAGATGTCTCAGAGCCCGGCGTCATAGTGCCCAAAGTTACATGTTGGCGTCATAGCGATGTTTTCACGACACCTAGCGCTTGGCTCGAACGACCCCGTATTCGATCATGGTGTCAGCCATCGACGTCGTCATCTCGGCCAGGTCTCGAGGTTGCCAGTTGAGTTCTCTTCGAAGTTTTGAGTTGTCAACGTTCTGAGACGTATCGAGATCGTTCAGCGCGAGTCGCACGGTTTTGTCGAAGACGGCCATGAATCGAACGGCGATCGACGGCAGACGTCCCGTGGGAATCTTGAACCCCCGGTTCCCGTAACGCTCCTTCAGAATCAGCGCGATCTCCATCATCGAGTGATTCGCTTCGGCACAGATGAACCGTTGACCGGCCGCGGCGGGCGTCACCATCGCCGCGACGTGCGCGCTCGCGACGTCGCGAACGTCGACCGTCGAGAAGTTGATGTTTGGGATCGCCGGCACTTTGTGTTGGAGGATCCTCTTCACCATCTCACCCGAGGTACCCCAGTCACTCGAGAGCAACGGTCCGAGTACGAGTCCGGGGTTGACGGCCGACAGTTCCATGGGCGAGTTGCCCTTGACGGACTCCATGTACTCCCAGGCGGCGCGCTCGGCGATGGTCTTGGACTTGTCGTAGGCACCGATGCGAGGACCGTCGAGGTTCGACCAGTCGGCCTCGGTGAACGTACGCGATCGATCATTGCCGTAGACGATGGCGCTGAGTGACGAGGTCAGGACGACGCGTTCGACGCCCGCATCGTTCGCGGCGCGAAGTACGCGGAGTGTCCCGTCGCGTGCCGGCACGATCAACTCGTTCTCGTCCTTGGCCGCACCCCGGGGCAACGGACTCGCGACGTGCATCACGAAGCGACAGCCGGCGACCGCGTCGGGCCATCGGTCGTCACTGGTCAGATCGGCCTCCACGATCTCGAGTGCGTCCAATTTGCTTAGTGCGGCGCCGCTGAGGTGCGGTGAGAGGATCGCGATGACGTCGGCGCGCCGATTAGTCGAGCGCGCCGTACCGCGTACTTCGTATCCGGCCTCCAAGAGTTGCAGCATGCAGTGCTGGGCGATGAAGCCGGTGGCGCCCGTTACGAGAACTCGATCAGTCATGTGGCCCCCTCCGTGTCGTCGCTACGTCACTTGGGAGACTATCGAGCGAGTCCTTGGGGGGAGGATTCCGAATCGCCGAGCAGTTCGCGAATCCTTGGACGCCAGTCGATGCCTTCGCTGCTCGATCCCTGAGCGTGGACGTCGTCTCGTTCCCGGCGCAAGGTCTTGGCGACGTCGGCCAGGTTGTCGGGCAACTGGTGAGCGATCATTGAACGAATCTCCTGGGCGAGGGCCGGGGAGGCACCTTCGGTGGAGACCGACACGACGACGTCGCCAGCGCGGTGCACGGCGGTGAAATAGAAGTCGGAGCGTGCAGGATCGTCGACCACGTTCAACCAAATGTTCTCGCGTCGCGCCTCTTCAACGACGCGGTCATTGGTCGTCGCGTGTCCGGTCGCCGAGACGACGAGAGCGTAACCGTGCAGGTCGCCGTCGCGGTACTCGCGCTCTTCGAGTGACGCCAGTCCACGCGGCAGTTCCGCGAGTACGTCACGCGTGATGATGGTCACGCGAGCGCCGGCGTCAATGAGCAGACCGGCCTTTCCCGCACCGACACGACCGGCGCCGATCACGAGGACGTCCTTTCCGGTCAGCCTGAGCGCGAGGGGCAGCACGCTCAGACCAGCGCGGAGGTCTGAGCGAAGATCTCGCGCACCGACAGCGCGGCGCATGGACCGACCACGATGATGGCGGGAGAGCAGACCGCGAGCGATCCGAGTTCTCGCAGTACCGCACGCGTGACCGATTCGCGTTTCGTCCATGCGCTCTCGATCACCGCGACCGGGGTCTCGTTCGACAGACCACCTTCGATGAGTTGGGTCGCGATCGACGAACGCGCACTGACGCCCATCAAGATCACGAGCGAGAGATCGGGGTTGGCGAGGCGTCGAAAGTATCCGACGTCATAGCCCTCCACGTGACCGGTGACGACCGTAACGCCTCGTGAGAGGCCCCGATGCGTGACGGGAATGCCCGCGGCGAGCGGTCCGGCGAAGGCTGACGTGACGCCGGGCACCACGTCGCAGCGCACACCGGCCTCGTGCAGCGCGATCATCTCTTCGCCGCCGCGACCGAAGACGAACGGGTCGCCACCCTTGAGACGAACGAGGGTCTGGTGACGGCGGCCGAGTGACACCAGTAGGTCGTTGATCATCGATTGCGACGTGAAACGACCCGGCTCCTTGCCGACGTCGATCAGTTCGGCGTAGGGCGCGGCGAGATCGAGTACCGAGCGATCCACCAGTCGGTCGTGGACGATCACGTCGGCCGCGGCGAGCAGTCGCGCGCCGCGCACGGTCAAGAGATCGGCGTCGCCCGGACCGGCACCGACGAGGTAGACCGTCACGCGACACCCACCCGGGTGACGAAATCGCCGAAGGACTCTGCGTCATCGCCCTCCACGTCCCAGCGGTCGAAGAGCGGTCCCAGGACGACCGCGATCTCATCGAAGGGAACCTTCTCGCGAAAGAGCGTGGCGAGACGGTCCCCGCGGGTGCCCCCACCGACGTAGACGTCGTAAGTCGACTTCGTCCGTCCCACGATGCCGACCTCGGCGACGGCCGGTCGGGCACAGCCGTTCGGACACCCGGTCATGCGAAGTTGCAGTTTGCGACGACCGAGCTGACGGCTGGCGAGGGCGCCTTCGATGGTGTCGACGAGTTCGGGGAGACGCCGCTCCGCTTCGGCGAGGGCCTGACCGCACGTCGGCAGCGCCGGGCACGCGAGCGCCGTTCGCTCAACGTTGCCGAGTTCACCATGGCCGCGCACCGCGTGGCTGGCCAGGATCTCTTCGATGTCGGCGCGGGCGTCGTTGGGAATCGCACTGATCACGATGTCTTGTTGGGCGGTGAGGAAGAACGTCACGGGGTGGCGTTGCGCGATGAGGCGCAGCGCCGACTTGAGCATCGGGCCGTCATCGTCGTCGCGGACGCGTCCGGCCGACACGCGTACGCCAACTTGATGGGTCCCGTCGTCGCGCGCGCGCCACCCGAGATGGTCGTTGGCTTCGAAGCTCGTCGGGAGCTCTAAGGGTTCGCGTAGTTCGCGACCGAGGCGCACCTCGATCTCCTTGCGAAACTGCTCGAAGCCCATGTCGGCCACGACGTACTTCATGCGCGCGCGCTTGCGATCGGTGCGGTCGCCGAGTTCGCGATAGGTCACGAGCACCGCGGCGATGACCTCGTCGACTTCGTCGAAGGTCACGAAGGTCAAGGGGTCGCCGAGGCGCGCGAAAGTATCGGGATTGGCGTAGGCGCGACCGAGACCGCCGCCCACGAGGAGGTTGAATCCGTCGCCCGCATCGGGGTGTTCGCCCGGGATGAGACCGACGTCCTGAGCGAAGACGTCGACACAGTTCTCGTGGGGATGGGCCACGGCGATCTTGAACTTGCGCGGCAGGTAGGTCTCGCCGTAGAACGGGCGCTCGTTGACGTCTTCACGCGAAACGGCCTTGTCACCGTTGACGAAGATCTCCCAGTGGGCCTCGGTCGTCGCCCGAAAACTCTGGGTGAGTCGCGTCGAGATCTCGCGCAGTCGCTCGTCGGTGTCGTCGCCCTGGAGATCTGGGCACGACACGACGTTGCGAACGACGTCGCCACAGGCGCCGAATGAGGTCATCAGATGAGCGTCCAAGGCTCGCGCCAGCGGTCGCAGTCCGTCTTTGACCACGCCGTGGAACTGGACGGCCTGACGAGTGGTCAGTCGAATCGTGTCGTCGGCGATATCGCTCGAGGCGCCGTCGATCGCCAGCCACTGATCGGTCGAGAGCCGTCCGCCGGGAATGGCGACGCGGATCATGAAGATGTAGTCGAGCTCCTCTTTGTTGAGGGCGCGTTCGCGCCGTACGTCGCGATTGTCCTGGGCGTAGACGCCGTGGAACTTGAGTATCTGCTCGGATTCGTTGGACACATTGGCGACGTCGTTGTCGAGTTCGCGGCTGATTTCCCCGCGCAAGTAGTTACTTGATCTCTTGATGTCCTCGACCGCAGTCTCCCGCTTCGTCTCGGTGCTCATCGCGCTCGCCCTCGCTCTCGCCGTAATCATGACAAACTTTACCTACTTAGTCATGTATTGGCAATAATGTCATGATTGACCTGATAAAGAGGGGTGAGATTTCATGATCACCTCCGAAGAGGCCCCGGCGCGCCGTAACGTGACGTCAACAGAAGGAGAGCACATGGCGAATCGACAGATCACGCTGGCCCAGCGCCCCATCGGCATGGTCGATGCCGCCACGACGTCGTTGGTCGAGGCGCCGATGCCCGAGTGCGCGACCGGTGAGGCGCTCATCAAGGTCGGACTGCTTTCGATCGATCCGACGATTCGAACGTGGATGAACGACGCTCCGGGATATCTCCCACCGATCGGCATCGGCGACGTCATCCGCTCCGGGGGCAGCGGCGTCGTTGTCGAGTCGCGCACCGAGCGCTACCACGTCGGCGACGTCGTGAACGGCATGACCGGTTGGCAGGAGTGGGCCATCGCGAGCGAGACCAACCGGTTCACGGTCTTGCCGAAAGGACTCGGTCTCGATCTCGCGACGGTGATGAACGTGCTCGGCGCGACCGGTCTCACCGCCTACTTCGGACTGCTCGACGTCGGCGCCTTCCAAGAAGGCGACGTCGTGGTCGTGTCGGGGGCAGCGGGAGCGACCGGTTCGGTCGTGGGCCAGATCGCCAAGGCGCGCGGTGCCGCGAGGGTCGTCGGCATCGCCGGGGGAGCCGAGAAGTGCGCTGAGGTCGTGGAACGTTACGGCTTCGACGAGTGCCTCGACTATCGCGAAGCGGGTCTCACCCAACGTCTTCACGAAGCCTGCCCCAAGGGCATCGACCTCTATTTCGACAACGTGGGCGGTGACGTCCTCGACGCGGCCCTGGCCAATATCGCGATGCACGCGCGCATCGTCATGTGCGGCGCGATTTCCCAGTACAACGCGACCGAACGCAACGGGATCGCCAATACGTCGATGCTCATCGTGCGCCGGGGACAGATGAAGGGTTTCATCGTCTTCGACTTCGCACACCGCTACGCCGAAGCCCACTTGGAACTGGCGACCATGGTGCTCGACGGTCGGGTCGTCCACCAGGAACACTTAGTAGCGGGTCTCGAGCACGCCCCCGACGCGTTGAACCTCTTGTTCACCGGCGGCAATCACGGTAAGACCCTCGTGGTCGTCGACGACGCGGTCCAACTGACGTGACCTCGAGCGGCACCCTTACCAGTTAGGCGAGTCGAACGTCCGCGACGAGCGCTCGATGGTCACTGCCGCCGTCGCTCGCGAATCCGCTGAGGCTCTCCCAGGGACCGCGAACGAGGAGATGATCGATCTGCGAGTGCGGCGTACGCGCCGGCCAGGTTCGTGCGTTGACGAGCGATCGCCATCCCGGCAACAAGAGGCGCAACAGCGGACGCCAGGAGTTGAAGTCACCGCCCAGCAGGATCGGCAGGTTCGGATCGAGACGCGACACGATCTCGCTGACCCGTTGATACTGGCGGTACGAACCGTGGCTGAGGTGCGCGCCGTGAACGGCCAGGACGTAGAACGGTCGACCGTCGTCTTCGAGCGTCGAGACGATGAGCGTACGTTTCACTTTTTCTCGCGGAAGTCGTCCGAGTGACTCGGCGTGTATTTCACGAATGGGGAGGCGCGTCAAAAGGCCGAGTCCCCACTCACCGTGTTCGACACCCTCAGCGGTCGCGCGCCGAATGCGCTGGGCCTTGCTGAGGGTCCGGTGTTCGTCGAAGAAGAGACCGCGTTCGCCACTGAAGTGGGCGAGACGCGGTTGCCACGACGTTCCGCCCGTGCCCGACGTGACTCGCTGACCCGACGCCAACGGAACGAAGAGTCCCTCCATGCCAAGGCGACTCTTGAGTTCGGCGACGAAATCGTCGCCCGATTCGGCGCGCCACAGTTCCGGGAGGATGAGAACGTCGGCGTTCAAACTCACGACGTGGTCGAGTACCTTCGTGGGTCGACCCCAGCCGTCGACGCCGGCGTGAAGGTTAAACGTCGCGACACGCACGTCAAAACCCTAGGTGGTCTGCGCTCGCGTTGTGGCAGGCTCTACCCGTGGAAACCGTCAACGTGGCCTTCGGTCATCGACTCTGGTGGGTGGACGCGTTCACGGGCGACGCCGAGCGAGGAAATCCGGCGGTGGTCGTCTTGCTCGAACGATTGATGCCCGACGACGAACTCCAACAAATCGCCTTCGAATTGGGAGTCTCCGAGACCGCCTTTGTGCGCCGTTCGGGAGACCAATGGACCCTGCGCTGGTTCACGCCCACCGTCGAGGTCGACCTGTGCGGACACGCGACACTCGCGAGCTTGCACGTACTGCTCAACGAGTTGGGCGTACCCGGCGGAGAGATCTACTTCCAGACCCGCGCCGGGATTTTGTCGGGCCGACGCTTGAGTGACGGACTCCTCGGCATCGACCTTCCGCGCTGGGCGCTCGAAGAGGTCGATCCGTCGATGCTCAATGACACGCTCGGTGCGGTGAGCGAGGTTTATAGCGCCGGAACGCAGGGCGTGCTCGCCATCGTGAAGGACTTCGACACCCTGTGCGGTCTGGCGGTCGACTCGATGAATCTCTTCTTAATTCCGAGTTCGATGGTCATCGCCGCGTGCATTGGGGGCCCGAACGTTGACGTGTCCATACGTGTCTTCGCGCCGCGCCTCGGTCTGGCCGAGGACAGCGTGACCGGGAGCGCGATGTGCGCGGTCGCGCCGTGGTGGGCCGGGCGCGTCGGTGATCCGAGCGTCTCGGTCCATCAGGCGTCGGCGCGCGGGGGCGTGATGTTCGCCCGTCTCTTCGAAGAGAACGTCGAGGTGGCCGGAATGGCGAGGACCTTCTTCGGCGGCGACCTGCGCGCATGAGTGACGTACTCGGGCCGGGTCCCAAGACGAGAGTTCGTCGACTGGCCGAGAAGGCGAACTACGAACGCGACGTCATCTACGCCGTCATCGACGAGGCACCGCTTTGCCACGTCGCGGCGATCGTGAAGGACGCCGCGACGGTGATCCCGACGTTGCACGCGCGAGAGAACGACACGATCTACCTGCACGGCAGTCCGTCGAACGTAGTGATGAAGGCAGTCGTGGCGAGCGGCGAAGCGTGCGTCGCCTTCACGCTCTATGACGGGTTGCGCTTGGCGCGAAGTGGCTTCGAGTCGTCAATCGCTTACCGGTCGGTCGTGCTCTTTGGCGCCGCGTCGCTCGTGAGTGACGACGCGGAGAAGGCCCGGATTCTGGACCTGTTCGTCGACGCCGTGTTGCCGGGGCGCGCCAGCGAGGTTCGCGCGATGAGTGACGCCGAACGTCGACTGACCATGGTCGTCGCGGTTGCGATCGTCGAAGCGTCGGCCAAGCTGTCCTCGGGTCCTACCGACGACCCCGACGAGGACACGCAGTTGGCGGTGTGGTCCGGCACGGTACCGGCCAGGATCACCTTCGGCGCGCCGATTCCCGACGCCAATGGTGCGATGGCCGACAGAACGATTCCTCTTCCAGCGTCGGTGAAGCGGCTCTTGGACCGTCAGTGAGTTCATTGGAGGCCCTACGCGCTCAGATCGCGCGTATCGATCCGATCGACCGACGCGAGAAGGACTCGATCGCCGCGACGATCGAGCGGATGGATCGGCCCGGTGATCCGTTCTCGAGAATGGCGAGCGGGCACCTCACGGCGTCCGCCTTCGTCGTGTCCTCGCGCGGTGTCATCTTGCACCGACACCTGCTGCTCGGCATCTGGATACAGCCGGGCGGTCACGTCGACCCGGGCGAAGGCCCCGAATCAGCGGCGCTACGCGAGACACTCGAAGAGACCGGTCTCGTGGCGCAGCATTTCGATCCCGTCGAGCTCTTTCATGTCGACGTACATCTCGGTCCCAAGGGCCACCGCGGACCGCCGGAGCACCTGCACTACGACCTGCGCTACGCCGTGAGCGCCGCGCCGCTCGATCCGACACCGCCCGAGGGAGAGAGTCCCGACGTCGCGTGGTTCGACTTCCTTAGCGCCCAAGAGTGCGGCGAGCCCGCACTCGCGCCGGTGATCGCCAAGCTCGCCCGGTGGTACGGGGCGCGCGACGTGCGAGACTTAAAAACGTGAGTGAGACCGACGACCTTCGCGCACTCATGGAGGCCGATCGTTGGATCGACCGTGTCACGTCACAGAAGTCACACCTGCCCGAGATGGCCGAACTGGCTGCGCTCGAAATCGAACTCCGCTCGCAACTGAAGGCGCTGAACGACGCGCAGGCCGCGTTGGCGCCGGTGCGTTCGTCCTACGAAGAGACCCAGCGAGAGGGCGAACGCCTGCGCGCCCGCGCCGAGAGCCTCGACAAAACCCTGAGCAATTCGACCGCGAACGCCCGAGAGTTGGCGGCGTTGCAGAGCGAACTACAGCACGTTCGCGAGTTGCTCGAACGAAGCGACGACCACGAGCTCGAATACCTCATGGCCGTCGAGCCACTCGACGAGGCCGTCGCGGCCGTCAAAGCCGCGGCCCAGCCGGCGGTGGCGCGACGAGGCGAGTTGCAGGCGGCGATCGTCGAACTACACGCCAGCCTGGACGACGAGATGGTCGCCCTGCGCGCCGCGCGCGTCGAGAAGGCCGTGGCCGTCGCGCCCGAACTACTGAAACGGTACGAGTCGGCCTACGCCCGGGTCGGCACGTCGGGTGCGTCCCAGGTCGTCTCGGGGCACTGTGACGGCTGTCGGATCGCGCTCTCGCCGCTCGACCTCGATCGCTGGAAGGGACAGGCGGAGGGAACCTTCATGAACTGTCCCGAGTGCGGGCGTCTCTTGCTGCCGTGATCATCCTCATCCGTCACGGACAGACGACCTCGAACGCCGCGCGACTCCTCGTGGGCCAGAGCGACCCGGCCCTGACTGAGTTGGGTGAGCGCCAGGCGCGCGCGCTGCATCCGTATCTATTGGGCGTGGTCGAGGTGTGGACCTCGCCGTTGGTGCGCGCCCGAGCGACCGCGGCCCTGGCCGTTCCCGAGATCCCCGCGGTCGTGAAGGAGTCCTTCATCGAGGTCAACTACGGCTCGCTCGACGGACAGCCACTCAGCCTCGTCACCGAAGAGCAGTGGCGCGCCTTCGAGCACGACCACAACACGGCCTTCGGCGATGGCGAGTCACTCGCGTCGGTCGACCAGCGCGTCCACGTGGAACTGGGCGCGTTGTTGGCCGATCAGAAGAGCTTGATGCACGACCCGAAGGCGCATCTGGCGATCGTGAGTCACATGTCGCCGATCAAATCCGCCATGACCTGGGCGCTCGGTGTCTCGGGCTCGGTCGCCTGGCGAATGAACCTCAGCAACGGTTCGATGTCGACGATCGGTTCTCGGATGTGGACGCCGTCGCTCCTCAACTACAACGTCGTACCGCCGCTCGAGGACTAACGCAGCGCGACGCTGATCGCGGCGAAGTGCATCCCGGCACCGATCAGCGTAAAGGCGTGAAAGAGCTCGTGGTAACCGAAGACGCGCGGTGAAAGTTTCGGTCGCTTCGTACCGTAAAAGACGGCGCCGATCGAATAGGCCACGCCGCCACCGACGATCAACGCGAAACACAGCGGCCCGCCCCCGCGGTAGATCTGGGGCATGACGAGTGCCGCGAACCAGCTCATGACCAAGAAGGGGATCGTATTGGCCCACTTCGGGGCGTTCATCGAGAGCTGACGAATGGCGATACCGACAAAGGTGGAGGCGCCGATGATGATCAGGGTCACGAGACGGATCGTCCCGTGCATGGTCAGCCCGGCGATCGCGAAATAGGTGCCGGTGATCGCCAGGAAGATCGTCGAATGATCGGCCCGTCGCCAGGCCTGTCGCTGCCTCGGTGTCCAGTTGACCCGGTGCAGCAGCGCGCTGGTCAACAGCATTGCCCCGACGCCGAAGAGGAAGCACAGGACCCAGCCGACTTGGGACCACGTCCGACAGCGCACGAACAGGATCGGCGAGCAAGCGAAGAGTACGAAAAATGCGACCAGGTGCAGCCAACCGCGCAGCAGCGGCCGCGCTGGTGGGGTGACAGTGCCCGAAGGAATCGCCGAACCACTCACGACTCAACCCTAGAGGTGTTGAGTGTTTCGTAGGTTTCGTGGACATAAACAACGAAGCCCGCCTGTTCCGCGTATCCGGAACAAGCGGGCCCTCGATGTTTGGCCCCCCCAGCCAATGACACAAAAATATAATCGCGATCGAGCCGCTACTCTGTCACGAGATGCTTGCAAACAAAGGTTTGTGAGCAATTTCACATTAAGGAGTCGCGATGAATCGACGAACGCTGGGTCAGGGTCTGGAAGTGTCGGCGCAAGGACTCGGGTGCATGGGCATGAGTGAGTTCTACGGAGCCGGCGACGACATTGAATCGATCGCCACGATTCACGAAGCGTTGGACGCCGGCGTCGACTTCCTCGACACCGCCGACATGTACGGTCCGTTCAAGAACGAAGAGCTCGTCGGACGCGCCATCGCGGGACGTCGCGACGACGTCGTGCTCGCCACCAAGTTCGGGAATCAGCGCGCCGAGGACGGTTCCTTCATCCGCATCAACGGGACCCCGGAGTTCGTGGTCGAAGCGTGCGACGCGTCGCTTCGTCGTCTGGGCGTCGACGTGATCGATCTCTACTATCAGCACCGCGTCGACCGGACCGTTCCCATCGAAGAGACCTGGGGCGCCATGAAGGGCCTGGTCGAGAAGGGCAAGGTTCGCCACCTCGGGATCTCCGAGGCCTCTTCGGCGACGATCGAACGGGCCCACGCGGTCCATCCGGTCAGCGCACTACAAAGCGAATACTCGCTGTGGAGTCGCGACCCCGAAGACGGGGTCCTCGACACCTGTCGACGACTCGGCGTCGGATTCGTCGCCTACAGCCCGCTCGGACGGGGCTTTTTGACCAACGAAGTGAGTAATCGCGAGGGAACCAGTGAGGGAGATTTTCGTAAGCACCAACCGCGTTTCTCCGGCGATGCCTACGAACAGAACCTGGCCCTCCTGGCCAACCTCGAGGCGATCGCCGAGTCAAAGGGCGCGACGGTCGCCCAACTCGCTCTGGCGTGGGTGCTGTCGCGCGGAGCGGACATCGTACCGATTCCCGGCACGAAGCGCCGAAAGTGGTTACGCGAGAACGTCGCCGCCGACGACATTGTCTTGAGCGACGCCGACGTGGCGGCCCTGGAAGCGGCGATCCCGCGTGACGCCGTGGCCGGGGATCGCTACGTCGCGGCCGGCATGAAGAACCTCAACGCCTGATTTCGCGAAGTTCGCCGTCACGTAGTTCGAGAACCTCATCGGACCACGCCATCACCTGCGGGTCGTGCGTCGCGACGATGATCGTGGCGCCGGTTGACGCCAGGAGCGACAGCACGGATGCGGTCTCTTGTGAACCGAGACCGCTCGTCGGCTCATCCAGGACGTAGACCAGCGGACTCGTGAACCCCGCGCGCGCTACCGCGACGCGCGCGCGTTCACCCCGCGACAGGTCTTCCCAGCGGGTCGTGGCATCGACGTCCAGACCGAGCGCAGTGACGTCGGTCAGCGGACTGCGCGACGAGCTACGACCAAGCCCCACCACGTCGATCGCAAAGCCTCGGGTCAGCCCCGGTTCGCTGGCGACGAACGTGAGGGAGTGACGCAGCGCCCTCTCCTCAATCTCCGAAATCGCCACGTCACCGATCGTGACAGCGCCGCCGCTCACGTCATCGAGCGCGGCGAGAGCGCGCAACAGCGTTGACTTGCCGACGCCCGAGGCACCGGTGACGGCGACCTTTCTCCCGGGTGCGAACTCGAACGTGGCGTCGCGAATGAGCGTCGTAGCTCCTTCGTCGATCGTGAGGCGATCGAGACGAATGGTCTGGTCCAGCGGCCACGAGAGGACTCCGCGGTGACGGGTCTCCTCGAGCTCCTCCAAACGTTCCGCCGCGGCGCTCACGGCAACGGCCGTGTCCAGCGCGTCACGAACCACAGTGAGTGACTCGAACGTGGCAAGCGCGAGAAGCGCCGCGACGACCAACCAAAGTCCAGCGCTGTGCGGACGCACGACGAGTGCGCCCAGCGCGAACGCTGTCGCCGCCGGAGCGACCGCGTTGGAGAGACTGTGTCGACGAGTCATCGCGGCCTCGGCGGCGCGCAGGCGATCGACAGACGCGACGGCGCGGCGCTCAGCGAAGTCGCCACGCCCGAGCAGGACCAACTCTGGCGTGGCCGCGCTGAGCTCCACGAGCTGTGCTCGATACTGCGCTCGCGCTGCACGCAGGACGCGGTCGCGGCGAAGCAGCGGACCAGCGTTGGCGAGCAGGGCAGCGAGGCCGAGCAGTTGAACGGCGAGGAGGTCGGCCGCGTAGGACCACCACTTCCCGTGCGGCGCCATGAGACCGATGACGAGGTCGCTCGCCAGCATCACCACGCACGAGGTGACGAGGGGGATCACGCATCGCAGCCACAGGTCCTGGAGTTCGTCGGTATCACGAAGCGATCGCTCCAGGAGATCGCCCGCGGCGTACGAGCGCCACCGCGAATAGTTGAAGGCACCGACGGTGAGGACGAGCCATCGGCGCCACCGCGAGACTGCGGCGAAACCCAATCGATGGGCACTGAGTCGTTCGAAGAAACGAAGTGGCGAGCGCAGGAAGGCGAACAGTTCGATCACGATCAACGCGCCGAGGACCGTGCGAAGTCCCGGGCGCGTCGCACTCTCGACGAGTAGTGCGACGGCGCCGACGAGCAGCGCAACGTTGACCAGTGACGCCGCAACGCCGGCCGCGAGCGCGCGAAGGAGCGTCGCGCGTGGCGGCTGCGCTCGTCGGAGCCACCGACGCAGGCGACGGACGTCGTCCCTCACGGTGTCAGCTCGATTCGATACGTGACGTCGCGCAAGAGTGGCGTGTCCACGGTCGCCTCGACGATGCCGAGTGCGGGCCGTGCATTGAGCACCGCGCGCACGAGGCGGCGTCCCTCTTCGTCGAGGACGCCCGCCACGTCGTCGAGGATCAACAGATCGCACTGGGCGAGTAGAGCTCGGGCCAGCACGAGACGAACTTTTTCTCCCGTGCTAATCCCCTTGCCGTCGGCGAGAAGGGCGGTGTCGAGGTCGTCGAATCGGGTCCCCAATCCCAGTGACGACAGACTTGCCAGCACGTCACC
>Ga0208480_1000236_pt1 | contig 21476 bp, 17 predicted proteins | sample NGESurshal092012_4_FD_184485 | JGI IMG/M metagenome (GOLD analysis project Ga0208480, IMG submission 184485) | Arctic peat soil microbial communities from Barrow, Alaska - NGEE Surface sample F53-1 shallow-092012 (SPAdes) | ecosystem: Environmental > Terrestrial > Soil > Wetlands > Peat ... | reverse complement strand
TGGCCTGCCCGGGCCGTCCGCTGAAGGTGGCCGCGCCGATGGACAGCCATCCTCCTGCTTGGAGCGCCATGCCGGTTCCCGCCGCAGAGTCACGGGCGAGAAAACCATAAAAGGTGCTCAGCCCCTGCAAGGGAACGGCGAAAGTCAGAATCACCAGGCCGGCATCGTGCTGCTGTGCGGAGCCGATCCAGCCCAGTTGCAGGCCAGCGAGCGTGAAGGTGGCCACCGCCAGGGCCAGGAACCCCAGAGGCAGAGGACTGGCGATCGGCCGCAGGGTCACCCGGGACATCGCCTCGGGTTCCCGCTGTCCGTCCATCCTCAGCCTCCCAGGGGGTCATCGTTATTTGGGCGACGGCGGTAGCCGGCACCGTTGTCAGGAGCCGATGCGGCGCTTGCTTACCTGCCCTGCCACAAGCCGGGCGATTAGCGGCTGGGTGGCTGCGGCCACTGCGTCTGCGTCCCTTGAAGCTCTTCTGCTCTCCTGGACGGAGCGGGCTGAAACGCGCTACGGGCATTCGGGCGGCGAGATCCTCGGCACGTCGCTCGGGCTTCACCACGGTCTTCAGCCACACGAGCCCGGCGGGCGCACTCAGGCCGCCAAGGCTATGGGGAAGTGCCCGGGAGGTGCGGTCGGTTCAACGGGCACTTCCCCGGTGTCCGGGCCGGAACGAAGTCAGGCGCTGCCCCATCCGGAGCGCCGTAACACGACGGCCGGCCCGTGGCCAGCAGCATCTTCTTGACAGTGGTCTGACCGTTGTTCCAGGCATGGCCCCCGGGGCATTGCGCCGCACGAGCCCATCTCTGGCTAGCATGTGAAGGTAATGAACGTCAGCATTCCCCATGGCATGCAAGAGGTCAGCGGTTCGAGCCCGCTTAGCTCCACAAGAAATTGCAGGTCAGGGTCTAGTTCTAGAGCCTTCCAGATGCTCCTCAAGATCGTCTGACCGTCATCTGACCGTCGGTTTGAGCATCGACCGTTGGCACCCAGCCGCCCGGATTGGCCCCCGATGACAGGCCTGGCGGCCGTGGGGGTGGCAGTCTTTGAACAACCTGACCGTGTGTTCCCCCGGTCCCGCTGGCCCGGCGCTCGGGTGTCTGTACCTCTCAGGGCGTTGCACTCCCATTGGTTTGAGTCTGAGGAGACCGATCGCGTGGTTGAGCGTGTTGCGGCTCAGGACGCGGTCGCGGCCGCCGACCTGGAACTGCCGGGCGGGCGGCGCGTCGGCCACGGCGGCGGCGATGCCGTCGGGGTGCCCCGCGCCGGAGCGGGACGCGCCCCCAGCGACGAAGGCCTGCTGGCAGCCGGGACTTCCGCTAGCAGGCCCGTGGGCTGGGCTATGGTCCCCCCCGCGGCCGACGGCCCGATGACCTGCACAGTTTCAAGGGTCTTACCCCGCAGGTGGGTGGTGCAGCAGACTTTGGCGTGGATCACCCGCAGCGCACCATCCGGGACTACGAGCGGCCCGCCCGGCCACCACGAAATCCACGCCCACTGGGCCACGATCCTCATCATGACCCGGGTCGGGAGCGCGCGGATCTTCATTGTTGGTTTTCTCGGCCATGCGGAACGATGAGCAGGACGCTCACCTGCCGATCCTGGGTGACGGCGCCCCTTGCCGTCCAGGCGGCGGTGCAGGCTGCCTGGTGGTTGGTGCGTGTCATTCAGTGACCGGGATGGATGCACCGGCCGGTGTTTTGGCGACAGTGGAAAGGAAATTCTTAGGGGAAGGAAACGGGTGAACCATGCCGGAACTGGGTCAGGCGGCAGCGATCTCCGTTGCTTACTGGCAAAGAGCCGCGGTGGCCTGGGGGTAACGGTGGATGATCACGCCACACGGCAAGTGCCAGGAAGCGACGACGGGGCCACCGGCCACGCTGGGGCAGGACTGCGGATAAGCCCCGGTCAGGCGGTCAGCGCCTCAGGCTCGCCGGATCCATATAGATGCCCCTAGGTGCCGGATCCCGACACGGATATACGATCGGGACATGAAGGCCGATCAGCTGGATTCCATCGACCGCAAGCTCGTACACGCCCTGCTGATCGCGCCACGCGCGCCGTTCCGCCAGCTCGCCGCGACGCTGGGCGTCTCTGACCAGACCGTCCGTCGCCGCTATGGTTCCCTGAGTTCCGCCCTCGGGCTACAGGTCCTCGGGCGCCTGGACAGTGCCCTCGTCGGCCGCGTGGACTGGATCCTGCGGTTGCAGTGCACACCCGATGCTGCCGTGGCGGTGGGCTCAGCTCTGGCCCGGCGGCCCGATACCTCCTGGGTCCGCCTGGCATCAGGCGGTACCGAGATTCATTGCCTCTTCCAGCCGCGCGGACCCGAAGAACGCGACACCCTCCTGCTCGACCGGCTGACCGGAAGCCGCCGGGTCCTGCGGGTTAGCGCCCATGAACTGCTGCACACCTTCAGCGCCTTGGCCTGGCATGAATTCAGCCAGGCGCTAGCTCCTGATGAGATCGCGAGCCTTCGGGCGGACGCGGAAGACCCGGGCCCGCGAAGCGAGGACAGCTCCGGCGATCGCGTGCAGCTCAGCAAGCAAGACGAGGTCCTCGCCGCGCTGCTGGCCAAAGACGGGCGCGCCACAGCCGCCGCCCTGGCCGCCGGCACCGGATGGCACGAGGCCACCGTGCGCCGTCGGATCGCCCAGCTTCAGCGCGCCGGGGCGTTGTACTTCGACATCGACCTCGACGAACGCGTGCTGGGCAGCGCCGTCTCCGCTGAGTTGTGGGTCTCCGCAGAACCCCGGACCCTCACCGCGGTCGGGAACGCCATCGCCGCGCAGCCCGAGGTTGCCTTTGCTGGCGCCACCACCGGGCCCACCAACCTCCTCGTCAGCGTCGTCTGCACCGACACCGGCCACCTGTACCGCTACCTCACGACCCAGATCGGTGAGCTAGCCGGGATACGCCACATCGAGACCGCCCCAACCATCCGCACCCTCAAACGGGCCGGATCAGCAGGACCCGCCTAAGCACGAAACGGTCCACACCGCCGAGCTTGCGGCGTTCCGCAGCGAAAGCCTGCAGGAACACGCTCGCGGAGCCGGCCGAACCGACATTCGGTCGCAATCTGAGGTAATGGCAATCTCATGGCCTCGATGACTTGCGTGGATCATCGCAGGCTCAACCGCTTGATCACCTTGCGGATAGGACCGTTCCCGGCATCTCGTCGATCGAGGCCTCACTGCGGATTCGTACGGCCGCCGTCTTTCTCCAGACGGCGATGCGGTTGGCGATCGCGCCGGCCGCTGGCCGGCGTCCTGCAGCTGGATGACGGCGAGAGTCCCTTCCCGGCGCATCAAGGTAGCCGGGAGTTCCACCCTCGACAGATCCAGGCCGGACGGCGCGGAGCTGGCGGGACGGCGCGTGCGACCAGCAGGGCGTGCACGAGCTCGCAGTCGAAGGTGTCCCGCTGATCGGTTTCGTTGCTCTGATCTATATATGTGTCGAGATCCGGCACCCATGGGCATCTCGATGGATTCTGCTGGCCCACCGCGCCAATGATGGCCTCAAGGCCGGCACCGCAGCGGCCACGTATTGAGGAGGAGCTGCTCTCATGGCATCACATATTCAGGAAGCCCGGGCGCCGTCGCCGGCGCTGTCCTCGTCGTCGTCGGATCGCCGTCGGCTGATGCTGACGGTGGGTCTGGCGGTGCTGGGTGTGTTCGTGACCTACGTGCCGATCACCGCGGTGAGCGTCGCGCTGGCGACGATCGGCCGGGCGACGCACGCGAGCACGTCGGATCTGCAGTGGGTCTCGGACGCGTACGTGATCCCGATGGCCGCCGCGGTGCTCTCGGCCGGCCTGTTCGGTGACCTCTACGGACGGCGCCGGATGTTCCTCAGCGGCATGGCACTGACCCTCATCGGCGCAGCCGTCGCCGGGCTGTCCGGCGCGTTCGCCCACACCGCCGCGCTCAGCATGCTATGGACCGGCCAGGCGATCTCCGGGCTCGGCGCCGGCCTGCTGCTGCCGACCACCCTGGCGCTGATCGCCCATGTCGTGCCTGACCCGCGAGAGCGTGGCAAGTACATCGGCATCTGGGCCACCGGGCTGCTCCTTGGCCTGGCCGCCGGCCCTCTGGTGTCCGGTGTGATCCTTGACCACGCCAGCTATGGGTGGACCTTCCTGCCCACCGTTGCCCTCGCCGCGCTCGCCGGTGCCGCCGCGCTGGTCCGGCTGCCCGAATCCAAGGCCCCCGGAGGCCGCCGCCTTGACTGGCCCGGGCAGATCACCGGCGCTCTGGCCATCGCCGCGTCCATCTACGGCGTCATCGAAGGCGGCAGCAAGGGCTGGTCAGCCCCCGTAACCATCGCCGGGCTGGGTGCCGGCGCGGCCGCGTTCGCCGCCTTCATCGTCGCCGAGCGGCGCTCAGGCTCCCCGCTGCTCAACCTCACCTTGTTCAAGTCGGCCGTCTTCACCGCCGCCGGGTTCTCCGCACTCATCGCCCTGTTCTCCGTGGTCGGTGTCACCTTCCTGCTCAGCCTGTTTCTCGGCTACGTCCAGCATCTCTCCGCGCTGCAGATCGGCTGGCGGCTGCTGTTCATCACGGGCGTCGCCGCCGTGCTCAACCCTGTGATCGGGCGGGTCATGCACAAGGTGAAGGTCATTTACCTGCTCGCCGTGGGACTGGCCGTCTCGGCCGTCAGCGTCTTCCTTCTCACTGGCGTCGGCGCCCACACCAGCCTCGCCGGGCTCGGCTGGCGGCTGGCCATCTTCGGCCTGTCCCTGGCCATCATGCTCACCACCGTCTCGGTCGCCGCCATCAACGCCGTCCCCTGGAAACTGGCCGGGATGGCCGCAGCCGCCAACACCGCCATGCGCCAGTACGGCAGCGCCCTGGGCCCGGCCATTCTCGGCGTCATCTTCGTCGACCGCACCAGCGCTGGAGCCAGCCCCACGTCGGCCCTGCACACGGCACTGGTCGTTAACGGAATCCTTCTCGCCGTCGCCGCCCTCGCCTGTCTCCTCTCCGCCCGCGCCCCCCAGCGCGACGCGACACAAGGGAAGTAAGCAGATGGAGGTTCTCCTGACCCTGGTCTGGTTTCTCGCCGGGGCGACCACAGGATGGGTACTCACCCTGGTCCAGGCGGCCAGGACCATGTCCCGGGCCCGGCAGCAGATGCGCAGCGAGATCCGCCACTGGCAGTCCGAGACCGAGCGCTACAAGGCCACCGCCGACCGGCACGCCCAGGAGAAGGCCGCCTGGGCGGCCGGCGCCAGGCAGGGCCGCGATGACGTCATCACGATCATGCCGATGCTCCTCGCCGCACAACACCAGCCCCCCGCCCAGGACCAAGCCACCGGGCCGACCGCCGCTGCGGCGGCAGCAGGACCGGCCGGGCCCCGCGCCTCATGACTTGAGGGTAGTAACGGACATGTCCTCATCGTCGCTCACCCATACCAGACCGCGAGCCCAAGCCGGGTCACCCACGATGAGCACCGGCGCCTGGCAGGCGCGGCGGCTGCCGATCCCGATGGCCTGGCTGCTGCGCTCCAGCCCGGCAGTCCACAAGTGGGTGATCATCCCAGCCGCCCTGGCGCCGGTCCTGCTGACCGGGGCCTACCTCATTGCCGGCATCTTCCAGCCAGCCTCGTACAGCCCGGTGCGCACGACTATCAGCATGATGGCTGGCCAGGCCGGAACCGACCGGTGGATCATGACCGGCGGCATCTTCATGGTCGGCGGCTGCTATCTTCTTACCGCCGCGGGCCTGACTGGTGTCCGGGCGCCCGCCCGCGCCCTGCTCGTCGTCGCGGGCCTGGCCGGCATCGGCATCGCCGCATCCCCGGAACCCGCCAGCGGCGCGACCCACGGCACCTCGCCTGGACCGTGCTCGGCGCGGTCACGATCGCCGTGTGGCCCGCCTTCACCGCCCGGCGCACCTCGCCCCGGCCGCTGATCCTGAGCGTCTACGGGTCCGCCGCCGTAACCGCCGTCTTCCTTGCCCTGCTCGGCTGGCTGTTCATCGAAACCCGCGACGGCAGCGTCCTGGGCCTGGCCGAGCGGCTGACGTCATCCATCCAGACCTGCTGGCCGTTCATCATCGCCCTCACCCTGCGCCGCACCCGGCGCCCCCGTCCCGGCCTGGCCACCGGCGGGGCGGAGGACGGGCCACCGCTCGGGCACGGGCCCGCGGCCGCGGGCAGGACTGATGATGGCAGTCCGCCTGGAGGCATCGCGGGCGGGCGCCCGGCCGGTGACCGCCAAGGCCCCCGCGCCCCGGGCTGGGCTGGCCTGGCCGCGGCTGCCTGCGGCGGCCGAACTTGCCACCATCGGCGCCGGTTACGTCGGGTATGCTCTGGTGCGCCTGGCCATTCACGCGGACCGCCATGCCGCGTTCGCGCACGCGGCCCAGCTGTGGAGCGGCACATGCACCTGAGGATCGAGCCCTGGCTCAGGAGAATGCAGCCGTGATTGCCTACGACGCCAGTCAGTGGCACGGCCTATTCGCTGTCGGAGCCGACTCCTCGGCCACGCTGCTCGGTCTGCTGTTCGTCGCCGTGTCGCTCAACCTCAAGCAGATCCTGGAAGTGCCGAGCCTTCCCCCGCTCGCTGCGCGATCGCTCGGGGTCTTGCTGAGCCTGCTCCTGATGGCGATCCTGGTGCTCACGCCCGGACAATCACGAAACGCCCTCGGCGCGGAACTCACGGCACTCGGCGTGGTGCTCGTCGTCGCCGTGACGATCTCGGCCGCACGAACGCACCTTCCGGTCACCAAATGGCAATGGACCATCCCGACGATCCTGCTCGCCCTAGCCTCATCTGTGCCGATGGTCATCGCGGGCGTGACTGTGATGGCCGGTGCAGGAGGTGGCCTCTACTGGGCCGTGGGCGAGCTCATCCTCGGCTTCAGCATCGCGATCTATCACGCCTGGGTCCTGCTCATCGAAATCCTGCGCTGACCGGCCGATGAGTCACCCGCCAGTGGCGCAAGGCACGGCTCAGCAGGTCTCGGTCATGTGGTCGCGAGCCCGGTCCGCGGAGCTCGCGGGTGTCCCTCCCAGGACCCGCCCTAGGCGTCCATCACGGGCGAACCGCCTGGGCCCAGGCCTCCCGGTGGCGAAACTAACGGCCTGCTAATGGTGGTCCGGTCGGGCGTTGTCGACCCACCAGCTATCGATGATCCGCGGCCCGCCTGGGCGAATCCGTCCGGGGCAGCACCGTGCCAGAACCCGGCCCGTCGTTCTTCCAGTCCGGCCATGGTTGCGGTCATCCACCGGATGCGGTACGCGCCGGATGATGTCGGCTCAGCCAGCGCATGATCGCTTATGCGCGGTGTGCGGCAGCTGCGAATGCCTGTCCCATCCGGCAGCTCCGAACAGCAGGTAAGGCCTCGCGACGTCGGTGTCCTAGGCTGGGCGTTGTCACCTGCCGGACAGAAGGGTTGGGGCGTGGGGCCAGCGTCATCGGATGGACCGGGCCAGGCGGTGTCTCCGGTTCAGCTTCTCCCGCTCACAACCATGGTGGGCCATCTGATCCGCCGGGCGCAGCAGGTACACACCGCGTTGTGGAGTGCGGAGTTCAACGGGGACCTGGCCGGGCCGCAGTACGGCCTGCTGAGCGCGCTTAGCAGCAGCCAAGGGGGGATTGACCAGAGCTCGGCTGGGCGGCTGGCGGCACTGGACAAGTCCACAGCCGCGGATGTCGTAGCGCGCCTGCAGCGCAACGGCTGGCTCGGCCGCCATCGGGGTATCCCGGATGGCCGGCAGAACCTTCTGGTCCTGACCCCAGCGGGCAGATCCGCACTACGCGACATCACTCCTCGGGTCACCGGAATCCAGCGCAGGCTGCTTGAGCCACTCGTCCCTGGTGATCAGCAGTGGTTCACCGATGCGCTGGCTCAGGTCGCCTGTGAGGGCCAGGTATCGGCGGCACCCGGCCCTGCCGCCTGCGAATCCGAAAGCCCGGCGCTCCCGCTAAGCACAACACCGGGCCACCTGATCCTGTGCCGCTCGATAATAGGATTTGGTTGCCGACCTGGGCTTCCTTGGACTGTTAAGCAGCTCGCGTGTACTCGTTGATCAGGCCGTTCAGGATGGGTTTTCGGCGGATGCGCTCGGTGCCGAGGCTGGTTGCTGCCGGGCGGGGGGCGTGGTCCTGGCTGCAGGGGGTTCGCTGGCCGATGGCCTGGTGCGGCCGGGCGGTGTTGTAGTGCTCCTGATACTCGGCCAGGACGGCAGGCAGGTGCGCCTCGCCGAGGATCAGCACGCGGTCCAGGAGCTCGCGGCGCAGCGTGCCGACGAGCCGTTCGCAGATCGCGTTCATCCGCGGAGCCTGGACAGCGGTGCGCAAGATCGTGGCGCCGTCGGCCTGGAAGACGGCGTCGAATGAGGTGGTGAAGTTGGAGCCGCGGTCGCGGATCAGGAATCTGACGTCCGCGAATTGCTCGTCGAGGTTCATGGCCAGGTTGCGGGCCCGCTGGACTGTCCACGCGCTGGGGTGGGCGGTGACGCCCGCCCAGGTGCATCCGGCGGGTGCCGTGCTCGATGAACACCAGCACGTACAGCCGGGTCAGCAGCACCGTGTCAACATGGAGAAAGTCGACGGCCAGGATCCCGGCGGCCTGGGCGTGCAGGAACTGCCGCCAGGTCGGGCCTGAGCGGCGTGGCGCGGGATCGATGCCCGCGGAGCGCAGGATCTCATAGACGGTCGACGGCGCGACGGTGGCTCCGAGTTGGGTCAGCTCGCCGTGGATGCGCCGGTAGCCCCATAGCGGGTTCTCCCTCGCCAGGCGGACGGCTACCCGGGCGATGCTCTGTACGGTCGGCGGGCGGCCGGTCCGGCGGCGCGTGCTCGTGTCGTACTTCCGCGCGGCCAGTCTGCGGTGCCAGGTCAGCAGTGTTGCGGGTGTCACCGGGAAGATCCCGGGCCACTGCCGCCGCGGGAGGAATGGGGCCAGCGCGGCGAACCAGGCCCGGTCGGCGGGCTCGTACCGGACACGGCCGGCGGTCCGGCGCAGCACCGCGTTCTCATGCCGGAGCACCAGCAACTCGGCGTCCTTCGCCTGGTCCCCGCGGAACACCAGCGCAACCAGGCCGAACAGCCAGCGCATCAGCAGGTAAGCGATCTTCAGAGGCACCCGAACAGCCAAGCATCACAGCATCAGGCCCACAGCCGAAACAGCAGGTCAAGCCCACGATCGAATATTCGGGCGGCACAGGGTCGCGTGGCTGGGCGGAGCTGTGAACTGCATGGCGGTCGTCAACAGATTCCTAGTCGCGGGCGAGTTAGGTGGGCTGGTTAGAGCCCTTGTTGAGACAGGGTTTCTTCGACGCGCCGGGCGCTGTGGCTTCCGATGCGCTGGTAGAGCGCGAGTGCGTCCCGCAGGGGCGCGGTGGCCTGGCTGGGGTTGTCGTCCTGGAGATGGCTTTGGCCGATTCCTTCCAGGGCGCGTGCTTCCTGAAGGGGGGTGCCGATGTCGCGGGCGATGGCGAGTGCCTGGCGGTGGTGGTCACGGGCCTGGCGGGTGTTTGCCATCCGGGACTTCAGCAGGCCGAGGTTGATTAGCGCTTCAGTTTGGCTGGGCCTGTCACCGAGCCCGCAGGCCAGCGCGAGGGCCTGCTGGTGGCTGGCGGCGGCGGCCGGGTAGTCACCGGTCTGCTGTTGCACCAGGCCAAGGCCATTGAGGGCGGCAGCCTGGCCGGACTGGTGCCCGAGGTCGCGGCACACCGCCAGTGCCTGGCTGATGTTGGCGGCGGCGGCCGGGTAGTCCCCGTTTTCCTGCTGCAGGGTACCGAGGCCCAGGAGGGCACCAGCTTGGCCGAGCGGGTAATCGAGCCCGCGGGCTAGCGCCAGGGCCTGCTGGTGACTGGCGGCGGCGGCTGGGTAGTCACCGGTCAGCTGTTGCAACCAGCCCAGCTCGTTGAGGGCGTTCGCTTGGCCGAGCCTGTCACCGAGCCCGCGGGCTAGCGCGAGGGCCTGCTGGTGGCTGGCGGCGGCGGCCGGGTAATCCCCCGTCACCTCTTGTACTTGGCCTAGATAGTTGAGGGCGTCGGTCAGGCCAGTGCGGTCGCCCAGGACCCGGTACAGTTCCGCTGCCTGGGTGAGGCTGGTGGTGGCGGCTGGGAAGTCCCCCGTTGTCGTTCCCAGGATGCCTAGCTGGGTGAGGGCGAGGGCCTGGCCGGGCCGGTCGCCGGCCTGTCGTGCTGAGGCGAGGGCGGTGCGCTGCAGGGCAGCGGCTTGGCCCCAGTGGCCGTGAAGGATCAGGAAGCCTTTCATTGCAGCTGGGATTCGCACCGCGTGCAGGATCCGCCCGGACCTGGCGGCATAATCCACGGCGCTGTGCAGGTTAGCGCGCTCGGTTTCCAGCCAGGCGGCCGCCTGCTCGAGGGTGGACAGGTCGGGGGCATCGGCCGGTAGTCGCTCGGGTGGCGGACGATCGTAGGCGGCGGGCCGGGTCGCGATGTGCCGGCCAGCGATCAAGGCGGTGTGCAGGTAGTAGTCCAGCAGCCGCCCGGTAGCGGCGTCTGAGCCTGCTGGGTCATCGGTGGTGGCTAGGGCGCGGGCGTGTTCGCGGAGCAGGTCGTGCAGCTGGTAGCGGCCAGCTGCGGGTTCGGTGATCAGATGCTGGTCGTACAGCTCATCGAGGTGTCGGCCTGCGGTGTCCAGGCTGGTGCGGTCCAGGGCGGCGGCGGCGTAGGCGTCGAAGCTGGGGCCGGGGACCAGGCCGAGCCGGCGGAATAGCCGCTGCTGGCCTGGGGTGAGGTCGGTGGAGGACAGGTCGAACGCGGCGGCGACCGACAGGTTCTCGGCGCGCATGAGAGCTAGCCGGTCGCGGGCCGCTGTCAGATCAGCGGCCAGGCCGGCCGCGGTCCGCGCGGGGTGGTGCCGCAATTGGCTGGCGAGCATCCCGATCGCCAGTGGCAGGTACCCGCACAGCTCGGTGAGCTCGGCTACCGTGGCATCCCCGGCGAGTGTCCCGGGCCGGGCCGCCAGCCGGGCCAGCAGCGTTGCCGCCTCGCCGGGTGACAAGGTGTCCAGGCTGATCTGGGCAGCATCTTCCAGCGCGGTTAGCCGACGGCGGCTGGTGACCAGCACCAGGCTGCCCGCGGTGCCCGGTAGCAGTGGCCGGACCTGCTCATGGCCGGTCGCGTCATCGAGCAGGAGCAAGATCTTCTTGCCTGCCACGTGGTCACGCCACCGGCCCGCCCGGGCCTCCAGCCCAGGCGGGATCTGCCCTGCGGTGAGCCCGGCGGTCAGCAGCAAGCTGGCCAGCGCATCGGCAGGCTCGACCGGCCGCTGCCCGTGGGTGTGGGCGTGCAGCGGCAGGAAAAACTGCCCGTCCGGGAAGTTCCCGGCCAGCCGGTGGGCGGCGTGCACCGCGAGGGTGGTTTTGCCGATCCCGGCCATCCCGTCGATCGCGTGAATGCCCACCACCGCGCCACCCGCGGCCAGCGTCTCCACCAGCTGCGCGAGCTCGGCCTGACGGCCGGTGAAGGCAGCGGCGTCCCTCGGCAGCGCACGCGTCGCCGCCGCGGCGAACGCTCCCTGCGCTACCCGTTGCCTGGCCGCCAGCACGTCGGCGGCCGGGCCGCTTCCGCGGGCCGCTGCCACGAACAACTCGCGCGCTGGGCCGGCCACGCTTAAGGCGTCGGCCAGCAGCACAGCAGTGTCCTTGCGGGCCGTGCGGTTGATGCCTCGCTCCAGGTCACTGACCGACCGCGGGCTCAAGCTGGCCGCCTCCGCCAGCTCCTCCTGGGTCAGCTGGGCCTCGTCCCGCAGCTGCCGCAGCAGCCCGGCGAAGCTCAGTGCAGGCTGCTCCGCCACCGTCCATACGCCCCCTGACCACCTGTCCTCGACGGTTCCCGCACCAGGCGGAACCGATCCTGCACCCACCGTACGCAGCCCGCCCCGCAACCGCTATCTTCCAGGCCCCGGTCCGACCGGGCGGGCTGCCGCTGCCGGCGGTTCCCTGACCGGTCCGGCCGGAGCCGGCCACCACCAACGCCGTGATCGCAGCCGGGTTCCGTGCCCAGGCCGGCTGTCACCGCCGGGCGTCCGGGTGGGCGGATCCTGTGGCCTTCCTGTGAGCCGGCATGTGTGGTGACCACCCTGACCGCAGCCAAAAATGGGATCGGCCGCAACGGCTTGCTAGCAGACATCAGGGCCAGCGCGACGGTCACCAGGCCCTTACCCCAGGCGGCGGTTACCAAGAGGCGGAACGTCTGGGGATCACCGGGCCTGCTGCCCGCTTCGATCCAGCCACAAGGAGGCCGCCATGAACGGCATCCCTCGCATCTGCCTTTCCCGGGCAAGACGCGCCGGTGTGCTGCTAGCCAATGGCGTGGTCACTCGCGCCTCGCTGGCCACCACGCAGTCCGAACCGCCCGGCTGGAACCAACACCCACGCCTGCGCAGGCTCTTCTCCTCACCACCAACTGCCCTATACAGGGAGGACATCATGAAGTACGTCCGCCGCATCCTGGCCGCCCTGGCCACTCTCGCCGGTGCTCTGCTGGCCTTTACCGCTTCATCCCCAGCTGCGTTCGCCATTCGCGTGCCGCCACCGGGCGAGACGTCCGGGCCACTGCCGATACCGCCGCCGGTGCACACCGTCATCGTCGGTGGCATGCCCGGCTGGCAGATCACCCTGATCGCGGCCGGGGCCGCCCTGGTCACCGCCGCCCTAGCCGTGCTGCTAGACCACACCCGGACGGCACGCAAAACGCACGCCACCACCGCCTGAACCCACCACCTGGCCGGACCGCGTACCAGCGCCAACCCGCCGCGCGGCCCGGCCACCTCCCACCCGATCGATGAGGTCGTGACCTCGGAACACCACGACCGTGCCCAGGGGATCTCAGCGAGACCGGCAAGCAAGCGGGGCAACCCACTTTCACCGCTGGCGGTCCTGCATAGTCGGCGATCTGGTCGTTCGCTAGTTGCCGATGAGCCTGCGGCATGATCACTCTAAGTAGTCGATGGAGGGGAGCCCTGTCCCTTGGTTACGCTTTGGCGGAGTAGTCGAATGTCCGTTCGGTCACGGTTGATCATGCGGCTGAGCAGTCTTAGGGAGATCATTTTGAGGTGGCACTTTGAGGGGCAGAATGGTGTTAGCGAGCGTCAGCCTGAGTCGGGCTCAGCTCGCGTGAGTTAGTGTTTGCGCAGTTGGCGCAGCGTATGGTGTCGGCTGCGGACGTGCCGGTGGTTCATGGCATGCAAGAGGTCAGCGGTTCGAGCCCGCTTAGCTCCACCCAGTTCAGGCACAGAATGCGAACACAGAACCGATGAGCGTTTCCCTCGGAGGGGCATTCTGAGGGGCAAGATCCGTCGGAAACTGGCCGTCTGAGCAGCAATGACGCAGATATTTTGTCGCCACCAGACCAACAGCGCTTTCGCGACGTTCAACAGGTCATCAGTCTTGGGGTGGCCTTCTCGCTTGGGCTGGACGTCCTGAATGCTGGGCCCGAGTCAGTTGCCTGATACCCGCCGGGGAGTGAGGTCCGGGAGGACCAAGGTGCTGCATGCTGCCGGACCTTCTCAGTTGGCCGGTACCGACGGGGGAGTGGTCGTGGCGGTCGTCTGCGGTTTGAGCCGGCGTCATGTGGAGGTCTCGCGCTCCGCAACTGGCGGGCATAAGAAACCGAACTGGCCCCGAGACTGAGCCCGCTCGCCGGCTCAGGTGGCCCGGCCTGCGATGACGCGAACGGCCACGAGCGACACGATCGGCGCTATCGCCGCGGCGACACTCAGTGTGGCTATGGTCATCCAGATGGGGTAAAGATTCTGGGAGAGCAGATGCATGATTAGCCCGACCGCGAAGATCACCCCCACTATGGTGGCGGGCAAGGCCAACCAGCTGCGGGCCGCCGAACCGCGTCGACTTCGCCGGATGACGGCCAGCATCAAGATCAGCACAACCGGGTACGCCGCATACACCTTCCACGTCTGCGTGTGCCAGTGCGACAGCAGCCAGGGGGTCAGCCAGTCAGTGCACCAGCCGGTAAACGGCTGCATCTTGGCCATCGCCTGATTGGAAAAATTGAGAGCCGCCGGATTGACCGACATCTGGCTGGTGTATACGACGCCCCAGTAGACCGGCTCAAAGGATGCGACCGGAACAAGGATCAGCAGCAGCCGGGGAATCCATCGCGGCGGCGCGAACATTCGCTGGCGGCCGGTGGGATTGCGGGTGAACTGCTGCCCGATCGTCCGGAAGGCGGAGGCTGCGCGCTGCTTGTTGGTTACGAGTCGCTGTCGGTCTTCGGCACGGCGGTAGGCCTGGGCCCGGTCGGTCATTTCCGCGGCGACACACAGGGCCGCGGCTCCGCCAGCCGTGCTGTGATCGGCCCCGACTGCGGCCCGCTCGATGTCCTGCCACCACGTAGCCCGGGGAAGACGCCCACGCCGCACCGCGCCGCTCAACCGCGCGGCCGACTCCGGGGACAGCAGGATCTCGGTAGCCTGAGCGTAGAAGCGGTTCACATCCTGCGTCTGCACCAGCGGGCCTGCACCGAACAAGTCCGTGGCCAGCGGGTCGGCCGCGAGACGCGGGCCGAGCGCGCTCAGGCGCTCCATGGCCTGCATGGCGGCCCCCGCGATCCGCCCGCCCAGGTCCCGCAGCTCCCGGCAGGGCCCGCGACCGCATTCCGGGTGGCCGCAGCGATGCAAGGCCGCGATCCGGAGTGCGTCACAATCCACCAGCTCGTGCAGGAAGGCGTGACTGCCTGGATCGCGGGCCAGCCAGAGCAGTCCGTCGCGGTCGACTGGGGCGCCCCGGAAGTGCGGACGCTGGTCATCCAGGAAGGCGGCGGCGAACCAGCTCACCGCCAGGTGGGCGCGGACCGGATCGTGCTCTACCCCGGACAGGTGCACGACATCGAAAGGATGGTCATCGAACCCGGCCAGCCAGTCACGCAGCTTGGCGGCCCCCCCATCGCGCAGCCACTCAGCGGCCCGGGCAGCCTGGTAGGTCATCTCTCCGGCCAGTAGCCGACGGTCGTCGAACTGCTGGCCGGCGAAACCGATCACCGGCAGCGGGCTGGCCGGGCGCACCGTCCGACGCACGCCGGGAGAACGGTCGGCCAGCCATGCCCGGACCTCGTCAGGCCCCCACCTGTCCTGGATGTTCCGGGTCAGTAGCCCCTCGATCAGCATCCGCCAGCGGGGATCGGTCACCGCCGACACGTCGATGTCGTTCGTCGCTAGGATGACCCGGAAGGCCTCTTCGTTGCGGTCGGAGATGACGGAGCGGCCCATAACGAGCTGGTAGCAGATCATGCCCAGGCTCCAGTACGGGCTCTTAAGGTCGTTCCCGTTGCCGAGCGCCTCGGGCGCCATATAGCCGACCTTCACCTGGAGGTCGCCGATGGCCTGGCTGAGCCCGGTCCCGCGGACGCCACCGAAGTCAGACAGCACGAGGCTGAGCGGATCGGCCCGCCGGATCAGGATGTTGCCGGGTGACAGGTCGATCTGGCGCTGCCGGATGACCGTTTCCCAGAACTCCAGGGCGTTCGCGGTATCCCGGACGATCTCCTTGGCGCGCTCCGGGTGCAGGGGCCCACCACCCGCTTCGCGCCGGATCAGGTCGGCCAGTGAGCCCAGCTCGAAGTACTCCATCGCCTCCCAGGCCACGTCCCGTCCCTCTCCGGTCCGAGCCCAGCCCCAGCCGAACAGTTCGGGGACGTAGGCCCTAAGTGCCGGGTCGGCCAGCCGCTCGCGGAGCGATGCGTCGAAGGTCTCCCGCGGGTCCAGCAGCGGATCGGACCGGTAAAGCTTGAGCGCGGCCAGCCGGCTGTGTTCCCGGTCCCGGACCAGCCATACTTCGGCTTCCGCCCCGATTCCGAGTCGTGCGCTGCCGTGCGGGCCAGGGATCGGCTCGAACCGGTCAGCCAGATCGCCGAGCGCCGCGTCGAGCGATCCGTGCCGCTCGCCTGCCCCCGGGCGCTGGAGCCGGGTCGGTGGGTCACCAGGTGCCCGGGACCGGTGCTGCAGAGCGGTCGGCGGATCGGCGGAAGACCCGGTCGGGCGCTGCACTGTAGTGGCGGGATCAGGTCCCCGGGAGCCCTCTGTCCGCTGAAGTAAGGTGGCCGGCTCCCAGGGCGGCGTCGGCGGCTGGCCCGGGCTCTTCGGGTGCCGCGTAGTCGGCGGTTCGTAGTCCTGCGTCATCCTGCGTCAACCCCCCTCGGGTTCTCCATGCTCGTTCAGCTGGAGAACGTCACATTCCACATCCAGGCCTAGGCGGAGCCTCTGACCGGAGCGCAGTCGCACGGAGCTGCCAGCTTCCACCGGCACACCGTCCACGTACGTCCCATTGGCCGAGTCCAGGTCCCGGACGAACAGCTCCCCGTGCATGTCCCGGTAGAAGAGGGCGTGCCGCCGCGACACCTGTAGCGCGGCCGTCGCGTCGGGATGGGCATGAAATTCGGTGGAAGAGCGGCCCAGCTCCAGCTCACCCTCGTCCGGCAGGTTGATCTGCTGCCGCCAGGGCATTCGCAGGGCCAGCCGCTCCGCCGGGGGCACCGTCGGCCGGTCCGGAACGACCGGATCCCCCTCCGTCCGGGAAGTGGCGCCCAGATCGGCGGTATCCGTCCCAGCCGGCGGTGGCGACGGTACGTCCAGCACGTACAGCCTGCGGTGCCGTGGGCACATCCCCTCGCGGTCACTCTTGTAGCCGCAGACTGGGCATCGCCAGGTCATGGCCGCCACGAGACGCGCCCCTTGTCCAGGCCGTGGTGATTCAGGCGCCGTTCAAAACGGGGCAGGTCGCCGATTCTCGGGACGCCGATGGTCCAGATCCGCTGGGCGTCAACTACGAACTGCATCGGTGGTGCCGTCGTCACCGCCTCCAGGTAAGGCGCGTAACGCCGGGCGCCGAGCGCGGTGAATGTCACCAACCGCTGGTTTCCAGACCCTCGCCAGATCAGGTCAGTGGGACGGGTGACGTCGAAGCGGCCAAGCATCACGGCATCCACGCAGCAGGCTAGAGACTGGCAGCGGGCCTGGAACTCCTCCTCATCCAGCCCGCTGAAGACCAGGACGTCGAGCGGGGGCAGCAGCCCGAAGCCGGACCCTCCGGATCCTGCCGGGCCTGCCCGGGTCAAGCCGTCGTCGGCCCGCCGGATCCGCCGCACCAGTTCGGCCACCGCGTCGGACTGCTCGGCCGGTTCGCCGCCACTGACCGTGAGCCCGGTCGCTCCGTGGCGCCGGACCTCGCGCCACACATCCACGAGATCATCGAGTGCTTCCTGGTGGCCGTCGGCGGGATCCCATGTGTCCCGCGCCATGCAGCCGGGACAGGCCAGGTGACAGCCCTGAACCCAGACGCCGAGGCGGGTGCCCGGGCCGAGCGCGGTGACGGGGAAGTGCACCCGGCTGAGGCGGAGCGAGCCGGGGCTGTCGTGGTCGGTCACTTGACGTCCAGGTGCCAGCCGGCCGTGTCGTCGTAGACCACACCTGTGACGCGGATGGTCCCGCCGGCCGGCACGGGGGCGTGGAACAGATGCCGGGCCAGGGGGTTGACCAGGGCAGCCTCGATCACGTTGTTGATGCCGCGACCGCCGTCTTCGCTCTTCTCCCCAGCGTGCTCGATGAGGGACTCCCGGACCTCGTCGTCGATCTCCAGGGTGGCCTGGTGAGTCACGGCCACCCGTGCCACCACGGTGGCCAAGGCCTTATCCACGATCTTGGCCACCGTGGGACGCCGGATGAAGTCGAGGGTGACGTAGTTGTCACCGAATCGGTTGCGCAGTTCGGGGCGGCCGATACCGCGGTTGAAAAAGTCCTCGTAGGCGTCGCGGAGGATCTTCTCCACCTGCCGGGCATCCATGTCCGGGTTGACCAGCGACCGCGACCCGGCCTCCGGCTTGTCGTCACGCTCGGCCGTGCCCAGGTTGGAGGTGAAGATCAGGAAGCATTCGGTGAAGTGCACGGTGGCGCCGCGGCTGTCGGTGAGCCGTCCGTCCTCGAGGATCTGCAGAAATAGATCGAAGATCCGCGGGTGAGCCTTCTCGATCTCGTCGAACAACAGGATGCAGACCGGGTTGGCCCGGACTGCGTTGGTCAGCTCGCCGCCGGCGTCATGGCCCACGTATCCTGGCGGAGCGCCGATGAGCCGCTGGTGAGCCTCGTCCGCCCGGAACTCGCTCATATCGAACCGCAGCGGCTGTGCGTCGCCTCCCAGGACCAGGCTGGCGATGCCCTTGGCCAGTTCGGTTTTCCCGACCCCGGTAGGGCCGGCCAGGAACAGCACGCCCCGGGGCCGGTTCGGTGAACTGGACAGGTGCGCGCCGTTCAGGCCCACCGCCGAGCGGTAGAGCACGTCCATCGTCTTCGCGACCGCGCGCCCCTGGCCCAGGACCCGCCGATTGAGGTAGTCCTCGGCCCTTCGGATCTTGTCACGCAGCGCGTCCGCCGACCAGGGGTCGTCCGTGATGCCTACCCGCAGCAGCCGCGCGGCCTCCGCGTACTGGTCGGCGGGCAGGCCCCGCTCCAGGGCAACGTCACCGCAGGCGAACACTTCACGGATGGTCATTCCGTGAGTCACCTCGGCCAGTGCGTCCGCCGCCTTCTCCCCGGCCACGCCTGCTGTGTCCTCCCCGGCCACGCCTGCCGCGTCGGCCTGCATGGCGAAGCCCGCCGCGGCGCGGCGTGCATCCAGGGTCGGCACCGGCACCCGGACCACCCGCAGCGCCCGGCTGCTCAGCGGGAACGCCGGATGCAGGTCCTCTTGGCGCTCGCAAAGCCAGAAAATGGTGTTGAACGGGGTCAGCGGTGCCAATCCCGCCTGGTCAGCCGCGGCCTCCGGTTCCGATGACACCTCCGGGAGAGGCGTGGGCTCAGCCAGATGACCGAGGGCCTCAATCTGGCCCATCAGCTCCAGCAAGTGCGGATCGGGCAGGCCCGCTGCAGGAAACAGCCGCCCTGCATACGGGAACACTAGGCCGACCGGCGCTCCCTTGTGGACGGTTACCGCCTGGATCAGGCTCGCGATCTGGTCAGCAGACAGCCGCCCCCGGGTGAAGGGCCGCAGCACATCTGGATCCTCCTGCGCTGACCGCACCGACAGCGTGCCGCTCACTGGATCCAGGGTGGCCAGCCCGGCGTACCCACGACGCCGGCACACCTGCCACAAGATCGAGCCGATAGGGATGTAGTCCCACTCCTCCGCCGACCCCGCGGGCGAGGCATCCGGCAGTGGCGGCACCGGCATGCGGTACCAGTCCCGCACGTTGCCGGTCAGCATGACCTGCGGATGCAGTACCAACGAGAAGTCGACCTCGCGCACCCAGGCGGGCACCGCGTTCCCCGTCACTGGTCAGGCCGCCTCGACCGCACCTGAGGCTGGCCGGTAACCCGCTGCTGCTCCTGGGCAGCCCACCTGCGGTGGCGTTCGTCGGCGTCCCGGTCAGCCACGGCCGGGCTGCCAGCCTGCTCAAGGGCCGTCCGCGGCCAGTGCTCGGCGGCAAGTTCGGGAGCGGGCCGGCCAGGCGCCTGCGCGTTGCCGAGGGTAATCGTCACGCCCTGGCCAGCCGCCGTAGCGGCCACGGTGAGCAGGTCTTGGCAGGTCAGCTCCTGAACCTCGGTGTCGGCGCGGGAGGTGCCGTGCCCCGCGCTGCCGGCCCGGCGGACCACAGAAAGGTAGAGCTGGTCCTCGCCGACCCGCACGCGCAGCCCGTGATCAGCCGAGTGCGGCGAGGCTGCGACCCGGAACGGCGGCTCCACCTGTGCGGCCCGCGCGACCAGCGGCTCCTGGGCCAGCTCCTCGGACGGCAGCAGCGACGCGAAGCCGCCCTGCACGTCGTACCCGAGTTCTTCCAGTGACCGCTGAACGGCGGATACTGCTTCCGTCCTGGCGCGTTCCGCGCTGGCCCGCTGGACCGCGGCCGTGACCACCCGGTCCAGCCGCGGCACGTCCTCGGGCCGCGCGTCCGCCACTGTGCGCCGCAGCCGGGCGCGTTCGGCCACTGGCGCGTCCTCCGCCAGGACGAAGAGCCGCTGCCGCTGGTCCTCCAGCTCGTTGAGCCGCTTAACCCGCTGGATAAGCTGGGCGCCCCGGATCCGCAGATCCTGGAGGGCCGTTTGGTCGTGCAGCGGGCTGCCCCCCAACCCGGCGCGGAGGCCGGTCAGCTCGCTCAGGTCAGCGCCCGGGCAGCGGAGGCGGCACTCCTCCAGGACCGTCTCGGCCTCGGCGAGGACGCTAATGTCTTGCTGCGCCATCGGCGGCTTGCCCCCGTGAGCTGCTGCGGCGGCCCGCTGGCCCACGTCGATGTCCGCCGCTGCCCGCGGGGGCGGGGCCAGCCCCGAACCGGATCTGGAGGTCCACGCAGGAGTGCTGGCCGCCTGCTGGGCGCGCTTCTGGGAAGCGCTGCCAATGGCCCGGTCCACAGCCGCCTCGCTGCGGGCTAGGCCCTCGCGAGCCTCGCTCACCAGGCGCCCCAGCTCGGCCGAGTCAGCCGAACCGTGCGCCCGACCCACGTGGTAAACGTCGGCCCGCACCTTGCCGTAAGCCGCACTCACCGCCTCGCTGCGGAGGCGAAGGCGCTTCTCCCTGGCCTGCAATTGGGCCAGTTCAGCTCGTAAGGCCAGGCATGCCTGCCGCTCGCGCTCGCGGACAGCACGCCAGTCGATGGTGACCGAGGAACTCACCGGCCTTTACCCCCATTCATGCGCGATCGGCCAGCACGAGCGTGCAGGATTACCGAAGTTACCTCATGGGTGTCACACCGGCACCCCTTCTTTCGGTAATGCGTAGGATTGTCGTACACGAGATTGAGGACCCAGTGATCGAATAACCATGAAAGCCCCCCTTCCGGGCGATATATCTTTTTAAGGTCAAAAGCATCATTTCTCCCGAAACGCCTACTGATCATGGACGGTGAGGACCCACGTGGCAGGCGACCCCGACTCATCCACCCGGGACCGGGCCTTGATCCCCCCGGGCTACCAGGCCGTGGAAGCGCCCCGCTGGGTATGTCCGGACTGCGGATATTCCACGCCGGGAACCATCGATGAGCCATACGCGGGCGACGGCGCATGCCCGGACCACCCCCGGCGGGCCCTGATACTGGCCGGTCCTGGGCCGCAGCCGGGCCCATCCGGCCCGGTCATCGAACCAGCGGGCTGAAAGGCTGCCGCGGCGTGGACGCAATCCTGAGCGGTCTGGTGTCGGCACGTGGGCGTCTCTGGCTGACGAACGCCGCGCCGGGAGCGGTGGCGTTCTGGTCCCTGGGGGCGCTGGCCTTAGGCAGCACCCGGCTGGCCGTGCCGCAGCCACGCCACTGCGCCGTCCCGGCGGCCGGCATCCTGTGCCAGCTCACCAGCAACAACGGGCTCCGGTACGTGGCGGCGGCGCTCCTCGCCCTGCTCGGCATCATCGCTGGTACCTCGCTGCTCGCGATGCTGACCGCACCGGCCCTGGCGGTGATCGCGGGCGATTGGCCCTCCCGCGGCATCCTCGGCGTGCTAGCGCGGGACCGCCAGTCCCGGCAGCGCCAGCACCGCGACCGGCTGGTGAATCGGCTGGGCCG
>Ga0208480_1000235_pt1 | contig 21503 bp, 16 predicted proteins | sample NGESurshal092012_4_FD_184485 | JGI IMG/M metagenome (GOLD analysis project Ga0208480, IMG submission 184485) | Arctic peat soil microbial communities from Barrow, Alaska - NGEE Surface sample F53-1 shallow-092012 (SPAdes) | ecosystem: Environmental > Terrestrial > Soil > Wetlands > Peat ... | reverse complement strand
CAGCAGCGGCACGATCCCGATCAGGCCGCCGAGAACGAACGCCCCTACACGTTTGAAGATGCCCAGGGGCGTGAACGAATCGCGGCGCGAAAGGACGTATATCCCGAGCACCAATGCGGCGAAGAAGAGGGGATACTCCGAGGCGCCGCCGAAGCCGAGCGCCAAACCCGCCACCCATAGATACCAAGGGTTCGGCGGCCCCTCGCGCTCGTGCCACAGCAGCACAAATGCGGCAAAGGCCAGAAAGGCCGTGAACACGTGGCTGAAGATCAGCGTCGAGAGCGGCAGCGTCAGCGTGCCGAGGCCGAGGATCACCGCGGTGGCGGCGCCGTAGCCCGGCTGTATCCTCTCGGCCAGGTGCCCGACGAGCGCCAGCAGCAGCAAGCCGGGGAGCACACTGCTCCAGAGGCCGATCAAATAGATCATCTCGTCGCCCGGATGGTTGGGCGGGGCAACGTGCCGATCGGTCCACGATTCGGCACCCACCCACTTCAGCGCGTCGTAGAACGGCAGCGAATAGAGCGCCAGCCCGGGCGCGCGCGCCGAGTACCAGTGCCCGTTGTACTCAGCCTTGTCGCCGGTGTTCGTCTGGTACTGGTCGATCGTCGTCTTGTCCTGGTCCAGCGAACGGATCAGGTCGTAATGAGAGGTCTGATTCCAGGAAAAGCTCTGGATCAGAGTCGCGTAGGAGAGCCCCGCGAGCATGATCGCCGCGAGCGCGAGTCGTTGCTTTGTGAGCATCAATCGCTTCCGTGCAGCGCCTTCGGCCCGGGGCCGATCTCATAGATCACGACGTCGCCCACCTGGCGGCGGGTTACGCCCAACCCCACGACGGGCTTGGCGGCGGCGGCTATCGGGCTGGGCGGCTCGGGCACCTCGGGGGCGTGCAGCTCGGGCAGTTCGGCCCGCTTCAAATGCAGCACCACGGTCTTGACCCCGTACCAGCGCAGCTTCTCGATGCTCGCCTCATCGGGGAAACCACCCATGCCGCCGCGCAGGTCGTCGAGCTCGGGCATGTCGAAGGTGCTGTTGCCGACTGGGATCTTGTAAAAGCCGTCGGTCGAGAAGTACTGCCAAACGCGATCGTCGGCGCCGTCAGTGGGCAGGTCGAGGACTGGTCCGGGCAACCCGATCTCGGCCTTCGCCGGCTGCGGCACGACCGGATGGCCAAGGTGCCCAGCACCTTCGCCCACCACGCCGACGAGTAGCAATGCGCCCACGGCGACCACGATGACCCCACCGGTCTTTGGCCCCCAGCCGTGCGCCCAGCGGCGCACGATCTCAGTCAATTGCCATGCGCCGGCGCCGGCAAGCAACGCCAGGAAAAGTGTTGCCAGCGTGAAAACGCGCCCGGGCACACGGACCCCATCCCAGCCGGGGGCATAGTCGTAGAGCAGGCGGTATGGGTAGCCCGCGCCGGTCAGCCCCATGCCGAAGGCAAGCACGCAGCACACAACCACCCCACACGCGAGCCCGATACGGAAACGGCGCGTATAGATAGATGATGCAAGCCCGATCAACGCGAGCACGAGGATCAGGCCGCCGCCGAAGAACACGTCCTCGTTCTTTGAGTGCACGTGAGCCCTGGCGCCGGCCGTGACCGAGCCCCAGACGCGATTCTCCGATGAGGCCGCTAGCAGCGCCCAGGGGCCTGAGGAGTAGTTCTCGACTTCGGCGAGCGTGCGTTTGGCGGTCGGGTACTCGGCCGCGACCTTCAGGTAGGGGCGAGCCTGGTAGACGGTCACCACGCCGACCAGCGCCATGCCGACACAGCTCACGACAACCAACTGGCGCGGCAAACTGCGCGCGCTCGTGACCAGGCCGGGCCGGGTGCCGCGCCTCGGCTTCGGCCGGGTCTGCCACCACCAAACGACAGCGATCAGCGCCAGCACTGCCAGTAGGTAGGCGAATTGCAGCCCGAGCGTGAAGCCGAGGCTGATCTGCCAGGCGCTGACGAGCCAGCCTGCCAGCACCAGCCCACGTGAGGAGCGCCGGTAGCCGCGTAGCAGCAGGAACAACGCGAAGGGAATGCCGCCGCTCGAGATCACATGCAGGTGCCCGGCCTCGGTCACGCGGTAGGGCGCGTATGCGAATGCGGCTCCGGCGACCGTGGCGCCGATGCGCCCGACGCCGAGCTCGCGCGCGAGCAGCCAAGCGCCGACGAAGCACAGCGACCAGGCCCACAGGAACAACAGGTTGTAGCGGACGAGCGCTGCGACAGTGCCGGAGCCGAAGAAGCCCGCAGGCCCATAGCCGAGCAGCGAATCGGAGAAGGCAAGGCTCAATGGATGGGGATAGAAGGCGTTGGCGTCGAACAGGTGCAGGGGATCGTGCAGCATCGCGTGCCCCACCCAGGCGATCTCCCAAGCCGTGCGCACCGGATCGCCGAGGTCGGGCGCGATGCGGCTCGGCAGATGCAGTGCCAGCGGCCAGGTGGTCAGGATCGCGAGCGCAACCCCGCCGAGGATCACGCAAAGAAGCTCGCCGCGCGAGATGCCGGGGGAGGGCGCCCAGCGGGCAGCACGAGGCAAGCTCTCCTCCTTGGTGGTCGCGGGAGCGCTGCTCGTGTGTGAATGCTCTGGCTCAGTGCGCGGCAGGCTTGGCACACTCATGCTCATCGCGCAGCTTGTATCTGTGCGGCTGGGATCGGGGGAGCATACGTGAGCCGCCCGCGCCATGGCGGGGTTCGGCGATTCTTCGCGGCGGACTGAGTCGCCATGGGGGAGATGGACGGTTTGTACGAGAAGGACGCAGGGCTATGTGCAATTGGGATCTGTTCAAAGCCTTCGTCTTGCGTCACACTGAGACAATGCGCGTGCTCGTTGTGGGAGCCGGCGGTGTTGGTGCGGCGTTCGCGTCGATCGCCCAGCGTCGCCCCGCCTTCGAGCGGGTAGTGCTGGCCGACGTGTCGGCGGCGCGGGCTCACGACGTGGTCGCCAAGCTCGGCGAAGCCGACCGTTTCTCGGCCGAGCGCGTGGATGCCTCAGACCGCCAGGCGCTCGTCAAGCTGATCGAGCGACTACGCCCAGACGCTGTGCTCAACGCCTGCGACCCGCGTTTCAACGAGCCGATCTTCGACGCCGCCTTCCACGCTCGAACCACCTATCTGGACATGGCAATGACGCTCTCCCATCCTCACCCCCAGCGCCCGCACGAGCTGCCAGGAGTGATGCTGGGCGATGTGCAACTGGCCCGCCACGAGCAGTGGGAGCGGGCCGGTTTGCTCGCTCTGGTGGGGATCGGGGTGGAGCCGGGTCTCTCCGATGTGTTCGCACGCTACGCGGCGGACGAGCTGTTCTCGCAGATCGACCAGGTTGGCGTGCGCGATGGCGCCGACCTGGTGGTCGAAGGCTATGACTTCGCGCCCACGTTCTCGATCTGGACGACGATCGAGGAGTGCCTGAACCCGCCACTGATCTGGGAGCGCGAGCGCGGCTTCTACACCACGCCACCGTTCTCCGAACCCGAGGTGTTCGACTTCCCCGAGGGCATCGGGCGCGTGGAGTGCGTGAACGTCGAGCACGAGGAGGTCATATTGATCCCGCGCTGGGTGCAGTGCGAGCGGGTTACATTCAAGTACGGCCTGGGCCAGGAGTTCATCGATGTGCTGCGCACGCTGCACAAGCTGGGGCTGGATTCAACCGAGCCGGTTTCGGTGCGTGGCCAAGAGGTCGCCCCGCGCGACGTGGTCGCGGCCACGCTGCCCGACCCGGCGACGCTCGGCGAGCGCATGACCGGGCGCACGTGCGCCGGCACCTGGGTCACGGGGGTTGGCACCGACGGCGCGCCACGCTCGACCTATCTCTACCACATCGTCGACAACGAGCACACGATGCGCGAATACGGCTCCCAGGCTGTCGTGTGGCAAACGGCGGTCAACCCGGTCGTGGCGCTGGAGCTGCTCGACGAGGGTGTGTGGAAGGGCCGCGGTGTACTCGGCCCGGAGGCCTTTCCGCCCGAGCCGTTCTTGGAGCGCATGGCCGAGCTGGGCTCCCCGCATGGGCAGGTTGAGCTGCCACTACCCGGGACGGTTTGAGAGCAGCCGCAATCGGGAAGAACCCTGTGAGGTAAAGCCAGCCTAAAGGGGACAAGGGTGTGAGCGTACTGGCCAAGAAGCTGATCGGGATCGGCGTGGGCGTGGTGGTCGTCGCCGTCCTGATCGCCCTGTACGTGGTCACCTGGGCGACGAACCTGCCGCAGCCGGTGGCGGCAATGAGCACGCGCAGCGTGGCGGGCGTCGCCGGAAACCAACTGACGCTCGAGACGGTCGCGGCGATCGGCCCCAAGTACAGCCCGAGCCACCCCGACTGGGTCTCCTACCTTGTGCTGGACCACGGCAAGTGGGTGCATTCGACGATCTTCCAGGTGCCCGCCAACTCGCTCGTGCACGTCACCGTCTACCAGTACGACGGCGACAGCGGTCTGCGCAACCCTTTCCTCTCACAGGTGCAGGGCACGCTCGGCGGCACCGAGACGATCGACGGCAAGGTCAGCAAGAGCATCAACCCAGAAGAAGCCTCGCACACGTTTGCCGTGCCCCAACTCGGAGTCTTCGTACCGTTCCCAGGCGTCTCCGAAGAAGCGAAGAACCAGTGCGAATTCGCGCCGTGTTCTACTACCGACGCGCATCACACGATCACCTTCGCCTTCCGCACAGGGAAAAAGGGTCGCTATCGCTGGCAGTGCTTCGTCCCGTGCGCGGCGGGCTACATCTTCGGCAACGGCGGGCCGATGCAGACGCTCGGCTACATGGACGGCTTCCTGGACGTGGTGTAGATGACCGGGCCGATCAACGAGATCGCGGACGCCGTATAGCGATGGCGAGCGAGCCCCATCCCAAGGCTGGCACACGGCGCGAGGAACCCAACCACGCGTTGCGCTTCGGGCTCATCTGGATCGTCTCCTCGCTGATCGCAACGCCACTCGTGGTGCTGCTGCTCGGCCCGATCATGCCACCGGGCAACGGCTCAGAACAAGCATCGGGCCACGTGACCGACAACACGGTGCTGATAGGCATGGCCACACCGGTGTTGCTGCTGGTGCTCACCTACCTGATCTATGCGATCGTCAACTTCCGCCAGGCGAGGGGTGCGGTGCTCGAAGGTCCGGCGATTCACGGCAACGCGCGGGTACAGACCACCTGGATCGTCATCACCTCGACGCTTGTGCTGGCGCTTGCCGCCTACGGCACGGTGCGTCTGCTCGAAGACGGCGCCGGCGCCGGGGCCGGGCCAAACCCCGTGGCGGTGCCGAGCGGGCCAAAGCTGCCTGTGCAGGTGATCGCACAGGAGTGGATGTTCACCTACCGCTACCCCACCTATGGCGGAGTCGAGACGCCGCATCTGGTGTTGCCCAACAACCAGATGATCGAACTGCACGTGACCTCGCTCGACGTGATCCACTCCTTCTGGGCCTACCAGCTCGGGGTCAAGGCCGACGCCAACCCCAACACGGACAACATCGTGTTCGTCAAGCCGACGAAGCTCGAGAACTTCAGCGTGCGCTGCGCCGAGCTGTGTGGCATCTGGCACGGCTACATGTCCGACACAGGACGCGTGGTCACACCGGCGGCGTTCAAGGTGTGGATCAAAGAACAGCAGCGACAGTTCACGCCGGTGCAGAAGTACCTACCCAAGTACTCCACAAAATACATCCCAGAACCGCTCAGGAGAGGCGAATGAGGCCCGTCGCAGCCTGCCGGCGCTCCGCCAGGGCACTCAGAGTACGGGAGAAGGAGAGAGGCCGATGAGCGCCACCGCTGAGGCCCAATTCTCGCCAGTGCCAGGCCGCAGTCCGCTTTGGCGTCGGCTGCTCGGCTTCAACCTGCTCACCGCAGTGATCCTCGGTGTGGCGGGCTACTACCTCGGTTGGTTCATAGGCCACCAGTTCACAGGGCACAGCTTCGAATTCCAGACGAAGACGGATGAAAACGATGTCGCGCTGTTGCTCGGCTACTTCTTCGGTGTGATCGGCTTCTTGATCGGGCTTGGCTTTGCCAACTACCCGGTCTCGCGCTTCCTCGGTCGCCCGGCGTCCCTCAGGGAGAAGGAGCACGAGGGGATCGGGCGCTACTTCGGTCTGTGCACCGACCACAAGGTCGTAGGCATCCAGTACCTCGTCGGGATCGGCGTCTTCTTCTTCATCGCGGGCCTCAACGCGATGCTGATCCGCGTCGAGCTGCTCAAACCGACGCCGACTGCGATAGGCCCCAATCAGTACCTCTCGCTGGTGGGGATGCACGGCACGATGATGATGGGAATGATGACCTCAGGGATCCTCGGCCCGTTCGGCAACTACTTCGTGCCGATCATGATCGGGGCTCGACGGATGGCGTTCCCTCGGATCGAGGCGCTCACCTTCTGGCTTTTGATGGCGGCGGGCTTCATCCTCACCTCGACGATTTTCTTCGGAGGCTTCCCCACCGGCTGGACGGGCTATGAGCCGCTCAACGAACAGGCAGTGATGGGAATGGACTCCTACATCTGTTTCTTCGCGTTGGTGGGCGTCTCGATGTGCCTGCTCGGGCTGAACATGATTGCCACGATCATCGCCCACCGCGCCCCGGGAATGACCTGGTCGCGTTTGCCGATCTTCGTGTGGTCGGTATTCGCGACGGCGATCCTGATGGTCCTGGCGGCGCCGATGCTGATCGGGGCTTTGCTGATGGCCGCCCTCGACCGCACGATCAACACCTCGTTCTTCACCGTCGCCTCGGGCGGCTCGCCCTACCTGTTCGAGAACCTGTTCTGGTTCTTCGGCCATCCCGAGGTCTACGTGCTCGCGCTACCGGGCTTTGGCATAGTCCTCGAGCTGCTGCCGGTATTTACGCGCAAGCCGCTATGGGGCTATCGTCTTGCCATCGCCGGGATGCTCGGTGTGACATTGATGAGCTTCTTCGTGTGGCAGCACCACCTGTTCGTGAGCGGTATCAACGCCGATTTGCGGCCGTTCTACATGCTCTCCACCGAGATCATCTCGATCCCCACGGGCTTCATCTTCCTGTGCGTGATGGGCACGCTTTGGAAGGCGCGAACCAGCTTCAGCGTGCCGATGCTGTTCTGCCTGGGCTGGACGTTCAACTTCCTGATCGGGGGACTCTCGGGCGTGTTCCTGTCAGACACGCCGAGCGACACCGACACGCACGGCAGCTTCTTCGTGATGGCTCACTTCCACTACACGATCATGGGTGGGCTGATCTTCACCTTCTTTGCCGCGATCTATTTTTGGGTCCCGAAGATGTTCGGGCTGCGGCTCAATGAGCGCCTGTCCAAGGTGCATTTCTGGTCGTTGTTCATCGCCTTCAACTCGACCTTCATGCCCCTGTTCGTGCTCGGGATGAAGGGGATGCCGCGACGTGTATCCACCTATGCCCCAAACCTACAGGGACTCAACGACTGGGTTTCGATTTCCGCGTTCGTGATCGGGCTCTCGATGCTCGTGTTCCTGTTCAACGTGATCTACTCGCTGATCGTCGTGCGCAAGCCGGCCGAGGCGAATCCGTGGCGATCGAAGGGCCTCGAGTGGCAGGTGCCGACGCCGGTGCCGGTCAACAACTTCGAGACGATCCCCGTGATCGACAAAGACCCCTATGAATACGGGAGCGCTCCGATTGGCCACGGCGGCGCCGAGCCGCTGCCGGCGGGAGGCTGAAATGGATACGGCGATGCTCGCGGGCAAGAAGGCAGGAAGCTGAGATGGAGTCCTCGGCAGGCACAGGCATCCCGCTGAACCCCGGCGTGGCAGGGGTTCACAAGGACGTGGCGATCCCGCCCGAGGCGCCGGAGGTGGGGGCGCGCTCGCTCTACATCGCCGGCCGCCTACTCGCCGGCGCCGCCACCTTCTTCTTCCTTGCGTTCCTGTTCGCTTTCTTCTATCTGCATTCTCTAAATGAGAATCACATGTGGCAGCCGGCTAATGTAAAACCGGATCAGGCATTTGGCGCCATCGTGGTCGTGTGTGTGGTGGCAAGCGCACTGTCGGCGATCGTCGCGGGTCGCCAGATGAAGCGGAGCTCGAGCGTCTGGGTGGTCTGGGCCTCCTTCGCGCTGGCGCTGGGTCTGCTCGCCATCGTCGTTCAGTGCGTCGCCTACACGAGCCAGCATTTCGGTCCCACAAATGGCGGTTATGCGAGCGTGTTCTGTGCCTGGACCGGCCTCTATTCACTAGCCGTGCTGATGACCATGTATTGGCTCGAGACGCAAGTCTCCACAGAGCTGCGCGCCCGCCGGGCGCCCGCTGCAACTCATCACGGAGACATCGCCGAGGCCGACAAGCTGATCGCGCCGAGCCTGGATGCCGCCGTCTTCTTCTGGTCATATCTCGCCGGGATCGGCGTGGTGACGTGGATCTGCTTGTACTTGGTGTAGGCCTCGCCGCAAGCGCAGCCACGCCCGGCTTCTGGGATTGGTCGCTGGACCCCCCGCTTGTGCTCGTGATCGATCTTGGGATCCTCTACTGGCTCGGCAGCAGGCGCACGCATGCCTCCTCGCGTACTGCGCGCGGACGTCGCTGGCGCCATGCTTGCTTCTATGCCGGTCTCGCCGTGCTTGCGATCGCGCTTGCGTCCCCGATCGAGCGTCTCAGTGAGCAATTGTTCTGGGTGCACATGGTCCAGCACATCCTGTTGCTGGTCGTCGCCGCCCCGCTGATCGTGCTCGCTCGGCCGTGGGTGCGTCTGTGGCGTTCGCTGCCGCTGGTCGCACGGCGCTCACTTGGCCGGAACTTCACTCGCGGCCGGCTCCTCTGGCTACGGCGACTCGGCACAGCGCTCGGTCGCCCACTGCCAAGCTTCGTGCTGTTCAGCTGCGTTGTGCTCATCTGGCACGTGCCGACGCTGTTTGACGCCACCTTGAGCTCGGAAGCACTCCATGCGCTGGAGCACACATTGTTCTTCGTTACGGCTTTGATGTTCTGGAAGCATGTGATCGACTCGCCGCCGCTGCATGCACCCCTGAGCGAACTGCAGCGTGTGGTCTATCTGGTTGGCGCGATGGTTGTCATGTGGCTGCTCGCCGTGGTGCTTGCGCTCGCGCCGCATCCGCTATACGCGGCTTATTATCAGCAAGTCGCGCGGCCCGGTGGCATCTCGGCGCTCGCAGACCAGCAGGTCGCCGCCGGCATCATGTGGGTACCCGGCTCGATCACATTCGTGATCGTGTTGTTTGTATATGTGCAACGTTGGCTGGCGCCGGCCCAGGCGCCAAGGCTCACCCCCGAGCCCGCGACGCTCATTCCTGAATCCGCGTCGGCGAGAGCAATCACGTCCAGCCTCATTGGCGGCCACTGACAAGGAGGAGACGCAGTGCATTCAACAGCGATACCGATCCTCGCCTCCTTCGCGGGCGGCTCGATTCTCACGCTCGTGCTCCCACTTGGAGTCTTGATCGCGATCGTCGTGTGGTATGTGTGGCTGTGGCGTCACGGTGCGGGCGAGCGCTGAGGCCAGACCTCCCTCCTCAGCGATTGAGGGCGTCTGCCTGAGCCCCCGCTCTGAGGGTTCCGTGTTCGGCGCTTTCGGCGGTGGCCTGCTCCAGTTTCTCGTCTATGAACCGATTGGTCGCCGCAGGGCCGAGGAAGGGCGCGAGCACGAGGTAGGTGGCGAGGGGAGCAAGTCGAGCCAACTCGTTGCTGTGCCCACGGCGGACCTGGTGATAGCCGATCTCGAAGACCGCCCCGCCGATCGCCTCCATCGCGATTCGCGAAGGCGGCGTGCTCATGAGCCGGCTACCTTCCTGGAGGAAGATCGTGAAGGCGGCGCGACTGTCGTCGACGCGCTGGATCGCGGCCGCGCCGACCGCGTGTGACTCGACGTGACCGATGTGCGTGATGATCGGGTTGGCGGCCTCGAACTGAGTGGTTGCCCGCATTGCCTCCCAAACTCGATCAGGCCACTCGGGCGTGCTGAAGAAGGCGCTTGCGGCAAGCGCCATGAGCTGGTGCACGGCCAGCTCGTGGACCGCCAGGAACGCCTGCTGCTTGTTGCGGAAGTGCTTGTAGAACACGCGACGGTCCACGCCGGCCCCGGCGGTGATGTCTGCGATCGTGCTGGCGCCGTAGCCCTTGGCAGCGGCGACGGCCGCGGTTGCGTAGAGGATTCGCTCGCGCTGATTGCGAGCAACCTCAGCCCGGGAGAGCCTTGGCCTGCCTGGCGGGATCGGGGGCGGGGGGCACAGTGAGATCTCCGATATGTGCGGTGAGGGCGGCAGGATGGGTCCGGGATCGACGGTGCTCCAGCGGTGCTCGGCGCTCGGCGTCATGTAGCTGTCGACCCAGCTCGCGAGGTCGTCGGCGAGCGCGCTCAGGTTGTGCTCGCCGTGGCGCAGGGCCGGCGCCAGCAGCCAGCGACCGGCGCCGAAGACCATCTGGATCGGAAGATCTGGAGTGAGCGTTTGGGCCGTGGCCTTGGCCCGCGCGCGCTCGACGACTGCGGCCATCTGCTCCATCATCCGATCGTGGGCCACTAGCGCCGCCCGACCGCCTGCCATCGTCTCGTTTGTCAGGAGGTCTGCGCGGTCGGGGAACTCCTGGGAGAGCTCTACGAACCTGCGGATCGCGGCTTGGACTGCCTGATCGGGTCCGACCGCGCCGACCGCGCGCTGCACCTCCCAGACCAGCAGACGCGCCAGCTCGCCGTGGGCGGCAAGGAAGCAATCGTGCTTGTCCTCGAAGTACTCGTAGAAAGTAGGGCGCGAAACCCCGGCGAGCGCAATCGTCCGAGACACGTTCGCGCCCTCATAGCCGTGGCGGCTGCATGCGGCGATCATGCCGGCGAGCAACCGTTCTCGCTGAGTGCCTCTGCGATCGGACCGGTCGAGGATGTCGACGTTGCTCGTCACGGGCATTGCGAGCTCGGAGGTAGCCCACCGCAAAGGGGAGGTTGGCGCATGCTCCGCATCATCTACAAACTGTACCGTTTATAACGGTCCTTTGCGCGCCTGGATACTCATGTCTCCTGGCCATCTGCTTGGCCACAGAACATTACTGTTTCGGCCTGGCTGGGAGGCTTTCTGCAGTCCCGGCGTGTGCTCCACTGCCAAGGTCCGCCTCGCCCCACACGCGGTCCAGGCGCGGCTCGACGACGGCCACCTCGCGCAGCTTCTCGTCGACGAACTCGTTCGCCGCGGCAGGGCCGAGGAACGGGGCGAGCATCAGGTAAGTGCCGTTGGGCGTGAGCCGCGCCATCGTCTCGCTCGCGCCGCGACGGGCTTGGCGATAGAAGAGCTCGAAAATCGCACCCAAAGTCGCTTCCATCGTGGTTCGCGACGCCGGAGAGCTCAGGTAATGGTTGCCTTCCTGGAAGAAGATCGTAAAGGCGTTGCGGCTGTCCTCGACACGCTGCACCGCGGAGGCGCCGACGGCGTGGGACTCGATCAGCGCGATGTGAGTGACGATCGAATGAGCGGCCTGGAATTGCGTGCAGGCGTGCATCGCCGTCCACGCGCGCTCTGGCCACTCGTCGGCGCAGAAGAACGCGCTTGCGGTGACCGCCATCAGCTGCTGGATGCACAGCTCGTGCACGGCCAGAAAGGCCTGTTGCTTGCCGGTGAAGTGCTTGTAGAAGACTCGCCGGTCGACCCCGGCGGCCGCCGTGATGTCGGCGATCGTCGTGACGGTGTAGCCCTTGGACGCCGCCACCGTCGCGGTCGCGTACACGATTCGCTCGCGCTGGTTGCGCGCGAGCTCTGCCTTGGAGAGCTTGGGTCGGCCCGAGGGGATCGGGGACGGAGGGCGCAGCGACAGCTGCGACTCGTGCGGGGACGGCGCCAGCCGCGGCCCGGGGCCGAGTGTGCGCCAGCGGTGCTCCCCGCTCGGGCGGTTGTAGCTCTCGACCCAGCGGGTCAGCTCCTCTGCCAGGTCGGCCAGGTCGTGCTCGCCGCGACGCAGCATCGGAGCCAGTTGCCAGCGCACCGCGCCGAGCACCACGGGCACCGGCACGTCGGGCGTGAGCGCGCCCGTCGGGGCGCGAGCGAGTGCCCGCTCGATGATCTGCCCAATCTCCTCGATCATGCGGTCGCGTTTCTCCAATGCTCCCCAGCCCCCCGCCATGATTGAATCGGTCAGGAAACAGGCCCCGTTGGGATGCTCTTCGGCCAGCTCGACGAATCTGCGTATCCCTGCTTGCACCGCCAGCTCAGGAGGCGCGGAGCTGACGGCCCGGCGAATTTGCTCGATCAGCAGGTCGGCCAGCGCGCGATGGGTGGCCAGGAAGCATGCGTCCCTGTCGGCGAAATACTCATAGAAGGTGGGCCGCGAGACCCCGGCGCGGGCGATCACCCGCGAGACGTTGGCGCCGGTGTAGCCGTGGCGATGTGCCGTCATGATCATGCCCGCAATAAGGCGTTCGCGCTGGGAAAGCTTGCGAACGGACCTCGCATGCGCACGATCGACGGAGCTCATGGCAGGGCCTCGCTCGGCTTCTCCGCGATGAAGGCGCCGGCAGCGCCGGCGATGAAGGGCGCGGAAACGATGGCCTTCATCGTCTTGATCTCGAGCTCGCGCGGATGCTCTCGCGGTCGATGTGCCTGTGGGTGTCTACGTCAATGTTCACGAGATCCGGCGAGGTTAGCGTCTCCGCGGCGTGGCCGAAGATTTTCAATCAGACGGCTACTCCCACCCAACGGTACCTGATTTTACCTCGGAAGGACAGGTTAATTTTTGGAGAAAAGAATGGTTTTCGCGCGGTTCTCGAGGCTCCGATCCCGCCGAGCTAACCAACGCGCCGGTCGGCACGTTACCCATACGGATAGTCGTCATGGTGAATAGCTTGCAATTGTGTTGGACGCGTGCAGAAATAATCCCAAGAAGCCGCCGAAGGACTGTGAAACAGGGCCAACTCTACCCGCACCAAGAAGAAGAAGCGGAAGGTGGACGTCGATGGCGGCTCACGCCACAGCGGCAGTCCTTGACATATAGCGACCGCCTGGTCTAAGATCGCTTCCACGTTTATTGGGAGAGTCTCGTCAAGGATGGTTGCCCGGTGGGGGTCGGCGTGAGAGCTGTTGCGACGCGTAGGGACGCGCGAATTGAACTGGTCGCCCTCGTGCGCGCCAGGCGCCCGCAACTCGAGGACGCGATCTTCGCGCGCATACGCGATGTCGACTCCGGGCTAGCCGGCGACGAGGATCCAGAGTACGTGCTCGGTTTGCGCACGGCGGTCGCCGCCGCGGTCGACCACGCTCTCTCGAGCATCGAGCTCGGCGAAGATGGCACCAGGTCCGTCCCTCCGGAGGCGATCGCCCAAGCGCGCCGGGCGGCGCGAGTCGGCGTGAGCGTCGACACGGTGCTGCGCCGATACGTCCTGGGCAGCACGGTGTTGGGGGATTTCCTGATGCAAGAGGCCGACAGCGAGTGCTTCGCCGGCCAGGGCGTCGTGCTGCGCGACATGCTGAGCGCGCAGGCGGCGGTGCTCGATCACCTGATGACGGCGATCACCGACGAGTACATGCGCGAGCTGGATCTGTCCGATCGCTCGCCGGAGCGCCGCCGGGCGGAGCGGGTCAAGCAACTGCTGGCCGGCGGTCACGGTGATACGGCCGACCTTGGCTATGACCTCGATGGATGGCATCTGGGGATGATCGCCTCCGGCACAGCAGCAGCCGCAACGGCAACTCATATCGCCGCTCAGCTCGGTTGTCGGTTGCTGTCCGTGCAGCGCGGCGAGGGCACGGTTTGGTGCTGGCTCGGCGTTCAACGCCCTCCCACACCTAGAGAGATCGAGCTCGCGTTGCGCTTCTGTTCGAGCGCAGAAGCCCAGTTGGCCGTCGGTGAGCCGGGTCTCGGGCTCGTGGGCTGGCGCTTGACTCATCGACAAGCTCAGGCGGCCCTACGGGTTGCCTTGCAAAGCCCTCGACCTTTCACACGCTACGCCGACGTGGCCCTTCTCGCATCGGTCCTCAACGACGATATTCTCGCGACGTCGCTGCTCGACATGTACCTTTCGCCACTCGGCGACCGTGGTAACGGTGGCGCTGTCCTACGCCAAACGCTGCGAGCGTATTTTGCGGCCGAGCGCAACGCATCCTCTGCCGCGAGCGCGCTGGGAGTGACAAGGCATACCGTCGAAAATCGGCTGCGTGCGATCGAGGAGAAGCTGGGGCAGACGATGCGCACCCGCCAAGCCGAGCTCGAAGTCGCGTTGCGCCTCGAGGAGTTGGTCGACGGTGGAACGACGGCACGGGTAGAGCCTGTGCCTGTGTCGGGCGCTCCCTACCGCTGAGGAAAGATCTGGGTGAATGGGCGTAGGGGACTGCTTTGTGACTACCAGCAGTTAGAACCGCGCGGGAGCATGCTCCACGGGTTCCTCGAGCAGCCCCGGCTCGGCGGTTTCAAGTTTCCGCGAGAAGAAGTCTCTGAAGAAGGGCCGTGAGATGAGCATCAGGATCACGCCGACCAACATCCCTCCAATGCCCATCCACAACGGCAGGGTGATCCCGAGGATCGGTTTGGAGGAGACGTTTTCCGCGTGACCGTAGAAGATCACCGCCTTGACGAACACCCCAAAGAGGATCAGGCCACCGATCAATGGCGCGATGCCGAGCAGGATGAAGTCGCGCATGCTGTTGGTGATCTCGTGGCGGTAGTACACGATGCAGGCGATGCCGGTGAAGCCGTAGTAGAAGCAGATAGGAAAGCCGATCGCGACGATCGAGTCTTCCAGTGCATTGGCGGACAGCAGCAGAATTACAATCGTCCAAAGGATCGACACGCCGCCCATCATCAGCGTGGAGAAGCTGGGCGTAAGGTAGCGAGGATGCACGCGCCCAAACGCCGGTGGGATTGATTTCCACCAGGCCATCGACAGCGTGGTGCGCGCCGTCGGCAGGATCGTCGTTTGCGTGGAGGCCGAAGCGGACGTCAGCACGGCGATGATCAGCAGCTTGTCCAGGCCCGACCCGAGCACGGGTTTGCCGAGCGCGTTGAGCACGTCTTCGCTGTTGCTGCTCAGGAAGCTCGGCCCATGGAAGGCCTGGCCGGCTGCGCTCACGATGACGTAGATGAGGACGAGCAGGATGGTCGACATCACCGCTGCCCTACCAGGCCCCTCATTGGGGTCTTCTGACTCCTCGTTGACCGCCACGCCTGAGTCCCAGCCCCAGTAGATGAACACCCCCAGCAGGATCCCGTCGAGGAGTGCCCCGAATTTGAGGGCGAACGGATTGAACCAGCCGAACGTCGGCTCGATCGAGCCGGCTGGATGGCTGCCGTACACCTTCACCAATGCCACCACCGCGAACAATCCCAGGATCAGGATCTCGGCACTCAGGAGGATCTGTTGGATGCGCGCTGAGAGCTCGATGCCGCGATAGCAGATCCAGGTCATCACGGCGATCCACACGACTGCCGCCGCCATCACGGCGCCGGTCGAATTGGCTGCCGATTCCCAACCGAACAGCTTGAACGTGTAGATGCCCGCGATGTCGGCGAGTGAGGCCATCACGAGCACGTCGGCCAGGAAGATTGCCCAGCCGTTGACCCAGCCCGTGGCTGGGCCGAGTGCGCGGGTGGTCCACGCGAATGTCGTGCCCGCGTCAGGGTCTGCCCGGTTCAGGCCCCAGTAGGCGCCGGCTATCAGGATCATCGGGACGAACGCGACGATCAACACCGCCGGCGCGTGCACGCCCACCCCGGTCACCGCGACAATGAAGCCGAGCGTTGCTGCCAACGAGTATGCGGGCGCGGTCGAGGCGACGCCGATCACCAGGTTGGACAGGTAGCCGATCGCGTCTTTCTTCAGACCCTTGTCGACCACCTCTCCGGTCGCTTTGAGGTGAGGTTCCCCGGGGGAGCTGATGCTGGCCATGGCGGCAACCCTCTCTGTCGCCGCTCCCCCTGCGGGGTCGCCCGCGACGGTCAAGTTGGGATCTCAAGTTGGGATCTCGATCTCAAGTTGGGATCGTTACAAGCAACTGGAAACCAGGCTAGAGCCGGTTCGGCGCATGCGCAAGGGACCCAATCGCCAACAAGTCACAGTCCTTTTATACATCTCGTACAACGGGTAAACATCTTGTTGAACGAGTAGCGCATTGATAGGTACATGTGCGAGGAGTACCGTTGTGCGAGGTGTCTATGTCCAGTGAACCGGGAAATGTGATCTCGCCCGCTGCCGCGGGCGCCGTAGCGGGCGACAGATTGAGGGATGAGGTTTCGGGGACGCCCGATCTCCAGGCGCTCGCCAAGCGCCATCTGTGGATGCACTTCACGCGCATGGGCGCCTACGAGCAGGGCACCGAGGTGCCGATCATCGAGCGCGGCGAGGGCTGCTACGTGTACGACAGCCAGGGTAGACGTTACCTGGACGGTCTCTCGGCGCTGTACTGCGTGAACGTCGGCCACGGCCGCGCCGAGCTGGGCGAAGCGGCAGCCGAGCAGGCCAAGCAACTCGGCTTTTACACCAACTGGAGCTATGCCCATCCGCCTTCGATCGAACTGGCCGCCCGCCTCGCCGAGCTGACGCCCGGGGATCTCAATCGCGTGTTCTTCGTATCCGGTGGCTCGGAGGCGGTCGAGTCGGCTTGGAAGCTTGCCAAGGCCTACCACAGCGCCTGTGGGCATCCGCGCAAGCACAAGATCGTCTCGCGCAACCTTGCCTACCACGGCACCTCGATGGGGGCGCTCACCGTCACCGGCCTGCCGCCGCTGCGTGAGCCATTCGAACCGCTGACGCCCGGCGGTAGGCATGTGGCCAACACGAATTCCTACCGCTGGAGCGAAGAGCGCGATCCGCTGTGGGCGGCTGACGCGATCGAGGAGGCGATCCTGTTCGAGGGCCCCGACACGGTTGCGGCCGTGATCCTCGAGCCGGTGCAAAACGGCGGCGGCTGCTTTGTGCCTCAGGACGGTTACTTCCAACGGGTGCGAGAGATCTGCGACCGCCATGGCGTGCTGCTGATCTCGGACGAGGTGATCTGCGGCTTCGGCCGCCTGGGGCACTGGTTCGGCTGCGAGCGCTACGGCTGCGAACCGGACATCATGACCTGCGCCAAGGGCATGACCTCGGCCTATGCCCCAATGGGCGCCGTGATCACGACCGACCGTGTGGCCGAGCCATTCCTGCACGGGCATGCGATCTTCAATCACGGCTTCACCTTCGGCGGGCACCCGATGGCCTGCGCGGTGGCGATGGCCAACCTCGACATCCTCGAGCGGGAGCAAATCAATCAGCACGTTCTTTCGCGTGAGGGCGAGTTCCGCGCGATGCTCGAGGGCTTGCGCGACCTGCCAATCGTCGGCGACGTGCGCGGCGCCGGCTACTTCCACGCGATCGAGCTCGTGAAGAACAAGGACACGAAGCTCACCTTCGACGCCGAGGAGTCCGAGCAACTGTTGCGCGGTTATCTGTCCGGGGCATTGTTCGAGCGTGGCTTGATCTGCCGCACCGACGACCGCGGCGACCCAGTCATCCAGCTCTCACCGCCGCTGATCGCCGACCGCGAGCAGTTCGAGGAGATCGAGAGCATCCTGCGCCCCGTGCTCAGCGAGGCGTGGGAGCGGCTGGGCAAGCGCTAGGGACACTGGAGCGATGCTGAGCATCGACAGCCTGCTCGCCGAGCTCGACCTGACGCTTGCCACCGGTGAGGAGAACGCGAGCGCGAACGTGCGCTGGGTGCATTCGAGCGAGCTGCTCGACCCGACGCCGTGGCTGCGGGGAGGAGAGCTCCTGCTCACGACCGGCCTGCAGCTGACGGGCGCAAGGCCACAACGCGAGTTCGTGGAGCGCTTGGCTGAGTGCGAGATCGCCGGGCTTGGCTTCGGCACAGGTTTCGTGCACAAGAAGATCCCAGCGGGAGTGATCAACACAGCGCGCAAGCTCGGCTTCCCGCTGTTCGAGGTGCCCTACGAGCTTCCGTTCATCGCGATCACCGAGCGCGTGTTCGCGCAGTTGCTCAACGAGCGCTACGAACTCCTGCAGCGCAACATGGCGGGCGATGTGCTGGCGGAGGCGCTGACCGGCCGCCTCTACCCCGATGAGCTGCAGGCGCGACTGCGCCCGTTCGGGATCGGCGAGAGCGCGGCGGTGCTCGCCTTCGCCATGGGTGAGCCGGGCACGGCGGCTTCAAGTCTCGAGGCGATCCTAGAGCGAGAGGGCTGCCACAGCCTTGTCGCGTTGCGCGACGGGCTGCTGTGCGCAGTGGTTGACTGCGAGGCTCCCGCGCCGCGCGGCGCTCAGGGCGCCTCCGCGAACGCGAAGCTCAGCACCGCGGCGGCGGATGTCTCCTTCGCGCCAGAGCCCGACCAGGCAAGCGACGAGCACTATCCGATCGAGCTCGCGCGGCTCATTCGCGGCGAGCTACAGAGTGGCTTTGGCGATGTGCGTGCCGCCGCATCGCGCCCGGCCCCCACCCATAACCTGAGGCGCAGCTTCCACGAGGCGCGCTGCGCCCTCGAAGCGGTGCGCCTCGCAAACGGCAGCGCCCCCGAAGTCGCCTCCTACAAGGACCTCGGCGCCTTCCAGCTCTTGCTCTCCCTGCAAGACGACGATGCATTGGCCTCTTACTGCCACAGTGTGCTCGGTCCGATCGAATCCGACGAAGGCGGCTACGGCGACGAGCTGTTGCGCTCGCTCGACGTCTTCATCGAACAGAACGGCCACTGGGAGCGCGCCGCGCAGGCGCTCTACTGTCACCGCCACACGCTGCGCTACCGGATCAAGCGTATCGAGCAGCTCACCGGGCGCGACTTCTCGCACGCACGCGACCGCATCGAGTTCTGGCTCGCGTTGCGCGGGCGGGAGCTGGCGCGGTGAGACCGACACGCTTGCCGCGAGCAACTCCGTCCGGTCGAATCATTATTTTGGCAGATGGAATTATTTTGATGAAGGTTCGTTCCCGCACGATCAGGAGGCGTCGTTTGTGAGGGTTGGGATCCCCACCGAGATAAAGCCAGACGAGTACCGCGTCGCGATCACCCCAGCCGGGGTGCGCGAGTTGTGCACGCGCGGGCACGAGGTTCTGATCCAGAGTGGAGCGGGTCTCGGCAGCGCGCTGAGCGATGAGCAGTTCCAGACGCAGGGCGCGACGATCGTCCCCGACGCGCAAGCCGTTTTCACAAGCGCGGAGCTCCTCTTGAAGGTCAAGGAGCCGCAGCCTTCCGAGGTCGAAATGCTGCGCGAGGGTCAGACGCTCTTCACCTACCTGCACCTCGCGGCAGAGCCGAAGTTGGCCGAGGGCCTGCGTCGCTCAGGCGCCACCTGTATCGCCTATGAGACTGTCGAAGACGGCGAGGGCCGGCTGCCGCTGCTCGCCCCGATGAGCGAGGTCGCCGGCAAGATCGCCACGCAGGCCGGCGCCTTCATGCTCGAGAAGCCTTTGGGTGGGCGCGGCATCCTGCTCGGCGGCGTGCCGGGCGTGGCGGCCGCGACGGTGCTCGTGATCGGCGGCGGCGTGGTCGGGATGAACGCAGCCTTCATCGCGATCGGCATGCAGGCCGACGTGTTCGTCTTCGACCGCTCGATCGACCGTCTGCGCGAGCTCGAAGTCGCATTCGGGGGCCGCGCCTCGACCGTCTACTCCTCGACGCTGGCGATCGAGGAGATGCTGCCCCAGGCCGACCTGGTGATCGGCGCGGTGCTGATTCACGGCGGCCGCGCTCCACATGTGATCTCGCGTGCTCAGCTAAAAGGAATGAAGCGTAACGCTGTGCTGGTCGATGTCTCGATCGACCAGGGTGGCTGCTTTGAGACTTCAAGGCCCACGACCCATTCCGAGCCGACGTTCGAGGTCGACGGCATCACCCACTACTGCGTCACCAACATGCCGGGAGCAGTGCCGATCACCTCGACGTATGCGCTCACCAACGCCACCTTGCCGTATGCACTCGCCTTGGCGGACGGGGTGGAGCAGGCGATCTCCGCCGGCCGACAATTGCAATCGGGCGTGAACGTGCGTGCAGGCGAGATCGTCCACCCGGCCGTCGCACACGCATTGGCAACGCTCGCTGACCTTGGGGATGAGCGTCCCCGATCGATGGACAGATTTCCAACCCCCCACCAATAACGCCCGAGAACCAATGCCAAGGAGGCAGCGATGGCCGGTGAGTCACAACCGCTTCGCAACCTGATCGACGGAGACCCGGCGCCCGCTGACGGCGAGGATCGCATGGCCGTGCTCAACCCGGCCACCGGCCGGGAGCTGTGGAACGCGCCGATCTCCGAGGTCGAAGACGTGGACCGCGCGGTGGCGGCCGCACGCCGAGCGTTCGAGGGCTGGTCGCAGCGCACCCCCGCCGAGCGCTCGCACGCTTTGTTGGCAATGGCGGCGATGCTCGAGCAGCACGGCGAGGAGTTGGCGCGCCTGGAGGCGCTCAACGCGGGCAAGCCGATCCTGGCGGTCAGCCGCGACGAGCTGCCGGTGATGGCCGACAACCTGCGCTTCTTCGCCGGCGCCGCCCGCTGCATGGAGGGCAGGGCCGCCGGCGAGTACCTGCAGGGCTACACCTCATTCACGCGGCGCGAAGCGATCGGCGTGATCGGTCAGATCACGCCCTGGAACTACCCGTTGATGATGGCAATCTGGAAGATCGCTCCAGCCTTGGCGGCAGGCAACACGATTGTGCTCAAGCCCGCCGAGACGACGCCGGTGAGCACGGTGCGCTTTGCCGAACTGGCGGCAGACATCCTGCCGATGGGGGTGCTCAACGTCGTCATGGGACCAGGCCGGCCGACCGGCCAGGCCCTGCTCGAACACCCCGACGTCGACATGCTCTCGCTTACGGGCTCGGTTGGCACGGGCAAGCACGTGGCGCGCACGGCAGCCGAGACGCTCAAGCGCGTGCACCTGGAGCTCGGCGGCAAGGCGCCGGTGATCGTCTTCGACGACGTCGACATGGACAGCGCAATGGAGACGATCGCCGCGACGGGTTACTACAACGCAGGCCAGGACTGCACCGCGGCAACGCGCGTGCTGGCGGGCTCGAAGGTCTACGACGACGTGGTCAACGGTTTGGCCGAGCAGGCGCAGGGCCTTGTGATCGGAGACACACTGGCGCCCGAGACGACCCTGGGTCCGCTGAATTCCCTGCGCCAGCGAGGTCGCGTAGAGCGCTTCCTTGATCGCCGCCCTGCTCACGCCGAGCTGGTCACCGGCGGCATGGCTCCCGAGGGCGAGGGCTTCTATCTGGAACCGACGGTGGTCGCGGGCCTCGAGCAGGGCGACGAGCTGGTGCGCGACGAGATCTTCGGCCCGGTGATCACGGTGCAGCGCTTCTCAGACGAGGCGCAGGCGATCGAGTGGGCCAACGCGACTCGCTACGGCCTGGCCTCGTCGGTGTGGACGCGCGACGTGGGTCGGGCATTGCGTGTCTCAAAGGCCTTGCGCTTCGGCTGCGTATGGATCAACGATCACATACCGCTGGTGAGCGAGATGCCGCACGGAGGCTTCAAGGAGTCGGGTTATGGAAAGGACTTGAGCGTGTATTCGCTAGAGGACTACACGGTTGTGAAGCATGTGATGGCCTCGCTGGAGTAGACCGCCCGGGTGTGGCTGGTTTTTTTGGGAGTTTTGTCGTGG
>Ga0208480_1000233_pt1 | contig 21615 bp, 29 predicted proteins | sample NGESurshal092012_4_FD_184485 | JGI IMG/M metagenome (GOLD analysis project Ga0208480, IMG submission 184485) | Arctic peat soil microbial communities from Barrow, Alaska - NGEE Surface sample F53-1 shallow-092012 (SPAdes) | ecosystem: Environmental > Terrestrial > Soil > Wetlands > Peat ... | reverse complement strand
GAGTCCTGCTCTGGGAGCGTTAGCCCGTGTCTATCTAAAGGGCCGTAGCTCAGTGGTTAGAGCAGGGGACTCATAATCCCTCGGTCGTGGGTTCGATCCCCACCGGCCCTACTAAGCCCGACCAGGTAAAATGGGAGTTTTTGGAGATCGGATTGCGAATCTTTTGCTACTCAAAAGGAGTAGCAACGCGGTCGTCCGTCATGTCTTCACCTGACGAGATCGACTTGTCTTCGAATGGATCTTCTCTCCATCGAGCAGTTGTGCGACTCGCTGATGAGAAAGTCCAAGTAAGTAGCCCGTATCGCGAAGACTGATTCCACAGTCGCGAAGGCGATGGACAGCCTTAAGCGTTACCTCGGTGGCAATTTCTTGAGCTGCGTTCCACCTTCCACGTGCTTCTACTGCCTCCGAGACCGCCTCGGCCGCGCCCTTTGGCAGGCCAATTATGTTTGACCGACGAACCAGAATGGTTTTGGGCGAGATGTTCAAATGAAGTGAAATGATGGATGTTGCCATTCGATCGGTATCCCGCAAATGTTCGGCCTGGGTCACAAGTTCGAGTTCGGGAATATGAATAACCCATAGTCCATCTTCTTGAGTGATGTCATATTCGTAGAGTTTGACCTTGCTCATTTCATCCAATCCTCTCCCAGTGCCGGGGCCAAAGCGTCTCGGATGCTGCGGCAAACGCCTGCCGATACTGTCTTGTGCTTAGGAACATATGTTTGGCAGTTTCCGATTCGCCACACTTCGTGGTCCCCGTCTTGGCGTATCAACTGAACTCCGTTGCGCTTTAGCAACGTCACAAGTTGTTGCTTTGCCATAGGTTTCATTCATGAAGTCTATCTTACTAGACAAGTATAAGTCAAGGTAACTAGACAGCATTAGCCGCAATTCCGCAGATCACTTTGCTACTCCTTTGCTACTCGAATTGCAGGACGCGGTGGACATCGCGAGCATTCAGTGGACTTTGTTGGGCTCAGGGAGTCGCCAGATGGACATGAAGGACGTACTGCACTGATCGCGTGCATCTCATAATCCCTCGGTCGTGGCTTCGATCCCCACCGGCCCTACCTTCTTGTAAAAGTTCGGCACCTCCTTGTCGAAATAGTTTCGGGGACGTCCCTTTCACAGTTTCAGGACCTGCTTGACACTCGAGCCGCCATCGGCAATCTCATATCGGCATCTTCTTCTACGATGCACTAATTGAAACTCTCACCTTCCTTTTCACCGACATTGAACAGTCCACGGCGCTACTCCGACGTCTCGGGGATGGAGCGTATGCCCAAGTTCTGACGGATCATCATGAGATTGTTCGCCTCGAGCTTCTCCGTCACGGCGGTCGGGAGGAAGGCACGCAAGGTGACGCCTTTTTCGCGGTCTTTTCGTCGCCCAGCGCTTGCATTGCAGCGGCATTGGGCATCCAGAGGCAGCTTTCAAATCACAAGTGGCCCGAAGGAGAAACAGTCCGCGTTCGCATGGGCATCCATACCGGCGAAGCATCTGAGGAATCCATTGGATTCGTGGGGTACGAAGTCCATCGAGCTGCACGAATCGCCGCCGTGGGTTGCGGGGGCCAGATCCTTCTCTCGTCCTCGACAGCTGGATTGGTGGAGGCTACGTTGTCCGATGAAATCGGATTGCGAAATCTCGGTTCGCATCGACTTAAGGACTTGGGGCGACCAGAAACAATCTTTCAAATTGTTGCCGAAGGACTCCCGTCGGAATTTCCGCCATTGCGCTCTCTTGACAATCCAGAGTTGGCGAACAACTTGCCCGTCTCTCTCAGTCCAATGATTGGGAGGAACGAGGAGATGATCGAAGTTCGCCAGCTCGTTGTGGAGTCGCGACTGGTCACCCTCACCGGCGCGGGCGGATCCGGCAAGACGCGGCTCGCACTTCAAGTCGCCGCAGAATTGCTCGATGGCAGCGGCGAAGGAGTCTGGTTCGTGGACCTTGCTCCAATCAGCGATCCCGATCAGGTCGCCCTCTCGGCCTTGAATACGATGGGAATGCGATTGCGACCGGACATCTCTCCACTGGCCTCACTCGTCCAGACGTTGAAGGGACAGAATGTCCTCATCGTCCTAGATAACTGCGAACACGTTATCGACGCCGTGTCCCACATGGTGGAAGCAATTGGGCGTTCGTGTTCGCGAGTGACGATTATCACGACGTCGCGAGAACCACTTGGAGTGGCCTTCGAGCAGGTTTATCGCGTTCGATCAATGTCGTTGCCCCCTGAGATCGTCGACACGTTGGAAGACCTTGATGGTTCTGATGCGGTGGCGTTGCTACTTGCGCGAACCCATACCTACGACCCGACCATCAAGTTCCAAGACGGCGCCGCGTCGATGATCGCCTCAATCTGCAGACGTCTCGATGGCATCCCACTAGCTATTGAGTTAGCGGCGTCGAGACTTTCGTCGATGTCGCTTCAAGACTTTCATGAACGTCTCGACCAGCGTTTCCGCTTACTCACTGGAGGAAGTCGAAATGCATTGCCACGTCAACAAACGCTGGGCGCCATGGTGGCGTGGTCATATGACTTGCTGGACGAGCGAGAACGCCGAGTGCTACGGCAGCTCTCTGTTTTCGTCAATGGATTCGACTTGAAGGCAGCCGAGACTGTGTGCGCTTCTGAAGATCTCGAGCCATTCGACGTCGCGGACACGATTAGCTCACTGGTGAACAAGAGTCTCGTATCAGCCGAGCGGACGACGACAGCGGTTCGGTACAAATTACTCGAAACGGTTCGCCAGTTCGCGGCTGACCAGATGTTGCAAAGTGACGGTGAGATGGCAGCTCGCGACTTTCGAGAGCGACACGCGGCGTACTTCTTCGACCTCGGTGAACGCGCACGTTCCTTTCTCGATGACGGACCCGAGCAAGACGTGTGGATGTGGCGATGTGACGATGATTGGGACAACATCCAGTCCGCATGGAGACATTTCGTTGATGATGGACATTCCCGGGAGAAAGTGCTGCAAATTGGCATCAACCTCCGCATGTTCCTGGCATCGCGAATTTTTGAAACTCCGCTTGCCTGGATGGCGAGCGCGCTGGCGGAGGCTGAAGACCTGCCTCTCGCACTTCGCGGAAATGCGCAGGCCACGCTGGGGTATTTGGTCATGGTCGTGTCGCCGGATAATTTTCTTACCTTGAGGGCGCTGGACTACTTCGAGAGCGCCTTGCAAGTGGCGCGCCAGTCACTGGACAAATCGCTTGAGGCCGAAGTCTTGGGTTATATGGCGTTCGCTGCCCGCTTCTTCAGTGGAGACAACGAAGCGGGCGATCGCCTTGGAATCGCGGCGGTTGGCCTCGCCAAGAGCGCTGATGACGCCGGCGCGCTCGGCCGAGCCCTCTTGTTCAGAGCGCTTGCAGCAAGCGACTATTCCATCACGCACGAGCACTTGTTACTCGCGCTGGCCGAGTTACGGCGTCGCGAAGACTTATTCGATATCTGTACAGCGACGATGATGTTGGGGGTCACTTGGGGACTTCTCAACCGCGATGTAGTTGCAGCTAAGTCGTCGGCGATGGAGGCGATGGAGATCGCCGAGCGTATTGGATCTCAGTTTCACGCCCGAATCCTGTTGACCAACCTCGGTGTCGCGCATTTCTTGCTGGGAGAGATCTCGGAGTCGGAGCGATTTAATCGGCGTGCTTTATTCACTGCCCGACGGATCGGATTGAATGAATCGGTCATGTCCTGGTGTGTTCTCGGAATGGCTTGCTGCGCGACCGCGAGCGGTGAGTTCGGTCGAAGCGCCATTCTCAATGGAGCTCACGATGCCATCGTCGACAGGATTGGCGTCGCTGCGGGTTACTGGACTCCGATCGAAATTGAAATGCTCGAGAACAATCGAGAGACGCTGGAGGCTGCACTGGGATCCGAAGAGTTTCGTCGATTGAATGAGGTGGGCCGGAGCCTGACCTCAGACCAGTTGGTTGAATTCGGGCTGCGTCGGATTGAGTTGGAGTCAGTAATCCCACGTTTCATCCCACACACCAATCCGACACCGCCGGACCAAACCGACACCACTCCACGAACAACTCATTGATTTTCGGACCAATCCGACGCCACCGGACCAGTTCGACCATTTGCTCCCACCTCATAATCCCTCGGTCGTGGGTTCGATCCCCACCGGCCCTACTACTGCTCATGAAAAGTTCTCAGTTTCCGCCGGCAGACTTTGTGAGGTCTTTGAAGACCTCTGGATCGGGAGTTGTGCCGGTGGCACGAGCGCGCCGCATTTCTTCGAATGCGCGAGACCAAATTGAATTGCCGTCGTCCGCTGAAGTTTGTTGAGATTGCGTTTCGGACCGAGTCATGTTTTCTCCTGTCATCACAGCGTACCGAGGACGAGCAAAATGATGGCGACGGCCAGAGAGGTTGCAGCTACAATCACCCAGCCAGATTTCGCGCGCAATCTGAAGTCGTTGCGTATGGCCGCCAAAGCGTCCGTCTCCAATAGAACGTCTTCCGTGAGCTCTGTATCTTCGGTGTCAAGTATCTGTCGTAAAAGGGCATGCAGTTCTTTCGGTTCTCGCCCAGGACGGTTGACACTCAGGGCAATCACGGCCAGCACCACGGACAGACCGGCCATCGCCACGCCGAACTGGCCAAATCTCTTTTGAACGAGACCGGCGACGATTCCCGCAAGAGTTGTCACCACACCCCCTAGCCCAGCGAAGACTCCGGCAGTGGTATTGAGTGAATCTGATCGTGCGATCTGATCAGACAGGAGCGTGTCGAAAACTCTTACGGCGACTCGATAGGGCTCACGACCGTCAGTTGCCGATGAGATCACAATTGCATTGAAGAGTAAAGCAGTGTTGTGACATGGCTTCCATGCGGGAGCAACCGTGACATACCTATCGAGAGAGCGGTTTCGCGGTTTCCCTTTGGTGAGATCTTGCGACGTTCTCCGTCGTTATTGAAAGGGCTGGATAGATTGTCGAGATGTCGACCCGCGATGAAAACCTAATCCTGAAGATGACGTCTTCTTCGGCTTCTCGTACGGCGGCCTGTTCGGAACGTACGTCCTCTTGACGCAACCAGACACATTCAAGCGCTACGGGATCGTCAACCCGTCACTCTGGTTCAACTCGAAATCCATGTTCGAACTCGAAGCTGAGTACGCCTCTTCACACGATGACCTCGTGGCGAAGGTTTACTTCTCCGTTGGAGAACTTGAAACTCCCGAAGGGGAGCGGATTCACCGAGCGTGGCTTCCCGAGGACAAACGGGCTGCGGCCGAGGCGAAAGCCGACGTGGAAGCCGAGAGGGGCAATGAAGTGAACATGGTTGAAGACATGCAGCAAATGGTGGCAGTTCTGAAAAGTCGCAACTACAACGGTCTCACCCTCGACAGTGAAGTGCTTGCCGACGAGTTCCATCTGACGGGCGGATTCGCCTTTTTTTCTCACAGCATGCGATTCCTGTTTGACGCTCCGCTCAGGTGTCAATGACGATTGCGGCCAGAGCATGGAGTTTCTCGATTCCAACCATTCCACGTTTCATCTCACAGACCAATCCGACACCACCGGACCAAACCGGCCTCACCAGACGTAGAACCGGTGGTTTCCCGGACTAAATCGACACCATCGGACCATTCCGACCGATTGCTCCCACCTCATAATCCCTCGGTCGTGGGTTCGATCCCCACCGGCCCTACCAGGAGAAATACCAAGTCAAGATGCCTGGATTGCGATTCTTTCGCTACTCAAATGGAGTAGCAAGTATGTGCTTGGCGCAGATTTTCATCAACTATTCTTTACAAGTATGGAGAAAGTAAAGAGAGTAAATCGCAGTGCGAAGATCAGTTCCAAGCACCAAGTGACCATTCCTCAAGAGGCAATGCGCAACGCTGGTCTTGAGGCTGGTGAGCGCTTGACTGCTCGAGCTGACGGTCCAGGTCGCGTGGTCCTTGAACGCGAAGAGGACGTTCTGGAGCTCTTCGCCGGCTCCTTGACGGGCGTGTATGAAAGCGAGACGCTTACCCAACTCCGTGACGAATGGGACTAACCGTCATTGACGCGGGTGTGCTCATTGGCTTCCTGGATGAGAGCGATACTCACCATCACACCTCGACGCGAGAGTTCGAAAGTGCGCGTCGTCAAGGAGAAGTAGTGATACCCGCGTCAGCCTTGGCGGAGTCCATGGTTGCTCCAGCTAAACATGGAGATGCTTCTCTTGATGCGATTCGAGAGTTCGTCGAACGACTTCCTTTAGGCGTGGCCCAACTTGATGCCGACATAGCAATCATCGCGGCGCAAGTGCGCGCTCAATTCGGACCGATGCTCAAGTTGCCCGACGCCTTAGTAATCGCTACCGCTATTAACTTGGAAGCCGATGTCTTAGTAACGACCGATCGAGGTTGGCCATCAAACGCGACGTTAGGTTTTGAAGGCGTCATCGTCACGATTTGAGAAGTGACTGCTACTCCTTTGCTACTCCAATTGGTGGATCGTTTGGACGAATCCGGCACTCAGCGGACAGATCGAAGGACTGGTCAGCACTTTTTGGACGCAAAATACGTGCCGCACATATTGCGCGCATCTCATAATCCCTCGGTCTTGGGTTCGATCCCCACCGGCCCTACCAAACTCATCCTCGGTATGTGGTGAGCGTGCGTGGTGACAGAGGGAGCTCATGCGCCGTCCTACTCTGATTACCATGGTCAGCCGCTCAACAATAATTCGCTCGTGAGCCAACTGCCTCACGGATACACAAACCGCACGCGTCGCGTCGGGCTGACAATTGAGAAGTGTTTCGAAGGGCCCGACGCCTCGATGCGGGCGAGAAGAGAGTTCCAATGCCTCTCGGCACTTAAGGGACGCCTTCCCGTACCGACAATCCTTGAGTTTGATGAATCCGTTCCGAAGTTGGTGACTGGAAATATCGCCGGTCGCCACGGCCAAGAACTGATAGACGAGGGCCAAGCTCAAGCGGTTCTACGCCTGATTGGTGAGCAGTTGAACTCTCTCCAAAGAATTGACCCAGCGACGATTCCTGAACTTCATGGCGAGGGAGATGTGATAGTACACGGCGATTTTGGCCCACAAAACATGCTGTTTGCACCTGACTTGATGAGTGTTGCTGCGCTCCTTGACTGGGAGTCGGCCCATATCGGTTCAAGAGTGGAAGACCTGGCTTGGGCTGAGTGGATCGTCCGAATGCATCATCCGTGCGCAATTGCCGCCCTGCCAAATCTCTATGAAGGTGCTCGACTCTCTGTCAATTGGCGGGATCGCCACGCTGCGATGCTTGCACGCTGCTTCCAGTTACTCGAGTTTTGTGAGGCTGGTAACGCGAAGGATGGCGTCGCTCAATGGAAGCAGCGGCTTCGCACAACTGAGCGATGGACCGAAAGTCTTTCGAGGGAATAATTCGTTACCTCCGTACCTCTACAGTTGCCACGGCCTAAGTGCCACCCGTTAGTTAGATTGAGGCCTCCGGCCATTTGATTTCAAACCGCATCTCGGTAATCGAGTTGCCAAAATCCCACGTTTCATCCCACAGACCATTCCGACACCACCAGATCAGTCCGACCGTACCGGACGAAAGAATCCATGAATTCCGGACCAAACCGACGTCACCGGACCAGTCCAACCGTTTGCTCCCACCTCATAATCCCTCGGTTGTGGGTTCGATCCCCACCGGCCCTACTTGATGTCATTTTCCGTAGTGATAGCGCGCCTGGAGCACCACAATGTCGTCGCCATCCACGAGGTACACGAGTCGATGCTCCTCGTCGATCCTCCGCGACCAACATCCCGCCAGGACGTGTCGGAGTGCCTCCGGCTTTCCGATTCCCTCAGTTGGGTCTCGTAGCGAGTCCTCAAGTAGACGGTCGAGGCGCTTCAGCATTCCTTCGTCGTGGGACTGCCACAAGAGATAGTCCTCCCAACCGAGGGGAGTGAAGACTAAACGCACTAGGAAAGTTCGTGAAGTGTGCGCTCTCCGGCGTTGGCTTGAGCCAAGCTCTTGAGAAGACGACGGGCATTCGCGGGCGAACGAAGCAATAATGCTGTTTCATTGAGCGCATCAAAATCGGCGCGAGACATGAGTACGGCGTCACCACGCTTGGACGTGATTTCGATTGGTTCGCGATTCTCGTTCACCTGCTCAATGAGAGGGAAGAGGTTCTTTCGAGCCTCGCTTGCAGTAATAGACACGAACTGTTCTCCTCGCCAAAGTGGTACCATTTATTGTACCAGACGACCAAACGGAAATGACAAGTCCGTCGGGCACAAAGGTCGCGATTCATGTCGATTTGCTACTCCTTGCCCCTCCAATTTCAGGACCACTTGGACTGTCGTGCTACGCAGCGAACCTTGTAGCGGACTCAGATCAATTGGATGGTCACAAAAGCTCGACTGCACTGTTTGCTTCATAATCCCTCGGTCGTGGGTTCGATCCCCAACGGCCCTACTATTACTCCTGATCAATCGCTATGTTAAAATTATCGTCAACAAACCTTGACGATAGTCGCCTGTCAAGGTATGTTGACGGAATGAGTTCCTTAGGTGAAGCGAACGACGCCGCGAGCGTTGATCCAAAGATCGGTTTGAGGGCAGTGGCATCCCTTCGACGACTCACCGAGCAATTGGAGTCGCTCCAAGTTGACCGAGCACGCGACCTCGGATGGTCTTGGTCCAAGATCGCGAGCGAACTTGGCGTTTCCAAGCAGGCGGTTCACCAGAAGCACGGTGGCGGCCGCTCCACGATGAGAGAGGGAGGTAATTGAAGTGTTTGAGCGATTTACGCAAGAGTCAAAGGGTGCACTCGTCGAGGCGCAGGATGCAGCTTTGGAACTTGGAGCCGAGCACATCGATGCCGGCCACGTCCTGCTCGGCTGTGCGACGTTGCGCGAGAGTACCGCTGGGGAGCCGCTGCACGAAATCGGAATCACGGCTGAGTCAATTCGTCGAATGTTGCCGCGAAATAATGCGACGAACGAAATGGACATCGACGCCGACGCGTTGCGCGCAATTGGCATCGATCTCTCGGGAGTTCGGGCGGCAGTGGAGGAGACATTTGGCATCGGATCGCTCGAATCAGCCTCAGATCGGCGGACGCGCGAGACCAAGATTCGTCAGCCACACTTCACGGAGGCGGCGAAACGATCAATCGAACTATCGTTTCGCGTCGCACTTGAACTTCATGAAAAAAACATACGCCCTGGTCATCTTCTGCTCGGTCTGCTCCGACTTAACGACGAATTCATTTCGAGCGTCGTCGAGCAATCAAGCGCAACCGTCGCCGGACTTTCTGCCTCGGTTCTCGAACACTTGGACGAATCCTTACGAAAGTAAGTTCTGCAATCCCACAGTTCATCCCACATGAGCAAGGTCCGAGAACGATTTCCTCTCTTCGACGTGACGTTTGTCTTTTGGTGCCGTCGCGAGGCTTGTGATGCTTATGTGCCCAGACACGGGGCGGCCTCCAAAACCCCGCTGAAGTCCGATGAACCTTTCATTCTCACTCGTCGATGAGTTTTGGGGCTATTCATAGTCTTAGGAATGTGACATCACGACCGCTGATGTCGCAATGGAGAGAACGAGATGCCTGATCCCGTAACAACTTTTGATGATGTCTACAGCGATCCAGACGCAGTTGCAGTTTCTTGGGAAGAGACCCGGCAGGTCCTCGAGACGGCTGAACTCTTTTGGGTCTGCACCGTGCGACCCGATGGTCGGCCACACGCTACTCCCGTGGTCGCAGTTTGGGCGGAGGATGCGATCTGGTTTTCGACCGGAACTGACGAACGAAAATATGCCAATCTCAATGCAAACCCGCACGTGGTACTTATCACCGGCTGTAATGAGTGGGAATCCGGTCTGGATGTCATCGTTGAAGGTGACGCCGTGCAAGTTACGGACGACGTGGTGCTTAGGCGCATCGCCGGAAACTTCTCGACCAAGTGGGACGGTCGATGGCGGTTCACTGTTCGAGACGGAGGTTTTCGTGGCGACGACGGGAGCGGCGGAGCGGAAGTGTTCTCAGTCACCCCCGTCAAAGTATTCGGACACGCCAAAGGCGATCCGTTCGGCGCAACTGCGCACAGGTTCAGTCGCGAAATCTGATCTCAGAAATCCCACGTTTCATCCCATATACCAAACCGACATCGCCGGACCAAACCGACGCCACCTAAGTTCACGAGAGCGCCGTATCCGCTCTTTCAAGACCATTCAAAGTCACCAACGCGTGATCAGAGCGCAGTGGTCGTGACAGTCACTCGGTTGAGCGCCCGGTTGCTCAGCCAGACAACCCTCCAGCTCCAGGTGACCTTGACTCTGGCGCGAAGGTAGTTCGTCGCCGAGATCGCGCGACTTCGCGCGAGACTCGCATTGGAAAGTGCGTAGCCCGTGACCGTCACCTTGGCCCCTACCGTGAGTTTTTCAGCAAGTGCCTGGAGTTGAGCCTTGTCCGACGCGCTGAGCGCTGAACTCTTCGCCGCAAAACTCAGGTTCAGCGGAGCCGGAATCTTCGGCTGCTTCTTTGGAACGGTCGTGGTAGGGCTGGACGTCAGGGGCGTGATTGCGAAGGTCAGAACCGAATCCGCACCGGCCGGCTCAGTTGCTCCCGTTTGAAGTAGGCAGCACGTCCACAAAGTTCCCGTTCCGTTCCAGTAACCGTTGTTCAGACTTGTGTACGAGGGAGCCGAGTCTGGCGTGCCGGTAAAGAGATTCAACGAGAAGCCGTTGTTGGCGGGCAACGTCACGATGACGTCTACGTCCATGTTCGACACGAGGTCAATGGTGACAACGCACTGGGTCGCGCTCGACGGGACGCACGTGACACTTAATGAGCCCTGGGCCGAAGCAGTCGCAACGAACGTGGACACGCAAATGGCGATGCTCAGGACCACAGTCACTGCCAAACGCGAAGAAATCCCTTGCCACCTCATGCGCGCATAGTACGTGGCGACTGTGGCGAGCAGCAGGGGTGTTACCACGAAGAACCCTGGGGGAGCAGATACCCAACGTAGAACTCAGTCTCTCGTCACGGAGAGAACAAGAATCAATCTCTCACCGGCTCACGAGATGCCGGCGCACGAACTGGGACCGGTGTACGGGTTGAAATTAGCCTGATTCGTTGGATCGACATTGCCTGGGGGTGCGACCGCGACCTCTAACTGATTCGCCGCGGTTGCGTTGACTGGCGAGCCGACCGCGGTTGAAAGTTCGAAGGCGTAGTGCGGTGAGTTAGTTGGCCACGACACGATATATGGGGTGTTCCCGTCCGCGGGGGTGCCATTTATCAGTCCTCCGGTCGTTACCGGGATGCTCGGGTTCTGCGTATTGAAGGCCGCCATCGCCGTTGAAATCGTCGCACCGTCAGACTGACACGCCGCGATTGCGCTCTTGCCCGTGAACCCGCCGAGGGCGTAGATCACGACCGCGGACAAGATACCGAGAACCACGATGATGACGAGGATTTCAATCAGGGTGAACCCATCGATCTCGCCCCCCTGACGTCGCTGCTTCAGTCGGTGAAGAGTATTCGTCATCACCTGTTCTCGTCCACGAATGGAGCAACAACAATTGGCGTTCCCATGTGTCCCACTCCCAATTTCAATCCCGCCGGCGCGACCGGGTACATACTTTTTACACTGCTCGGGGGTTCGTGCCGCGGCACGGTGAGCGGACCATGATCCGCAAGCACAATGGCGGTCTGCGGGGTCCCCGACTGTATGAGGCGAACTTTTCAAGTGCTGGTCGCGAGGTGACGGATGCTCGATTTCAGTCTCCGACTCGATAGACGAGCAAGAGGTAGCCCGCCGGATACGCGACGTGACGGATCAGACTGAGCCGGGTGGGAAGAACCTTGTCGAACAGTTTTCGACCACGTATTTGAAGGGCTGGGGCGACGACCAGCCACAGTTCGTCGACCAGACCGGCCCCCAACAAGGACTGCACGAGCGTGATGCTCCCCGCCACGCCAATGTCGTTGCCGGGCCGCTGCTTCAGTTCGGTGACGAACTCGACAAGGTCGCCGTCGACGACAGTGGTGTTTGACCACGTCCGGGTGAGAGGCGCGGAGGTGACCACGAACTTCTCGACTGCGTTGATGAAGCCGGCGAACGGCTCGATGTCGCTGCTCGGCCAGAAACCGGCCCATTCGTCGTACGTTCGGCGACCGAGCAAAACGGTGTCTTGGGAAGCGATGACGCCAGCGAAGTCTTCTTCGAACGAGTCGTCAAAGTCAGTGACGAAGGTGAACTCGTCCGGTTGCTCGACGACACCGTCGAGCGATATGTACTCCGAGACGATTACCTTTCGCACTTCGTTACCTCCTTTGCGTCGGATCGCTGCAATTCACCGAGTGAGGTCGAGCGGCATCTGAGAGACACTATTGCCTCGGGGTAACGAGAGCCACTCAGTACTGCTCAGAGTTCGCACGTAGCTGCAAGCGTGGGTAGTCGGGCTCACGCCGTGGCGATATCACCGAGCATGTGTGAACGACTCGTGTGAACGAGGCGTGTAACTGATACTTTGAGCGAACCGATTCAGGAATCGGCTCGAGAGAGGTTGCGGAGATGGCGTTGGGAATCTACTTCGTGCACGTGGGTTTCACCCCCGACAAGTACGACGAAGCAATCAAGAGGTTGAATGCCGCAGGTGCCGGATCCCCCAAGGGACGTTTGAACCACTTCGCACCGGAGTCTGACGGCGCAATCCAGGTATTCGACGTGTGGGAGTCCCATGACGAATTCGAGGCATTTGGGGCGACGCTCATTCCAATCCTCGCCGAGTTGGGCCTGGAGTTGTCAGAGCCGTCGATTGCCGAGATTCATAACTCCATCGCGGGCCGATTTCAACTTCTCAACTGCAGGTGAGATTCGTTGGACTGTGTTGGAGCGCACGGCGGGCGAAGAGGAAGGAAGCAATGTCTGAAGAGAGTGATGAGAAGGCGGCGCTGACGACGTTTCTCGAGTACCAGCGCAATTCCGTGCGGTCGATCGTTTCCGGTATGAGCGAAGAGGCGTGGCACACGTCGGTCGTTCCATCAGGCTGGACGCCGGCCGGCTTCGTCGAACATCTGGCGGGTGCCGAATATCACTGGTTCCAAGCAGTCATCGAAGGAATCGAAGTGGACTTCTCCGCCGAAGAGGACTTCGTGCCGTACGACCCGCACGCGGCGTTCGTCTCCGATCTGCCTTCCTCGGAGATCCTTCGCAACTACGCCGAGGAGTGCGAGCGATCGAACGCAGTCTTGGCGACCAAGTCCATGTCGACCAAACCGCTAGGACGTCACGGCGATGAGGAAGTACCGAGTGTTCGGTGGGTGGTGCTACACATGATCGAAGAGACCGCGACGCACTCCGGTCACCTGGAGATCGCCCGCGAGTTACTCGACGGGCGAACTCGACTCGGCAATCGCTGAACGACGTCGTGGCGACTAAGAGGCTCGCCAATGGCCGTAAATAATTGGGCGGCCGTCCATATTTCTCAGTTTCATGTTGACGTCGCGGCGTTAGGTTGAGATGACGATGCGAATCCACTCACCTTCCGCGTTTCGAATGGTCGCCGCCGCTACGGCGATCGTGGCGTCTGTCCTCTTCGGTATCACCCAGGTGCGCGCGGCGACAACGTCGTCAGGTGGGACCTCGTGGACCGTGTATCACGGTAATGCGTTGAGTACGGGCGTCTCTTCGGCACTCAAGTCCGTCACCACCACGAAGCCGGCCTGGACGTCGGCGGTGTTGAGTGGCGAGATCTACGGCGAGCCCCTCGTGTACGCCGGCGATGTCTTCGTGGCGACCGAAAACGACACCGTCTATGCACTCACCTCGACGCACGGTTCGGTGGTCTGGTCCCGACACGTCGCGAGCGCGGTCCCGTCGACGGATCTGCCGTGTGGCAATATCTCGCCCACCGAGGGCATCACCGGCACGCCGGTCATCGATCCTTCACGAAACGAGATCTTTATGGTGGCCGACCAGATCGTGGCCGGCTACCCCGAGCACTGGCTCTACGGGCTGAGTACGAAGACCGGCCACATTGAGCTGCGTGAACGAGTCGATCCGCCTGGGTCGGTGCCCCAGGCACTGCTGCAAAGGACCGGGCTCACCCTCGATCGTGGTCGCGTCGTCTTCGGAATGGGCGGCAACTACGGCGACTGCGCGACGTACCGCGGTCGTGTCATTTCGGTCAAGGAGACCGGCTCGACGCCGGCCATCTTCACGGTCGACAACCAGGCGGGGAACAGTCAGGGAGCGGTCTGGATGGGCGGCGCCGCGCCGGTCATCGACGCGAAGGGCAACGTGTGGGTCAGCGTCGGCAACGGCTCCGTAAACACGGCCAGTCAGGCGTACGACGACAGCGACTCAGTGCTCGAGCTCTCATCGACGGGTCGGCTGGAGCAGTATTTCGCTCCGTCGTCGTGGCCGTCGGACAACGCGAACGACCTCGACATGTCGACCGCACCGGTACTGCTCGCTGACGGGCAGGTGGTCCTCGCGGGCAAGGCACGGATCGCCTTTCTCTTGAATGGCGCTCGTCTCGGTGGCATCGGAACCGAGGAGGCGAGTTTGGCGGCCCTGTGCTCGAACGACATCGACGGGGGGAGTGCCTTCGTCGGTATGACGATCTACCTGCCGTGTACCACCGGACCCACCGCCATCCGCGTGACGAAGTCACCCGCCGCGCTTCAGATGCTCTGGCAAGCGGGCGTCGGCGGTGGTCCGCCGATCGTGGCGGCCGGTCTCGTGTGGACCGTCGGCAGGAACGGTGTCCTCTACGGACTAAATCCATCGAACGGACAGGTGCGCCAGCAGGCCACCATTGGAGCGGTCGACAACGACTTCACCACCCCGAGCGTTGGCGATGGTCTGATGTTGGTCGCGTCGAGCTATCGAGTAGTCGCATTTCGCGGAAGGCCAAATTCTTGAGTTCGCGGCAATCGTTCGTCGCTTCGAAGATTGATTCTCACGATCTCGGCGCAACAAGAGATCGTGGACCAGCCGCTGGTTGATCCGGCCAAGAAGTGAAGTAGTCCGCTTGCGCGCCACGGCTGATCCGGACATAGCGCAACAGTTCACGAATGATGCCTGCGTTGCCCATGGCCCAGCCGGTCTTCGGCTCGAGTTCGCTCGGCGTGATGCGATGCTCGAAGTTCGACCATCTCGCACCTTCGTCGTCAACGGTCGCTCGCTTGCAGAGGTCGTCGACCAAGACACGCGCAAACGTCAGATCGTCGTCTCGTTCCGCGTAACGATCACACGCGAAAGCGAGAACGCCGGCGGTTCCACAGCATCGACCGCTGTTGTCCCAAAAACCCGGTCGCACTCGCTCGGGTAGTCCGGACGCGAACACGGTTTGCCAACAACGGTCCGTTAGTTCCATCCACGTGGCATCGCTCGTCACGGCCGCCAGGAGTCGAAAGACCTGCGCGTCGCCGGCCGGTCCGTGACACCAGCCGTAGCTGTAGCGCTCGATCAATTCCGGCCGATGTTGCGGATCGGAATGGGGGACGAGGAAGCCTTCATCGAGTGCCTCGTTGCGACTGACTACGTCGCGCGCTCCCGCGAGGGCGAGTTCGACGAGATCGGGTCGGGCAGTCGCTGCGCCGACCGCGGCCAGGGCTTCGACGATGCCGAGTGTTCCGTGTGAGATGTGGTGGAAGCGCGCGGGCGTCCCCGTGCGCACCTCCCAGTTGACGCCATTGGCGGTCTCTTGCGCACGCACGACGTACGGTTCAACCGCTTTCAGAGCGAGGCCAAGATCTCCCACGCGCAACGCTCCCAGCGCCACGCCGGCATTGCCTCCGAGAAGTTCGAATTGGTCACTCCAACGCTCACCGTCGAATCGATCATCCACCAGTTCCAAAGCTCGTTGGGCGTTCGTTCGTGAGAGTGAATCCCCGAGCATCTCGTGAACCTCTTGAAGCGCCACGGCCATACCCGTGAGACCGAAATACAGCGAACAGTGCTCCCACGCCTCGACACTGGAGCCAATCGAGCGACTACCAGCCAGCGCGAGATCCGCGAACCGGTCATCGTCAAAGTGTCGGAAAGCTTCGAGGAGTGCGATGACGATGCCCGACCCTCCGGCGTAGAGATTCGGATTCAGATCCTCGGCGGAACGCGTGTCGGCCCACGCGATTTCGTCGCCGGTGCTGCGCCCACTCGCAGTGAGCCACGCCAGAGATTGCTCAGCGATTGCTTCGGGGTCCGTCTCCACAGGAGTCACGTATCGAGCCTGACACACGATCCGCTACGAATGGCACTGCGGCGAAAAAGGTCAGAGGGGAAGTACATCGCAGAAGACGAAGCCGTCTCGTTCGACGACCTCACCGATTTCGACGTCAATGGTTGAGGAGAAGCCGGGACCGTCGAAAGCAAACGTATGGAACTCACCCCTCTCCCCGCAGTGATCAACGCCGGCGGGAAACTCGTCGATGAGCTCTGAATCGAAGCAGCGACCGACGAAGGATGGCGACAACTGCTGTGGATCGACGCACGTGATCACGGCGTGAACGCCACTGGCAACGACGGTTCGCGCGAACGCGTCAGTCGGAAGACCCCATAGAGGAAAGAGCGGAGCGATTCCCGTTCCGTGGAGTTGCGTCTCTCGATATCGCCGTACATCTTCTAAGAAGAGGTCGCCGAAGACGAAGTGTTCGACTCCGTCAAGTAGTGCGGCGTCTATCGCCTGGGCCATCTTGAGTTCGTACGTCTCATTAGAGCAGTGTTGCGGTATCTCGATCACGGTCAGTGGCAATCCGAGACGTTCCGCCTGTGATTCAACGAGAGAGTGCCGTACGGCGTGCATCGCGACGCGATCCGCCGAAGAGTTCATCGTGACGAGAAGACCAACGACGTCAATATCGCTGTCTCGTCGAGCGGCCGCGAGCGCCATAGTGCTGTCTTTGCCGCTACTCCAACTCATCCACGCCCGACGGCGGTTTCCCATGCGCGAACTCTATTCGCCCCGTCACAGTGACCTCGCCGCGCGATTCACGAATATCCGTGTAGTTGCTGTCCGAGTAGTTCTACGAACGGAGGCTCCTCCCTTCAGCGTCACAACGAGGCGCTACGTTGTGGGGACCAGCAGCCGCTGGTTGACGATGGACCCCACAAGAAGGAGTTTGATAATGAGCGATGCAATTGGAGAGTTTGGTCCACCGGTGTTGTTCGTTGAGGACTTGGGGCGCGCCAAGGCTTTTTATGTCGAGACACTGGGGCTGTCGTTGGGATTCGAAGATGAGACGTCGGCTGGCGTATTCCTGGGCGAGGAGTTCTTCATTCTCGTTACCGTCCCCTCGGCGAGTGACATGCTGCCGGGGCAAGAGTTGGGTTCGCCACGCGGTCAACGACCCGTGGGACTCTTCAACATCTTCGTTGAGAATGTTGACGAAACCTTCGAGTCATTCAAGTCCAAGGGGGTTGAATTCATCGTCGACCCCGTGGACCGCGAATGGGGGCGTCGCACGGCGCATTTCAAGGATCCCGAAGGCGTCATTTGGGAGATCTCTCAGTCAATCGAGTGATCGAAGCGTGACTTATGCGGAGTCGGCGAGGTCCTCGGTCAGGTGTTCGTTGATCGAGATGACGTTGTCACCCGGAACGTCCTCGACGGCCATTTCTTGATCGAGGCGCATCGCCACGTCCAGCGTGAAACCGATCTTGTCGTCGTCGATTGGCACCGGTGGGGGCGCAAGGGAATGAATTGTGGCACCTTCGGGCGTTGGCACGTCAACCCCCAAGAGGAACTGAACACTGGGATCCATAGAACAAAAATACTTCGTGACCACAGATTTTTCGGTGACCACGACGACATTTTTTGCAAACTCACAACTCTTGCAAACGCACTACGAGAGGGGAAATCCGCCCGTGCGCGATCGGCTGACCACCACGTAAGTCCGCCCCAGGGAATCCATCGCTTGCTACATTGGCGGCGTCGTCGAATGACGGGCACGTTCGCAACGAGCGCTCGGCCCGTGGGGCGAAGAACGTAGGTTTCAGCACAATGGCAGTCCAGACCACCGACGACGACATCCCTCTCGAGTCGGCCTTCAACCCCTTCGACACGGTCTTCATGACCGACCCGGACGAGACGCTCGCTCGGGCGCGTGATGCGGGGACCATCTTCTTCAGCCCGATCATGAGTGCGTGGATCGTCACGCGCTACGACGACGTCGTATCGGTGCTGCGAGACCCCACGCTCTTTTGCTCGAAGGAGATCCTCTCCATCACCGAGTTGTTGTCGCCCGAGGTCATCGAGCTCTTCGGTGACGAGATTCCCATGGAGGGCACTCTCATCGGTGTCGATCCGCCGGATCACACCCGGCTGCGCAACGTCATGGAGTCGTCCTTTACCGCCAGTAACGTCGCGTCGCACGAGGCGATGATCCGCTACGCCTGCGAAGAGCTCGTCGACGGTCTCGAGCGCGCCAACAGCGCCGATCTACTCAGTCAGTTCTCCTATCCGCTCCCGTTACGTGTGGTGGCGTTGCTCCTGGGCATGCCCAAAAAGGCGATGCCGTCACTTCGCCGGGGTGTCAAGGATTGGCCCGATCTGGCGATCGCCCTCCTGATGGGTGTGCCGCTCGACCAGCAACTCACGATGGCCAACAACATTCTCGAGATGCACCGAATGATCTCTCGCCTGATTGAAGAGCGCTACGTCCGTCCCCAGAACGACCTGCTGACGGTGATCGCTCAGGGACGCGACGAGTTCTCCTTGACCGAACGAGAGATGCTCTCACTGGTGCCGGGACTCTTTCTCGCGGGACACGAGACACTGGCCCACGAACTCACGAACGCGCTCTGGCGACTCCTGTCGGTGCCGCAGCGTTGGGAGGCACTCGTGGAAGACCCGAAGATGGGACCACAGTTCTTCGACGAGGCTCTACGCTGCGATCCGTCGGTCTACGGGATGTGGCGAATCGCGACGCGCGATACCGTGCTGCTCGGTAAGTCCATCGCGGCCGGCCAGAAACTCTTTCTCGTCTATCTCGCCGCCAACCGTGACGAGCAGTACTACCGCGACGCCAATACCTTCACGCTCGACCGCGGACGGGTCGCGCCGAACTTGGCCTTTGGTCGCGGCATCCATCACTGCATTGGCGCACCGCTGGCCCGGTTGGAAGCACGCGTCGCGCTCGAAGTTCTCGCCACTCGTCTCCCGAACCTTCGTCTCGCTGAGGGTTTCACGCCGATCTACCAACCGCATCCCTTCTTGCGGGGAATGGCCGAACTGCCCGTCGTTTGGGACTGAGCAGTTTTCGGCGTACGCCGTCGCCGAACAGGCGTCTAAATAGGTAGCAAGAATCATCCAGAAACTGGCGGACGTGGGTGCCGTAAACGGTGCCGTTGCGCTCTGCACAACTTTCGAACAATCAGCCCGTGAACAGGAAGTTTGCGCTATACAGATTGTCAAAGGTTCGAATCATCCGGTTAATATAATTTCATGGCGAAACAGAACCGCTCGGCTCCGGTCATGCAGGCGGTCCTGGACGCGGTCGGAGAACGCCTGATGAAGGCGGACGAATCGCTCATTCGCATTCCAGAGATCTGTGAAGCGACCGGCGTCAACTACGGATCGGTCTATCACCACTTCGGTTCACGAGAGGGCGTCATTGACGCGGCCTATCACCAGATGTTCACCAAATTGGCCGAAGAGGACCTCGCGACGTTGCAATTGGTCAGTGTCTCGGCCAAGACGTTCGAGGAGTATCTCGTCGCCATGCAGGGCCTCATCGGGACCTTCGCCTCGAGCGACGTGCGCCGCGCGCGCCGCGCCCTGAGGGCGCGAATCGTGGCCGCCTCCATGATGCGTCTCGAGTTGCGAGAACTGATCGGCACGACGCAGTCTCGTCTCACGAACGAGTTGCAGACGATCGTCGAGTACGGCCAGCAGCGCGAGTGGCTGAATCGCGATCTGTCGGCGCACTCGGTCGCCGTCTTGATCCAGGTTCTGCTCGTTGGTCGCACGTTGGACGACGTGTCCGCAACGCCGATCGACAACGCCGAGTGGGAGGCGTCGATGGCGATCCTGCTCAGTGTGATCATCGCTCATCCGTAACGAGAAATCTGTGGTGTAGTGGACGAATGAAGAGTTTTCGACTCGCTGTCTGCGCGCTCGTTCTCGTCGCGCTCGTCGTGCTGAGCTTCCGAACGACGTCGAGTTCGGCGTCGGCCGTCCCGCCGGTACCGTGCACGACCGCGACGCTCGGCCAGGCATTCGATGGCCAGTTCCACTTGTCGTCGATCCAGAACTACGGATGCGAGGGCCAGTGGGCCTTCGTGTGGGCGACGGTCGGCACCGGCGAGGAGGCGATCGGCGTGACCGAAGTGTTGGCGTACAGCGGCACCGCCCATCGATGGGCAATCGTCTCGCGCGCGACCGACTGCAAGGCGAGCATCCTTCCGAGCGTCGTGTACCGCCAAGGCTGCTTCTCGAACTGAGTCAGTGCTGTCGCGGTGCTCTGGGAACGAACGAACTCGTGGTCGCGACGTACTCGTCGTAGCCGGCGCGGCTCTTGGTGAGCTTTCGCTCGAGCATCGGCTTGCCCGAGAGTGACGTCAGCAGATAGATCATCGCGACGGGCGACAAGATCGTGAGCCATCCCCAGCCACTCGAACAGGCCACGATATAAAAGCCGCACCACACCACGGCGTCGCCGAAGTAGTTCGGGTGGCGGGTGTAGCGCCACAGCCCCCGATTCATCGTGGTGCCGCGATTGGCGGGGTTCTTGATGAAACGACGCAGCTGTTCGTCACCGGTGGCTTCGAAGAAGACCCCGATAGCGACGAGCACGAGACCGGGGACGAAGAGCGCGTCGACGTGCTCGTGGAAGGCAGCCCACTGCAGCGGCATCGAGACGAACCACAACAACAGCCCCTGCAGTCCGTAGATCACGCGTAGGGCGTAGAGCGCCTCGTTGCGGCCGCGCGCTCCTTTCATGATGAGGACATACCGCGTGTCCTCCTTTGCGCCGCGCTGGCGGCGCGCGAGATAGATCGCGAGGCGAAGTCCCCACACGGCGACGAAGACGAGGACCACCACGCGGTTGGCGTAGGACAGGCCCACGGTCGAAGGTTTGGGAGCGGCGTGTGCGCCGAGGACACTGGCGAGGAGGCTCTCGAGGTAGACGACGACGAAGCCGGCGCCCCAAAAGACGTCGATCGTGGCGTGACGATGGACGACACGCCCCACGAAGAACGCGAGCAGCGCCCACAGCCACGCGACGCCGAGCGCGATCGGAAGGTTCGCCCAAAAGGACCAGTGCATCGAGACGGGTCTAGCAGGGCGCCGTCGACTTCGCTTCGTGACGCGAGTACGAACGCCTACGCTCACTATCGTGCGACGACGGGGATTCGGTTCCCTCGCGTGGGCCTCCGCGCAGGAACTTTTCGATCAAAGTACGGCCTTCGGTCGTCTCGCGCTGGTGCACGTCACCATGATGGCGGGCGACACGCTGGTCACGGTCTCATTGGCCGGTTCGCTCTTCTTCTCGGTCTCACCGACCGAAGCCAAGACGCGCGTGCTGCTCTATCTCTTGTTGACGATCGCGCCCTTCGCCGTCGTCTCCCCGCTGCTCGGACCGCTCATCGACAAATCGGCGAACGGCCGGCGGATCCTCGTCGCGATGTC
>Ga0208480_1000232_pt1 | contig 21762 bp, 19 predicted proteins | sample NGESurshal092012_4_FD_184485 | JGI IMG/M metagenome (GOLD analysis project Ga0208480, IMG submission 184485) | Arctic peat soil microbial communities from Barrow, Alaska - NGEE Surface sample F53-1 shallow-092012 (SPAdes) | ecosystem: Environmental > Terrestrial > Soil > Wetlands > Peat ... | reverse complement strand
AGCAAGCATCGATAGACCGGAGACGCCCAGCAGAAACAGAAGTCTACCCGAGCGTTTCACACCGTTAGAGGCCGTCAAACTCTCAATGATCGCGCACCGACGGCCGCCGCGCGTGAGCAAATTTTTATACCGAACATCCAAATGTTTTATGCGGCGACTGTAATCAGCGGAGCCCGGCTACCGTCCAGCCATCTGCCGTGGGGCGATTAATGAAATGGAACACGGCAGGCCGAAAACGCTGGTTCTCAATCGGACGTGCCGGAAACGGTGCAATGTTCTCGGTCGCTTACCTTTGGACCGAAACCGATCCCGCAATGACGAGGATTCGGATAATCTCGGCTCGCAAAGCAACGCAGACGGAAGTGCGTCAATATGAAGAAAGCCTATGAAGGACCTGCTGATGAACGACGACATGCCGGCCGAGATCGATTTTTCTAGAGGAGCGCGCGGCCTTCATCGCATCCCTGCCGACGCAACAGTCTTCGTACCTGCTTCGATTGAGCGCGGAGTGTGGGAGTATTTTTCCGGAAAGGCCGAACAAAAGGGCGTTGACCTTTCGGAACTTCTGACCGAAGTGCTCAAGCGCGATATTGAGATCAATGAGGCATTGAAGTAGCGCCGCGCCTTCGCAAACGTTACAGTTTACCCACAGACTGGGCAGCTTTCAGATGCCGGCGAGCTCGTGCTTTGGCCAGAATGAGAATATGTTCCAGCTGGAGGAAGCCGTACTTAATTGCAGAGCTTAATCTGACGCTGAATGGCCCGTGATAAAAAGTGTGAGAGGAATGGGCGCTATGAAACAAATGCCGATGGTGTTTTGCCTTATCTTGTGCGCTGTATTGGCTGGCTGTACCTCAAAGGAACTCACGCGCGGCAAAGCCGCGGAGCTAATCAAGGCGGCAAAATTCGGGCCAACACCCACTCAAGCAGAGCCTCGCATTTTTCTGCTTTTCGCGAATAGCGATTTTGATGTCAATACATTCAATAGTGACCAAGTAGTTCCTAAACTTGAAAGCGCCGGGTTAGTACTTATAACACGTCATGAGTGTTCGAACAGCAACCATGCGTGAACATGCGGATTACGGAAAAGGGCAGGGCGCGACTTAATCCCTGGATTGATACGTTCGCGGGTGGTTGGCACATACCACTCTGGAAACCTGAATTCATTGAAGTAACCGGGATATTGACGCAAACCCCTGGTTTTGCTGTGGCCAATATACATGGCGCTGGGCTCCGACCGACATAGGAAAGGAAATCCATGTCGAGCCGCAGCCGGACTTGGAAAAGATTATGGCGGAGAGAGTGGGATTCGAACCCACGTTAGAGTTTCCCCTAAACACGCTTTCCAAGCGTGCGCCTTCAACCACTCGGCCATCTCTCCACGCTTGGGGCGGTCAGGCCAAATCGAACTTCTCGTGATGCAGGGTCGGGTCGCCTTTCACCAGCACCGGACGCCCCAAAATGTCTTCCAGCTCTTCCAAATAACGGTTGCTGCTGGCTTTTAGAACCTTCGCGACGTCGGGATGAACGCGGAGCACCACATCCTTGCCCTCAATCGCTCTTGCGATCTTCTGCGCCTCCGCCAGAATCTCGCCGACGATGGTCTGAACGCTTTTGACGTATCCCGCCCCTTCGCAGTAGGGACAAGGCGAACACAGCGTCCGCTCTAAACTTTGTTTGACCCGCTTACGAGTGATCGCCACCAATCCGAAATCGTTGAATTGCAGAATCTTGTTCGGCGCTTTGTCGGCCCGCATGGCTTCTTCGAGCGCTTGCATCACCTTCTGGCGATTCTTGCGCTCGTCCATGTCGATAAAATCCACCACGATAATGCCGCCCAAATCCCGCAGCCGGATCTGGCGCACAATCTCCCTAACCGCTTCCGTATTGGTCTTCACGATAGTATCTTCGAGCCGGTTCGATTTGCCGACGTACTTGCCCGTATTGATATCGATCGCAACCAAAGCTTCGGTCTGGTTGATTACGATGTAGCCGCCCGATTTCAGCCACACCTTCGGCCGTAGCGCCTTCTCGAGTTCTTGCGTGATATTGAACGCATCGAAAATCGGAGCCGGGCGAGTGTACATCTTCACGCGATTGACCAGCGCCGGCTGGAAACGCTGCATGAAGTTCAGCGTGTTTTCGTACATCTCCTCGCTATCTACCCAGATCGCTTTAAATTCGCTCGTGACCTGATCGCGTAAGAGGCGCTGGACGATGTCGAGATCGTAATGCAGCAGCAAGGGAGCCGGTTTCTTTTCGGCCTTCTGGCGGATATCGAGCCATTGATTGTAAAGGAAATTCATATCGGCCGCGATTTCCTCTTCGGGTATGCCCTCGCCGGCGGTTCGAACGATGAATCCGCCTGCGGCGCCGGAGCGGTGCGCCTGTAAAATGCGCTTCAGTCTTTGCCGCTCCTCGTCGCTCGCAATCTTCCGGGAAACGCCGAGATGGTTGACACTGGGCATGAAGACCACGAAGCGCCCGGGTAGAGCCACGTGCGAAGTAATGCGCGCTCCTTTTTGCCCCAGAGGCTCTTTTGCGATTTGAACGATAATTTCCTGGCCCGCCTTCAGCAGATCGGTGATCGAAGGCATGGCGCGCTCCGGCTTGTCGGCAGAGCGTTCTTCCTGGGCGTCCCGCTGCAACTCGGTCTGGACCAGGGGTTCCATTGCCGGCGCGGCGGCAGCGCCGGTTCCCGTCGATTCCCCAGCCCCGAACTCGTGCGAAGGAAACCGATTCCCTCCGCGCCTGCGTCTCGCACGGCGTGGGACACGATGCATGTAGCGTTCGCCAGGATCGCGAACGACCGCGGTTTGCGCGCCAGTGGCTTCCGCGGCGTCCTTCGGTTCAGGGTTTTGGTTTTCTACGGCGACCGGTCCTGGATTATCTCTTACCTCATCTACCTCGTCGACGTCCGGCTCTCCACTCACATCCTCCAGATCCGCGCCATCGAACTCATCCGCATCGATGTCGGTAGCCTCGGATTCCGGGATCTCGGTAACTGGCGCGTCTTCGAGGTTTTCGACATCTTCGACCGGCTGATCCTGCTTTACGTCTTCAATCTTTTCTTCGACCTCGGCAACCGATTCGTCGTCATGATGCGCAAGAATCTTCTCGGTGAGCTCAAGCTCGTCGGCTTCCGCTTCGATGGCCTCATCCGGGCTCTCGTCACTGTTGTCCGAAGTATCGGGGATCTCCGCGCCGGCGGACATATGACGATATTTTGCGAGTGATTCACCCGGAAGCAGCATTACGTCCGAGGCGCCCTCTTGTTTCTCCTCGATCGGAATCACCGGTAACGGTTCATTCGCCATTGGCGAAGCGACGGGCTGCGCGTACTTGTTTTCGGGGAATCCGTGGCCGCGTTGCCGCCTTCGGCGCGACCGTCTGCCTCGCCGGTCGCCCTGAAACCCGCGGTCGATTTCCGGCCTGTCGCGCTGGCCGTTTCCAGCCGGATTCAGGCCCGGCTTAAACTCGGCAGCGGCAATTGCCGGCTCGCCTTCAGAGGCTTCCAGAGGCTGAGGCGCCGCTGGTTCGACGATGAACGGACGAGCTTCCCTCGGTGGAGCGGAACGCTCCTCAAAGGGAGGCCGCTCCGCTCGCGCTGGGTTCCGGTCCCGCCGGTCGCGCGGCGGCTTATCGTCGCCGAGCGGCTCGAAATCCTCGTGCTCTTCAAAAAAATCGGAGACGTAAAGAAAGGTGTCCCGCTCCAGGCCTAAATCGACAAATGCCGATTGCATTCCAGGGAGCACGCGCGTTACGCGGCCCTTGTGAATGCTGCCGGCGAGCGAATATTCATTCTCCCGCTGAAAATAGACCTCGACGAGCTGATCGTCCTCGAGAATCGCAACCTTCGTCTCATGGCGATTGGACCCAATCACCATTTCCTTACTCATGAATCACCGCCTTCGGGCCGTGATGAGAGTAAAAAAATCCCGGAATCGCCGCGTCAACCGCACTCTGAACGATGCGCGCCAACGCAAAAATCGTTGCTAGCAACGCGAGCGGAGACTGAGCTCGATAACACTCGCGCTTGCATCATTCCCACTAACCAACGAACAAAAATCCTGTTAGCAATCCGAAATTCTTTTGTCCTTCTCAGTTCGACCCGTCAATTATCGAACCAGCCTTCCTCTTGGAAGGCCGCCTAACTTCAATTTACAAACCTGCGCAGCCTAACGCTGTTCACTAACCCCAGCATCAGGAATATCGACCAAGTGCTCGAGCCTCCCGAACTCATCAACGGGAGGGGGATACCGGTGATCGGCATCCGCCCCACCACCATTCCCACGTTTACCAATACATGAAACAGCAACAGCGCGGCAATTCCCATGCAGATATACAAACCCGCTTTGTCCGTCGCCGTTTGCGCATTCTGCACCACCTGCATGATCAGCAGAAAATACAGAACGAGCGCGATAACGACTCCCACAAACCCATGCTCTTCCGCAAAGGAGGAAAAGATGAAATCCGTATGAGGCACCGGCAGAAAGCCCAGATGCGTCTGCGAGCTCTCCTTCGCTCCACGGCCCCACATTCCGCCATTTCCCACAGCGATTCTCGATTGGATCACCTGAAACCCCGTTCCCTTAGGATCACGGTCCGGATAGATAAAACTCACCAGCCGGTCCTTTTGATACGGCTTAAGAAAATGATATCCAATCGGTAAAATAACCACCAGTATCGCGGTGATAATCAAGAGATACTTCCATCGCAATCCGGCCATCAGTATTCCGCAGACCAGGATGGGAATGTAAGTCAAGGCCGTACCCAGATCCGGCTCTTTCATGACCAGAATCATCGGGACGGCGACGAGTCCGGCCAGCTTTGCCAGATCTTTCCAATTGAGCGGACCGGTTTTCAGATCGGTGAGGCTCTTCGCCATCAGCAGAATGAGAACGATCTTCACGAACTCGGATGTTTGCAGCGTGAACCCCGCCACTTTTATCCAGCGCGTCGAGCCGAAAACCTTGTTGCCGGCGAAGCCTGTAACTACCAGCAGGACAACCGAGGCGATATACAGGTAGATGACGCGCGGCCCCAGCAGCGAATGGTAATCGATCGCCGCCATCACCCACATCATGGCCAGACCCGTAATGACCCACACGATCTGCTTCCACCACGCGTCCTGCCACCTGGTTCCAAGCGTTGCGCTATAGATCTGCAGCACGCCCAAGGTACACAAAGCCAAGGTGACGATCAGCAGCGGCCAATCGAGATCGCGAATAGAGCGGTAGACCGGCACTAGCGCGTGAAGCCCTTCGGCAACGGGACGTTCAACGCTGCGGTTACGGTCTGAGGATCGGCGAAGAGCGGCGGTGGCCGGAATTGCGCACTTCGATTCTGCGCTTTCGCCTCGCGCGCTTTCTTGTCGAAATAGGATTTCAGAACGTCGCGAACGATCCAGCCGGCTCTGTCGCCGTGCTCCCCATTTTCAAAAAGCGCGACGACCACAATCTCCGGCGCTTCTTCGGGCGCGTAGCCCACAAACCACGCGTTGTCTTTCATCGTTTGGTCGATTTTTCTGCCCTTCAAGAACTTATTGGAAACGAGCTGCGCGGTGCCTGTCTTTCCGCAGACTTTTACATTCGGCAATCTCCCCGGAAATCCGGTGCCGCCGGCTTCGTTGACAGATCCATACATGCCGGAAATAATTTGCTGAACGTTGTCCGGATTCAGATTTCCGGCGCGAAGCAGTTTGGGAGCCGCAGTCTTGACTAAGTGAGGCTGATACCAATTGCCTCCAACCGCCAGCCCTCCTTCAGCTGCCGCAAGCTCCAGGGGTGAAACGGTAACGGCGCCTTGTCCGACTCCGACGGAGATGGTTTCCCCGGCATACCACTTCTGGCGAAACATGCGCATCTTCCATTTAGTGGAGGGCATGGTGCTCTCTCTCTCATTGGGAAGATCGATGCCCGTTTTATGCCCAAATCCAGCCAGCTCCGCATAATGCGCGAGACGATCGATACCCAGCCGATTGGCTACGTTATAGAAGTACACGTCACAGGATTGCGCTATGCCGCGATGCAGGGAAATTTGTCCATGGCCGGGGGGCTTGCGCCAGCACGCGAAATAGTGGCCGTAGAAAGAAGCGCCGCCGGCGCAGTGAAATTCGGTTTTATCGTCGATTACGCCCGTTTCGAGTCCGGCCAGGGCCGTAAAGGGTTTGAATGTGGAGCCGGGGGCGAACTCGGCTTGAATCGCACGATCCATGAGCGGTTTATACGGATCGTTTGCGATCTCATTCCAATCGTCGCGGCTGATCCTTCCCGTAAACTTGTTGGGATCGAAGGTGGGACGGCTGACCATCGCCAGCACCTCGCCATTGCGCGGGTCGAGCGCAACCACCGCGCCACGCTTGCCTTCCATTGAAAGCTCCGCGACGGCCTGTAAATCGAGATCGAGCGTGGTGCGCAGGTCTTTGCCTGGAAGGGCTTCCTGGGTAGTCTCCGCCTCGCGCTCATGCCCCATGTTGTCCACCAGCACGCGCTCCTGCCCGTCTACGCCGCGAAGGGTCTGGTCGTATTGCCGCTCGAGGCCGTCCTTCCCGATGATGTCGCCCTGGCGATAGTCGAGGAATTGCGGCAAATCTAATTCAGATTCACTGATCTCGCCGACATACCCGACTACGTGCGCCGAGAATCCGTCCTGCGGATATTGGCGCCGCCAGGCCCTGATTAATTGCATTTCCGGATAAGTGTCGACATCCTGGTGCGATTCGACCCAGGCAATATCGTCGCGCGTCAACTGGTCTTTGATGATGATCTGCGGGTTCGCTCCCATGCGGTGAATCTTGTCAGCGAGCGCGCCGTAATCGAGTTGCAGCGCTTCGGCCATCGCCGGGAGATGTTCCGGTTTGATCTGGTCGCGATTGAGGAGCAGAGAATAGGACGCTTTGTTATCGACGATGACGCGCCCGTCGCGATCGAGAATCTTCCCGCGGGGCGCGAGGATGGGCGTGCTCTTGATGCGGTTGCGCTCGGCCGCTTCGCTGTAAACGTCTGGATTCTGCACTTGCAGCGCCCAGAAGCCGGAGACCAGGAACACAAAGACGACCACCGTCAGATATTGAAAAATCGCGATTTTTCCCGACGCATCCTTGGGATCGTCGTGAAGAAGGCCGGGCGAGATCTCGCCGGCGCGGGTGTGCTCACTCTCGATTAATGCCACTTGACGTCCCGGATGTGAGGAGTGTTCGCTCCCGGCAATTTCATTCTATCGAGAATCGCGAACAAAGGGATCGCGACCAGCGCGTTGAGGATGCCATGGACGAAGTTTTCCTGCAAATCGAAGGGCACGATTTGAGCCAGTAACGCGCGTCTCATGATCCAGTAAAAGAAGGCATGAAAAAAGTAGAAGAAGAAACACAGAGCGGGGCGAAGGCCGCGGCGCTCCACGTTTAATTTGAGGCTTACGGAGGCGGCAAAATAGCCGACCAGCGTCTTGGTGATGCCGTACATTCCAATCGGAAGATTAGCCGGCGACAGAGAATCCTCGGCCAAGCCGACGAAAGCCCCGAAGAACAGCGCGGCCAACTGGCTGCGGCGCATCAGGCCGAAATAGACAGTGAGCAGCAGCGGCAGCTCGAGCCATTCTGTGTTAGGAATCAGGCGCGGTAGATAGAATTTGCCGATGATGGCGACCAGCGTGATGGCCGCGAGCGCGACTACCTGGAAACGGCTGAACCAACTTTCTTTGGACGGCCGCTGCAATAACCGATCGGTAGTTTCGTTCATTGTTGCGGCGGCGGCTGCGGCTGTGCCGCCGGACGCTTGGGGGAAGGCGCGGGAGCCGTAGCAGGCTTGCGCCGGGGCGCTCCGAGGGGAAGAACCGGGCCGCTATTCAAATCCGGCTGCGATGCGGGAACAGCGGGTTTGGCGGCCGGAGTTTCGGACGCCGCTCCCTGGGGAGGCACTGCGGCCGGCGCAGCAGGCTTCGGTTCAGCGCCAGTCTTCAGATTGAAATTGGGAATCCCCGAACCGACCGCGCCGTATACGTGCCCTTCTTCTTTACCAAGCGCATCGTACTTCTGGACGATCTTGTCCGCTTCAGTTTGAGGCTTCGCCGCCGGAGCGCTATCGCCGGGCGCATCGGGCGGCGGGGGCGGAAGCATTTTCGCCGCGGTTTCATCGACTACGGGCGCGGAGGGAATCGCTTGATGCACGCCATGTAACACCACCAAGACTTCATCCGCTCCGCCCGGCGCTCCGCTGAGGTTGAGCTTCACATCCTTCATGCCTTCACCCGGCGCAACTGAGACCGCCGTTCCGACCGGAAATCCTTTGGGGAAAATACGATCTTCGCCGGAGGTAAAAAACCACTCGCCCGCATCCACTTTGTCTTCGTTCTGAATCTGCTCGACGACGCATTTTCCGCTGCCGCAATCGAGGACGCCATGCACGTGGCCCTTCTGCGATTCCACTCCGACTTTGAAGGTCGGATCCGTCACCAGCAGCACCTGCGAGACCAGTGGATACACAGCGGCGACCTTGCCGACAATGCCTTCCGGCGTAACCACAGCCATGCCCTTTTCTATACCGCTGGTCGATCCACGATCGATGAAAACGGCTTTCGCGGTCGCCACAGTACTGTTGCCGATGACGCGCGCAGCGACCGTTTTGGAGGGCGATTGCGCTTGAAACAGAATCAGCGCCCGGGCATGCTCGGCGGTGGAAAGCTGGTTGCGATAGTATACGTTCTCCATGCGGAGATGGTCGTTATTCGCTTTCAGTTTCCGGTTCTGCTCGCGGACATCGAGCAAGATGAAATAATCCTGCAGAAAGCCGATGGTGTTCTGCCGCACCGCTTCCACAATGCCGGCCATGGGCGTAACGGCGCTGACCGCCCAGACGCGAATTAAACGCTCATCGCGGTTGGTTTTTACCTGGTAAGCCAAGTAAAGAAGCTGCGCAACAACCACGATCAACAGGACCGTGAGGGTGCGGAATCGGCTCAGCAGAGCTTCCATGGACTTCTCTTTCTACTGTAAAGCGCGCGGGGTCGAAACAGCGGGTTATTCGATAGCGATGCGGCGCAGCAATTTGAAATCGGTCAGCATCTTTCCGGTTCCGAGGACAACTGAGGCGAGCGGGTCCTCCGCAATGGACACGGGAAGGCCGGTCTCCTCCCGTATGCGGTGATCGAGGTTCTTAATGAGGGCTCCGCCGCCGGTCAGAACAATTCCGTGATCGCTGATATCGGCGCTCAACTCGGGCGGAGTGCGCTCGAGCGCGACACGAATGGAATTCAGAATGATGGCGATGCAATCGGAAAGCGCTTCGCGGATTTCGCTGTCTTCCACGGTGACAGTCTTCGGGACGCCTTCAATCAGGTTGCGGCCTTTAATTTCCATGGTGACGGGCTTGTCGAGAGGATAGGCCGACCCGATCTGAATTTTGATCTGCTCGGCGGTGCGCTCGCCAATCAGCAGGTTGTATTTGCGTTTCAGGTAATTCATGATGGCGTCGTCCATCTCATTACCGGCGATGCGCACGGAACGTGAATAGACAATACCCGAGAGTGAGATAACGGCGACATCGGTGGTGCCTCCGCCGATATCGACGATCATGTTTCCCGACGGCTCCGTGATAGGCAGGCCCGCGCCGATCGCCGCGACCATGGCCTGCTCGACCAAATGCACTTCGCTGGCTTTGGCGCGATAAGCCGATTCGCTGACGGCGCGCTTTTCCACTTGCGTGATCTCGCTCGGCACGCCGATCACGATGCGGGGATGCACGAGCATCTTGCGGCCATGAGCCTTCTGGATGAAGTAGTTCAACATCCGCTCGGTCACTTTGAAATCGGCGATGACGCCATCCTTCATGGGCCGGATAGCGACGATGTTGCCGGGCGTCCGCCCGACCATTTCCTTGGCCTCTTTGCCGACTGCTTCTATTTCGCCGTTGTTCTTATTGATAGCCACTATGGAGGGCTCGTTGACGACAATCCCTTTGCCTTTGGCGAAGACCAGCGTGTTCGCGGTGCCGAGATCTATGGCAAGATCGGACGAAATAAGGCTGAAGATGGACCGGAAATTCATGGAGATAAGATGCTTCTATGCACGAAGGGACAATTCTAACGCGCCGCGCATGGCTTGCCATCGGCGGCCTTGTCCTTTCGACCGCTTGCGGACCTAAAAAAGGCACCGGATATCCCGGATATGCGCTGATTGCGACCTCCGGCGACGACAGCGTGGCGGTGGTGGATCTGACCGCATTCCGGCTGCTGCGGCCGATCTTATTAGGCGCCCCTCCTGTGGCTGTTGTGCCGGGAGGCCCGGCGGGCCGTAGCTATGTTCTAACGCCCTCCACCGGCAGCGTACATATTATCGCATCGGACCTGAAGCGGACGGCCACGCGCCGACTGGCCGACCGGGTCTCGGGAATCCGAGTAACGCCCGATGGCAAACGGATTCTGGTCATCGCGGCCGAGACGCGGCAATTGATCGCGGTTGACGCGGTTTCGCTCGACATTATCAAACGGCACAAGCTCGAAGCCGAGCCCGTCGATCTGGACATCTCTTCTAATTCTTACGCGGCTATTTCCACCGGCGACCATGGGACGGTCGAGCTTTTTCAATACGAGACTGGGCAGCGATGGCGAACGCAACTGCAGGGCAAGATCGGCACCGTTCGTTTCCGGGGCGACGGGCAAGCGTTGCTGGTGGCCAACCTGCAGGACCGGTCGTTGACGGCTTTGAGCGTGCCGGCGCTCGAAGTCATTGCCGACTTACCGCTGGCGATGCAGCCCCAAAATCTGTGCTTCAACTCCGATCAAGGGCAGTTATTCGTTTCGGGAGAGGGAATGGATGGAGTGGCCATTGTGTTCCCCTACGACATTCTGGAAGTGGAGCAGACGGTTTTGGCCGGAAGAGATCCCGGGGTGATGGCCTGCTCCGCGGCACCGGCGTTTTTGTTCGTGGGAAGCAACAGCGGCTCCGACGTTTGCATTCTGAGTGTCGCCACGCGGAAAATGATCGGTATCGTCGATGCCGGCCAGCAGCCTACCTACATCACGACGACGCCGGACAGCCAATACGCGCTGGTGCTCGACGAAAGCGCGGGGGCCATGGCGGTAATCCATGTTCCGATGATCCGGCTCGATTTCAAGTCGGTGAGCAGCAAATCCGGTGCGTCGCTGTTCGCGATGCTTTCGGTCGGCAATAAACCGGTGCATGCGGCGGTGGTGCCGCGGCAGGCGTAAACTAACGTCAAGCCCAGGCGGCCTGGACGACCGCGAGTCCCGCGATTGCGGCGGTTTCGGCTCGCAGAATTGTTTTTCCGAGCGAACAGGGCATCCAGCCGGCGGCGACTGCCTGCGCGCGCTCCTCGTCTGTCCAACCTCCTTCCGGTCCCAAGAGTAAAGCAACGCGATCGGCCGTGATGCGGTTTTGCGGCAGAAGTTGAAGAATCGGCAGAACATCCGAATTTTCGTCGAGCAGTAACCGGATATTTGCGTCGATGCGAAGTGCTTTTACGAAACGAACTGTGCTCTCAATGCGCGGGAGATGGACGCGGCGAGACTGCTGGCTGGCTTCGAGAGCGATCTTCTCCCAGCGGGCGAGGCGCTTGGCGGACGCTTGAGCGAGGCCCGGGTCGGTGCGGCCGGCTTCAAAGGGCTGGATGGCGGACACGCCCAGCTCGGTTGCTTTCTCGACCATCCACTCGAACCGATCGAACTTGATGAGAGCCGCTAAGAGGGAAATGGATACGGAAGGCGAAGGCGATTCCAGTTTTTCCAGAATGCGAAACGAGACGCCGGACTTGCGCGCGATCTCGATTTCAGCCAAATACAGGTCGCGATTGTCTGAAATTTCGTAAAGCTGGCCAGGTTCAGCACGGAGAACGCGGACGAGGTGCTCCGCTTCGGGGCCGGTGAGTGCGGCAGTGTTTCGGCGGATCTCGGGAACGAAGAAACGGCGGCGAGCCATGGGGTCATTTGGGGACAGGGGCATTTTACCGAACGAACTGGGGGTAGAGAAGGCGAATTTACCGAGCGAACCAGGTCCTGAAAGCATTTTTATCGAACGAACTGTCCGAATGGGTTGACAACCAACGCAATACCTGTTTAGTCTATGCCTAGAGGGAATGTCAAAGTCAATTCAACGGGATCTATTTCCGGGCGCGCTGGAAATGATGGTGCTCCAGATCCTACAGCTTGAACCTTTGCACGGCTACGCGCTGGCGCAGCGCATTAAGCAGATGTCCAACGATCTGCTGCGGATTGAGGAGGGCTCTCTCTATCCGTCGCTGCAACGGATGCTAAAGCAGGGATTCGTCAAGGCGGACTGGAGGCAATCGGCAACCACGAACCGGCGGATCAGGGTATATCAAATTACCCCCTCCGGGATAAAACACCTGGAGCGCGAAATCTCCAGCTTTGAACGGATGTTAGAAGGTATCGCTCTGGTGCTGACGCCTGTGAAATCTTAGGATGGAATCCTGCGTATCGCGACGCGCCTGCGCAATTGGGACTAAACCGCCGGTACTATGCGGCGATGACGCGATTTTCGGCGGGAACGCGGCGGCGCAGCAGCGCATACGCGCTGAACAAAACTCCGGAGTAGAAGAGGTCGCCCAGAATCGTGCGGCTGAAAAACGGCAGCCCGGCGATGTAGCACTCGAGCAGCCCGGAAAACGTTTGGGGATAAAGCGCGGCACCCCACCAGGTGAACAGGTTAGTGATGAGGTAGAACTGCACGCTGCCCGCGAGTACAACCAGGCCGATGCGCCACACTTTGGAGGAGTGCCGCAGGAAAATGCGGCCGAGCAAGACATTCACGAGGAAGCAAGCGTAAACGACGAGCGTGCCCCATGAATAAGCGGCGTAACTGCCTTCCATCCTGCTTCGAATCGGGTCGGTCACTAACATCGCCAGCAACGGAACGCAATAGGCTTGCCAACCGCGAAGCCGCGCGCCACCAAATAGAGCCGCAGCGCCGATGGGTGTAAAATTCGGCGGATGCGGCGCGAGACGCAACAACGCCGCAAGCACCGTCAAGGTAAAAGCAACCGGTTGAAATGCCGGTTTTTTCTGGTCCATGCTGAGCTTCAGTATACCGGAAATGCGGTTCATCACCACGCTGAGGGCGGGTCGCTCGCGGGAAAACTGTCTTCCACCGTAATATCGTGAGCTTTGTCTACGCGCTCCTTTTTGCCGCATCGGAACAGGCCGGTTTTGGAGCAGAGTACATATCCAAGGAAGGGTACGGCGGCTCCCAGAAAGAAAGAAGCGAACTTGAGATATCGGCTTTGTGTATCGGTCATCTTTGCCTCTTGGACATGGACGCCCGCGGCGGCGCAACTGCTACATGGCGAGATTGGACGCGGGCTTCGCTCATGAAGGTCATGTAAGCGAGCCGCGAAAGGTAAGTTGGGATGAGGCCCTCCGCCATTTTGAATTTGAGCGATGCCGAGGCCATTCTCACGAATCTGGCAGATGTTTTTTCTCCAGCGGCAGCGCTGTCTTCCTGGATGGCTGTGTCGAATGGAAGGTCTGGAAACCCGGCCGAAGGGCAGCAGCCCAATCCCGAAGCCCGCTATCGAGCTCTGGTCGAGCAGATACCGCCTGTGGTCTTCATGGCGAACCTCGACCAAGGCTTCGGCGAAGCGTATGTAAGTCCGCAGATCGAAGAGGCGCTGGGCTTTTCGCAAAGTGAATGGCTTGAAGATCCGATTCGCTGGTATCAACAGATTCACCCGGACGACAAGCAGCGCTGGAGCATCGAAGCCGCTCAAATGTTCGTTTCGGGAAAGCCGCTGCGATCCGCATACCGTGTGGTCGCGAGGGATGGCCGTATCATCTGGTTCCACTGCGAGGCGAAGATGATGCGCCGGGGTGACGACCGCCCGTGGTTTATTCACGGCATCGCGTTCGACATTACCGAGCAGAAGGCGGGTCGAAGAAGCTCTTGAAAAGCAGCGCAACGTGCTCTCGCTGATTCTCCACACCGTCGGAGCGCTGATTGTGGTGCTCGATCCGGAGGGGCGAATCCTGCGATTCAACCGCGCGTCCGAGCAAACCGCCGGCTACTCATTCGAGGAAGTCGCGGCGAAGCCGTCCCGACCCCGCGCGATAACCGTGCCGGTTCGCAACATATCGGGTTTGCGATCAATCGCGAACCAGCACGTGAGGGATTGCCTTGGACGTGCCGCGCGAAAGCGCAGCAGTTTCGGAGTCAATTCCCAAATCACTCAAGTTATGTGTCGCGCGAACGAGCTTTGCCAATGACGGACTTTAGCGGTCCCAATCGCATCGCCGCTCATCACGCCAATCACACCCATCAATTCGTCGAAGAGAGTGTTTGACGACATATTCTCCGACGGCATTACCGAGCGCCTGCCCGGCATCGCAATCTGTCCGAAAATGAATCCCGCCGAACACGCGAGCGTTTACTATCTCTTCGAGGGCTGCGGAAAAGCTGGGAAAACTGCGCATCTGTCCGGGCAGCGCGTCATTTGTGATAGTGATTGCCGTGTCCTCTCCAAAGTAGTGTGAAAGCACTCGGGCCGCTGCGCTGCTGGCGCAGGAATGAGCCGATGGGTAGCCCGGGAACGGCGGAGTGACCAGAAGCGGCGTCCATGTTGGATCAGCCAGCGTATCGGGATTTCCATCTGTGTCCGCCAACTGAATGGCTGTGATCGGCCGCCAGGATACATACGTGTATTTCGCATCCCAGCAGCCGATGATGGAATCGGACATAGCCAGATTCACCTGAGCGAGCAGATGTGCAGTTTGCAACAGGCTGAAATGATGCTTTTCTGCAAGGGTAGTGGCAACGGGATCCCAGAAGTCGGGCGGATTGCCCGAATTCCAGAAAAGAGCAGCATCGGTTTCATCGGGTGTACGGCTAGTGCTGGAGTTGCTTCCCATGACTTTGATTTCATTGAAATCCGCTGTGTATTGGGCGCTATCTAAAGCCGGAGGCCCCGAAGGCCGAAACTGCGACGGTGACTGAATGACCCATGGAGTCACGTGTGCGAGTTGCGGAGCGAGACCCGGCAGTAACGCCGGTGGCGTCGGGCGCCATTCTCCGGGAGCGGTTCCGCCGGTGAATGATGGCACTGTCTGGGCGAACCCATCGTTGCTGCGCCAAGCCCAGATCGCATCGGCAACCGTCTGGCCCCACTCAATTCCCTTTTGAATCGATTCGGAGCGCTCGGCGCCCCAACCGCTAGAGATGCCCATCAGCGATGCCGACCGCTGTTGATCCAGTGTGTCCGATTGTACCGGATACAGGCGAATCAAAATAGCGTAGGCCGCTTGTACTGCGGCGGCACGTTTCGACGCGTTTCGAGGACCTGTGCGCGAGACGTGAATAGGAGTGTACCGCGGGTCGATGCCGTTCACGGCATCGAAAACCGCAGCCTGCACAATGGCGGTGCTCCGCGTTGAAACGGGCGCTGGCGTTGCAGGCGGCGTGAGCGTCGCTTCGAGCATGATGTGATTCCAGTCAGTTACTTCATCGGCTAGCCCGATTCCGCAGCTAACGAGCAGGAGAACGGATAAACCGATCGTGTTGACGCACTTTTCGAGTGTTGACATGTGTGATAGTCCTTTCTTGTGATTGTTTTGCTGATGTAGGTTGTTAGGTGTTGCTTGTTTACGCGCGCCGTTCAGTTTCGGCGTGCTTCGAGAAAAGCCCGGGCGTTCTGAAGTTCGAGTCTTTGCGTATCAGGGTGTCCGCATAACTGAAGTAACTGCGAATAGCGTGCTTTTGCCTTCTTTCGATCGCGACAAAGCTCGGCTGCACGACCGGCGCCATAAATCGCATTGAATCGATTCGGCGAACTCCGCAGCACTTCTTCGAACTCGGGAAGCGCGAGCGCCGGCTGGTCCAGTTCCATCAGCAACTCGCCCAGAAGCTCACGCGCCGGCAAGATTGGGCCCGGAGTTACGGGATGTTTTTCCATTGTGTCTTCGAGATCGGCTGCGGCTCGCATGGAGCGCAGTGCCGATTCCTCATTCCCTTCTGCATGCTTGAGCCACGCCAATGCAGTAAGCCGCTGAACTTCTACTTGCGCAGACCAGTCGTAATCTTCTTGATGCTGTCGAATCGTCCGTTCAATCTCCGTAAGCTTTTCGATTCCGGCACGGGCTTGGGCTATGTTTCCGGTACGTGCCGAGCCAAGCGCACGCGCGAAATGCGTGATGGTCTCTGCGTAACGAAACTGCGTCCAGGGGAACCATGCCGGCCGTACCTGAAGGGCAGCGGCCGCCGACCAGCGCCGTCGCTCGAGTGCGTAGCGCGCGGGAATGGCAGCGAAGGCATAAGCAGCTTGAAAGACCTGCCGATCGACTCTTGACACCGATGCCGCTTCGTCAACGATGCGCTTCGCTTTCTCGTCTTGACAGGTCTGGAGGTACGCGTAGGCGAGATAGTCCATCGCATGGAGTTGATCCTGCGAGGTAGCGGCCGGAAGAGTTTTTGCCATTTGGCTCTTCGCAGCCGCGGCGGAGGCGAGATTCGATTGAATCGACTCGTCCCACAGACCTAATCGCGTGAAGATATGCGACGGCATGTGGAGCGCATGCGGCGATGCCGGAGCGATTTTGGCGTAGGTCCGTGCAGCGGGCAGCGCGAGAATCGCAAGCTGCGGCGAATCATAGCTGTGGATCAGGTAATGGGCGATGCCGGGATGGTCCGGCTGCTCCGGCAGGATGCGATTCAAGATCGCCGCCGCTTGTTTTTGATTCGTATAGGTTTTGTCGGCTGGAGGCGCAGTTGCAATCAAGGCAAACGCGTAAAAAATGGCGGCTTCGTGGTCTTCCGGATAACGCGCCGAAAGCCGCTGCATAGCATTACGCCAGGAGAGCGCCCGCTGCCGATGGGGTACCTTATCCGAATCCTTATAAAACTCTTCGATTGCGGCAATGTAGTCGCGTTCACGCTGTGTCTTGGCTCCAATCGAGTTGGCTTTTTCGATCGCAACGATCCCTTTCCTCAGATCGGCCGGCGTGGGCGGAAACCATAAGGGGTGATAGAGGCTCATAGCGATGCCCCAGTAAGCCATCGCGCAAGCCGGATCGACGCGGATTACGCTGGAAAATGTCTTTTCCGCTTCGTCGTACCAGAACGAGTGGACAAGGGCGACACCGAATTCGAAGGTCTTCTGTGCCTCCGGAGTACAGGAGACGGGAAAATGTACGGGCCCGGCGTCGTGCTGATGATTCTCTGAATTGGCAGCGTTGGGCACGACGACGGCCATTAGGCCGCATAGAAACAAGCCGCGAAGCTGGAAAAGATACCTGAGCATCTTGTGCGTGAGAACAGCTTCGCGGGTTTGGGTTAATACGGCAATGCAACGCAGGCGAAACGTAGGTGACATCGCATCTCATTGACTGATCTGGAGTTCCGGCGAGTGGTGAAAGATCACTAGCAGGTGTAAAATCGTACCTCAAACAAATGTCGAGCGTGGCAGCCAAGCCGGAATCGAGCGCCTCCCGCCGGATTTTCCGGTTTGGAGCATTCGAGTTCCATGTCCAGGCGCGCGAGCTGCGGAAGTACGGCCTTCGGATTAAGCTCGCCGGCCAGCCGATCAGCGTGATTGCCATGCTCCTGGAACGCCCCGGCGAGGTAGTCACCCGAGAGGATCTTCAAGCGCGGCTCTGGCCGGCGGGCACCTACGTGGACTTCGAGCATAGTGTCAACGCCGCCGTTAAGAGACTTCGGCAGGCTTTAGGCGACTCGGCAGATTCGCCGCGCTTTATTGAGACGCTCGCTCGTAATGGATATCGCTTCATCGCTCCGCTGAGCGAGCGCATTGATGATTTAGCGGAACCTGCTGGCCAGAAGCAGGCTGAAGAGCCCCAGTCCGCTGTCCCGGTGAAAAAGGCGGCAAAGTGGTTGCGATTCCTTGCGTTTCCACGCATAATGGCCAGCGTTTTGCTCCCCATAGTAATTGCCGGCTTCATCATCGGGTTGCACGAAAGGCGGCCGACTCTCACGGGTTCGGGTCCAATCCGGTTTTTAGCCGTTCTCCCTTTGGCCAACCTTTCCGGAGATCCCGACGAGGAGTATTTCGTGGAGGGGATGGCCGACTCCCTTCGACAGAGCCTTGAGGGCATCAGCGCTCTGCAAGTGATTTCTCGGACTTCATCCATGTACTACCGGGGAAGCAATAAGGCCCTTCCAGAGATTGCGCGTCAGTTGAATGCGGATGCAGTGGTCGATGGCTCGGTCTTGCGCACGGGTAACCGGGTGCGCATCAGCGTCGAACTTATCCAAACCGCTAGCGACACACAAATATGGGGCGGCAGTTATGACCGCGATCTGAAGGATATCTTTGCGCTGCAGGCTGAAGTGGCCCAGAAAATAGCTGATGAAATCCAGGCAACTTTGAGCCCGCCTGATCGCGCGCGGCTGGCCCGTCGGCGCACTCCAGACCCGGATGCCTACTTCGCCTATTCCAAGGGAAGGTTTTTCTGGAACAAGAGGACCGAAGTAGACCTGAAGAGAGCCATTGGTTATTTTCAGCAGGCGATTGAAAAAGACCCGAATTACGCGCTGGCCTATGACGGCCTTGCGGACTGCTGGTTGCCGCTGGGATGGTACGCATATATGGCTCCATCAGAGACTTTTCCGTATGCGAAGGTCGCGGTGAGGAAGGCGCTGGCCCTGGATGACTCGCTCGCAGAGGCACATACGTCGCTGGCGTTCGTGACCCTCTACTACGATCGCGACTGGGCCGACGCTGAGCGTGAATTCCGGCGCGCTATCGAGTTGAATCCAAACTACGCAAATGGGCACCACTGGTACGCCGAATTCCTGTCACTGGTAGGCCGCCATGCAGAAGCTATCGCAGAATCGGAACGCGCCCGGGAACTCGATCCGCTGTCGAATATCATCAACACGTGGGTGGGCTCACGGTACTTCTTTGCGCGCCAGTACGATAAGGCGATCGAGCAGTACAGAAATGCCGTGGAAATGGATCCAGGCTTCGTTCCGGCGCATCTGGTGCTCGGACAGGCGCTCGAGCAGAAGCACATGTACCAGGAGGCCATCGCGGAACTCGAAAAAGCAGTGAGTCTATCCGGCGGCAGCCCGGTTTATATGGCATCCTTAGCGCACGCCTACGGAGTTGCCGGCAGGCAAAGCCAAGCGAAGAAGCTATTCGACGACCTCAGGAACTTGTCCAAACAGAGATATGTGTCCTCTTATGATCTGGCACTCGCATCACTGGGGATCGGCGAAACAGATCAGGCATTCACGTTGCTCGCGCGAGCGGTCGAGGAGCGCTCGCCGCGGGCTGCCTTCCTGGGAGTAGACCCCCGGTTTGATGGTCTCCGCAGTGATGCTCGATTCAAGGAGCTGATGATTCGAATCGGGCGCCCATCTTAGATCGCAATAGCGTGGAGTACGGGCGGTTTCCGGACTTTGTTCGGTTCTCCTATTCTAACTGCTTTTCTTCTAACTGCTTTTCGCGGACAACTAGCGTCGTCGGAAAGCTTTCCATTGAGGACAAAAGGACTCCACACAGGAAAGGGACGCCGCTGTAATGTTTGATTCCCCTTTGGTACTCATTGTTCAGCATCCGTGAGCTGTGAGGATCAAGTGCTTGAGATACAGCGTTCTCGGAAGCGGCGCATGCACTTTCCGGATTGCGCCAGGATAACGACAGATCTCTATCGGAAGCGGCCCGGCGGCGTAATTAGGGTGTTCACAAAACCGCAATCCCGATTCGCAGAAACGATTAAAAACAAGCTCCGAAGATTAAGAACAGTGTAACGATTTCGCCAGGATCCTTTCCTGTACCCCAATTTGATGTGATTTCATTGCGGCTTCTCTCACCCGCATAATCGTTTGCCGAGTCGTCTTGAATTCACGCGCAGTCTCAGCAATGCTGGCACCGGCATCCAGTCGCTCTCGACGGCCGCACATTCCTCCGCACTGATGGATCGCGAAGGATGGCGGACGGCGGCTCATCGCGTGGTCGACAACCGTTCTGCCGAACGGGGATGGAAGCGTCCGTTATGTGATTGCCACTGGAATAGACATTACGGAGCGCAGGCGGCTGGAAGGCTGCGCGATCGAAATTAGCGTGCGCGAACGAGACTGTTACGAAACTCTTTTGATCGACTGTGATCGTTATCAGCGCAGCTTCCGAATCGACGACGAAGCGGGAATCGAGTGACTATATGTGCGTTCAAGAGGATAAGTGCGGATTGATCATCAGTTCGCCAAGCTTGGTGTTGACAAATCGTTCGGTACCTATCAATATGTTGCAAGGTAGCTAACGAATTGAGTAGCGGATGGCAGACGAACGAGAGAACCTGAAGCATGATTCGGTCGGCGCTTGGGCAAAGCGGTTGTACTTCGCATCGCGCGCGGTGATGGACTCAGTTTTGCGTCCCTACGACCTGGGGTCCACTCAGTGGTATGCGCTGTATCAGCTGGCCAACGAGGGACCAACGATGCAGCGCGATCTGGTGCGCATCCTCCAGATTGAGAGGGCCACACTTAGCGGAATCGTGGCGACATTGGTGCGAAAGGGTCTCGTCGATCAAACGCCCGACTCGGAGGATCAGCGTCAACGAATGCTTCGCATTACCCGCTCTGGCAAGAAGCTTTGGAAAGAGTTGCCCGATCCGGGTGACCTCATTCTGGCAGTCGCATTCGACGGTGCCGACCCCGCGGAGTTGGCGACAGCTCGTCGTGTGCTGCAGGCCGCAACGCAACGCCTTAACGAACACATTTCAGGAGGAAATCGAGCATGACAATCTTAGTTACTGGTGGAACGGGACTCGTGGGTTCGCGGCTTTTGCGGCGGTTCGTCGATGCCGGTGTGGACTGCCGTGCGCTTGTACGGCCGGGCAAGGAAGTTCCCGCTGGAGCCTCGCCTATGGAAGGCGATCTTTTCGATGCGGATTCATTGAAGCGAGCCGTGGAGGGCGTTTCGGCGATCGTTCATCTGGCCGCTGTTTTCCGGACTCAGAATGAGGATGACATCTGGCGGGCTAATCTGGATGGTACGAAAAACCTGATCGCCGCTACGAAGGCGCACGCTCCACAAGTTCGCTTCGTCATGGCAAGCACCGGACTGGTCTACGACGCGGACGCATCCCATCCCGGCCTAGAAGATGACGCGACCCATCCGAAGCTCGCGTATCCCGCAAGTAAGATCGCCGCAGAGAACGAACTTCGCAATAGTGGACTCAACTGGAGCATTCTCCGTCTCCCCTTTGTCTACGGCGATGGGGACGGACATATGGCGGTGATACCGGGATTTGTCGCGAGTCTCAAGTGGCATCCGGCGAAGACGTTCAGCCTCGTTCACCATCGAGACGTTGCACGCGCGGTGGAACTTGCTCTGACGGGGGTAATGGACGGGCGCATCGTAAACATCTGCGACGATGCGCCGACCACCGTTTACGAGATGGCCAGCCTTGTTGGCTCTCCCGGCGAGCCGTCAGCGGAGCCCTTGACCGATCCGTGGATGGGCCGCATGGATGGATCACGGCTTCGCAGCCTCGGCTTCCAGCCTACGGTTCCGACTCTGTATCAAGCTATGCGACAAGGAATTCTGTAACCAGTGCCCGCGACCGAGGTCCGTGAGATGGAACTTGCAGACCCCGGCACCTACAAGAGTCAGGAAAGAGTTTGAACTAGGTGCCGAGGATCAGTACCGGAAAGTCGTATTTGTGGGAAGTTATCGTCACAGCTGTAGTGAACCCCAAACGTGAGACACGAGAAAAGGGACACAATAGAGGTAAAACGTGCCCCCCGAGTCTCGGCAGGATGAACAGAAGAAGAAAATAGGA
>Ga0208480_1000230_pt1 | contig 21791 bp, 16 predicted proteins | sample NGESurshal092012_4_FD_184485 | JGI IMG/M metagenome (GOLD analysis project Ga0208480, IMG submission 184485) | Arctic peat soil microbial communities from Barrow, Alaska - NGEE Surface sample F53-1 shallow-092012 (SPAdes) | ecosystem: Environmental > Terrestrial > Soil > Wetlands > Peat ... | reverse complement strand
CGGCGGAGGTGGATGCGAGACCTTCGTCGCGAAAGTAGCTGACTGAGTCAGTCAACTACTTTCGCTGGAGAGTCCACACCTCCACGACCAAGTCCCCCCCGTAGAGAGCCGGCCCACCGCTGACCTCCCGAGCCCGGCCCGAATGATCCTCGACGGCACGCTCGCCCCCCCCACCGCATCAGCACAGCCGCCGCGGAATATCACCCGGAACGGGGACCTGACCCGAAGACCAGCGAAATCGCCGGCGTCCAACACGCCCGGGCCGCCGCCGGCCCACAAACCGCGAAACCCGACTGGGTCAGTCAGTTACTTTTCGCGGAGAGTCCTCCTCCACCGAGTCGGTCAGCCGCGAGCCGGCCGACCTCCCGAGACTCGTTTCGGGCGACGGCCGACCAGGGCTTCGACCGCGCCTCGCAGGTCGCGAACGCCGTCTGATCGGGTCGATCAGCCGTTTTCGGCTGTGCCGGACCCGAGCCCGGCCAGGGACCGCGCCCGACGCAGGACCGTGTCGGTCATCTCCGTGGTCAGCCGACCGGTGAACGTGTTCTGCTGGCTGGGGTGGTAGCAGCCGAGCAGCGGGGCGTTCTCGGCCCCGTGCCCGAAGCGCGGCCGCGGACGGATCGCGGGCTCGCCGGACGCGGCCCGCAGGCGAAGCGCCGCGTCCCAGGCGAAGGCGCCGAGGCAGAGGATCACGCGGACGTCGGCGAGCAGGCCGAGCTCGCGGACGCCCCACGGCAGGCACCGGTCGCGCTCGTCGGGCGACGGACGGTTGGCCGGCGGAGCGCAGCGGACGGCGGCCGTCACCCAGCAATCGCGCAGGACAAGCCCGTCGCCGGGCGAGACGGACGTCGGCTGGTTGGCGAAGCCCGTCCTGTGGAGCGCGGCGAACAGCCAGTCGCCGGACCGGTCGCCGGTGAAGATCCGCCCGGTCCGGTTCGCCCCGTGGGCGGCCGGCGCGAGGCCGAGGATCAGGACGCGGGCGGCCGGGTCGCCGAACCCGGGGATCGGCCGGCCCCAGTAGGCCTCGTCGGCGAACGCCGCCCGACGGTCCCGCGCGACCTGCTCGCGCCAGGCCACGAGCCGTGGGCACTGGCGGCAGGCGGTGACCTCGGTCTCGAGCACGTCGAGGCCGGTCTGGCGTAGGCTCTGCGGCGTGCGCAGGTCACTCATCCTCGTCGCCGTGGCCGTCTGCCTGGCCGGCTGCGGCACGGTCAGCTCGGCCGGCAACTTCTCCGGCGAGCAGGCGACCGTCGCCAAGGTGATCGACAACCTCTCGAGCTACGGAACGTCCCATCAGGCGAGCAACATCTGCAACAAGATCCTCGCCCCGTCGGTCGCCGCCAAGCTGAAGGCCGCCGGCGGGACGTGCGACAGCGTGGTCAGCGACGCGCTCGGCAACGTCGACATCTTCGCCCTCACCGTGCAGAAGGTCCAGATCACCGGCAACACCGCCCTGGTCACGGTGAAGTCGACCTCGAACGGGAAGAACGAGATTCAGACGCTGGATCTCGTCCACGAGAAGGACGGTACCTGGCGGCTCAACTCGTTCGCCTAGCAGCGACGGGAGACTAGTTCGGTTGACGATAGATCGTCAACCGGTATAGAGTGCGGGCATGGCCCGATTCCCGGCGAGCGAGAACGAGAGCGAGAGCGACCCGCCGGCTGAGCCGGAGGCCCTCGCGGCGTTCGGCCGCTACGCGGGCCCGGCGACCCTGATCCTCTCGAGCCTCGCCGACGGGACGAAGCATGGGTATGCCCTGACCAAGGACATCGACGCCTTCGCCGGAGTCCGGCTCGCCCCGGGGACGCTCTACGAGGCGCTCGCCCGGCTCGAGCGCCAGGGCCTGATCGAGGCAGTCGAGACCGACGATCGCCGGCGTCCGTACAAGCTGACCGCCGCGGGCGCAGTCGCCCTCCGTGCCCACCTCGACGCCCAGCGGCGGATCGCCGACGTCGGGCTGCGCCGGCTGGCAGAGAGTCCAGGGCACGCGTGACGCCCGGCTGGGGATCCCCGGGACGGCGCGCCGGGCGCCTCGTCCGGTGCTACCCGGCGACCTGGCGGGCTCGCTACGGCGAGGAGTTCGCCCAGCTCCTGATCGACGACATGTCCGACCGCCCGCGATCCTGGCGGCGGACGGCGGATGTCGTGCGCAGCGGCACGCTCGCGCGGTTGACGAGCGCCGGCCTCGCGGGCGGCGCGCTCGAGCCGGACGCCCAGATCCGCGCCGGCCTCGCCGGCCTCGGCTTCGCCCTGGCGGGGTTCCTCGTGCTCGGAATCGCGATCTGGTCCCAACTGACGATCGGCTGGCAGTGGTCGGCCCCGGCCGCGCCGGCGACCACGGTCGCGATGGTCGTGATGTCCGGCGCGGTCGCCTGCTTCCTCGTGCTGTTCGCCGCCGCTGGGATCCCGATCATCTGGACGCTTGTGCGGATCGCCCGCCGTCGCGAGCTGCACCGCGTCGCACGACCGCTCCTGACCGCCGCCGGCGGCACGGTTGTGCTCGTGGTCGGCAGTCGTCACTTCGGGCACGGGTGGCCGGGAACCGGCGGGCGTCCGTGGGCCCACAGCGGCCTCGTCCCCGGGTCGCTCGGCGCGTTCAGCTGGGCATCGACGCTCTGGGTGACGTCGTACTGGGCCCACCCGAGGGCCCTCTCGGCGTTCCCGGCCGGCGAGATCGCCTGGATGGCGGCCAGCCCGCTCGCGCTGCTCGCCCTCGTGCTCGGGATCGCCGGCACGGTTCGCCGTCTAGCGCTGCCTGCGAGCGTGCTCCGCTACGAGACGCGCCTCGCAGTCGCCGCCGCCGTCGCGATGGCGGGGTTCCTGGCCGGCGCCGGAAGCTGGGTGATCTCCGGCGGACCGGCCCCACGCGGCCTCTTCCGGGTCGGTGCGCTCGACGACCTCGGGGTTGTCGCGATGGCCGCCGCCCTCGTCCTGGGCTTCCACTGCGTGCAGCGCGCCCAAGCCGCCTGCGCGGCCACCCGGCCAGCCGGCTGATGTCAGGCCCGATCACCCCGGGCGCCGGCCCCGACCGGCGGGACGAGCCGCGGACGTGGACACGTCGACGCGTGCTCGGCTACGGCCTCGGCGGCGCGGTCTGCGCCGCCGTCGCCGGGTTCGAGCTCGTCGACCATGGGGTGCTGCCGGGCCGCGACGAGCTCGACAGGCTCGACGGTGCGTGCTCGGTCTCGAGCCCGGACGAGACGCTCGGCCCGGTCGGTCCGTCCCAGTCGGCGAGTTTCTTCTCGAAGGCGCGCAACCGGACCGTCGGCTACACGATCGCCTACCCCCCGGGGCATCGGCCGGGGAGCGTGCTCCCCCTCGTGATCGCGCTCCACGGCTACCTCGGAAACCACGCGTCGGCGCTGGGCGCGGTCACGCCGGCCCAGGCCCTCGCCGAGCGGACCGGCGGCCTCGCGCTGCCGCCGATGGCGCTCGTCACGGCCGACGGCGGCGTCGGCTACTGGAACGCCCACCCGGGCGACGACCCGATGGGGATGCTCGTCGACGAGCTGATCCCGATCTGCCGGGAGCTCGGGCTCGGGCGCGGTCACCGTGCGATCGGCACCGTGGGGATCTCGATGGGCGGCTACGGGTCGCTCCTGCTCGCCGAGAAGCACCCGGACCTGATCGCCGGGGCCGCGGCGATCAGCCCGGCGATCTGGACCTCGTACGCCCAGGCTCACGCGGCGAACGCCGGCGCCTTCGCCTCGGCAGCGGCGTTCGCGCAGGACGACGTCATCACGCACGCGGCTGCGCTTCGGGCGACGCCGGTCCGCGTGGCATCCGGCACGGACGACCCGTTCCACCCGGGGGTCGAGGCCCTCGTCAGGGCGCTGCCGGCCTCCGCGGTCGTCGAGATCACGAAGGGCTGCCACGACGGCGGCTTCTTCGCGAGTCAGCGGCCCGCGGCGCTGGCCTTCGTCGGCCGAGCGCTCGCCTGATCACCAGACCGGCCGCAGCCGCGCGACCCTCCCGTAGAGCTCGGTCGACGTCTCGAGCGTCGCCCCGGCCGCGTCGACGCGCCGGTCGGCTGTCGTTCGGCGCTGCCCTGGATAGGCTCGCCGGTCACCAGACCACCACGACCTTCCAAGCGAAGGAGACCCCATGGCTCGCGATTTCAAGACCTTCCTTCTGCGAGGCAACGTCGTCGACCTGGCGGTCGGCATCGTGATCGGCGCTGCGTTCGGCGTGGTCGTGACCGCGTTGGTCAAGGACCTGATCACGCCGATCGTCGCCGCGATCATCGGCAAGCCGAGTTTCGCGGGACTGAGCTTCTCGATCAACGGGAGTCGGTTCCTCTACGGCGACTTCATCAACGCACTCGTCGCCTTCGTGTCGATCGCCGCCGCGGTCTTCTTCTTCGTCGTGAAGCCCGTCAACTCGCTGATGTCCCGGCGCCGGACCCAGCCGGACGTCGAGTCGGAGACCGTGCCGTGCGCCGAGTGCCTGAGCGAGATCCCTCGCGACGCGCGACGCTGCGCCTTCTGCACCTCCCCGGTCACCCCGGTCGCGCCGGTCGCCTGAGCCCGTGGGCGGTGAGCCTGCCGGCGCCTAAGCGATCAGCGCGGCGGCGAGAGCGGTCCACTCGTCACGCGGGACGCCGTCGACGCCGACCGGCTGGAGACAGACGTGGTCCGCACCGGCTTCGACATGCGCCCGCGCTGCCGCGGCGACGTCGTCAGCGCTCCCGTGGGGAACGATCGCGTCGATCAGGCGGTCCGAGCCGCCGTCGGAGATGTCCGCACGGGTGAAACCGAACCGCAGCAGGTTGCTCGTGTAGTTGGACAGGCCGAGGTAGAGCTTGGCGTACGCCCGGGCCGCCGCCCGCGCGCGGTCGGTGTCGGTGTCGACCACACAGGCCAGCTCGGGCGCGACCAGTCCATGCGGGCCGACCCGCTCACGCGCGTGCCGGGTGTGGGCGACCGGGACGAAGTACGTGTGCGTCCCGCGCGCGCGATCCCGGCAGAGCTCGAGCATCTTCGGCCCGAGCGCCGCCACGCATCGACGATCGGTCGGCAGGGGGCGCCCGGCTGCGTCGAGGCCGTCGAAGAACGCGCCCATCGTCGCCAGCGGCTTCGTGTAGCCACTGGTCGCCTCGCGGTGGCCGATGCCGATCCCGACGAGGAGCCGATCCGGAAAGGCGCCGTCCAGGTCGGCGTACTCGGCCGCGAGGTCGGTCGGGTCATAGGCCCAGACGTTGACGATCCCGGTCGCGACGATCAGCCGGTCGGTCGCCTCCAGCAGCGGGCGCGTCTGCGGCAGCCGTGGTGACCCGCCGAGCCAGAACGCCCCGAAACCCAGATCCTCGACGAGCTTGGACGCCTCGCCGGCGTTCTCCTCGCCGATCGCCCGAAACGACGTCCAGACACCGAACCGACCGAGGTTCACGCTGCCCTCCGGACGCGGGTCGCGGCGAGAGACGTCATCCGAGCGACGAGCCGTACTGGCGTTGGTAGTACTCGCGGTAGGCGCCCGAGCGGACCGACTCCCACCACCAGGCATTCTCCCGGTACCAGGCGACCGTCTGGTCGAGCCCCTCGGCGAAGCGTGTCAGCGGCGTCCAGCCGAGCTCGCGGACCTTGCTCGACGAGAGCGAGTACCGCCGGTCGTGCCCGAGACGATCGGTCACATGGTCGAGCAGGGTCTCGTCGCGGCCGGTCAGCTCGAGGATCCGGTGGATGACCTCCAGGTTCGTGCACTCGTCTGGCCCACCGACGTTGTAGACCTCGCCGGGCGTCCCGTGCTCGAGAACATGACCGATCGCCCGGCCGAAGTCGACGACGTAGAGCCAGTTGCGGACCTGCAGCCCGTCCCCGTAGACCGGCAGGCGGTCGCCGTGGAGGGCGTTCAGCACGATCAGGGGGATCAGCTTCTCCGGGTACTGGTACGGACCGTAGTTGTTCGATCCCCGGCAGATCACCGTCTCCAGGCCGAACGTCTGGAAGTAGCTCGAGACGAGCAGATCGGCGCCGGCCTTCGTGGCGCTGTACGGGGACGACGGGTCGAGCGGCGACTGCTCGGTGAACGAGCCCTCGGCGATCGACCCGTAGACCTCGTCGGTCGAGACCTGCAGGTACCGGAGGTCCCGCTTGCGGGCGGCCTCCAAGAGCACGTACGTGCCCTGGGCGTTCGTCCGGACGAAGGCATCCGGCTCGGCGATCGACCGGTCGACGTGGGTCTCGGCCGCGAAGTTGACGATCGCTCCGGCGCCGTCGATCGCACGTTCGACGGCGTCGGGATCCTCGATCGGCCCGTGGACGAACGAGAACCGCGGATCGTCTGCGAAGTCGTGGAAGTTCTCCCGACGGCCGGCGTACGTCAGCTTGTCGAGGACGACGATCTCGTCGTCGGTGCAGGCCAACCGCTCGCGGACGAAGTTCGACCCGATGAACCCGGCGCCGCCGCAGACGAGGAGCTTCATCGGGCCACCCGGTCGGCGGTGTTCGCGATCTCGGCAAGGTACGCGGCGAGACCGTCCTCCCAGGCTGGAAGGACGACGGCGTCGGGGCGCTCGGTCCCGAGCACGCTCCACGCCGGACGGGGGGCCGGCCGCGCCATCTCGGCGCTTGTCGCCGGGAGGACCCGGCAGTCGACCCCGGCCTGGGCGAAGATCTCGGCGGCGAACGCGTTCCACGAGCACCGCCCCGATCCCGCGACGTGATGAATCCCGGCCGAGTCGCCGTCCCCGGCGAGCCGCTCGGCCAACTCGACCAGGGCGTCGCCGAGATGCCCGGTGAACGTCGGGCAGCCGACCTGGTCGGTGACGACCGACACGGTGTCGCGCCCGTCGCCGGCCAGCCGGAGCATCGTCGCGGCGAAGTTCCGCCCGCCGGAGCCGAACAGCCACGAGCTGCGCACGACGGCGTGGCCGCCGCCCGCCGCGAGCACGTCCAACTCGCCGGCGAGCTTCGTGCGGCCGTAGGCCGAACACGGACCGACGGCATCGGACTCGAGATACGGGCGGTCGGCCCGGCCGTCGAAGACGTAGTCGGTCGACACGTGGACGAGACGCGCACCCACGGCCGCGCACTCGCGGGCGAGGACGCCGGCCGCGTGCCCGTTGACCGCGAGCGCACGATCCTCGGCGGTCTCGGCGGCGTCGACGTCGGTCCACGCGGCACAGTTGACGACGACGTCGGGCTGGAGGCGGCCGACCGCCGCGGCAACCGCGCCGGGGTCGCAGACGTCGAGCTCGGCCCGCGTCAACCCGCAGACGCCGTGGCCGCGGCGGGAACCCGCACGGACGACGTCCTGCCCGAGCATCCCGCCGGCCCCGGTCACGAGGAGCCCGCCGATCGTCTGGCGAGCGGGGTTCACGGGATCGCGATCTCGGAGTTGTCGCCGACCATGAACCGGTAGGCCCGCGGCTGACTGCGGTCGCGGGTGATCGCGACGTTGCGCCCGAGCAGTGATGACTCCATCCGTCCGTCGAGGCCGCGGACCGACGAGTCGGCGAGCAGGATCGAGTGCTCGACCTCGGCGCTCTCGATCACGCACCGCTTGCCGATCGCCGTGTACGGGCCGACGTAGGCGTCGGTCAGGCGGGCGTCGGCGCCGATGATCGCCGGGCCGCGGACGGTCGACCGCTCGAGCCGGGCGCCGGCCTCGAGTACGACCCGACCGTCGATCTGCGAGTCGACGAGCTCGCCGTCGATGCGCGTCTCGATCGTGTCGAGGACGAGCCGGTTGGCCTCGAGCATGTCCGCCAGCCGGCCGGTGTCCTTCCACCAGCCGCGAACGATGTGCGGCGATACGCGGGCGCCCGAGTCGACGAGATGCTGGATCGCGTCGGTGATCTCGAGCTCGCCCCGCGCGCTCGGCTCGATCGACCGGGCGGCGGCGTGGATCGCCGCGGTGAACATGTAGACCCCGACCAGGGCGAGGTCGCTCTGCGGGTCCGCGGGCTTCTCGACCAGCCGGACGACCCTCCCGTCGTCGAGCTCGGCGACCCCGTAGTTCTCGGGATCGGCGACCGCGGTCAGCAGGATCAGGGCGTCGGGCTGCTCGGCCCGGAAGCTCTCGACCAGGCCGGTGATCCCGCCCTGGAGGAGGTTGTCGCCGAGATACATCACGAAGGCCTCGTCCTGGAGGTAGTCCTCGGCCGTCAGAACCGCGTGCGCCAGGCCGCTGGGCTCGTCCTGGACGAGATACGTCACGGCCGCCCCGAACTTCGACCCGTCGCCGACCGCCGCGCGAATCTCGTCGCCGGTCTCCGGGGCGATGATGATCCCGATCTCGACGATCCCGGCTGCGACGATCGCCTCGATCCCGTAGAAGAGGACCGGCTTGTTGGCGACCGGAACGAGCTGTTTGGCGCTTGTGTGGGTGATCGGACGCAGGCGTGTGCCCTTGCCGCCGGAGAGAATCAGGCCCTTCATCAGCGGCTCAGCCTAACGGTCAGCGGAGGCGTTTGACCGCCGCGAGCACGGCCTGGCGGGCGCCGACCGGCTCGAGCACGGCGGCGTCGCCCGCCTCCTTGAGGACCTCGCGGACGAGCCAGTCGGTCCCGGCGAAGCTCAGCTCGACGGTGATCGAGCCGTCGGCGTACTCGTCGACCACCTTGCGCTGCTCGCGCGCCCAGCGCGCCCGGTCGGGCGAGATCCAGACCCGGGCGATCGCCGATGCGGGAACCTCGCCGGTGCGGGGCCAGCCGTCGACGTCGGCCGACGGGTTGACCTCCGGCCGGGGTTCGAAATGATCCTCGGAGACGCGGGCCCGCTTGATCCGATCGAGGCGGAAGTGACGCATCGCCTGGCGGCTGGGGTCGAAGGTCGCGACGTACCAGCCCTGTTGGCCGTTCATCAGGGCATACGGCTCGACCCGGCGCTGGGAGAACTCGTCCTCGTTCTCCTTGTAGTAGTCGAGCTCGAGGATCTGGCGGGAGACGATCGCCTTCGAGACGACCCGGGCGATCCCCGAGTCGTCGCCGCCTCCACCGGCGACCTGGAGCCCCTGCTCCATCGGATCCTCGCCGAGCGCGGCGACGATCTTCTCGCGGGCGCTGGTCAGGGATCCCTCGGGAATGTGCTCGCCGATCAGGTCGATCGCCGCGACGAGGGCCTTCGCCTCCACGGGAAGGAGCCGGGCCGGCCGGTCGAAGTTGTCGCTGTAGGGCTGTGGATCGACCTCGATCGTCCCGTCGACGTCCGAGACCTCGGCGTAGAGGACATAGGACCCGCCGCCGAAGTTGACGACGTTGAGGACGCTGACGTCCTCGCGGAGCTCGAAGTCCGAGATCTGGAGGCGCTCGCACAGCTCGGCGAGCTCGAGCTTGCGGCCGGCCCGGCCGGCCTCGATCAGGATCGACGCGAGCGTGACGAGCCGGGCGAAGCGCTCCGGACGGATCGCCGAGTCCGACCGGCCGTCGCCGGCGGCGGCCTCGCGAGCGGCCGCGCGTGACTCCTGGTCGCCGTTCGCCTCCGGCCCGGCCGGGGCCGGGCGGCGCGCGGGATCGAGCAGGGCGGCCGGCGACGGCGGGGCGGCGTCCTGCTGATGGCGCTCGAGAATCAGCTCGACTCTGCGCTGGAGGTCGGCGACCAGGTCGGGCGGGCCAAGGACCCGGGCGTTCTCGCCGAGCCCGAGCAGCCAGGAGAGCAGCAGGCGGGAGTTGCCGTACTCGGTCAGGAAGACCCGGTCTCCGCTGGCCGCGCCGATCCCGTCGGCCGGGCGGAGCTCGCCGTAGCGACCGAAATGCCGCTCGACCTGCCAGGCGACCCGCTCGGCGATCAGGATCTCGGCGGTCGCCTGTGACTCGCCGGTCTGCCATTCGGCACGGTTCGCGTAGGCCCGGGGGTCGAAGTCGGTCGGCCGCTTGAAGTCGTGCTCGGCCTTCGTCGCGTAGGAGACCTTCCCGCGAATCCGCGACAGCCGGAAGACTCGGAGTGCGGCCCGCTCGTGGGAGTATCCGAGCAGGTAGAACTGCCCGCCGCGGAAGAGCAGGTGGTACGGATCGACCTTGCGCGAGCCGACGGCGTCGCGCTCCATCGTGTAGTAGTCGAAGCTGATCGTCTTGTGCCGGAAGATCGCCGTCTCGATCTTGACGAGCCGCTGGGACAGCTCGTGGCCGCCGGCCGAGGCCGTGATGCCGAGCTGTACGGCCTGCTGGTCGGGCGCGGCGAGCGGACTCGGGCGACCCCAGGTGACCTGCTGGAGGGCGAGCCGGAGCGGTTCGGCGTAGGCGAACTCCCCGTCGAGCAGCGAGAGGGCCGTTGCCAGGGCGGCGAGCTCGGCGTCGGTGAAGGCGATCGCCGGGAGGTGGAAGTTCTCCGGCCGCAGGGAGTAGTTCTCCTGCTCGGCGAGACCGTCGATCGGCTTCTCGACGGTCAGCGGGATGCGCAGCGACTCGAGCTCGGACCGGTCGGCGTAGAAGCGCCGGGCGAAGGCGTCCTCGTTCATCCCGCTGTAGCCCTCGACATCCCGCTTGATGTCGAGCGCGGTGACCGGGCGGCGCTCGGCCATCAGGTAGGAGATCAGCGAGAGCTGGCGGATCAGCTTCTCTGTGTCCTTGGCCATCGCCGGCCTACGATAGACCGCCCCCGGCGTCGCTGTGCCCCGAACGCGGCAATCCGAGCGACGCGCGCCGTATTTGGGAGAACTCGCGCCGTCGCACGCCACTCGGGAGATGGTCCGTTGGCTGGGCGCCGGTCATCCGTGGTCGAGGCAGAGACGTGTTCGCCAAGCCACTCAGGAGGACGGCCAGATGACGATCACCCGCCGCTCAACGGCAACCCAGGCAGTCAAACCCGATGGCGCGCGGCGCTAGCTTCGTTGTAGCCGCATGCTTCCGATCCCCCTCCGCTCCCGCCAGGATGACGCCGACCTCGCCCGCCTGGCGGCCACCGGTGACGAGCAGGCGTTCGCGCGGATCGACGAGCGCCATCGAAAGGCCCTGCGCCGGTATGCGGACTCGCTGCTGCGCCGGTCGACGCACGACGCCGAGGATGTCGTCCAGGACGTCCTCATCCGGGCCCACGCCGCGCTCCGGGCGGGCGACGTCCCCGACGACCTGCGGCCGTGGCTCTACCGGCTCACCCGCAACCGCGCGATCGACGAGGTCCGGCGGGCGCGCTGGGGCGAGCAGGCGCTCGAGGACGACGCCTACCCGGCCGACGGCGACCGGTCCGATCCGGAGGCCGTCGTGAGGCGGCGGGAGACCGTCCGCAGGTTGGTCGAGGACCTCGCCGGCCTGCCGGTCGGCCAGCGGACGGCACTCCTCTCGCGCGAGCTCGACGGCCGCAGCCCGCAGGAGGTCGCCGGCCAGCTCGGCGTGAGCGTCGCCGCCGCCCAGATGCTCGCGACCAGAGCCCGGCAGAACCTGATCCGCACGCGCGAAGCCAGGGACGCCGACTGCGCGGAGGTCCGCGTCAGCCTGCTCGACTCCCGCGAGCGGGGCGTCCGGGCGAGCGAGCACGCCGTGCGCCATGTCAAGGGGTGCGACGGGTGCGCGGACTACCAGCGCGACATGCGCCGGCTGTCCAAGCAGCTCCGCGCGCTCAATCCGCTGCCCAGCATCCCGCTCCTCGCCGGCGTCGCGAAGGTCGTCGGGGGCGGGCTGGGCAAGGCGGCGCTCGGACTGGCGGCGGCCCTGGTCCTGGCGGTGACCGGGGGGATCGCCGTGCTCGCGACGCACACCTTCCGGGCCGGCGACCCCGCCCCGTTCCTGATCAAGGGCTTTGGCGGCCCGGACGGCCACCTCGTCGCGGAGGGCGAGCCGCTCCCGGACGGGACGGTCCTCGTCACGACGCTCGTGCGCCTACCGCCGGGCTCGCTCCATCCGACCACGCCACGCAGCGTGACGCTCCCCTGCCCCGCTGGGATGAAGCTCGCCGGCTTCCAGTCACCCGACGAGCGCCTGCCGGTCGAGTGGGTCGGTCTGTGGAAGCACTCGCTGATCGGGTACTCCAAGAGCGGGCGGATCGACTTCGGCCACCAGACGGTCGCCCGGTCGGCCAGGATGACGGTCGGCATCCTCTGCCGGCGCCCCGGCCCCTACGGCACGATGCTCGTCAAGCCGCGTCTGCCCCACAAGGGCGAGCAGCCGGCCCACGTCTGCGTCGACTCCGCCTATCTCTACCAAACGCCCGATCGCACGTTCATGGGCACCGTCGACCGGGCCGAGCCGGTCTCGATCGAGCGGCGCAGCCCGTCGGGGACGTGGGCCCGGGTGATCGCCGACGACGAGGCTTCGGGCTGGCTGCGGGTCAGCCAGCTCTGCCCCTGACGAGTTACGCCGCCCGGCGCTCCTCGCCGACCGACGCCGCCGGCACCGTGGGCTCGACTGGGTCCGCGTCGCGCGATCCGAAGAACGCCCCGCCGCCGAGCGCGCGATCGAACGACGACCAGCTCTGGTCCTCGGCGAGCTGCTTCTCGATCCGGTCGAAGCTGCCGAGCCGACCGCCGAGGTTGTCGATCATGTGGACGAGGGTCGCCTCCCGAGTGCACGGGACGACCGGCGAGCCGTGCTCGAGGGAGCCGTGGTGGGAGAGGATGATGTGGAGGAGGGCCTGGGCCAACTCCGCGGGGAACCCGTCGAGCTCCTCGATCGCCCGGCGGACGCGGTAGTAGCCGAGCGGGATCTCCCCATGGAGGCGGCCGGAGTCGGACATCGCGATCGCGTGGCCGTCGGTCTCGTACGCCTCGAGCTTGCCGATGTCGTGGAGCAGGGCCCCGGTCACGGCGAGATCGCGGTCGAGGCCGGGGAAGGTGGCCGAGACGGCGCTGACCGCCTGGGCGACGGTCAGGCTGTGCTCGAGCAGGCCGTGCCGATAGGCCTGGTGATAGTACTTCGCGGCCGGGGCCAGCCGGTATGCCGCCCAGACGTCCGACGCCTCGCCGAAGAAGCCGTCGAGCAGGGCGACGAGGCTGGGGTTGCGGATCGTCCCGAGCAGATCGGCGAGGCCCGCCTCCATCTGGCCGACCTCCCGGGCCGGACCGTCGACGAGGTCGTTCAGCGAGAAGCTGCCGGCCTGCGCCGGGTCGATCCCGACGATCTCGATCTGCCGACCGTGGGTCGGATCGACGCTGAGGCGGCCGATCACGTGGATCGCCTCACCCGGCCGGGCGATCACCGCAGCCTCGGCGACGTGGTCGCGAACGACCGCCGTCAGCTGACCGGTCCGGTCGCCGAGCGTCAGCTTGAGGAACTCGGTCCCGTCCCGCCGGCTCCGGGACTCGGCCCCCCGGACGAGCAGGACCTGGTCGATCTCCCGGCCGACCTCGAACTCGCGGATCAGCATGAAAAGCACGGTAGAGCAGGCCGCGGACGGCTTACGGCGTTCACGCGGCGACCGTCGCCCCGGGGAGCGGGTTGACGTTTCACCTGGTCTGACCGGGGTGGCTTGGGGAGTGACGGGCTCGCACGCCGGCGAACGTCGGCTTGGGGCTCGGACGTCGAGCGGGGACTCGGCGAGCACGCCGCCGAGGATCACTGCCCGGCCCGAAGGGTCAGGCCGACGCTATCTGCCGGGGACCGACAGGTGGACCAGGGGACTCTCCAAGAAAAGTAGCTGACTCAGTCAACCATTTTCGCGAGAGAAGTACCCAGCATCCTCTTCGCCACGAAGGCTCCGCCGGGCAAATCCCCGCCCGCTCGCCCGCACCCGCCCGCTCGCCCGCACCCGGGACCGACCCGCCCGCTCGCCCGCACCCGCCCGCTCGCCCGCATCCCGCCCCGCACCCCCCACCCCGCCCCAACCCCAACCCGCCCGGCCCCGCCCCGCGGGGACTCAGACGACGGGGCGGAGGATGAGGTGGCCGAGGGCGGCGACCTCGTGGTCGAGCAGGTTGAGCGCCGCCCGGCTGGCGAGGTCCATCTCGCGGATCTCCCACATCACCTCGGCCTTGGTCCAGGCCCGCTCGCGTGAGACCTCGATCCCGAGCAGGGCGACCCGGTCGTCGACCTTGGAGTTGTAGCGGTCGATGTCCTTGATGATGCCGGTCTCGAGCAGCTTCTTCTCGGCGTCGAGCTTCGTCTTGAGGATCTGGTTGACCTTCGTGAAGTCGTGGTAGTCCGGGCTGTCGCGGGCCGGGCGGCGGCCGGCCTCCTCCCACTGACTGACCAGGGCGCAGGCGAGGTCGTGGTTGATGTGGGCGTTCATCCCGCCGAGGACGAACTGGAGCGAGGCGATCCCGTGCTTGTCGCGGACCCGGAAGAGGGCGTTCCACGAGTGGGAGACCCGGGCCTTGGCGGCGAGGCCGGCGACCGCGTCGAGGTAGAGCTGGCCGAAGATCACGTCGAGCCGGTGCATCGCGTCCGGCAGGGCGAAGAAGTCCTGCTGGATCGCGAGGGCGTCGTAGACGCCCTGGGTCACCTGGAGGTAGAGGCTGTTGAAGCGGACGACGCCGTCGGCCTTGCCGTGGGCGGTCTCCATCGACTGGCCGAGACTGGTCATGTCGGCGACGACGTCGGCCACCGTCCGAGTCTGCGGTGGCAGGGCCATCGGCACATCATGACCCGCCCGCCGAGGCCGGTCAAGGCGGCGGCGTCTGGTGCCGATGCCCACACCGACCCCGCACATGTCGCTCGAGACCGCAGCCCCCAAGCTTGGATTGCCAGCCGCGCTCCCGGTGCGAGGCATGGTGCTGGCCGGGCGCTTCGAGGTGCTCCGGCCGCTCGGCCGGCGGACGCTGCTCGGGCGCGACGACGCGAGCGCGGCGACAGTCGTGATCCGGGCGATTCCGGGAGACCTCGTCTCCGAGGAGGAGAAGAGCCGGGTCGAGCGGCGGGTCGCCGGCCTGCGCGGTCTACCGGGGAGCTCGACGGCGGGGCCGCTCCACTGCGGACGTGACGGGGCGTGGTTCATCGTCGTGACGCCGTTCGTCCACGGCGTCCCGCTCGACGAGCGGCTCGGACCCGGCGGCCTGGGGGTCGAGCCGACGATCGCCGTCGGGAGAGACCTCCTGCGAGCGGTGTCGCGCGCGCACGAGCACGGGCTCGGCCAACTGGAGATCCGCCCGTCGAACGTGATCGTCAACCCCGACGGCCGGGTCCGGTCGGCGACCGTCGTCGGCTTCGGCGGCGCGATCCTCCGCGACTGCCTGGCCGGGGGTGGCGAGAGCCCGCTGGACGTTGCGTACGCCGCGCCCGAGCGGGTCGGCGCACTCGATCGGCCGGTCGATCTCCGGGCCGACCTGTATGCGGTCGGTCTGGTCCTCCACGAGTGCCTGACCGGTCGGCCGGTCCACGTCGGGGAGACCGAGGGCGAGCTCCTGCGCCGGCGGCTGACCGACCGGCCGGGCCGCCTGTCACCTGAGGTCGCGAACCTGCCGGCCGGCGTCGAGACGGAGATCCTGCGGATGCTCGAGCTCGAGCCGTCGCTGCGCCCGTCCGACGCGACCCAGGCGCTCGGGGCGTTCGTGGGGCCGGCGAGCACCGAGGCCGCCGACCCGACCGACCCGGCCGACCCGACGGCGGCGTCGAGGGCGATCGGGGACGGGCCGAAGCCGGAGCGGCCGGGCCTGGTCGGCCGGGATCGTGAGCTGGGCGTGCTGATCGACGAGCTCGGCCAGGCGGCCTCCGGCCGGGGCGGGGCGATCCTCGTGGAGGGGCCGGCCGGCCGGGGGAAGACCCGCCTGCTCGACGAGCTCTGCGGGCGGGCGGCCGCCGACGGGGCGATCGTCCTGCGGGGTCGGGCGAAGGAGCGGCCGGCGGCGCCGGCGGCGGCGCTCGAGGGGATGCCCGACGTGATCGAGCGGCAGGCGAGGATCGACCCGACGTGCGCGGCTCGCCTGCTCGGGGTCGGCGATCCGGCCGGGCGGGCGGCCGTCTGCCGGCTGCTGCCGGTCCTTTCGGCGACGCTCGCCGCCCACTGGGGGTCCGGCCAGACACCGGCCGGCCGGTGGTCGCGGGCGCAGACGCTCGCGGAGACGCTGGCCGCCGTCGGGACGTGTGAGCGGCCGGCGGTGGTCGTGCTCGACGACTGCCAGTGGGCCGACGAGGCGACGATCGACCTGATCACGACGTGGGCGGCCGACGACCCGGCCGGCGAGGGCCGGCCGCGGTGCGCGGTCCTGGTCGCGGCCTACCGACCGGAGGGGCTGGCGGCCGACCATCCGCTGCGGGAGCTGGCGGCCGTCCGGCGGATCGGACTCGGCCAGGTCGGGTCTCCGCCGGCGGGTGTGGGCTTCGACCAGCTGCCGGACGACGTCCGCAGGCTGCTGGGCGCGGGGGCCGTGCTGGGTGGGGAGTTCGACCCCCAGACGGCCGCGGGGATCCTCGGGCGGGGCGAGACGTGGGGGCGGCTGACGAGCGGTGAAGCCCGCCGCCGGGAGGCGGTCAGGCCGAGCGCGGACGGCGAGGAGCGCGTGGTCTTCGCCGACGACGAGCTCCGCCGGGCGGCGGTCGAGTCGGTGGCCGACGGCGAGCGGCGTCGACTCCACGCACGTGCGGCCGACGCGCTGGCCGGCGGGCCGGGCGACCATGTCTACGAGATCGCCGATCAGGCGATCGCCTCGGGCGACCCGGAGCGGGCGACCCGCCGGGCGCTGGCGGCCGGCCGGGCGGCGACCGGCCGGGGGGCGGCCGACGTCGCCGAGCGGTACCTGCGGGCGGCACACCGGTACGCGGCGGACGGGGCGCCGGAGCTCGAGCTCGAGATCGCCGAGCGGCTGGCCGGCGTCCAGCTCGCCCAGGGCCGGGCGGACCTGGCGGCCGAGCAGCTCAGCGAGGCGGCGCGGATCGCGCGGGAGCCGGGCCGGCGGGCGGGAATCACGGCGGCGCTCGCGGGAATCGAAGCCGGCCTGGGAGACCCGAAGGCGGCGGTCGGGGCGGCCGAGGCGGCGCTCACCGACCTCGGCGGCCGGCTGCCCGGCCGGAGTGGGCTGGTCGTCGGGCTGCTGGCCTGCGAGATCCTCTCGCGCGCGTTCCAGACCCTCCGGCGACGGCCGCGGGGCGACGACATCGACCGGCAGGCGGCGGTCTACAACCTGCTCGCGAGCCTGTACACGACGGGCAACCGCCGGGTGGCCGGCGCGTGGGCGCAGCTGCGGGCGCTGCGCCTGGCCGAGTCGCAGAAGGCCGGCCGGGTGCTCGTGGACGCGCTGTCGGGATACGCCCGGCTGCTCGGCGAGCGGCGGCTGCGCCTGGCCGCGCTGACGGTCGCCCGGCGGGCGCTCGCGTCGGCCGAGACGCTCGGCGACGGGGAGCTCGCGGCGGGCGCGCTGAGCCTGGAGGGGGAGCTCCTCTACGCGGCCGGCAACCCCCGGTCGGCGGCCGCGCGGTTCGGCGAGGCAGCGATCCTGCTGCGGGCGAATGGTGATCTTTCTGGCCACGACCGGTCGGCGCAGGCGGCGGCGGTGATCGATCGGGCATTGCTCGGGCGGGGCTACTGCGAGTACCGGCTCGGCCGGCTCGAGGACGCCCGGGCGACCGCGGCCGAGCTCGGCCGGCGGGCGGCCGCGGCCGAGCGGGGAGCCCTGATCTGGGCGGCGCGGGGGCTGTGGCTGAAGGCCGCCGACGGGGCCGACGCCCAGACGATCGTGCGGGCGCCGGCCGGCGGCCCGGCCGGCGGGGAGTCGGGACTCGAGCGGGAGGCCCGGGCGCTCGAGCTGCTCGGGTCGCTGCGCCCGGCGGCCGCGGTCGGCCTGCTGGCCGGCGGGGCGGAGCCGACCGGGGCCGGCGGGACCGAGCGCGCCGGGGCCGGCGTCGGGCGGCCGGCCGGGACCGGCGTCGGGGGGGCGGACGGCCTGGAGGCGGCGGAGACGCTCGCGTCGTCGTCGGTCTGGCTGGCGACCGGTCTGCGGCTGACGATCGAGGCCGACACGCAGGCCGGCGGCGGCCTGCGGGAGGCCGGGCGGGCCGCCCGGCGGGGGCTGCGACTGGCCCGCCGGCGGCGGACCAACCTGCCGCAGGCGCTGCGCGAGCTCGGCCTGATCGAGGCGATGGCCGGCCGGACCCGGCTGGCCCGGTGGCGGCTGCGGCGGAGCCTGCGGGTCGCGGTCCGCCAGTCGGCCCGCGAGGAGCACGCGCGGACGCTGGCCGCGCTGGATCGCCTCCCCCGGGCGGGCGCCGGACGCCGGCGGGGCGCGATCGCCGGCCGACCGGCGGTGGCCGGCCCGGGGATCGGGTCTGCGGACCGCCGGCTGGACGCCGGGTCGGCGACGCGGCCGTTCGGGATCGCCGGGGTCGACGCGCCGGTGGAAGTCGTCCGGGCCGAGCGGCCGCCGGGGATCGCCGGCGTCGAGCTCTCGATCGGGGTCGCCCGGGTCGAGCGGCCGGTGGGAGTCGGCGGGCTGGAGGACGGCGACGAGCGGGTCAGCATGCTCCTGAGCGGGGCCCGGGGGATCTCGTCGGCGACGACCGACCCGGAGATCCTCGAGGCCGTCGAGCACGTCGCGACCGGCCTGCTCGGAGCCGGGCGGACGCTGTTCGTGGAGATCGACTCGGGCGCCGAGGGCGAGGAGGTCAGCGGGTACTCGGTGTCCCTCGGCGAGGGACGGGCGCGGGTCTGCCGGGCGCTCGGACGGGCGGCGGCCCGTCAGCGCAGGGCGGTCGCGGTCTCGTCAGGCGGGTTCGGGGTCGGCGGACTGGATGCCGGAATGCTCGGGCGGGCGGGCGTCGGCACGGCGCTGTGCGCGCCGATCGTGGTCAGCGAGATCGTCACACGCTGCCTGTACGTCGAGCGCCCGCCGGGCGAGGACGAGTTCGGGCCGCAGGAGCTCCGCCTGGCGGACTTCGTCGCCGGGATGGCGGGCGCGGCGCTCGAGCGGGCTGAGGGCTTCGCCCGGGTCGCGAACCTCCAGCGGTCACTCGAGGAGCGGGTCGAGGGCCGCACGGCCCAGCTGGCGGACTCCAACCGGCAGCTCGACCTGTCGCTCCAGCGGCTGACCGAGGCCTTCGAGCGGGAGCGGGACTCGGCGGCGGCGCTCAAGCACCAGGCCTTCCACGACCCGCTGACCGATCTGGCCAACCGGGCGCTGTTCGTCAACCGGGTCGAGCACGCGATCGAGTTCTCCCGGCGGCACGGCCACGGGGTCGCCGTCCTGTTCGTCGACCTCGACGACTTCAAGACGATCAACGACTCACTCGGCCATCCGGCCGGCGACGAGCTGCTCGTCGGCGTGGCCGAGCGCCTGCGGGAGGTTCTCCGCAGCGCGGACACCGCGGCCCGGCTCGGCGGCGACGAGTTCGGGATCCTGCTGGAGGGCGTCTCCGAGCGGGAGGGGGCCGTGCGGACGGCCGAGCGGATCATCGAGGCCCTCGACAAGCCGTTCCGCCTCGTCGCGAAGGAGGTCTTCATCCACGCGAGCATCGGGATCGCCCTGTACGGGCCGGAGGAGGAGACGGTCGAGGCGCTGCTGCGCAACGCGGACGTGGCGATGTACTTCGCAAAGAGTCACGGCAAGCACGGGTTCGAGGTCTTCGAGCAGCGGATGCACGACGAGATCGTCCGCCGGCTCGAGCTCAAGGACGACCTCCACCGGGGAATCGAGCTCGAGCAGTTCGCCGTCCACTACCAGCCGATCGTCGACATCTCCACCGGCCACATCCACGGTCTCGAGGCCCTGATCCGCTGGCACCACCCCGAGCACGGGCTGATCTCACCGCTGGACTTCGTCCCGCTGGCCGAGGAGACGGGGATGATCCGGACGATCGGCGACTGGGTCCTGCGGACGGCGACCCACGCGGCCCGCGGCTGGCAGAACGACCGGGGGCCGACGGGTGAGCGGCTGACGATCGGCGTCAACCTGTCGGCGAGGGAGCTCCACGAGCCGGGGCTGGTCGGCTGCGTCCACGCGGCCCTGGGCGGGTCGGGCCTGCGGCCGGTGGACCTGACCCTGGAGATCACCGAGAGCGTCCTGATGCACGACACGAAGGCCGCGATCATCCGCCTCAACGAGCTCAAGGAGCTCGGCGTCCGGTTGGCGATCGACGACTTCGGGACCGGCTACTCGTCGCTCAGCTATCTCAAGGATCTCCCGGTCGACATCGTCAAGATCGCCAAGCCGTTCGTCGACGACATCGCCGACAGCCCGCAGGAGGCCGCCCTCGCCGGGGCGATCGTCACGCTGTCGGAGACGCTCAACCTGAAGACCGTGGCCGAGGGGATCGAGTACCCGGCCCAGCTCCGGGCCCTCCAGCGGCTGGGCTGCGACTACGGGCAGGGGTACCTCTTCGCGAAGGCGATCCCCGAGACGGAGACCGGCGTCCTGTTGGGCGGAGATCGGCAGTTCGCGGTCGTCGGGTCAGACGGCTAACCTCGCCGGATCGAGGTCTACGTGGCAAGCCCGCTCGGCTTCACCGAGAGCGGCCGGCTCTACTGGCGTGACGTGCTCGAGCCGGCCCTGCTGGACGCGGGCGTCGGCGTGCTCGACCCGTGGGACGCCGACAGCGCAGGGTGGTTCGCCGGGGCGGAGGCCCTCGACGAGCCGGACCGGACAGCCCGGCTGATCGAGGTCAACGAGCGGGTCGGCCGGCGCAACGCGGACCTCCTCGACCGGTGCGACGGGGTTCTGGCGGTGCTCGACGGGGTCGACGTCGACAGCGGAACGGCCGCGGAGATCGGGTACGCGGCGGCCCGGGGAAGGCCGGTCGTCGGCCTGCGGACGGACGTGCGGCCGGCCGGCGACAACACGGCGACGCCGGTCAACCTCCAGGTCGCGTACTTCATCCGGTCTACCGGCGGCAGAGTCTGCACCGACGTCGGCGACGCCGTCCGCCTCGTCCGCGAGCTGACCGCGACGCCTCGGTCCTAGCCGTCCTGGCGGCCACGGCCGTGGCCGCCTTCGCGGCGTTCGCCGCCTTCGCGGCCGTGCGGCCCTTCGTCTTCCCAACCTTGACGGCCTCGCGGCCCTTCGTCCTCCCGACCTCGACCGCCTCGCGGCCCTTCGTCCTCCCGACCTCGACCGCCTCGCGGCCCTTCGTCTTCCCAACCTTGACGGCCTTTCGGCCTTTCGTCTTCCCGGCCTTGACGGCCTTGCGGCCCGTCGTCGTGCCGGCCTCGACGACCTTCCCGGCGTTCCGGCCCTCGACGAGGCGGGCGGCCTTCCGGCCCTTGACGGCACGGGCGGCCTTCCGGCCCTTCAGGGCTTCCGGCGGGTCCGGGTCGGCCGGTGCGGCCGGCGTGGGCGGGGCGGCGGGGGCGGGGGCGGGCGCGGCAGGGGGTGCTGGCGGGTCGGCGGACGCTGGCGGGCCGGCGGGCGGTGACGGCGGGGGGGACGAGACGGGGACGTCGAGTGGCCGGCGGGTCGTGAGACGGGCGATCAGGAGGGCGAGGGCGTCCTCGGCGACGCCGAGCGCCGGGTCGGGCAGGCCGGTCTGGCGGCCGAGGTCGCGGCGGACGCCGTGCGTCAGGAACGCACTGCCGACGGCGGTCGCGCCGGCGAAGAGCCCGCCGATCGGTCCGGCGCAGGTCCAGCCGACCGCGCCGCTCGAGGCGAACCGGCCGCCGAGGCCGACGGGCTCGGTCCGGCTGGGCGTGCTCGGGAGCTTGTCGACGACGAGCTCGCCGGCCGACGCGAGGACGATCGCCAGGCGGGCCAGGCGGGAGGAGGGCCGGCGGTCGCGAAGGGCGACCGTCGCCGGTGGGACGAACGTCCGCATCCCGCCGGCGAAGCCGAGGCCGATCGCCGTGAGGAGACCCCGGCGGGTCCTGGGGCGTTTGCGTGCCACCGACCCATTATCTACGGTCGGCAGGCCGACGGACGCAGTGTCCAGTCGGTGCCGGCGGCGGGCGCGGGTTTCATGGCGTGCCCGGCGTCGGCCGCGCGAGCAGACGCGGGTAGAGTCGGTCAGGAGAGCCTGCTCGGCCGACTGCACGTCGGGGGCGGGCGGGGCGGGTCCGGGGTGGGGGCG
>Ga0208480_1000228_pt1 | contig 21857 bp, 13 predicted proteins | sample NGESurshal092012_4_FD_184485 | JGI IMG/M metagenome (GOLD analysis project Ga0208480, IMG submission 184485) | Arctic peat soil microbial communities from Barrow, Alaska - NGEE Surface sample F53-1 shallow-092012 (SPAdes) | ecosystem: Environmental > Terrestrial > Soil > Wetlands > Peat ... | reverse complement strand
CATCCCTCCGGAATACGCCTGGGTCGGCCCCAACGCGCTTCAGCAGCTCACCGAGACCATCGGTCTGCAGATGATGGCTTACGAATTCTGGCTCGAGCTGATTGAGAAAGAGAAGGCCACCGGCTCGGGCCACATCGGCCCCATCTCCGAGCCTTAGACGGTCGCTTAAGTCCGGTTCAAGGTTTTGTTGACGGTGCCGCGCTCGGCCTGAATCTTTTCCTGTAGAAGCAGGATGGAATAAATTAATTGCTCGGGCCGCGGCGGGCAGCCCGGAACGTAAACGTCAACCGGGATCACTTGGTTCACCGGAACCAGCGCGTAGTTGCTGAAGACGCCGGTAGAGGTCGCGCATGCGCCCATCGAGATCACCCATTTCGGCTCAGGCATCTGCCGGTAGAGACGGCGGATCACCGGGGCCATTTTGTTCGACACGCGGCCCGCAATGATCATAAGATCCGATTGGCGAGGCGACCCTCTGAATACTTCCGCGCCGAAACGGGCCGCATCGTAGCGCGAGGCCATCATCGACATCATTTCGATGGCGCAGCAGGCCAGACCGAAAGTCATCGGCCAGAGGGAGTTCTTGCGGGCCCAATTGAGGGCGTTATCGAGCGTAGTGGTAAAAACAGTGTCGTGAAATTCCGCGCCGTCGTCCCGATCCGCGCGCGCGAATAGCTCAGGCGGTTGGCTTATTTCAAACCGTTCGGAATCGCTCACACGGTAATTATCCCATGTCTATGGTCGGTACCAACTTCGCCCGGAACCGCGCGCGTCAGCAAGCGGCGTTTTGCCTTCGCGCGGAACCTCGCGCGTCAGCAAGCGGACGAAATCGCCGGAGACAATTCTCTAGAATCGAAGTGACTATGCCGGAAACCAAATTCGAAAGATCGGCTGGCTATGAAGACGCGCTTGCGCGCGCCGCCCGGGAATGCGCGATCGATCACGAGTACTGGGACATCTTTCACAAGCGGCATGAAGTCCCCGCCGGCACGCGGCATCGTATTCTCGAAACCCTGGGTTGGGATGTAGCAAGCGCCGAGGCCGTCGATCGGGAGCGGGAGAAGCGGTTTCAAGAGCGCGCGGCATCGGCTCTTCCGCAAACCATTGTCGTCAGCGAATCCGATAAATCGGTCCCGCTCACGCTGCCCGCGTCGTCGAACCCGGCGATTAGCTTCGAGGTTCTTCTCGAAGGCGGCGAGCGGCTGGCCGGTTCGCTTGATGCCGCGCAGTTGCGGCGCGTAGGCGATCTCTCGCTCGGCGATCGGCGATGGACCACTTATGAGCTTTCCCTTCCCGCTGAGATTCCGCTTGGCTATCACACGCTGAAGATCGGCATCGATAGCGAGGCGGCCGGCGAAAGCCATCTGATTGTCTGCCCGAATCGCGCGTACCTTCCGCAGCAGCTCGAGGATGGCGGGCGGACTGCCGGATTCAATGTGGCCCTGTATGGCGTTCGCTCGGAGAGGAATTGGGGTTGCGGCGATTTCACAGATCTACGCAACTTGATCGACTGGGCCCGCGCCGAAATTGGATTCAGTTTTATTGGCCTCAACCCGCTGCACGCGCTGCACAATCGCGTGCCGTACAACACCAGTCCTTATCTGCCGCTCTCCATCTTCTACAAGAACCTGATCTATATCGATATTGAAAGCGTTCCCGAGTTCGAGCGTTCATCCTGTGCGTGCCGCCTGCTTGCTTCGCCTCGCGTGCAGGAGACCATTCATCGGCTCCGCGAGGCCGAGTTCGTCGAGTATGAGGGTATCGACCGTCTGAAGCGCCGGTTTCTAAAGATATTGTTCCGGGAATTTTGGCGGAGCCGCGCGCCAGGCTCGCCCCGCGCAAAAGCCTTCGCTGATTTCTGCCAGCGCGAAGGCGCTCTGCTGCATAAATTCGCGTTGTACTGTGCGCTCGACGGACTGCTTCACAAGCAGGACCGGAATCGATGGACCTGGCACGATTGGCCTATCGAATACCAATCTCCCGATTCGGAAGCCTGCCGCGAATTTGCCCGGCGGCACTCGCGCCTCCTCGATTTCTACAAGTATGTTCAGTTCGTCATTGATGAGCAGCTCTCCGCCACTCAGGCCTTTGCGAAAGAGCGCGGCATGCCCATCGGTCTCTATCACGATCTGGCGCTCGCGACCGATAGTTGCGGATCGGATCTCTGGGCCTATCGCGATTTCTATGTGAATGGCTGCCGCGTGGGCGCGCCGCCGGACGATTTTTCGCCCAATGGTCAGGATTGGTCGTTTCCACCGCCCAACTCGCGCGCGCACCGCGACGACGGCTATCGCCTTTATCGCGAGAGCATCCGCAAGATCGTCCAGCACGGGGGAGCTCTGCGTATCGATCATGTGATGCGGCTCTTCCGGCTGTTTTGGATTCCCGATGGCGTCAAAGCCGCTGAAGGAATATATGTGCGCGACAACTCGACCGACCTGATGCGCATCCTCGCGCTCGAAAGCGTTCGCAGCGAGAACATCATCGTCGGCGAAGACCTCGGAACCGTCACCGATGAGATCCGCGACACGCTCTCGCGCTTTGGGATTTTGAGCTACCGGCTGTTCTATTTTGAGAAGCACTTCAGCGACCAGTCGTTCAAGCATAGCTACGAATATCCGCGGCAGGCCCTGGTTTCATCCACTACACACGACCTCCCGACCATTGCGGGATTTTGGAAGCTTCGCGACATCGAGGCTCGCAAAGCCGCCGGCTTAGCGGATGAGGCCGGTTATTGCAAACAGATCGAAGACCGCAAGCACGAGAAGCAGCATCTGCTTGACCGGCTGCATTCCGAACATCTGCTTCCGCATTATTATCCGCGAAATGCCGAGCAGATCGGTGAAGTAGATGGCGACCTGCACAATGCCATTCTCGGCTTTCTGGCGCAAGTGCCTTCGATGATCCTGCTGTTCAACCAGGAGGATTTCACCAAGGAGACCGAGCAGCAAAACCTGCCCGGCAGCACGGCCGAATACCCGAACTGGCGGCGCAAGATGAAAGTGAAAATCGAGGACTTGAAATCGCCGTCGCGCCAGCCTTTCTCCGCTATGTTTCGGGATCAGCTCACGCGCACCGGCCGCCGCTGTTACTGACTGCGCAGCTTATGCGATCGCGTGCTCCAGCTCTTCTTCGTGTCTCAATTGAATATGGCCCTGGCGCGCTTCTCCGGCTGGCTTGAATCGTACGGAAACCAGTTTCGATATCCCAGGCTCTTGCATAGTCACTCCATAAAGCGCCTGGGCCGCTTCCATCGTGGTCTTGGCGTGCGTGATGACGATGAACTGCGTCTGATGCGACATTTCCTTCAGCAGCCTGGTCAGCCGTTCGATGTTCGCTTCATCCAGCGGCGCGTCCACCTCATCCAGGATGCAGAACGGGCTGGGCGTGTATTGGAAGATGGCCATCAGGAGAGCCATCGCGGTAAGTGATTTCTCGCCGCCCGATAACAGCAGCACGCTTTGCAGCTTCTTGCCCGGAGGCGAAGCGACGATGTCGATTCCGGACTCCGCGGGGTTCTCTTCATCCGTCGCGCGCATCTCGCCGATCCCGCCACCAAACAGAACCGTGAACATCTCCCGGAAGTTGATGTTGATCGCCTGAAAGGCCTCTGTAAAGCGCTTTCGCGACTCGCCGTCGATCTCATGAATCGCCTTTTCAATGTCTCGTATGGAGTCGAGTAGATCCTGCCGCTGGGTGTTCAGAAAGTCCTGTCTATGCTGCGCTTCCTCGAACTCCTCAAGTGCTTGCGGGTTCACCGGCCCCAAGGCTTCGATCTTGCGAATCGCCTCCGTATAATTGGCGTCGGTCTCTTCGAGCGTCTTCTCGTCCGCAACTGTCTTGAGCCCCTCGACGAGCTGTGCGAGAGTTGTCTCGAGATCCTTCTGGCAGGTTTCTTCGAGGTGCTTAAGATCCGATTCCGCGCGTGCAAGAGCGACCTGCAGGTCGGAGCGCCGCTCCTGCGCCGCTTGCCCTTCGCTTCGCAGCCGCTTCAGATCTTCATCCAACTCCGCCAAGCGGCTTCGCAACTCCGATTCCTCGCGCGCCAGTTCCTGCGTATTAGCCTCGGCGGCGCAGATCGACTGGCTCAATTCGGCGCCTCTTGACTCGAGTTCCGCATTGCTCGCCAGCAACTGCGCGCGTTCTTCAATCAGCCGTCCGGATTCGTGCGCGAGCAGCGCTCCTCGATTCTCGAGATCCTTGACCAGCGCTTCCAACCGCGCGAGATTACCCTCCACCGAACGGCGTCGCTCTTCGAGGCTTGCAAGATTGGCGCGCAGGCTGGCATGCTCCTCCCCGATTCGAGCTACTTCAGCCTGTAAACCTACCAACTGCTCGCGGGCCGACTCGAGTGCGCGCTCTTCGCTCGCTCTCCGCTGTTCGCTCGCTTCGAGCGCCGCGCGGTCCCGCTCCAGACTCTCTTCAAAGAGAACCCGTTCCCGCGAAAGCCGGTCCAATTCCAGGCGAGCGTGTGAAAGCCGCGCTTGTATCCGCTGGAATTCTTCCGCCAGCTTGCGGCTTTCGTGATCCATCGCCAGCACGTCTTTCTCTTGCGTCTGCTGCCGCCCGCGCAGCGACTCGACCTGCTCGGTAAGCACGGCGATGTCGCGCTCCAGATCGACCACATGCGCTTGCGCGGCATCCAGCTCAGCCTGCTTCGTCTGCTCCAGTTGCGACACTTCGCGCAACTCGCGCTTCAAAGCCAACGGCCCAGCCCCGGTTTTCTTCCCGCCGCTGACCGCCCGGCCATGATAGTTCACCCCGTCCATGGTGAGGAACCAGCACTGCGGAGATTGCATTGCCAGGTCGCGGGCCAGCATCCGATCCGCCACTACATAGCAGTTCGCAATCCGCGGCAGCATGTGCAGCGGTATCGTCGAAAGTCCATTTGTAAACCGGAGCGCGTCCGTAAGTTTTGAGAGAATTCCGGATTCAGCCGCAAGTTGAGGCAGCTCAGGCCCCGCCTCCTCTTCTTGCGTCGATTCGACCAGAAAGGTGGCTCGCCCGTTCACCTCGGTGCGCATCAACTCGACGCCGCGCTCCGCATCCGCCCAGTCGCGGACCACAACATATTCCAATTCATCGTGCAGAAACTCTTCGGTGGCTTTCTCGAGTTGAGGATCCACTTCCAGGAAATCGGCCAGCACGCCTACCGGCTTCAGGTCCAAAGCTTTTCCACGCTCCACCGCCGTGAAGAAGCGCTTCACCGTTTCGGTCGTGTAACTGCGGTGCTGGAGTACTTCTTCGAGAGAATCCTTCCGGGCCTTGACGCGCGAAAACTCGCCGCGCAGACGATCGAGCGCTTGCCGGCAATCGTTCCATTTGCCGCGCTTCTGTTGCAGTTCCCGCTCGGCGGCCTTGCGCTGGTCAGTGACGCTTATCAACTCAATCTGGCGGGCCGCCAGGCGTTCCGAGAGCTGCGACTTCAATTCCTGCACGCGAGCGGTCTCGCTCTCCGATTGCCGCTCTTCGCCCCTCGCCCGGTCCGCTTCGCGATCGGCGGAAACAAGCTGCCCTTCCACCTGTGTCATCCGGTTTTTGAGAGTTGACGATTCGCCCAGCAGCCGCAGTACGCTCTGCCTCGCCGCTTCGAGCCCGCGCTCCTGTTCCGCAAGCTGCCCGTGAGCCTGTTGGCGTTCCAGCGATTTTGCCTCCAACTGCTGTCCGGCTTCCGAGCACTCTCTCTCAAATCCGCGCAGTTGGGCCCGCTGCTGTTCGAGTTCGGCGGCGTTCTGCCGCTGCTGCTTTTGAAGTGCCTGCGCCTCCTGCTCACTCGCGGCCGCGCGCCGATCGATCTGTTGAATCTGCTTGACCTGATATTCGAGGCGTCCACGCGCCCGCTCCGCGTCGAGCTGCAAATCGGCGAGCAACTGGCGCGCGGCCGTCAATTCCCGCTCAGTGGCATAAGACGCTTCGAGCACCTCGGTCTGGTCCGCTTCGCGCTTCGAAATGGATGCTTGTGTATTCAGCAATTCGGCCGAAGCGAGATTCAGCTCAATCGCAATCTTCGCTGTCTCGCGTTCCAGCATGCGGAACTTGACTGCGAGTAGTTGCCGAAAGTGGGCTCTCGCCTGCTCCTTCAGCTCCGAATAGCGCTTGGTTTTTGACGCCTGCCGCTTTAACGAGTTCACTTGGCGGGTGACTTCTTCGAGGATGTCGAACACTCGCGAGAGGTTCTGTTTGGCGCTCTCGAGCTTGGCCTCGGCCAGCCGCTTGCGGGTCTTGAATTTGGTTATTCCCGCCGCTTCTTCGATGACATTCCGGCGGTCTTGCGGCTTGCTGCTCAGAATCTGCCCGATGCGCCCCTGTTCGATAATTGCGTAGCTTTCCGGACCCAAGCCGGTACCCAGAAACAGATCCTGAATATCCCGTAAACGGGCCAGTTTGCCGTTAATCAGGTATTCGCTTTCTCCGGAGCGGTAGAGCCGCCGCGTGATGGTAATCTCGCCCGCCCGCTCAGCCGTCTTCAGGGCATCCGTCGCGCGCGGCCCGTGGCCGTTGTTGGCCACCCCCGCGCCTTCGGCGACAAACTGAAGCACGGCTTCCTCAGGCACCAGCGTCATGGTGACGGAGGCCATACCGAGGGCCTTTTTGTCGCGCGTCCCGGCGAAGATCACGTCTTCCATCCGAGCGCCGCGCAAAGTCTTGGCGGACTGTTCCCCCAGGACCCAACTGATAGCATCGCTGAGATTAGACTTACCGCAGCCGTTCGGGCCGACAATGGCAGCAATACCGCTGCCCTGGAACTTCATCTCCGTCCGGTCATAGAAGGATTTGAAGCCGTGAATTTCGACACGCTTGAGCTTGAGCAATGCGAAGTGCCTCCCTACAACATATTCTCGGGGGTGTCTCTATCCTACACGGAGTGAAACCGGCTGTAAAGGATCTTCACCGCTGCTCTTGGTGTCTGCTCATCTTTCGAACCATATATATGGTGGTTGTCTGCATTAACTCGTCTCGATTTTTTCGGTAAGCACCGCAACTCCGGGCAATTCAATTCCGGCCAGGAACTCGAGCGAAGCGCCACCGCCGGTCGAAATGTGTGAAATCTTGTCGGCAACGCCGGCATTTTTGATTGCTTTTTCAGAATCGCCGCCACCCACGAGCGAAATGGCTCCGGATTCAGCGACCGCCTTGGCCAGCGCCATCGTTCCGCGATCGAATGGCGGCATCTCAAAAATCCCCATCGGGCCATTCCAGATGATGGTTCTCGCCGAAGCGACGACTTTGGCATATTCCTCTATCGTCCGGGGGCCGATATCGACCCCGATCTGATCCGAACCGATGGTGGCTACTACCTCCCGGTCCGCATCGGGTTTGATTTCCCGCACAACCACGTGATCCACCGGGAGCATCAGTTTACTGCCCGCGCTGGCGAGCAACTGACGGGCCAGCGCAATCTTGTCCTCTTCGACCAGCGAGCGGCCGGTCGGCAAATTCCTGGCGCGCAAGAAAGTGTACGCCATGGCTCCGCCAATTAGTAGCTGATCCACCACAGTTATTAGATTCTGGATAATTTCGATCTTGTCGGACACTTTCGCGCCGCCCAAAAGCCCCACGCAAGGGCGCTCCGGATTCCTGGTGACTCGGGTGAGCCACTCGATCTCCCGATCCATTAGCAACCCGGCAGCCGCCAGAGGCAGGTGCGACACCACGCCGGTGGTGGAAGCATGGGCGCGGTGGGCGCTTCCAAAAGCGTCGTTTACGTAAATGTCGGCGAGCGAAGCGAGTTGCTTTGAGAATATCGGATCATTGGCCTCTTCTTCCGGATGAAATCGCAGATTCTCCAGTAAGAGTATTTCCCCTGGCTTCGGTTTCAGCGCGACAGTTTCCGCTCCAATACAGTCCGGCGCCATGATGACCGGTCTTCCCAGTAATTCACTCAGGCGCGCGGCAATCGGAGCCAAACTCATGTCCGGGTGATGTTTACCCTTCGGGCGACCCAGGTGGCTGGCCAAAATGACGGCCGCTCCGTGCTCGACAGCGTACTGAATGGTCGCTAGCGACGCTCGGATCCGCTTGTCGCTGGCGATCTCCCGACCGGCTGCGAGCGGCACGTTGAAGTCCACTCGGATAAAGACAACCTTGTCCTTTAAGTCGAGATCCTTGATTGACAACTTAGCCATTCAGCTATTGTAGGAAACCTCCTGGCGGGGAGTTTTGCGCGAATGAGTTTAGTACTTGTGGAAAAAGGCTACAGAAACTTTCGATACGGGTCGAATAGTACTTTGGGTGGGATTTTCCACCTGAATGGCTCAAAAGTTGCTGGGCATTACCTTCGTATAGGACCATAGTTCCTAGAGCTCCTCGTTTGAGTCCTAGGCCTTTGGTACTCGGTCTGGAATCGCCAGCCCAGGGAATTGCGGATGTCAACAGTATCAATTCGCGTGTTAATTGCCGACGGACACCCAATCGTGTTGGAAGGCCTACGGAGTGTTTTGAATCAACATCCCAGCATCGAGGTCGTCGGAGAGGCTTCGGACGGCATGGAAGCTATTGATAAGACGGTTCATCTAGACCCGGACGTCGTTATCATGGAATTGAAACTCCCTCGCGTGGACGGCTTAACCGTGCTGCGAAGCCTCCAAACACGGGCTCCGCGGTCGAAAGTGATCCTGTTTGCGGCTGGCGAAACCAAAGATGAATTCGTAGAGGCCATGAAGCTCGGCTGCTCCGGCATTTTGATGAAAGACACCGCAACCGGGCTGATTGAGAAGAGCATTCAGAAGGTTTTTGCGGGCGAAATCTGGCTCGATTCGAATACCACCGCAGCCGTGATCCGCCAATTCGCTTCTCCTAGCGACTTCCCTGCCGCACATCCTAACGGAAAAGCCAGTCGCGAGCGCGCGCAACTCAGCCAGCGGGAGCGCGAGATCATCGTTTTGATCGCGCAGGGCTATAAGAACAAAGAGATCGCCGAAAAGATGTTCATCACTGAACAAACTGTCAAGAATCATCTGCACAACGTGTTTGACAAGCTGGGCGTCTCCGACCGGCTGGAATTAGCGCTTTTCGCTATCCATAACAGCTTGCATCTGAAGTAGTAAGCAGTTTTCCCTCGTACTATCGGCCAGCTCTCCTGCGACAATGAAGAACGCACCAGCACCACAGAGAAGGTGGCGCGCCGCGGCATGTCCAGCCTGCGTAAAGAAATTACCAGAACCTTTCTGCGGCTCAGCAGACAATCCCGTCGGTTCCGCGCAGAATCGCCGGAAACGATGCTTCGGCCCGGTCCCCGCGAGGCAGAGCAATTCGGCGCTTACCGGATTATCAGACGGCTGGGCTCGGGCGGGATGGGTCAGGTCTACCTCGCCCTGGACACTCGCCTGGGCCGGCACGTAGCTCTCAAGTTCCTTCCTCCCGAGCTGACGAACGATGAGGCCATGCTGCACCGGCTGCAGCAGGAGGCTCGCACCGCGTCGGCGCTAAACCATCCGAACATATTGACCATTTACGAAATTGGCCAACTGGACGGCGAGCACTTTATTGCCAGTGAATACATCGATGGAGTCACTTTAAGAGGCGCTTTTGAACGGGGCGCGATAGATACCGGGACGGCTATCGAGGTTGCGGCCCAAGTGGCGTCCGCTCTGATGGCGGCGCACGCCGCCGGTGTCGTACACCGCGATCTGAAGCCGAGCAATATCATGATCCGGTCCGACGGATACGTCAAAGTGATCGATTTTGGAATCGCCAAACGCATCGGCAGCGCCGAGAAAGATGCCTCGCTGAATACGTCGTGGACGAGGCCCGGGTCGGTCGTTGGCACTCTCGATTACATGTCTCCCGAGCAGGCTCGCGGAGCCGATCTCGACCACCGTACAGACCTCTGGAGTCTGGGCGTCATTCTTTACGAGATGGTAGCCCGGCAGCGTCCTTTCGATGGAGAGACAGAAAGCCATATCGTCGTGGCTATCCTCGATAAGGCGACGCCACCGCTTCCGAACCAAGCGTCGCTCCCCAACGGCCTCTCCGGAATCATCTACCGGGCTCTCGCGAAAGACCCGGCCGAGCGCTACCAGACAGCCGACGCCATGCTGGCGGATTTGCGTCGAACCAGGCAGGCTTCCGGTCTGGTTAGCGACATTCGGCCCACTCCCCGGCTGCCGCGCCCTCGGGTTCAGCGGAAACTCGCCTGGACCGCCGAAATCTTCGCTTTGGTCGCAGTGGCCTGGGCAGTTTGGTGGTGGGGCTTTCAGGGGAAAGAAGTGATTTTTGGGCCGAACTGGTTCCAATTCGACTCCACAAAGAGAGTTACCTTCGATGGAGATGTCCACCTGTCGACGATCTCTCCGGACGGCGCGTATCTCGCTTATGTTTCCGGCAACGAGGAGAACGAAACACTCCGCATTCGCCAGCTTCCAAATGGTTCCGAGAGCCGACTTCCCGTAACCCTAAATACCTGTATTGGGATCACCTTTTCGCCGGACAGTAAGGCTCTCTATTACGTCTTAAAAGATCCCAAGGACGTGGTCGGCATGCTTTACACCTTCAGAATTCCGGAGGACATTCCGAGCTTGGTTCTAGAGGATCTCGACGGTCCCATCACCTTCTCGCCCGATGGACAACAATTCGCTTATCTGCGGCGTTCGGAGAGAAAAGGCGCGAGCGGCGAATCGATCATCGTGGCACAGGCAAGGAACGCCAGGAACGGACGTCCGGTGGTTGAAATATCCAACACGGAAATAAAGGATCAGATCGCATGGTCACCTCGCGGAGACTCGATTGCGGCGGTGGTCTTCGCGGAACAACTCAATACGTCGACTCAACCGGCAGTTTCGCTCTTCACGCTGGAGGGGCGTTTGAAGCGGCAATTTCCGGCTGCCGACTTCAGAACGCTCGCGTTTCCGGTATGGATGGATCACGGCTCTCTGCTGGTCTTCTCAGGATTGCCTCAAGGCTCAAAGCAGATGCGCCTGGAGCAACTGCTGGTCTCGAGCGGCAGCTTTCACGAAGTGCCTTCCGACATTTTGGGCTTTGACAGCATCAGCGCCACCCGCGATAGCCAGACACTCGCGGCGGTGCGACTGGACCTGCGCTCATCCATTTGGATAGCGGATTCGAACAATTTAGATAATGCGCGGATGGCGATTCCGCCCGCAGAGGGTATTGAGAGCCTGGCCTGGTCAAACGGCGGCGATCTTATCTTTCCGTCCGCGCGCAGCGGGAACGCGAATTTGTGGCAACTCGGCTCGGATGGCGCAATGCGACAAATACCCGGCGGCAAAGCATGCGTCGAAGATCAGCCCTCGGCAGTTCCGGGTCAATCGAAGGTGGTGTACTCATCGAACTGCGCGGGTCGCGGCGACGACTTCAATCTCTGGAGCGCTGAGCTAAAAAGCGGACGAAGGACCCGGTTGACGAGCGGTTCGAACTACGACTATCAGCCCGATGTTTCGCCGGACGGCAAGTGGATTGTCTACACGTCGTGGCCTTCGAGCGTACCTTCCGTATGGAAGATTCAGACCACGGGCGGCGCCCCGGTTCGGATCTCGAAACATCTGGCCCGCTATCCCGCCGTTTCGCCGGACGGAAAACCGATCGCCTGTCAGATTCGCGAGCCGGACGGCATGTGGCGCGTGGCAATTCTATCGTTCGACGACGGAAGCATTCAGCAGGAATTTCCGGCGCTGCCGATCACCGGCCCGGTTCATTGGAGCCCGGACGGTTCAGCACTCGATTACATTAGTTCCGGCGGCAAAGTTCCTAATATCTGGCGGCAGTCACTCGGGGGCGGCCCACCGCGGCAAATGACTCACATCGCCGAGGACGGCATTATTTACTTTGCCTGGAGCCGAAATGGCAGTAAACTTGCGTACATAAGAGGACGCGCTGAAAGTGATGCGGTACTGTTCTACCGCTCTTCCCGGCGCTGATCTTAGGAGACAATCAATGCCTGAATCGATGTTTAAAGGTGATAACGGTCCTCATCTGGCAGCTTCCGAGTCGTTGACCGCGACAAATCCCGAAGATGCGGAGAACCCCGCGGACCAGAGTGAAGTCGAATCCGGGCTTCCAGGCCTCGGCGCTGCCGCGGCTCTTTCGCTGGAGAACGGCTCCAGTTAATCGTAGTTATGATAACGGCGACTGACTGCCGTGGAATAACGACGGAATTATGTGATCGTGGGGTTCAGGGCTTGAAGAGGAAAGGCCTATGAATCGCAAGCACCAGGAAGGCGGCTTCCGTCATTCGGCTAGGCGAGTGCGGCGCTGGGCTCAGAATCCTCTGACTGTTTTTGCGTGCTGTTTTGTCCTCGCAGCGCAACAAGCGGACGTCGGGAATCGGACCGCCGCGCAGCACCATGGCCGGATTACGGGTACGGTGATCGAGGGCACCACGGGCGCTCCGATTCAGGGGGCGCGAATCACCGTTGGCGATTGGGTTGGCACCCCGGGCAAGCCACCGAGTTACCCATCGGCAGATACACAACCCGATGGGTCCTTCGTTGTGAGAGATTTACCTGCAGACAAATACATCATCTCCGCGGACAAAGACGGATATGTGGATAGAAGCAGTAAGGTAACCGTGGCGGGAGATGCTGACGTCAGCGTCCGGTTCTCACTCGTCAAAACAGGCAGCCTCAGCGGAAGGGTAGTGGATGGAGACGGAAAGGGCGTTCCCGGAGTTCGCGTAGGGGTGTGGGTGATGGCTTACCGCTACGGCCGCCCGTTGGTCCAGGGCAGGGGCTTCGCTTCGACAGGGCAGGCTGGAGAATATCAGATCGGGGGGCTTAGGCGTGGAGTGTATCTCGTGGGCGTTCTTCCAGCTTTGATTAAACCTAATGCAGGCAATCCGCCCGAAGACGAAGCACACGTAGAGCGGGTGTACGCAAGGAGCTTCTATCCGGATGCTCAATCGCTCGCGGACGCAGTTGGAATACCGCTCGACGAAGAGCAACAGATGACAGGCATCGACATACCCATGCAGAAGACGAACGGATACTGCGTAACCGCTTCTCTGCCCGGGTGGGTTCCACGCGGGACGAAGGTTAGCGCAGCCCTCGAAGTAAGCGGCTCTCGCTCCGAGTCATCTGTCGGGACGGGCGTTCTGACATCCGCCAGCCACTTTTACTTCTGCGGCGTACCATCGGGGGACTACATTCTGTACGCCATAATCGCACCAACCGAACGAACGACGAGTTGGGTTGCATCCGAGACTGTGACGATTGACAAGAGAGATACCAAGACAGAGACCTTGCCGCTGGACGAAGCGAGAGAACTGAAGGGACAAATAGTGGTGGACAAGGGACAGCTCATTAACCAGCGGCCTCCCTCAATCGGTGTACAGTTGGAACCGGTTGACCGCTGGCCATTTGCCGATGAGGACGTTTACCCAAAAATGGAAAGTGGCGGACGGCTTATATTTCACAGGCTCTATTCGGGGGGATATCGGGTAAACGTCACCAGTATCTCGCCGGGATATTACGTCAGTCAGATCTCGGCAGGCTCACGGGACGGTATGCGGGAGCCGATTCAGGTTGGCGTGGGCGACCTAACGGTAACGGTCCGATCCGACGGGCCCTCCCTGTCCGGGACAGTCACAACTGAGGACGGGAGCGAACTGCCACCGTCTATCAGCGTGATTCTCACGGGTACTTCAGCCATCAACGAAGTATCGATTCGAAGCACACACGTGGATCAAGCAGGACGGTTTTCATTTGACAATCTCGCCCCGGGAAAGTTCAACCTGCTTGCATTGTCCGGGTTGAGCCCCGACGACGCGGAGAATCCTTTGGTCATCAACCGCTTCGCATTGCAGGCAAAGGAACTGGACCTTGCGCCGTATTCCAGCCAGCAAGTCGAGTTGCACCCAATTCCGGCCCGCTGAGGGGTGGTGTGAAGGAGTGGTTCCGGCAGGCCGATTCTTGCCACTCGAATCCTGGCTAGGACGCTCCGATCCCGCAAACTCCCGTTCGCTGCGCCCGATCTCCCAAAAGCCAGTTTAACCGCTACAATAGGGTTAAACCGCTAACTATATGGAAGACAGGCAGATTCGGCGTCAGGCTCTCGAAGACGCGCTCGCGACTCGCGTGCTGGTGCTTGACGGCGCGATGGGAACGATGCTGCAGCAGGAGGACCTGACAGCCGCCGATTTCGGCGGTGCAGCGCTCGAAGGCTGCAACGAGAATCTGGTGCTGACGCGCCCCGACGTCATTCTTGGCGTTCACCGCGCCTATTATGAGGCCGGTTCCGATATCGTCGAGACTAACAGCTTCGGCAGCACGAAAATCGTTCTGGCGGAGTATGGACTTCAGGATCTCTCAAGCGAGCTGAATGTCGGCGCGGCGAAGCTCGCTCGGCAGGCTGCCGACGAATTCTCCAAAGCGGGCCGGCCGCGGTTCGTCGCGGGTTCAATGGGACCCACCACTAAGACGGTCACGGTCACAGGGGGCGTCACGTTCCCCGAACTCCTGACGAATTATTACGACCAGGCGAAAGGGCTCGTCGAAGGCGGCGCCGACATCCTTCTGCTCGAAACCTGCCAGGATACGCGGAACGTCAAAGCCGGGCTGCTTGCCATCAGCCGCTTGGGCCGGGAGTTGGATTACGTGATTCCAACCATGGTCTCCGGCACCATCGAGGCCATGGGCACGATGCTCGCCGGCCAGACCGCCGACGCCTTTTACACGTCGATCTCACACGCGCATCTACTCTCGATCGGCCTCAATTGCGCTACGGGGCCCGACTTCATGACGGATCACATCCGGTCGATCCACGAACTCGCCACGACGCGTATCTCGTGTTACCCGAATGCGGGTCTGCCCGATGAAGAAGGGAAATATCTCGAAACGCCCACCAGCCTCGCGGCGCAGCTCGAGCGCTTCATCGATCACGGCTGGCTGAATATCGTGGGCGGCTGCTGCGGCACTCGGCCGGATCACATTCGCGCCATCAGTCAGATGGTTCAGAGCAAGCGGCCTCGCGAGCCAAAACAATCTACGCATCGAACCTATTTCTCGGGCATCGACATGATCGAGGCCGAAGAGAGCAATCGGCCGCTGATCGTGGGCGAGCGCACCAACGTAATTGGATCGCGTCTCTTCAAGAAAATGATCAGCGAAGAGAAGTGGGAGGAAGCGACTGAAATCGCGCGCTGGCAGATTCGCAACGGAGCGCACGTCATCGATGTCTGTTTGCAATCGAGCGACCGCGACGAAATAAACGATATTCCGCTGTTCTACGAAAAGCTGATCCGCAAGATCAAAGCGCCAGTGATGATCGACACCACCGATCCGCGGTCAGTGGAGCTTTCTCTCACCTATTGCCAAGGCAAGAGCATCATCAATTCGGTTAATCTTGAAGACGGCGAGGAAAAATTTGAGCGGATCTGCCCTCTGGCGCGCGAGTACGGCGCAGCGCTGGTGGTGGGGTGCATCGATGAAGATCCGACGCAAGCGCAAGCATTCACTCGCGAAAGAAAACTCGCCGTCGCCGAGAGATCCGTCGGGCTGCTGACGACTAAGTACGGCATACCGCCCGAAGATATCGTGATCGACCCGCTCGTGTTCCCCTGCGCGACAGGCGATGAAAACTACATTGGCGGCGCGGTGGAGACCATCGAGTCGATCCGTCTCATCAAAGAAAAGATCCCGCACGTCAAAACGGTCCTTGGCATTTCGAATATTTCCTTCGGGCTGCCCGCTTCCGCGCGCGAGGTGGTCAACTCCGTTTTTCTTTACTACTGCACCAAAGCCGGGTTGGATTTAGCGATCGTGAACGCCGAGAAGCTGGAGCGGTTCGCGTCTATTCCCGAAGAAGAGCGCCGCCTAACCGAGGCGCTGCTCTTCAACACTCCGCCAACGAACGTTCCGCCGGACCATCCAAACGCGGCGGTTCTCGAAGCCGTTCCCGAAGATTGGCGTCATCAAACCCGCGAGCAGAAAATGGCGGTGAACCAGTTTCACATCGCGGCAGTCGCCGAACATTTCCGCGGCGCCGCGTCTCGGCAAAAGAAGAAGACTTCCGATCTCCCACTGGATGGGCGGCTCGCCAACTACATCATTGAAGGCACGAAAGACGGCCTGATTCCGGATCTCGATCTAAAACTGAGCGAGAAGGCCGCGCCGCTCGAGATCATCAATGGCCCTCTTATGGCCGGAATGAGCGAGGTGGGCAGACTCTTTAATAACAATGAGTTGATTGTCGCGGAAGTTCTGCAATCCGCCGAGGCAATGAAAGCGGCGGTCAACCATCTCGAGCAGTTCATGGAGAAATCCGAATCTTCGACGCGCGGCAAGATAGTTCTCGCCACCGTAAAAGGCGACGTTCACGATATCGGCAAGAATCTGGTCGAGATCATCCTCAGCAATAATGGCTATCGCGTCGTGAATCTCGGCATTAAGGTACCGCCGGAAGAACTCATCAAGGCTTTTCAAAAGCACAAACCGGACGCCATTGGGCTCTCCGGTTTGTTAGTTAAGAGCGCGCAGCAGATGGTCACCACCGCCGGAGATCTAAAAGATTTCGGCATCAACGTTCCTTTGCTGGTCGGCGGCGCAGCGCTTTCTGAGAAGTTCACCAAGACCAAAATTGCGCCGGCTTACTCCGCCCCGACCTTCTACTCGAAGGACGCGATGACCGGTCTGCGCCTGATGAACGAGATCATGGATCCGGAATTGCGCGAACAAGTGCTATCGCAACACATCTTTCGCGAAACACCCGCGGAAGCGATGCCGAGCAAGCCGATGATTATCCCTTCCGGCGAGGAGCGCAGTCCCAAAGTTCGCGCGGACATTCCGATTCCACCGGCGCCCTATCTCGATCGCAAGGTCCGCCTGATTCCCAATCTGCCCGAAGTCTGGAGCTACATCAATCCGTTCATGCTCTTTGGACGGCATCTTGGGTTCAAGGGTAATTTTGAAAAGCTTTTGGCTGAACGCGATCCGAAAGCGCTGGAGCTCTTCCACAATGTGGAAGACGTGAAGCGCGAGGCCGCAACATTCATGAAGGCGCGCGCGGTTTGGCAATTCTTTGAAGTCGAGCGCGAAACCAACACTCTTCATCTTTTCGCGCCCGGTGGAGATTCGCCGATTGAAAGTTTTCGTTTTGGACGCCAGGCGAAATCGGATGGGCTGTGTTTGAGCGACTATACGCTCGACCCACGGGACGGCCAACGCGATCACATTGCGCTTTTCGTAGTGACCGCGGGCGAGGGGATCATTCGGCATTCAGAAGAGGCGAAGCTGCGCGGCGAATATTTGAAAGCGCACGCTCTACAAGCGCTCGGGATCGAGAGCGCGGAAGCCAGCGCGGAATGGCTGCACCGCCGCATCCGCGAAGATTGGGGTTTTCCCGATCCTCCTACTTTGACGATGCACGAGCGTTTCACCTCGCGCTTCCACGGCAAGCGCTACAGCTTCGGCTATCCCGCGTGTCCGAATCTGGAGGATCAAGCCAAGCTTTGGCGCCTTTTGCGCCCCGAAGAAATTGGCGTCGAGTTGACGGAAGGCTTCATGATGGAGCCGGAAGCGAGCGTCTCCGCGATTGTGTTTCATCATCCCGACTGCGCGTATTTCAGCGCGGCGGAAGAGACCGAACCGGCATACGCATAAAGCGTTGCGACAACGGAGAATCTTCTAGCGGCCGACCGCACCGGCTTCCGGCGCCGGAGCGCTTTTGAGAAGGCCGGCGCGCCGACCGGACTCGCTCCACTTCACCCAACCGATTCCGGAAAAGACAATGGCCATGGCAATGAATTCGCGATGCCCGCATGGTTCGCGAAAGAAGAGCCAGCCGAGAAACACCGCGACGACCGGATTCACAAACGTGTAGATGGAGACCACCGCGACGGGCAATCGCGCCATGCAGTAAATGAACGAGCTGAAGCCGACGATGGATCCAAAAACTATTAAATAAGCCACCGCCAAGGCAGGACGGAACGCGAGAGACGAAGGCACTTTTTCGAAGCATACGGCGGGGAGAAACAACGCGAGGCCGGCTGCCAATTGCTGGACGGCGCCGCTGACAAATGGATGCGCGCGAGTCTCTACTCTTTTCTGCAGCAGCGATCCGGCCGCCCATCCCACGGCGCTGATCTGAAGAAACAGAAAACCGATAAACGTACGGCCGCCGATTCCTTCGTGGATAGCGGAAGGCAGAACCAGATAGAACACGCCAGCCGCGCCCAGCAAAAGGCCGCCGAGGGTGGAAGCAAGCGGCCGTTTTCCTCCCGGCAGTAGAGCGTCGAGGCCCACCATCCAGAACGGGCAAGTAGTGAAAAACAACGCAGCGAGCCCGCTCGGAATCCATTCCTCCGCAAACGCAAGAAAGCTATTTCCCACGCCGATGCAAATAATGCCGCAGACCGCGGTGCCGATCAACTCGCGCCCGTGCGGGAGGTGCGCGCCGCCGATGCGGGCCGCAAATAACAAAATAGAGCCGGAAATTATATAGCGGAACGCAATGAGGCACAGCGGAGGCAAACCCTCAAGGGAAATTCGTATGGCCAGATAAGTGGTTCCCCACAAGAGACACACCGCCGTCAAAGCCACATAGGCATTTTTGCGGCTGCCCAGATCGTTGAAGCTGGTCAAGTGCTCAGTAGTAATCGGCGCAACTCATGAAGTAGCCGCACTGCTCGCAAATCAGCTTGCAGCGGCGCGCAATCAGGCGGCGACTGCAAACGGGGCAGTAGAGCATGGCTTCGTCCTGCGGCGACTCGCGAACAGAGGATTCGCCAACGCTGTCTGTCGATTCAGTGGGGCCGTCTTCCGCGGAATGCATCGAAGCTCGTCCAGAATTTCGGGCGCTCACAAGAAAATTTCAGTCTCTCATAAGGAGCTTTGTTACTATGAGTCAGAAGTTTGAGACCAGGAAGACTGCACGGAGCCGACGCAGTCTTTGTGTTCACGATGCGCCCGTAGCTCAGCCTGGATAGAGCGTTTGCCTCCGGAGCAAAAGGCCGTAGGTTCGAATCCTACCGGGCGTACCAAATAATCCTTTCTGAATTAACAAGATAGAGTGAAATTAAAATACGATTAAAACGTCCTCTGCCTCATCAAAATCCCCTTTAATCACCGGCCTTCGCGATTGGATCATGCCTCAGAAGCTACCTCATCAAAACGTTCCCGGCAACTGATCCCCTCCGCCCGAATACCTCGCTTTCCCTCAGCGTCCGGCGCAGCATCTTTAGACCATCGTCTTACTTCGGGGCTGGAGCAGTGAGGGTCGGTATCGGGATGCGGATTTCGTATCTGTGCGTCTCATCGAAAATTACGATTTCGCTTTGATCTTGGAAATATCTGTCAAAGCAACTTTGTGGCTGTACATCAGCCGCGCAAAGGTCGTCATTATCAAGAGTGATGGTACCAGTGTGGTGGGCAGGCAAGAAATAGTCTGAGGAGAGCTTCAGCAGAGAACCGTGTAGAGCTTCGGTCCCCTTATTCGTTTGCATAATCTTCGGATTTTGCGGAAGAGTTATATCGGCGCTTGTGGTGTTTTCTACATCGGCGGCCAAAGTTACCCCCGTGCTTTTCTCCGTCAACTGTGCGTCCACCAGTGATAAGCCCTCGGCCCTAGCGCGCTTCACTTGTAAGGCGTGGGTATTCCAGCTTTTCGGGCCTTGCATGTAGAGATACACGCACAAACCTAGGAGTGAAACTGCGAGACCAAAACCAGCCCCCCACGCAATGGCGCGAATGATAATTGTCTTCATGTTCAGAGGCGCTGTGCCAACACTCAATGAACACAATACCGTGAAGCTGCACGGCGGGGAACCTACGAGGCCGGTTTTTCTTCCGCCGTTCGATCAGTGACAACATGGAAGCATGCCCGCCCCCAACTCTCAAAACGTTCAGTTGTCACGCGACGGCAGCGCCTGGGTTGCTCTTCTCGGTCGCAACCTGCAAGAAGGCGTCGGCGGATTCGGCGATACACCCGCCGAAGCCTTGGGCGATCTAGCAGCCCGGATCGAAGTCGAACGCTGGGAGCCGACGAACGGTGAGCCGCCGCTGGTTACGCAGGCGAGACCTTCGCTAGGGCCAACTCAACGGCATTCACCAGATGTGCTTGAAAAAACTGCCGATAGCAATCAATAGTTTAGGCCGTATTTTCGCATGAGCCTTCAGGTCCGTCCGAGTACTCTCGGGCAAATGCGCCGCGATAACCACTGCCTCCCAATCGTTTCGCTACGGCGGATGACGCAGAAAGAAATTGAGCGTTATTACTTTGAGCAATTCAAAAACGCCTATGCGCTACCTTCCGGGACCATCAGTCACGGCGACAAACCCGACTTCATCCTCACCGGCGCTCAGACGATAGGCATCGAAATTACTAACTTTTATCTGGAAGATGGCGATTTAACCGGCAGCGAACAGATGCAGTCTCGCCGCCGCCAGTCGACCGTCTCCGAGGCTCAAAGGCTTTATCTCAAAAACGGCGGCAAAAATATCGAGTTCCGATTCGGCTTTAAGAAAGCTCGGCCTATTGAAGATGTGGAGCGCGTTGCCAATAGCATCGCGGACCTTGCTCCGTCACTGGAGAACCGGGCAAACGGTCAGATTCCGAAACGACTATACGCCCACATCCCGGAGCTTGAGTTCATGTATCTTTATGCGCGCAGGCTGCAATACAGCGATGAGCCTGTCGAAGGATTCCCCGCCGGTGAACCGGACCCGTCCGGCGACTTGCGTGTCTTGATGGACTACAAGAATCGACGGGATGCGCGCGCCTTGAAGGCCGGAACTTATACGCCGCTTCCCTTCGATGCCGAATGGGGCTTGACGCAAGTCCATAGCCCTGGACTGATGTGTGTGCATCGCCTTGAAGACATCCTAAGAGCAAAGGCAGTAAAGGCCCGGGACTATGCGCTGTGTAATGCCTGCTGGCTCCTGGTCATTGTCGAGTTCATCGACCCCGCCCAGGAACAGGAGATTCGCGTGGACGGCATCACGCTCCATTCCGATGTATTTGAGCGCGTCATTGTCTATAAGCCGCGCTTCGAGCATATTTTGGAAATCAGTACTAAGCGGCCATCCGATTGATTTCCACCGACTTTAGCATTCTTAGTAAGCTAATGGAGCACGGTGAATACGCTCTACTACGGCGACAACCTCCAGATTCTCCGGGAGCACATCAAAGACGAATCTGTAGACCTCATCTACCTCGATCCGCCGTTCAACTCTAGCGCTAACTACAACGTCCTTTTCAGAAGCCCCACCGGCGAACGTTCTCACGCTCAGATCGAAGCATTCGAGGACACATGGCACTGGACGGACGAAGCCGAGCAAGCCTTCGATGAGGTAATGCATTCCGGGAACGCGGACACCGCCGAACTGGTCCGCGCCATGCGTGCCTTTCTCAAGGAGAATGACATGATGGCCTATCTCACGATGATGGCCGTTCGTCTACTTGAGTTGCACCGCGTCTTGAAACCCACCGGCAGCCTGTATCTGCACTGTGACCCGACCGCGAGCCATTACCTTAAAATCTTGATGGACGGCATTTTTGGTGCGGATGCCTTCAGGAATGAAATCGTGTGGCAGAGAACCAATGTCCACAACGACAGCAAGAGTTGGAGCCGCGTTAGCGATACTTTGCTGTTCTACACGAAAGGGGCATCGTTCACTTGGAATAAACCTCTAGCACCCCACTCCGACGAGCACATTGCGGCGAAGTATTCCAATGTTGATAAACAGGGCCGCCATTACGCCCAAAGCGATATGACCAGCCCCGCGCCGCGTCCGAACATGATGTATGAATGGAAGGGTTTTCAATCGCCATCGAACGGGTGGCGCTACTCCAGGGAGACAATGCAGCGCCTGTCGTTAACATACGATCTGTCCGGTCCAATGCACACATGATCTGTCCGCTTTAGAAAACCGGGGCGGGAACGCGACGCTAGGATTTGGAACCCAGCC
>Ga0208480_1000226_pt1 | contig 21934 bp, 16 predicted proteins | sample NGESurshal092012_4_FD_184485 | JGI IMG/M metagenome (GOLD analysis project Ga0208480, IMG submission 184485) | Arctic peat soil microbial communities from Barrow, Alaska - NGEE Surface sample F53-1 shallow-092012 (SPAdes) | ecosystem: Environmental > Terrestrial > Soil > Wetlands > Peat ... | reverse complement strand
GCTTAGGGGCTGCCGAGCGGGTGCCCGGTGCGGGCATCGAGCCGTCGGTCGCCGTCGGGCGGAGTGGTGGGGCCGCCGTGGTCTGGCTGTCGGACACGGCGAAGGGCGGCACGCGCCACGTCGAGGCGTCGGTGGCGCTCGGCCACGGACACTTCGGCAAGGTCCAGGTCCTGGGCACCGTCCGTGCGGGGATCGGCCCGCAGGAGGTCTTCGCGAGCGGCGGACGGTATGTCGCGGTCTGGTTGCAGGGCGTCCCCACGACGGACAAGCACGCCCTGCTCTACGCCGTCAGCAACGCCGCGGGGCATTTTGGCGCGGCGAGGACGCTGGCGGCGAACGTCGGGATCGGCTTCACGGCGGTGGCCGGGCCGGACGGGACGGTGTCCGCGGCGTGGCGGACGACACCGAACGCGAACCCGGCTGAGAACGCGACCCTGGAGTTCGCGGAGCTCGCGCCGGGCGCGGGCGTGTTCGGCGCGACGAAGGCGGGACCGGACAACGGTGAGAACAATTCCGGAGGCCTGGGGCTCTTCTCGGGGCCGGGCGGCACGGCGTTGACATGGACGGATCTCGGCGCGGCGTCCGAGTCGCTGCGCGAGCTGCCGATCGGGCCGGGCGTCGCGTCGGCACCGCAGACGGTCTTCACGCTGCAGACGGCCGACACCGGAAAGCTCTCGGCGAGTGGGCCGGTGTTGGCGCTGCCTGCGCAGGGGCCATCCCCGGTCGCGGCGTTCGCGGTCCTGGCGGGCACCTCCGGCGATTCACAGGTGACCACGGCGGGGACCGTGTTCGCGACCGTCCCCGGGGCCGGCGGTGCGTTCGCCGCGCCGGTCGAGCTGTCGAAGCCGGGAACGCTCTCGACGCAGCCGGTCGCAGGTGCGACCAGCTCGACGGCGGTCATCGCGTGGACGACGGGGAGCTTCAAGCACTACGGACTCGAGTACGCGATCAGGCCGGCGTCGGGCTCCTTCGGGGCCGCCCGCTCGCTGACCAGCCTGCGCTCGGAGGGCCCGGTCACGCTGAGCTCGTCGCCGGGTGCGGTCGTCGCGACGTGGGTCTCGGGCGCCGCGGCCAATCACCTCGGCATCGACGTCGCGATCCTCAGGGACGCCGGGTAGCCGGCGTCGGCGGGCGCTTGAGCCGGAGCGCGGGCCTTGATACTCTGAGCCGGAGATGACGTTCCCGCAGTCCCTTTCGCTGCTTCTTCTGCTCCCCCGCAAGGGGGACTAATGCGTGGCGGCCGCCAGCCGCAAACCCAGCCGAGAAGAAGCCCGAAAGACGACTAACAAGTCAGCGAGGAACCTATGACCGAGCCGGACCCCAACCGTGACCCGAACAGGGTGTTGATCTTCGACACGACGCTGCGCGACGGCGAGCAGTCGCCGGGCATCTCGCTCAACGCTTCGGAGAAGCTGGAGATCGCGCAGCAGCTCGCGAGGCTTGGCGTCGACATCATCGAGGCCGGTTTCCCGATCAGCTCGCCGGGAGACTTCGAGGCCGTGCAGACGATCGCCCGGCAGGTCGAGGGACCGGTGATCGCCGGGCTGGCGCGGACGCATCTGGCCGACATCGACGCCGTCTGGAACGCCGTGCGCGACTCGGAGCGCCCGCGGATCCATACCTTCATCTCGACGTCTGACATCCACATCGTCCACCAGCTGCAGAGCACCCGCGCCGACGTCCTCGGCCTCGCCCGGGCGGCCGTCGCGCACGCGAAGGGCTACCTCGAGGATGTCGAGTTCTCGCCGATGGACGCGACGCGCTCAGCGGTCGAGTTCACGGCCGAGGTCGTCAGCGCGGCGATCGAGGAGGGCGCGACGACGATCAACGTGCCCGACACGGTCGGCTACACGATGCCGCACGAGTTCGAGGCGTGGCTGGCCGAGCTGTATCTGCTGGCGCCGTCGCTTCACGACGTGACGCTGTCGGTCCACTGCCACGACGACCTCGGGATGGCGGTCGCCAACTCGCTGGCCGGAATGCGGGCCGGCGCGCGGCAGGTCGAGTGTGCGATCAACGGGATCGGCGAGCGGGCGGGCAACGCGTCGCTCGAGGAGATCGCGATGCTGCTGCACACGCGGCGCGAGGCGATCGGCCTGTACTCGGCGGTCAACACGCGGGAGATCGCCCGGGCGAGCCGGCTGGTCTCGCGGATGACGGGCTACGTCGTCCAGCCGAACAAGGCGATCGTCGGGCGCAACGCGTTCGCCCACGAGTCGGGCATCCACCAGGACGGGGTGCTGAAGGAGCGGACGACCTACGAGATCATGGACGCGACGACCGTCGGCCTGGAGAAGAACTCGCTTGTCCTCGGCAAGCACAGCGGGCGGCACGCGCTGCGCCAGGCGCTGGAGGAGCTCGGCTTCGAGGTCTCGGGCGCGGCGCTGAACACGGCGTTCAAGCGCTTCAAGGAGATCGCCGACCGGAAGAAGACGGTCAGCGCGATGGACCTCGAGGCCCTCGTGACCGACGAGCTCCGCAGCGAGATGGCGGTCTACGCGCTCGAGTGGTACGAGGTCGAGGCGTCGTCGACCCGCCCGCCGCACGCCAGCGTGTCGGTCGTGATGCCCGATGGTGAGACCGTGCGCGGCAACTTCACGGGCGACGGTCCGGTCGACGCGGTCTTCCACGCGCTGAACGCGGCGATCGGCGTCGACGCAAGGCTCCGTGAGTTCCGGATCGACGCGGTCACCGAAGGTCAGGACGCGCTCGGCGAGGTCTCCGTCGTGATCGAGCTCGACGGCCGGTCGTGCTCGGGCCAGGGCGTCGCGACGGACATCATCGAGGCAGCCGCCCGGGCCTACCTGCGCGCCCTGTCCAACGGCCTGCGCCGGGCCCAGCTGGAAGCCGACGCGCCGGCCGACACGACCGGCGCGGAGCTCGCCCGCACGCCTTAGGGGTGGCAGAGCCGGCGGTCGGGCGGCGCAAGCCGGTGGTCGGATGGTTTGCAGGGCGCGGGCTGGTGCTCGCGCTCTGCGCAGTCGGCGGGGCGATCCGCTTCGCGACGCTGGGCCAGCAGAGCTTCTGGCTCGACGAGGCGATCACCGGTCGGCTGATGCGGCTCGGCTTCTGGCCGATGTTGCGCGAGATTCCCCGGAGCGAGTCGACGCCGCCGCTGTACTACATCCTGGCGTGGCCGTGGACGCGGGTCTTCGGCGTCAGCGAGGTCGGCCTGCGGTCGCTGTCGGCGCTGCTGGGGACGCTGACGATCCCCCTGCTCTACGCCGCCGGCGCTCGCCTCTTCGACCGTCGGGCAGGGCTTGTGGCGGCGGGCTTGGGGGCCTTCGCACCGCTCTTGATCTGGTACTCCCAGGAGGCTCGGGCGTACGCCCTGCTCGTGGCCCTGTGTGCGGCAGGTCTGTGGGCCTTCGCGGCCGCGCTCGAGCCGGGCGCCGGCCGCCGGGCGCTCTGGCTGTGGGCGGTTGCCGGCGCGCTCGCCGTGGCGACGCACTACTTCGCCGTGTTCCTGGTCGGCCCCGAGCTCTGCTGGCTGCTCTGGAAGCGGGGCCGCGGCGCCGCGCCGGTGCTCGCGGTCCCGGTCGTCGTCGGTCTCGCGTTGGCGCCGCTGGCGATCCACCAGCGAGCCAACGGCGGAGCCGGGTTCATCGCCCAGACGCCGGTCTCGACGCGCCTGGCGCAGGCGGTCAAGCAGCTGGGGCTCGGGTACGACGCGCCGGGGGCGACCGTCTTCGTCGTGCTCGGCATCGGCTTCGGGCTGGCCGTCCTCTGGCTCGCGTGGCGGCGGATCGACGGGCCCAGGCGACGCGCGGCGCTTGCCGCGGGCGTCCTCGGCGGGGCGACCCTGATCCTCCCGGTGATCCTCGCCGTGTCCGGCGAGGACTACCTGATCACCCGCAACCTGATCGTCGTCTGGGTGCCGGTCGCCCTGGCCGTCGCGGTGATCCTCGCGGGGAGCGGGCGGGCCGGCACGGTGGTGCTGATCGGCGTCTGCGGGCTCGGCCTGGCGGCGACCCTGGGCATCGATCTCGACAGCCGCTACCAGCGCGACGACTGGCGCGGTGCGGCCGGCGTCGTGCCGGCGGGCAGCCTGAGCGTGGTCGTTCTGACGCCGTCGAGCGGTCGTCTCGCGTTCGACTACTACGTCCCCGACACGCAGACGATCGCCCCGACTGGGGCGACGGTGAGCAGCGTCGAGGTGATCGGCCTCGGTGCCCGCGGCGTCGGCGCCCCCGTGAAGGCGCCGCCCGTGCCGGCCCAGCCGCTCCTGCTGCCGGGCTTTGGCCCGCCGAGCGAGTCGTCGCACGGCACGTTCAGCGTGGTGCGCTACCAGGCGACCGGGCCTCCAGCGCTCGTCACCCCGACCCTGCTGATTCCGCTCGCTCTCGCCGTCGGCGGCTCAGCCCAGATGGTCACGCACGGGCGGTAGTCTCGGCCGGGACCGGGCCGGGGCCGGGCCGGTCCCGGGGCCCGGGACGAGGGTTCGGCTGGGCGTGGCCTGCCGCCGTGCAGGGCGCAGCCGAACGCCGTCCTTGCGCCGTCAGTCGTCGCGGCCGAACGCGAGCCCCTGGGCGTAGCCGGCGTGGAGGACCGCCTCGCGAGGCCCGGGGTCCATGATGTCCGGGGCCATCAGCCGAGCCGGGGCGGGCGCCGGCCCGATCAGGCGAACGCGGGCCCCCCGACTGCGCACGACGGCGAGCTCGAGCGCCTCGCGGGCGCGAACGGCGATGTTGACGAGCCCGAGCTTGGAGATCGGCGCGACCGGGAGGCCGTGCAGTGGACTGAGACAGAGCAGCTGGGTCCGCCGGCCGACCGGGGCTACGTCGAGGTTGGTCATGCTCCAGACGCCGCCGTCGACGTACTCGCGTCCGGCGATCTCGACCGGGTGGAAGAAGCCGGGGATCGAGCACGACGCGACGACTGCCTTCGCGACGGACGCGTCGGGAGCTCCGGGGGCGCCGAAGACGACACGCCGGCCGCTGCGCCGGTCGACACCGACGATCCGCAGGCGGCCGTCGAAGCGGGCCCGATCGCGCTCGATCGACTGCTCGAGCTCGGCGAGCGAACGGGTCCCGTCGGGGAGGATCGCGAGAACGCCCGTGCGGATGATCGCTCCGGGCAGTCGTTCGAGGCGGAGGGCGGGGCCGATCACCGGCGCGAGCACCTGGCCGGCGGTCCGTTCGAGCCAGTCGAGGGCGCCGGGGTCGGCCGAGGCAGAGGCCGACGGGAGGAGGTCCGGGTGGGGGGCGGTTGGCGGTGCGCCCGGCTCGGCGGCATGTTGGATCGATCGCGGTCGGCGCAGGACGACGCCGGCGGCGAGGCGGGCGGCGACGATCGATCCGGCTGACGTGCCGACGAACGACTCGGTCTCGCGGAGGTCGAGGCCGCCGGCGTCCTCGAGCCCGGCGAGCAGGCCGGTCATCCAGGCTTCCCCGAGCGTGCCGCCGCCGGCGAGCACGAGTACGTCGGGGCGGGTCAGGGGAGGCACGGGCACTGCCGCCAGACTACCGGCATCCCGAGCAAGCCCGTACGTGATAACGTACGAACGTATGGCGGCTTCGGCGCGTGACGATCTTCAGCAGGCGAGCACGGTCGGTCCTCGCGTCCGGGCCCTGCGTGACGCGATGGGCCTGTCGCTGCGCGAGCTGGCGGTCCGGTCGGGCGTCAGCGCGCCGATGCTCTCCCAGGTCGAGCGGGGCGAGACGAGCCCGACGCTCCAGGTCGCGGCGCGGATCGCACGCGGTCTCGATCTGCGTCTCTCGCAGCTGCTGCGTCTCGACGAGGACGGCGCGGTGACCGTCGTCCGGGCGAGCGACCGGCGGCCGGGGGGGAACGCCAGGAGGGGACATCGCTACGAGCTTCTGAGCGCGCCGCGCCCCGGTCAGCGGGCCGAGCTCTCGCGCCACACGCTCGCGGCCGGGTCGTCCACCGGCGGCCGGGAGGATCCGCCGATCCACGAGCCGGGGAGCGTCGAGACGGCGCTCGTCGAGCAGGGCGAGGTCGTCCTGGTGTGCGACGGGGAGAACTACCGGCTGACCGAAGGCGACTGCGTGACGTTCGACTCCGACCTGCCCCACCACTTCGAGAATCCCGGGCCCGGCGACGCTCGACTGCTGGCCGTCCTGGCCGCGGGCCTGCGCCGGAGCTGACAGCCGTCCAGAAAGAGATGGGAGAGAACCCGATGTCCCAGACCCTGCTCGACAAGATCTGGTCGGCCCACGAGGTGGCGGCCGGCCTGCTGTTCATCGACCTGCACCTCGTCCACGAGGTGACCAGCCCGCAGGCCTTCGACGGTCTGCGTCTGGCCGGCCGGGTCGTCCACCGGCCGGACCGGACGCTGGCGACGGCCGACCACAACGTGCCGACCGACGGGACGCCGGTGGCCGCGCGGATCCGCGACGAGCTCTCGCGGGTACAGGTCGAGACGCTCGAGCGCAACTGCGAGGAGTTCGGCGTCCCGGTCTACTCGCTCGGCTCCGACCGGCAGGGCATCGTCCACGTGATCGGTCCGGAGCTGGGTGTCACCCAGCCGGGTATGACGATCGTCTGCGGCGACTCCCACACGGCGACCCACGGCGCGTTCGGGGCGCTGGCGTTCGGGATCGGGACGAGCGAGGTCGAGCACGTCCTGGCGACGCAGTGCCTGGCCCAGCCGAAGCCGCGGTCGATGTCGGTCCGCTACGAGGGCGGGCTGGGGTTCGGCGTCACCGCGAAGGACCTGATCCTGGCGACGATCGGCCAGATCGGCGTGTCCGGGGCGACCGGCCACGTCGTCGAGTACGCCGGCCCGGCGATCGAGGCGCTGTCGATGGAAGGCCGGATGACGGTCTGCAACATGACGATCGAGGCCGGCGGCCGGGCGGGGATGGTCGCGCCGGACGAGGTCACGTTCGAGTGGTTCGAGCGCGACGGGCGTCCGGGGACCCCCGCGGATCTGGCATCGGCCGTCGCCGGCTGGCGCGAGCTGCACAGCGATTCCGGGGCCGGCTTCGATCGCGAGGTGACCGTCGACGCGTCGAGGATCTCCCCGCAGGTGACCTGGGGAACGACGCCGGGCATGGTCGTCGGCGTCAGCGACGCAGTTCCGAGCCCAGGTGACTTCGACGGGTCCGACGACCAGGAGGCGGCCGAGCGGGCGCTCGTCTACATGGGGCTCGAGGCGGGCACGCCGATGCGCGACGTCAAGCTCGACCGGGTCTTCATCGGGTCGTGCACGAACTCGCGGATCGGCGACCTGCGGGCGGCGGCGGCGGTCGTCAAGGGGCGGAGGGTTGCGGGTCATGTGAGCGCGATGGTCGTCCCGGGCTCCCAGCGTGTGAGCGTCCAGGCCGAGGCCGAGGGCCTCGACGACATCTTCCGGGCGGCCGGCTTCGACTGGCGGACGGCGGGCTGCTCGATGTGCCTGGGGATGAACCCGGACATCCTCGCCGAGGGCGAGCGGTGCGCGTCGACCTCGAACCGCAATTTCGAAGGTCGCCAGGGCCGGGGCGGCCGGACGCACCTTGTCTCACCGGAGATGGCCGCGGCAGCGGCGATCGCTGGTCACTTCGTCGACATCCGCGACTGGGGGAACTGAACATGGAGCCTGTCCAGGTCATCGCCGGCGGCGTCAGCCACCTCGACCGAGCCGACGTCGACACCGACCAGATCATCCCGAAGCAGTTCCTCAAGCGGATCGAGCGGACCGGGTTCGGGGAGTTCCTCTTCTACGACTGGGCCAAGGAGCCGGGCTGGGACCTGCCGCGCAACCCGATCCTCGCGGCCGGGCGGAACTTCGGCTGCGGATCGTCTCGGGAGCACGCCCCATGGGCGCTCGAGGACTACGGCTTCCGCGCAGTCGTCGCACCGAGCTTCGCGGACATCTTCTACTCCAACTGCACGAAGGTCGGCCTGCTGCCGGTCGTGCTCGGCGAGGCCGACGTCCGCGAGCTGGCGGCGGCCGGGACGGGCGAGGTCGACCTCGAGGCCCAGGAGGTCCGCTTCGCCGGCCGGTCGGTGCCCTTCGAGATCGACGGAGACCTCCGCCACCGGCTGCTCAACGGGCTCGACGACATCGCCCTGACGCTGGCCCAGGGCGAGCTGATCACTGCGTATGAGACCGAGCGTGAACGTGTCGGCCCGTTCACGACACAGCTTGACGACCGGGGTCCCGCCGACTGACGCAGGCGGGCGCCTGGTGATGCGGACGCGACCGGTCACGCAGCCGAATTAGGCATCCCTAAACCCTGGTAGGCTGCCGCGACGGAGTCGGTCGGGCGATGGGTCTGGGGAGGAGGTCGGGTGGCGGATACCGCGGTGCGGCGGTCGATCAACGGCTCGCCGGTGAGCCGGCCAGCCTGGCCTGAAGCTGCGATGTTCCCGGCCGGCGTGCTCGCGGTCCACGAGCTCCGCTACGTGCTGGCGTACGGGTCGCACGCCGGGCGCGAGTTGACCGCGCACGGCGACACCTACGTCGGCAGCGGCGCTCTCGTCGCCGGACTGCTGCTCGTCGTCCCGATCTCCGCGCTCGTGATCGGGGTGCGTCGCGCTCGTCGCGGGCTGCCCGGCGGTCGGCTGTCGGCGCTCGCCCCGTGGCAGTCGTGGCTTGCCTGGAGCCTCCTGCTGATCGCCGGGTTCGTTGCCCTCGAAGGCATCGAGATGATCTTCGAGTCAGAGCACCCCGACGGCTTCGCCGGCGTCTTCGGCGGCGGCGGCTGGTGGGCCGCGCCGGCGGCTGGCGCCGTCGCCGCGCTCTTCACCCTGCTGCGGAGGGGAGCCCGCGCGCTTGTGCGTCGGGTCGCCCGGCGCTGGTGCGAGCGCCCGTTGCGGGCCGCGACGTCCGTCTCACTTCCCCGGGCGGCCGGTCGCGGCCGGCGGCCGAGGCCGGCGCCGCTCGCCGGTCGGGCGGCTGGCCGGGCGCCGCCCCACCGGCAGGCGCTCCAGCGGTTCGCCTGACGTAGTCGGCACCGAGCCCAGGCTCGTGCCGAGTCCTCCGCGGGCCGGTGGGGCCCCGTCTCGTCCGTCGATCGGTCCAACGGATGTCGCCCGAGCGCGTCGCTCGGACGCGTCGCCGGCCGTCTCGGCAGCACCACGACACCGATCGGCGACCGCCGCGCCGCGCCGCTCCGACGGCTGTGGACGCCGCGCGTCGCTCGCGGTCGGCCCCAACCCTGAACGGAGGATCACCACGATGTCGAGCACCAATCAAGAAGTCGAACCCGACGACCCGATCCGAGTCTCTCGTCGTTCGCTGCTGGGTGCGGCCGCTGCCGGCGGAGCCCTCACCGGGCTGGCGAGCCTCGGCCCGGCCGCGTCGGCCGCGTCGGCCACAACGATGGTCGGGCCGGGGCCGGGTCGGGCGGCAGCCGCCGCGCGGGCCGGCAGCGGGCGCCACCGGGAGTTCTGGCTGTCGGTCGAGTCCTTCGAGCAGAACCTCGTCCCGAGCGGCTTCGACCAGATGATGGGGACCGCGGTCAGCGGGGCCAGCTTCGCGGCGCTCGGCTTTCGCGGCTACACGCCGGGCTTCGGGGCCCTCCTGGCGAGGGACGAGAGCACGACGGGGATCGGGCTCAACAGCGGCATCCCGGGTCCGCTGCTGCGCACGAGCGTCGGCGACAGGGTGACCGTCCACCTGCGCAACAACGATCACGAGTTCAAGTGGCCGCACTCGCTCCACGTCCACGGATGGCGCTACGCGCCGGCCAGCGATGGGTCGTGGACCTACCGCGAACGGGCCCAGGACGCCCGAAACGGGTCGGCCGTCCCCTACGGCGAGACCTACACGTATCACTACACGGTGCCGGCGAGCGCGGTCGGGACGTGGCCGTACCACGACCACTCGATGCCGCAGATCTACCCCGGGGCCGATCCGGACGTGGCCAACCCGATGGAGATGAACGCCCAGCTCGGGCTGTTCGGGATCATCGCCGTCACCGACGCCCACACGCCGGTCGTCGACCGGGAGTTCTACCTGTTCTTCCACGACCTCTACCAGGACGACGTGCCGGTCCTCTCACAGGACTTCGACTGCTTCAACGGACACGCCTATCTCGGCAACACGCCGGTCTTCACGTCCCGGGTGGGCGAGCGGGTCCGCTGGCGGGTCGCGGCGCTCGGCAAGGAGTTCCACGTCTTCCACCTCCACGGCCACCGGTGGTTCAACGGCCTCTACCAGACCGACTCGCAGATCATCGGGCCATCGACGACGGCGACGGTCGAGTACACCGAGGACAACGCGGGGGAGTGGCTCTACCACTGCCATGTGACCGACCACATGCAGGGGGGGATGATGGGCCTCTACAGGGTGACGCGGTGAGCTGAGCGGATGTGGGCGCGCCGCTCGGCGACGTGACAGACTCGGCGACGGTCGGGGCGCGCTCTCGCCAGCGCGCCCCGGCTTCACCTGCTCAGAAGAACGGCGACGCCGGCTTGTGCGGCTCGGGCTCGAGCGGCCCCGGCTGCGGGATCGGCTCGATCTCGCAGGGTGCGGCGGCCGTGCAGTCGGGGTCGGTCTCGTCGGTCGGTCGCGGCGCCTCGACGACGTAGAACGTGCTCGCGTCCTGCGCGATGCCGATCACGACACCCGGCAGGTCGGCGAATGCCCCGTTGCCGGCGGGCGTCCCGTTGCCGGCGAGCGTGGTGTTCATCTGGCCGAACACACTGTTGAAGACGTAGCAGTCGGCTTCGAGCGCGACCAGGCTGACCGTGTAGCCGTCGAGGACCGGCGGCGACGGGGCCGCGAGATCGTCTCCGCCGGTGCAGACCTCACCGGCGAAGCCGCTGCTGACGAGCGTGCTGCGGCCGCTGGAGACGTTGTCGGCGCGGACCTCCCAGCCGGCGTCGCCGACCACGCCGGGGGCGATCGGCTCCCAGAGGAAGCTGACCAGCCGGCCGTCGTAGCTGAGTCCTTCGACGACTCCCGAACGGGTCATCCCGGCGCAGCCGCCCCGGAAGGGACAGTCGGTCGGAACCGCGCCGTGCGGCAGCGCGGCCAGGCTGCGGTGGCCGGGTGTCCAGAGCAGCACCTGCTGGACCTGCTGGTGGTGGGCCGGGTCGAGTCGGGCGAAGGCGACGCGCCCGTGCCACATCGACGGCGTCGTGTCCGACGTCCCGCTCGGGTGCGGGATCGCCGGCACGGTCTCGGCGAGGGTTTTCAGGTTGAGGACGTGGACCCGGCAACCACCGCCCGACAGCGGTGCGATCTCCCCGAAGAAGGCCGCCGTCGGGGTCTTCGTGCAGCGGGAGAAGGTGACGACGGGTGCGCCGGTCGCGGTGGTCCCGACGTTGACGTCGAACGGCTGGCGCCGCGGCGCGACGTCAAGCGGTCGGGCCAACTCCCGGCAAGCGGACGGCGGTCGTGCGGGGTCGACGAACACCCGGGGAGTGCCGCGGCAATCGCGACGACCACGATTCCCGGCACGCACGGTCCACGGGCCCCGCGAGCCGCGCGAAGCCCGGGCTCGCCGCAGCTCCGAGCGCACCCACACCCACGGAACGATCATCGGAGGAAACTACCGCTACCCTGGCAGCCCGATGGCACACCACATCGTCACGCTTCCCGGGGACGGGATCGGCCCGGAGATCATGGGCCCGACCCTCGAGATCCTCGGCCGGCTGATCGACTTCGAGGCCGAGGAGCACGTCTTCGGCGGGGCGTCGATCGACGCCCACGGGACCGGCCTGACCGACGAGGTCCTGGCCGCGTGCGGAAAGGCCGACGCAGTACTGCTGGCCGCGGTCGGCGGTCCCAAGTGGGACACGACCGACCCGGACAAGCCGCGGCCTGAGCAGGGGCTGCTGGGCCTGCGCAAGGGCCTCGGCCTGTTCGCGAACCTCCGGCCGGTCCGGCCGCTGCCGGCGCTCTACGACGCGAGCCCCCTGCGGCGCGAGCGGATCGAGGGAACCGACCTGCTGGTCGTGCGAGAGCTGACCGGGGGGATCTACTTCGGCGAGAAGACGCGGAGCGCCGACTCGGCGAGCGATCTGTGCGTGTACAGCACCGGTGAGGTCGAGCGGATCGTCCGGGTCGCATTCGAGGCGGCCCGGCGAAAGGTGACGAGCGTCGACAAGGCCAACGTGCTCGAGACGTCCCGGCTCTGGCGGGAGGTCGCCGGTCGCATCGGCCGCGACGAGTTCCCCGAGACGCCACTCGAGAACCTGCTGGTCGACAACGCGGCGATGCAACTCGTCTCGAACCCGGCGGACTTCGACGTGATCGTCACGGAGAACATGTTCGGAGACATCCTCAGCGACGAGGCCGCGATGATCACCGGGTCGATCGGGATGCTCCCGAGCGCGTCGCTCGGTGCCGCCGGTCCCGGCGTCTTCGAGCCGGTCCACGGATCGGCGCCGGACATCGCCGGCCGGGGGATCGCCAACCCGCTGGCGATGTTCCTCTCCGCGGCGATGCTCCTCCGCCACGGACTGAGCTTGGAAGCGGAGGCCGTGGCGGTAGAATCAGCCGTGGACCGTGCGCTCCAGGGCGGTCTGCGGACCCGTGACCTTGGTGGCGAGGCGACCACGTCCGAGGCGCTCGCGGCCGTACTCGACCATCTGGCTTAGGGAAAGGTCGTTCTGAGGTGAACCAAGCGGACGTGATCTGGCTGAACGGCGAGTTCGTCGCGTGGGAGGACGCGAAGGTCCACGTCCTGACGCACGGTCTCCACTACGGGACCGGCGTGTTCGAGGGGATCCGCTGCTACGACACCGAGCATGGGCCGGCGATCTTCCGCCACCAGGACCACCTAGACCGGCTGGCGCGGTCGGCCAAGCTCTACTACATGCCGATGCCGTACTCGACCGAGCAGCTGCGGGAGGTCACCCACGAGCTGATCGTCCGCAACGGCCTGCGGTCGTCCTACATCCGGCCACTCGTCTACCGCGGCTACGGCCAGATGGGTCTCAACCCGCTGGAGGTGCCGGTCGAGGCGACGATCGCGCTGTGGGAGTGGGGCGCGTACCTCGGCGAGGAGGGCAAGCGGTCGGGGATCCGGGCGAAGGTCTCGTCCTGGCGGCGGATCAGTCCTGACTCGTTGATCCCGCACGCGAAGGCCTCAGGCCAGTACCTCAACAGCGTGCTGGCGAAGGTCGAGTCGGTCAAGGCCGGGTACGACGAGGCGATCCTGCTCGACGATCACGGCCGGGTCTGCGAGGGTTCGGGCGAGAACATCTACGTCGTACGCGACGGACAGGTCATCACCCCGCCGCAGACGGCGTCGATCCTCGACGGGATCAACCGGAAGTCGCTGCTGGCGATCGCGCGCGACCTCGGGTACGAGGTGCTCGAGCGCGACCTGGCACGCGCTGAGCTCTACCTCGCGGACGAGGTCTTCATGAGCGGGACCGCGGCCGAGCTGGTCCCGGTCAGGGAGATCGACGACCACGACATCGGGACGGGAAAGCCGGGCGAGATCACGATGGTCCTCCAGCGGGCATTCGAGGACGCCCTCCACGGCCGGTCGGAGCGCTACCGCGAGTGGCTGGACGTCGTCGACCTTCCGGCGAAGCAGGCACCGACCGAGCCGGGTGCGACACCGACGGCGGGCGACGCGGCGGCACGGGTCGCCGGGAGCGCGTCCGCAGAGCTCGGGATCGCCAGCGCCTGATGACGGCCCCCGGCTTCGGCGATCGGCGAATTACGCGGGCGGCCGGCTAGCGCTCAAGCGCGTCCGGCCGCAGCCCGAACCTCGCCCGACATCCTTCGACGCATTAGGAGCCACCTTGAAGACGATCCAGCTGTATGACGCGACCCTGCGCGACGGGATGCAGGGTGAGGGCATGTCCCTCTCGGCGCACGAGAAGCTCCGTGTCGCGCACAAGCTCGACGAGCTCGGCATCCACCTGATCGAGGCGGGCTTCCCGGCTTCGAACCCGAAGGAGCGCGAGCTGTTCGAGCTGCTCGGCGGGGAGACCTTCGAGCAGGCGGAGATCGCCGCGTTCGGGATGACCCGGCGTAAGGACACACGCGCCGAGGACGACCCGGGGCTGCGGCTGCTGGCCGAATGCGATGCCCGAGTCTGCACGCTGGTCGGCAAGACGTGGGGGCTCCACCTCGAGAAAGTGGTCAAAGTCGACCGTGCAGAGAACCTCAGGATGATCGCCGAGTCGATCGGGTTTCTCGTCGGCGAGGGCAAGCGGGTGATCTACGACGCCGAGCATTTCTTCGATGCTTGGCGTGACGACACGGCCTACGCGCGGGCGTGCCTGCGAGCGGCGGCCGGGGCCGGGGCCGAGACGGTCGTTCTGTGCGACACGAACGGGTCGTCGCTGCCGTCGCAGATCACGCTCGCGACCCGGGACGCCGTCGGGACGCTCGACGGGAGCCTGCGGATCGGGATCCACTGCCACAACGACGCCGAGTGCGGCGTCGCCAACTCGATCGCCGCGGTCGAGATCGGGGCGACGCAGGTCCAGGGGACGATGAACGGGTGCGGCGAACGGACCGGCAATGCCAACCTCGTCTCGATCATCGCCAACCTCCAGCTCAAGCTCGGCCACCGGTGCCTCACCAACGCGCAACTGGCCAAGCTGACCGAGACGGCGCACTTCGTCGACGAGCTGCTGAACGTCACGCCCGACCCGAACCAGGCCTACGTCGGGAAGAACGCGTTCGCCCACAAGGGTGGGATGCACGTCGCCGGGGTGAGCGCCGACGCGAGCACCTTCGAGCACGTCGACCCGGCGGTCGTCGGCAACCAGCGCGAGCTTCTGATGAGCGAGCTGGCCGGCCGGCAGACGGTGATCGAGAAGGCACGGTCGGCCGGCCTCGAGATCGACGGGGAGGCGGCGAGCCGCCTGCTCGACCGGATCAAGCTGCTCGAGCACGGGGGCTACCAGTTCGAGGCGGCCGACGCGTCGTTGGAGCTGCTCCTGCGCAAGGAGTCAGGCGACTACGAGCCGCTCTTCCGGCTGGACTCGTGGCGGGTGATCGTGGAGAAGTCGGCGGCCGGGACGGTCGCCACCGAGGCGACCGTGCGGGTCTGGGTCGGCGACGAGCGGATCGTCTGCACGGCGGAGGGCGGCGGCCCGGTCAACGCGCTGGACAAGGCGCTGCGGGCGGCGCTCGGCGACGCGCATCCGCACCTCCACGACATCGATCTCGTCAACTACAAGGTGCGGATCCTCGACGAGGCGAAGGGCACCGACGCGGTCACGCGGGTCCTGATCGACGCGTCCGACGGCCACGACGTGTGGGGGTCGATCGGCGTGTCGGAGAACCTGATCGAGGCGTCGTGGGAGGCGCTCGTCGACTCGATCGAGCACGGCATGCAGCCGGGTCGGGCGCCGGCCGGGCACGCCGCGCGTGAGCGCTGAGCCGCGGCGGCTCGCGCTGCCGGTGAGCGCTGACCAGGGGCCGATCCCGCTGGCGCGCCCGGTGATCGGACCGCCGGAGGAGGCGGCTGTGCTCGCCGTCCTGCGGTCAGGTCAGCTGTCGCTCGGCCCGCGTCTTGGCGCTTTTGAGGAGCAGTTCTGTGTGTCAGTCGGCGCGCGGCATGCGAGCGCGGTCTCGAGCGGCACGGCCGGGCTTCACCTTGCCTTGCGGGCGGCCGGGGTCAGCGACGGGGACGAGGTCGTGACGAGTCCGCTCTCGTTCGTCGCGTCGGCGAACGTCGTCGTGTTCGAACGAGCGACGCCCGTCTTCGCCGACATCGACCCGGTCACGCTGACCTTGGATCCGGCGGCCGCGGCCGCGGCGGTGACCGAGCGGACGACGGCGATCCTGCCGGTTCACATCTTCGGATGGCCGTGCGAGATGGAGCCGTTGGAGGCACTCGGCCTGCCGCTGGTCGAGGACGCCTGCGAGGCGTTGGGCGCCGTCCATCCGGACGGCGTGAGCGTCGGTGCGCGGGGGCACCCGGCGGTCTTCGCGTTCTACGCGAACAAGCAGCTGACGACCGGCGAGGGGGGAATGGTCACGACGGGGGATCGCGCCGTCAAGGTGCGGATCGACTCCGAGCGCAACCAGGGCCGGGCGCCGGACATGAGCTGGCTCGACCATGACCGGCTGGGCTTCAACTACCGGCTGTCTGACATCGCCTGCGCCCTCGGCCTGGCCCAGCTCGGCCGCCTCGACCAGATGCTCGCCGGCCGGGCGCGGGTGGCCGGCCACTATCGCGACCACCTGGCCGACTTCGACGGCGTCGAGCTGCCGTGTCCCGACGGGGGAGGGGCCGTTCGAGGATGGTTCGTCTTCGTCGTCCAGCTACCCCTGGGAGTCGACCGGGACGCGACGATCCGTGCGCTCTCCGAGCGGGGGATCCAGTCGAAGCCGTACCTCCCGGCGATCCACCTGATGAGCTACTACCGGGACCGCTTCGGCCATCGGGAGGGGGAGTTCCCGGTCTGCGAGGACGTCGCCGCCCGGTCGCTGGCCCTGCCGTTCTTCCCGGAGATGTCAGAGGGCCAGGTGGCGCGGGTGGCCGTGGAGTTGGGAGCCGTGCTCGGACGAACGTAGCCGGCGCGGCCTTGACAGTCGACTGGCCTGAGCGGGAGGATCGCTGAGTGACGCGGCGGGGGCGGGGGCGGCGGCTGGTCGACGGATTCGTCCGCACGATGGTGCGGACGACGCGCATCCCGGTTGTCGGGATCGGGATCCTCGTCTGTGCGCTCGCCGCGCCGCTCGTCGCCCAGCGGGCGGCGGTCTGGTCGACGCGGGCGGGTGATGCCGACCAGAACGAGCTGCAGAACCAGGCGCTGCGGGAGGAGCACTTCTCCCGGGACCTGGCGACCGTCAACCAGGACGCCCGGACGTTCGGGTACTTCGCCGAGTACGAGAGCACGTCACGGGTCGCCGGCGCGCAGGCCGTCGCCGAGCGGCCGGTCTCGCCGGCGCTCGCCCTGTCGCTGTTTCGCTCGGCCCAGATCGACCGGAGCCTGGCGGCCGGCTACCGCCAGGCGCTGCAGTCGTCCGGCTACCGGGCGGGCCCGCCGCTCCACTTCGACTTCGGCGCGGCGCTGAACTCGATCACGGCCGACGATCCGGACCTCCAGGCCCAGCAGGCCGGACAGGACGCGGCGGAGGCGGCCGCCGGCCACAGGAAGGCGACCGACTACACGGGGATCGCGACGCTCTGGACGGCCGGCCTGTTCTTCTGCACGCTGGCCGAGGTCGCCCGTCGCAAGAGCCGGTCGCGGCGGATCTTCGCCTGCTCGGCGGGCCTGGTCGTCGTCGCGGCGATCGTGCTGACGATCCCGGTCTGGTTCTAGGGTGGCCGGGCCGGCCGTGCCGACGGAGGCCGAGCGCCGGCGGCGGCGCCGGCGCTTCGAGGACCGGATGTCGGTGGCCGCGGTCCTCGCGACGCTGCTCGGGGCGATCGTCGCCTACGTCCAGAGCGAAGCGGTCAAGACGTCGGCGTCCTGGGGCGTCCAGGCGCAGAGCCTCGGGGTCGAGGCGGTCCAGGCGCGGTCGGCGGCGAGCGACGCGGCGGAGCTCCAGTACAGCCGGTTCCTCCTGCTCGACGCCGAGCGACGCCGGCTGGGCAACTCGTGGGAGGCGTACCTGCTCGGGGATCACACGACGATCCTCGGGGTCCGTCGGCTGGAGGCGGTCGCCGGGCAGACGCTGACGGCCACGAACATCCTCGCGGACGGGCAGACCACCGCGCTCGGGCAGGTCGGCCCGAACGGAGCGACGAGCTCCCTGCTCGGGCGCCGGCTGTGTCCGATCACGCCCGCCGATGCGACCCCGCCGGCGGGGTGCGCGAGCTCGCGGGACGGGCCGGACCAGGACCTCGCGTTCCCGCGGAGCTATTTCGCTGATGCGAGCTGGAATGCCGAGCGCCTGACGGCGCTGCGCGACGCGGCGCTCGAGCGGAGCTCGGACCGGGAGGGCCAGAGCGTGGCTTACACGATCACGCTGACGATGTTCGGGGTGGCGATCTTCCTGTTCGGCTTCACGCTGACGCCCCAGGGCCGGGAGCGGGCCCGGCTGTTCTCGTTGACGGCGAGCGGGATGGTGGTCTTCGCGCTGATCTACGGGGCCTATGAGGGCCTCCATGGGGAGGGGCACGCGCACGATCAGGCGGCGGCCGCCCACTACGCCGACGGGGTCGTCGCGCTCGGCAAGGCGGACTACGCGACCGCTGCCCGGGAATTCTCGGTGACGATCCGCCTGCGGCCGGACTTCGCGCGGCCGTACTACGAGCGGGCTGTCGCCGAGCTGGCGCGCGACGCGCCGGCGGTCAGCCGGGACAACCCGTTCGGCCTGGTCGGCCTGCCGACGCTGCGATCGGCGATCGCCGACCTGCGGGAGGCCGGGGCCCGCGGGCTGGGACTCGTCGCGGCGTCGAACGCCCTGGCGGCCGGCCTGGCCGAGCTGGGGATCAGGACGCGGTCGGACGCGGCCCTCGCCGAGAGCGCGGCGCTCGCCCGGCAGACGACCGCCGACGACCCGGGGGACCCGACGCCCGAGCTGACCCGCGGACTCGCGCTGCTGGCGCTGGGGCGGACCGGGCAGGCGTCGGCGGCCTTCCGGGTGGCGGTCGCCGCCGCGCGGAAGACGGGGTCGAGCCCGGCGCAGGCGGAGCGGGTCGTCGCCGGCGGCCTGACCGGCCTTGACCTGCTCGGGCAGGCGGGCCGCGGCCGGACGGGGGAGATCGAGCGGCTCAAGGCGGTCGTCGTCGGCCTGGGCCAGCCGGTCCCGCGGCGAGCGACCCCGCGGATCGATCGGGTGGCGATCCGCGTCAACCCGGGAACGGTCGGTCTGACGATCACCAGCCAGTTGGGGCTCGGAAAGGCCGACCGGGTCTCGGCGCAGTGGTACTACGAGGGGCCGGGCGCCGCCGGCTGGAGCGTCGTGCCGGCGATCTCCGGGCCGGTCTCGCTGACCGCGGACGCGAGCGGCCGGCTCGGCATCTCGCGGTCGTTCCTCGCGGTCACGACGAAGGGGTCGGCGTCGGGCTGCCTGCAGCCGGGCCGGTACCGACTTGAGCTGTACGTCGACGGCCGGCTCGACGCGCAGGCCGACGGCCAGATCTCCTCGCCGGCGCTGAGCCCGGCGTTCGACCGGGAGATGAACGTGGCCGTCTGCCTGCCGCACGGCTGGCTGCCGGCCGACCGGGTCCCGGGGATCCCCTTCGGTGTGCGGGAGTTCCCCGCGCAGATCGCCGCCTGGAAGAGCCCGGACGGTTCGCAGGGGGCGGTGATGATCCGCCTGAATGGACAGTTCAGCCTGGCGCAGGCCGGCGGCGACGAATCGGCGCGGGAGACGGCCGCCGTCGCGGTCCGGGCGATCAGGGTCTGGCGGGGCCTGTTCCCGGGGACGCCGGTGCCGAGCAGGTCGTGGCAGCCGGGCTCGCTGTCGATCGGCTTCTCGAAGGGTCCGGGGATCAGCCGGACGTTCGCCTACGCGGCGCCGGCCGGGTCGCCGCCGGCGTCGGGCGTGATCCGGGCGCAGGCGGACTTCAACCGCAACGACCTGGCGGTCGTCGTCGCGTCGTTCGGCCCGCGGACCGCCGGCGACCTGAGCCGGACGATCCTCGGGTCGGTGACGAACGCCCTGACCTAGAGCGCGTAGACGTGGCCTTGGCCGCCGTCGGCGGACGCGGGGGGTCTCAGATGCGCAGTCGGACGGGTCCGATGCCGGTGCCCGCTCGGCGGCTCAGCGCCGTGGGGCGGCGCGGTGTGCGGAGAGGGTCCGGCCGAGGTCGCCTGCGGTGGCCAGACGCGCCAACGAGCCGAGCGCGAGACAGACGATCGGGATCCCCACCAGCAGGCCGACCGCCGATTCCAGGTTGCCGGCGATCGCGTAGGTCGCCAGGTCGTGGGCGCCGCTGCGATGGAAGTCGCGAACGAGTTGGGCGTCGTATGGCCGGCCGGCCCGTAGGTAGGTGGCCGTCGCCCAGCCGACGAAGACCACCAGTCCGCCGCCGACGCCTGTCCACACGGCCGCCGCGGTGGGAGCCGCGGAGCCCCGAGCAGTGACCGCGGCGACGACGGCCGGGCATCCCAGAGCGATCAGCAGGGGGACGACGACCCAGGCCTTCAGGGGGCCCGGGCCCAGCACGGCAAACCACGCGAGCCCGACGACGATGCCACCGATCACGCCGAGTCGACGGGCCCGGCCGTCCTGCGGCGTCGTTCCCCGCAGCAAGGTGAGCGCGAGCACGGCGTCGATCGCGAGCATGGCGGCGAGGGCGGCGCCGGCGGCTTCGGCATCGGCGCTCGCACGGAGGGCCGGATAGCGGACCAGGCCGTAGACGGTCAGCGCCCCCGCGGCGATCACCGTGCCCAGCAGGACGGCGCGCGTCGGCTTGCCGCCGCGGCTGCCCGCGACGAGGGTCGCCCGGATCCGCATGACGACTGCCGCCCTGAGACAACCGAGGCTGAAGCGCCAACGCCCGCGGGGATCCGATGGTTCGTCGAGCTCGGCGAGCATCGCCTCGCCCCACGCAGCACGGTCGGTCGGAAGGCACCGCGCGGCGAGCCTGAGCACGCCGGCAGGCCGATCGGCCCTCGAGTTGGTGGCGACGTGGCGGATGGCTCGCACGACGGGCAGCGCCCAGACGACGACGAGCACCAGGACGGCGAAGGCGAGCAGGGCGCCTATGACGCGCCTCGCAGTGCGGGCTGCGTCGCTTTCGCTGGCCGGATTGCAGCAGCCGGAGCGTGCGCGATCGCGTACTCGAGGCCCGGGCCGGTCAGACGGTACAGGTGTCTCGGCGGGCGGCCGGGAGTCTGCTCGGACTCCCATCTGGCTTCGAGCAGGCCGCGGTCAGACAGGCGTACGAGGATCGGGTAGAGGGATCCGGAGCGAAGCCCGACGGCGACACCGAGCTCGTAGCCGTGGCGCCAGGCGGCCGGGTCGCCGGCGAGCGCGCCGAGCACGCGGGTCGTTTGTGGGGATGGTCGGCGAGAACGCATCCGCGAACAAGTCTACCTAAGTCGACTAACGGCGGGATCGGTGGCGTGAGTTGACTCCTTCGCCGCGACCCGTCACGGCCGGGAGTGGCCGGTTCATCGGTGACGATGGTGGCATGACGCTCGTCCCCGGGGGAACTTCGCCGTAGCTCGGTGAGGCGGCGGGTGGGCGTGGGCCGTCAGGAGCCCTGCGGGCTGGCGGTGGCGACGGTCGATGCCGCCGTCCGGCGGCGGGTCCCGGTGACGGCGCCTGCGGTGACGCCCGTCGCCGGACGTCTCCTGGCCTTGGCGTGGCCGCCGCGCTTGAGGTTCGTCTTCGCCGCGCCGGGCGTCCCGCCGAGCCCCGCGGTCGCGTGCAGTCGGCCTGAGCCCGCGAGCTTCGGCTTGGTCGGCTTCCCGGCCGGCGACGGCTTCGTGCGCGTCGGCTTGGCGCCGACGCGACCGGTCTTCCCGGCGGTCGACCCGGTCGGGCCGGTCGTGCCCGACCCAGTCCTGGTGCCTGTGCCGGCCCGCGTGCCCGCTGGCTTGCGCGCCCCGGCGGCAGGATGTCTCTTCGTGGCGGTGGCCTTGGTGGGTCTCGTCGTGGGCGTCGTGGCCTTCGCCCGGCCGGCCTTGGCGGCGTTTGCGCCGAGCCCGGCAGTGTCCAGGCCGCTCTTCTCGAGGCCGATCCCCGCGGCCTGCTTGACCCGCGCCTTCCTCGCGAGCGCTTTCGCCCTGGCGGCCGCCTGGAGCTTGGACGCCGGACGTCTGATCGTTACCGCCGCCGCGGTCACCCGTCCCGGTCGTCTCGGTGTTGACGCATGGACGACGGCCGGCGACCGATGTCCTCCGACCGCGCCCGTGGTGACCCGGTGAGCCGAATGAGACCGGCGGTGGAGAGTGGCCGCGGCACCGGCCGACGCGATCACGGCCACCGCGCCGCCGATCGCCAGCTTGGCTGCCAGGCCGCCGCCGACGGTCGCGGCGAGGCCGCCGGCCCCCGATACGCCGGCCCCGCCGGCGGCGAGTGCCCCGGTCGCCGAGATGCCCGCGCCGGTCGCGGCGAGCCCCCCGGCCGCCGTCGCCGTGCCGGCGGCCGCGGTCAGTCCGCCGGCGCCTGTTGCCGTGCCGGCTGCTGCGGTGAGTCCGCCGGCGCCTGTTG
>Ga0208480_1000225_pt1 | contig 22044 bp, 26 predicted proteins | sample NGESurshal092012_4_FD_184485 | JGI IMG/M metagenome (GOLD analysis project Ga0208480, IMG submission 184485) | Arctic peat soil microbial communities from Barrow, Alaska - NGEE Surface sample F53-1 shallow-092012 (SPAdes) | ecosystem: Environmental > Terrestrial > Soil > Wetlands > Peat ... | reverse complement strand
TTTCAAAACAAGGTGGCGAATGTGTCCGAACGGGCCGGCAAGACCATGTTTGAAACCATTGAGCAAAATCCCTTGGTTGTCGCAGGGATCGGCTTGCTGATCGGAGGGCTGATTGCGAGCGCGCTTCCAGGCAGTGATATCGAGGACAGCATCGTCGGAGACGCAAGTTCGTCGGCCAAGAGGCGTGCGCAGGAAGTAGCATCGCAAGGCTTTGAAGCTGCTAAAGGCGCCGCCGGTGAAATCCTCGGGAATGTTGTTCGCCAGGCCGGCGCTGAGGGCCTGACACCCGACGGCTTCGACGCGGCGGCCCGTGATATCGGCCAACGCGTCCGGCGCGTCGCTGAGACGGCCGTGACCACCGCCCTGGATCCAGACAATGCACCGAAAACAACTGCCGACGCAGGAGAACATCATGGCTGAGAATATGGGAACGACAAACACGCGCGCGACGTCATCTTCAGGGCAAAGTTCGGCCCAGGCCCATGTAGCCAAGGCCGCGGCGTCCACAAAAAGCTTGGCCGATCAGGCGTTGGCTGCAGGTCAGGATCTGAAGGACAAGGCCAAGGATCTCGCCGATACCTCAAGCGATGCTCTCAAGGGCCATGCCTCCGACTTTGTCGATGCCGCAAAGGACGTCGCTTCACAGGCGACGGATAAGCTCAAGGATGCTGTCAACGACCGGAAATCGTCCGGCGCCGAGTATGTAGGCAGCCTTGCCGACACGATGCGCCGCGCGGCCCGCGAATTCGACACCGATCTGCCAATTGCCGGGACCTATATTCGCAAAGCGGCCGCGCAAGTGGAGGACGTATCGGACACAATTCGGAATGGCAATCTCAACGATTTGGTGCGTAACGCACAGTCGTTCGCTCGCCGCCAGCCGACCGCCTTCCTCGGTATCGCCGTTCTGGCCGGTTTTGGCGTGGTGCGTTTTCTGAAAAGTTCCGCCGAGGACAATGCGCGATCGGGAACATCAGCGACCACGGCCCCATCAGCAGAAGTCAACTTGGGTTATCGCCATGACTTCAGAGACTGATCGTTCAATTCCCGAACTCTTCGGCGATGCAATGTCGCAGCTTGCTAAGCTGCTTGGCAACGAGTTCGCATTAGCGCGCGCGGAATTGTCGGAAAAAGCGGCGCAAGCGGGTCGCGCTGCGGCCTTGATTGGAGCGGGAGCCGTCCTCATGATTCCGGCAATCGTTGTGCTTCTTTTCGCAGCGGCTGCCGCGCTCATCCGAAGCGGGTTCTCAGACCCGGTTGCCTATCTGTGTGCAGGTGGAGGCGCCGCGATCGTCGCGGGCGCCCTCATTGCTTTCGGGCTTAGCCGGTTATCGGGCGACGCTCTCACGCCATCAGTCACGCTCGAGCAGGTCGATCGCGACAGGCGGGCCGCCAAGGAGATGGTAAAATGAGCGATATGACCGAAAAACGCTCCGACTTTGTCAAAGATCTCGGCGACGCCGTGCGCCGAAATCCTGTCTCGGCCGCCTTGATCGGTATGGGAGTGCTTTGGCTGTTCACAAGCGGAAGATCCATGGAGCGCGCGGGTGATCTGTTCAGACGCACCGGCATTAATCGCCTGCCGGACACTGCGAAAGACGTCTTGGGAAATGTTCGTTCCGGACTGGGTTCCGGCGCAGATGCTGTAGCGGACGCCGCCGGCGCCACGCTTTCGACGATCCACGGGCAGGGCAGTGCCACCCTTGATCAAGCTTCCGATTTTGTACAGTCGCTGCGGGAGCCGGGCGTCGCCTTCGAGACCGCACGCGATAACCTCTCCGAACTCTTTCGGACGCAGCCATTGGCCCTGGGAGCTATCGGCCTTGCGATCGGCGCCGGCATAGCAGCAGCGCTGCCGAATAGCGATATTGAGAATGCCTATCTGGGAGAGGTCAGCGAGACCGTTAAGAACAAAACCGCGGAAATCGCCGGTCAACAGTGGGATAAAGCGACCAACCTGGCGACGGACGTGATGGACGCCGCTACAGAAGAGGCCGGAAAACAAGGACTGACGGTCGAGGACGCGCGAGCGGCGGTCGCAAGCGTTACCGACAAGGTAGGTCGCGTGGTGGATGCAGCGAAAAAAAGCACCACCGACCGCGCCGGCTGAGCCCGAGCCACTGGTGGAATGGCAATCGCTTCCTCGGACCCGCGGTGCTCCTGCAGGCATGGCGCTGGCTGACCGACAGCCGCGACGAAGCGAGGGGGGAACGACCGGACGCGTTCGAAGACCCGTTCCGTCTCTATCGCTGCCATACCATTCTTAATTGCACCCGGACCTGCCCCAAAGGATTGAATCCTGGCAAGGCCATCGCCGAGATCAAGAAGGCGATCGTCGAGCGCGAGAAATGATCAACAACCGGACCACAAATGGCAATTCGACGCCGCTGCGGCCTCAGATGGTGATCCGCGCCCTGAGCGACCTGATGGCCGAGGATGCCATTATCTCGCTGGACTGCGGCGCCAATACCCATTTCGCCGCACGCAACATCAAGTTGCGGGAAAAACAGCGTCTACCGGCACCGGAATGCTAGCCACGATGGCACCCGGCTTACCGTTTGCGATCGCCGCCCAGTTGTCCTATCCAGGCCGCCAATCGGTGGCCGTTGTTGGCGACGGCGGCTTTGCCATGTTGATGGCAGAACTTTCAACGGCGGTAGCCCAGGACCTGCCGGTCAAGATCATCCTGCTCAAAAATAACAGCCTCGCAGAAGTGAAATTTGAGCAGAAAGAGATCGGAAACCCGGAATATGGCTGCGATCTGCCTCCCATCGATTTTGTGGCCTTCGCCAAAGCGTGTGGCGCGGACGGATTCCGATGCGAGCGGCCTGATGAAGTACGGCCCGCCATCACCGCTGCACTGAAATCATCGAAGCCCGCGGTGGTTGAGGCCGTAGTTGATGCGGAAGAGAAGCCAACCAAGCCGGGAGAGCTGAAAGTATAGTCCACCGAATATCGACTCCTTTCCGCTCTATCCCTACTCAGGACGACGGTCACCATTTGAACGTTTGGTAAGCGACCATCTCGGCTCATCCAAAAATAAACGGTCGGAGAGATTCCGGCCCGCTTGCTGGCCTCGTCCAGTGGCCTCTTCTGGTGCGAGTTGCCCCAGACGCCGCCACCGGGACGGAGGAACACATGTTCGGCAGGTCCCTTGTTTTTTGTCCGGTCCTCGAATGCCGCCTTGGCCTCATCGGTCAGCACGACGTGGCGAATTCTTCCTTTGCTGAGGCGTATCGCCAGCGTACCGCTGTCAGTAGCGGCAACCAGTGAATAGGGCTGCTTGCACCATCTTGCGAAAACCCTCAGGACATGCCCTGACCAGCCGCCTCGCCTCGATGGCACTGAGATAGCGCACCACCGCCTCGTCGACGCGCTTGAAGGGCTTGACCTTGCGCCAGGCGCTGTCGGAAGAGAACACGGTTGGCGTCGAAGGCGCGGTTTAGCGCTGCTTTCAACAAGGTCAGGATACGGTTGGTGGCGGCTTTGCGGGCTCGGCGGGCAGTGCGACCGTGCCAGGCTAGCATCCGCAGCAACATGCATTTGTAGGCAGCTTTGTAGGCACCACCGCTCGATACAATTTTACAAGCCATTGTTATTACATATATATTAGCCTTAGATGTGGTTTCCTCTCCCGCTACCAAGAAAACTTGCGGCACAGGCGTTTCCTTCATTCTCCAAAATCCCTCCGTACAAGCGCAGTTAAATTTGTACGGGTTTTGAGACGGCCCGGAGCGACTTCGGACACCACGACATCACTTGGCACTGAACACACGCAACGCGAGTGTTTCGAGTCTCAACTCGTTGAAATTGCCAACGATGGAGTCTGATCAATGATGCTTTTCGCGACACTGGAACGACCCAGGGAGCCCCCCGCGAACATTTCTTGAGTAGTGACGTTCGGTGATCCACCGGACAGCGTCTGCTGCCATTGGCACGCCCGCGCGGGTAGGAAGCGCCCGCGCCCAGCAAAAAGACGGGTGGCTTGTCCGGGTCTTTGAACAATGCAGCAAGCTCTTGTGCTCCCCGCTGGATAGCATTTTCCGGACGGACAGCCGGTTCGGGCTTGCGGTGCTTGGCGTTCGACACGCGAATGTTCTCCAATTGGGCGAAGCCTTGACGCCTCATCGGTCAAGCGGTGAGTTAATGTTTCCCCAATGCAACCAAGAGTGTTATACGCAATCGCGTATATTAACAAATTATACGCATATGCGTATATTGACGAACTATACGCGATCGCGTATAGCTAATTCCATGGACACAATCGCCCGCACCACCAAACAACTGGTCGATGCCCTGCGGCGCTATCGCCGCAACAAGGCCCTGTCGCAGATCGGCCTCGCTGAGCGCATGCAGGTCCGGCAGGCGACAATTTCCAAACTGGAAGCCGGCGAGCCAGCGACCCAACTGCGGGTGCTAATGGACGCATTGACGGCGCTTGATCTCGAACTGGTTATCCGTCCTCGAACCAAAACATCCGTGCAGGACATTGAAGATTTGTTCTAATGGCTCGCGCGCGCACGCCCCTGAATGTCTATCTCAATGGCCGGCTGGTTGGCCGTTTGCGCCGCCAAGCCAGCGGCGCGACGGACTTCCAGTACGATGCTTCATGGCTGGAGTGGGAAAGCGCGATCCCGGTCTCGCTTTCGCTGCCGCTGCGTGAGGATCGATTTATCGGCGATCCGGTACTCGCTTTCTTCGATAATCTTCTTCCGGACAATGATGATATCCGCCGCAAGCTTGCCGAACGCAAACAAGCGGACGGTACCGACGCCTATAGTCTGTTGAGCGCTGTTGGCCGCGACTGCGTCGGCGCACTCCAGTTTCTGCCCGACGGTACGGACCCCGGCAAAGCCGGTTCCATTGATGCGCGGCCTCTCACCGATAGGGAAGCTGCAGCGCTCGTCAGCGACCTCGCGCGCAATCCGCTTGGGCTCGGTGAAGATCAGGATTTCCGGATTTCACTGGCAGGGACGCAGGAGAAAACCGCGCTCCTGTATTGGAAAAACAAATGGCACGTGCCGCACGGCACAACCGCCACCACCCATATCATCAAGCCGCAGATCGGCACGTCGCCCAACGGCATTGACCTGACCAACAGTGTCGAGAACGAGCATTTCTGTCTCGAACTGGTAGCGGCAATCGGCTTGCCCACCGCAAAATCGCAGATCGTTGATTTCGAAGACAAGCGCGTGCTCGCGGTCGAGCGTTTCGACCGAGTATGGACGCGCGATAAGCGGCTCCTGCGGCTCCCGCAGGAAGATTGCTGCCAAGCGCTCTCGGTCCCGCCCGTGCGCAAATACGAATCTGACGGTGGTCCCGGAATCATCAGGATTTCCGAGTTGCTCAAAGGCAGCGACACGCCGGACGAGGATCGGAGGATGTTTCTGAAAGCGCAGATGGTCTTCTGGCTGTTGGGTGCAACTGATGGGCACGCCAAGAACTTCAGCCTTCGGCTGGCCCCGGGCGGGCGCTTCCAGCTAACGCCGCTCTACGACATCATTTCGACGCAGCCGAGCCTCGACACCGGCTATATCAGACAGAACCGGATGAAGCTGGCTATGGCCGTGGGCGATAGCCGCCACTACGTCGTGAAAACGATTTCCGGCCGCCACTTCATGCAAACTGCCAAACGCTGCGGCCTGCCGGACAAAATGGTGAAAGAGGCAATTGCCGAATTGATCGCCATCGTCCCGAAGGCGCTCGACAAGACAGTGGCGGCACTGCCACCCAAATTCCCCGCAAAGCTCACGGCTTCGATTGTTGATGCGGCCAGCAAGCGCTTGCCTTTGCTCGGGACGAATACTGACGAATAAGCAATGGAAGAAGCCGAGCCCGCCGGCATGAGATGTTCGATGGCGATGGCGCGTGAAGAAGCGAAGGTCGAAAATGATAGGTTCGATCTGCCGGGGCTGTTGAGGCCGCGCCCCGCTGCGTCCGGGGGCGTCGCGCACAGGCTGATCTCGGTCTGGTCGGCGATGAACTTGCCGAGAGCAAGGTTCTGGCCCTCTTCTCAATTGCGCGTGCGGGCGATCGTTCCGGAGACGATCTGCATCGCGACGCCGACCATCCATCCCAGCATGATCATCGTGGTCCAGAACAAATGCGGGGTTTCGCGCAGCACGATCACGCCGACCGATACAAAGGCCGTTAGCGCCGCCAGGAACGTGCCCACCGCGCTGAGGAATTCCGCGGCATCGATCCTTGCGCCCGGGCCGCCCGGCGCGGGCTCGTCATGCGCATGAAACGGCAGCGGGGGCGTATCGATCCCGAGATAAAACCCGATCGCGCCGCCGATCATCATGATCAGGATGAAGGCCTGGGAGGTGAGCGCCGCGAAGCTCGATCCGACATGGGCGCCGACAAAAAGCCCGCTGGCCGCGCCCGCCATCGCAAGCCCGATGCGTTCCAGAAAGTGGGCGAATTTCCTGACGCGGGATCTCATGGCGTGACCCCCGATGGGTAGGACACGAAGCTAAAGCATTTTGCCGTTGCGCGAAACAGAAGACTGCTGCGAGCAGCTTCAGGCGCAGCGGTGGAGTCAGCCCTGCAGCGCCGCGAGCAATTCGTCCGGGCGTTCGGTCATCATCATGTGACCGGCACCGGCGAGAACCACGGTGCGGGCATTGGGAAAAGCCGCCGCCAGCGTCTTGCCCGCCTTTGCCGGCGTCATCATGTCCCGCTCGCCGAGGATCAATGTGGTCGGCACCGTCACCCCGGCGGCGGCGATCAGCGCGTTCTGATAGGCGTTGCAGGCGGCGAGATCGCTAAAGAGCACGCCGGGCTGACAGTACTGCAGCACGGATTGTGCGCCGCCGTGCATCCAAAGCCCCGGCGCCAGGCTTCCACCCAGCTCAGCCTTGAAACCCAATCCCCAGACCGACACCATGTCGATCGCGGCCTGGTCGTTGGCTTCGGCCGCCTTGAGCAGATCGGGACCCACCGTCATGCGGGCCGCCGTCCCGATCAGTCCGAGCGCCGATACCCGCGCCGGATGCCGCGCCACGGTTTCCAGCGCGATCAGCGACCCCATGGAGTGGCCGACCAGATCGGCTTTTGACGCACCGGCGGCATCAAGCAAAGCGGCGGTCCAGTCGGCCATTTCGGCGATGTTGCCAAGGCCGGGGCCCGCCGAACGTCCGTGGCCGGGCAGGTCCGGCGCCAGCACGGCATAGCCGTGATGGGCGAACCAGCGGCTGTGCAGCGCCCATGTAGTGTGGTCGAAGCCGGCGCCATGCAGCAAAACCACGGCCGGCAGCGCGCGATCGAATTCGCGGCCGCCGGTCGCGACGAATATGTCAGCGCCGTTGACGGACAATTTCATGGCTCACACCTTCTGCGAGGCGCGCAGCGCCTGCCCAAGATCGTCGATGATGTCCTGCGCGGATTCGATCCCGACCGACAGCCGCACCAGTTCCTCGCCGATGCCCGCGGCCTGAAGCTGCGCGGCATCCATCTGCTGATGCGTGGTGCTCGCCGGGTGAATGACCAGGGTCTTGGCATCGCCGACATTGGCGAGATGGCTGATCATCCGCAATGTCTCGATGAACTTGCGGCCGGGCACCCGGCCGCCCTTGATGCCGAAGCTGATAATCGAGCCGGCACCGCGCGGCAGCAGCCGTTTTGCCAGCTGGTGATCCGGGTGGCTTTCGAGCGAGGGATGCAGCACCCAATCCGCCGCCTTGTTGGTCGACAGGAAATCGAGCACCGCGTGAGTGTTCTGCATGTGACGATCCATCCGGACGCCCAGGGTCTCGATGCCCTGCAGGAGTTGAAAGGCGTTGGTCGGCGACAGGCACGCGCCGAAATCACGAAGGCCCTCGGTCCTCGCGCGCATGATGAAGGCGGCGCGGCCGAACTGCTCGTCAAAGACAATGCCGTGATAGCCGGCATAGGGCTCGGTCAGCACCGGAAACTTGCCGGAATCGTGCCAGTCGAACCGGCCGCCGTCGACGATCGCGCCGCCGATGGCGATGCCGTGGCCGCCGAGCCATTTCGTCACCGAGTTCATCGCGATGTCGGCTCCCCATTCGATCGGGCGGCTGAGATAGGGCGTGGCAAACGTATTGTCGATCAGCAGCGGGATTTTTGCCTGATGCGCGATCTGCGCCACGGCGGGGATGTCGAGCACCTCGAGGCCGGGATTGCCGATGGTCTCGCCGATCACGAGTCTGGTGTTGGATGAGACGGCCGAACGGAATGCGTCGAGCTCGCGCGGCTTGACAAAAGTCGTCGTGATGCCAAAGCGGGGCAGGGTGTGCGCCAAGAGATTGATGGTGCCGCCATAGAGCGAGGAAGAGGCGACAATATGATCGCCCGCGCCAAGCAGCGTTGCAATCGCCAGATGCATCGCCGCCATTCCGCTCGCGGTGCAGATCGCGCCGACCCCGCCCTCAAGCGCGGCCAGGCGCTCCTCGAGCACGGCGGTCGTTGGATTGGAAATTCGCGTGTAGATGTGTCCGGCGCGCTCGAGATTGAACAAGGCGGCGGCATGGTCCGAATCCTGGAAGACGTAGGAGGTCGTCTGATAGATCGGCACCGCGCGGGCACCGGTGACGGGATCGGGATGCTGGCCTGCGTGCAGGCTCAGGGTTTCGAACGCGGGCGGCTTTGGCGCGGGCATGCTGGACTCGCAAGGTCAGGCGGCAATATTGGAAAGCGTCGAGGCGTTTGTGCCACAAGTCGGGTAGCGGTGTTAGTCATTGACAGCGCTTTCGTCCTTGCATCGCCGCCAACAGCAGGGTGCGATGCGAAGCGGGCGGTTCACCCGGACGGACGCCAGCGGGTAAACCCGACCCAGCCGAGCATCGCCGCCGCGCCAACCCAGATCGCGATGATGGCAACCGCGGCGACTGTGCTGCGCGGGCGCTGCTCCGCCGCCTCGGCTCTGGCGCGGCACTCCGCCATCACCTCATTCGGGATCAGCGACACCACCAGCCGGATGCCGAGCGGCACGATGATCAGATCGTCGGCATAGCCGAGCACCGGAATGAAATCCGGAATGAGATCGATCGGCGAAAGCGCATAGCCGGCGACGGCAGCCGCGAGAATCTTGGCGTACCAGGGCACGCGGGGATCGTAGGCGGCGAGGTAGACGGCGTGGACGTCCCGGATCAGGCGGCGCGCCCAGTTCTTGATGTTGTAAAACATGGCGCGGCCTCGATGCCGATCGCGAGCAGCTCAACCGGCCAGCCTCGTCATTGCAGCTTGCACTTGGTTTCGGGCCGGTCGAGGCCGAGGGTATCGAGCGTGGATACCTGATGCAGGAAGCCTTCCTGCGGCGAGACCGATACAGTGTTTCGGCCGTCGAACAGCAGGATCGGCTGCCGGAGCTGCAGGTTCCAGTCGCGCACCGTCAGCTTCTGCCCCTTGAAGGCCGAAACCGAAAAGGCCGGACTCTTCATATAAGCGAGCATTTTGCCGGAGTCGCCGGAGTTGGTGCGCGCCGCCGCCTCGCCGATCATGCGAACCGCGGTCCAGGTCTGCATGTCCTGCGCCGTCATCGACCGCTGAAACCCCTTGGTAAAGCGGTTCTGCAACTGCACCGCGCCCCATTGGTCGAATGCCGCATCCCAGCTGGTGGGCACGAGGCCGGCCGAACCGGCGACCGGGCGAGGATCCCAGGTCCGAAACGGCAAATAGCCGGCAAAGACCTCGCTCTCATCGGCTGCCACCAGCACGTCGTGCTCGGGCGCGCTTTGTGTCACCACCGGCATCTGCTTCTGGATTTCGGCAACCCCGCTGTCGGTGCGTCGTGCGCCGCCGTTGTCCTTGAATTCCCGCTCCTCGACGATCTTGGCGCCGAAGCGGGTCGCGGCATGGCGCAGGGCGTCGCCGAACAGTTTGTCGTTGTCGTGCGAACCCGTCATCAGCATCCATTTGCGCCACTTCTTCCAGACCAGATACTGCGCCAGCCCGTCGGCGAGCATGGAGCGCGTCGGCGCCACATGAAACACATTGGCTCTGCAATCCTGCTCGCGCAGACGCTCGTCCGTGGCGGAGGCATTGAGCAAGGTCTCACCGCGCGCCTTGCCGGCATCGGCCGCCTTCAGCAGCCGGTCCGCATCGAGGCTGGTGACAACAAACGCCGCTCCCTGGTCGGCCAGCGCATTGATCGCCTTAGCGGGATCGTCGCCGTCGCCGAGCAAGGTCTCGATCAGCGTATAGCGCTGATTGAGGAAGCGTCCGGTGGTGTTGTCGTCCTCGACTGCCAATTGGGCACCGGCGAGACCGTCGTTGGCGGCTGGCACATCGATCAGCGATAGCCTGATCCGCGACGGCGCCAAATGAAGGTAGCCGATCTTGATATCCAGCGGCTGATCGGACCGGCCGGTTCCGCCGAGCGCGACAAGGATGCAGACACCAACCAGAAGCCGGAGCAAATCATGTCTCCAATCCATGTTCGGACGAACCCGTGGCCCGATCGGACGCTCGTCCCGGACGATGTTGTCCGACCGTCACGGCGAGCGCCGTCGATGGTATGTCGTTGTGTTTTTCGTGACTTTCAAGCTACTCCCTTTATCGTATGGCGCAATGCCGGATCCCGTCCGCGAGTGTCGACCGCTACGATCGTCTAATTCGACGCCGCGGCGTCAAATGCGCCACAAAATGGTTCACATTCGAGCGACCTGAGTTGAGCCTGAGACTTGGAGAATGCCACATGTTCGGTCTGCGCTGGATCGCGATACTCGGCCTCGGCCTGGCCGGGCCTGCTCTTCCGCTGGATTCCGCGTTCGCCTTCCACGCCTACGTCTCCAATGAGAAGGGCAACTCCATCTCGGTGATCGACACCGACAAGATGGAGACCGTCGCCACCATCCAGACCGGGCAACGTCCGCGCGGCATCGAGGTTTCCCGCGACGGCAAGCTTTTGTTCGTGGCCGTCGGCGACGACGACAAAATTCAGATCTTCGACACCAAGACCCTGAGCGACGCCGGGGAACTGCCGTCCGGTCCGGACCCCGAGCAATTCACCCTCGATCCGTCGGGGAAGACCCTCTACGTCGCCAACGAGAACGACGCCATGGTGACCATCATCGACGTTGCGAAACGCGCCGCCACGGGCGAGGTATCGGTCGGCATCGAGCCCGAAGGCATGACGGTCAGCCCGGATGCCAAGGTTCTGGTATGCACGTCGGAGACGACGAGCATGGTCCATTTCATCGATACCGCAACTCACGAAATTACCGCCAACCTGCTTGTCGGTTCCCGTCCGCGCTTCTCGGCCTACAAGTCCGACGGATCGGAATTGTGGGTGACCTCGGAGATCGGCGGGGCGCTTTCGATCATCGATCCGGCAACACGCCAGATCAAGCAGACCGTATCCTTCGAAATTCCCGGTCTGCGGTCGGAGGCCATCCAGCCTGTCGGGATCAACATCACCAGGGACGGCAAGCTCGGCTTCATCGACCTCGGGCCGGCCAACCGGGTCGCCGTGGTCGATGGCGTCACTCACGCCGTCCTCAAGTATTTGCTGGTCGGACAGCGGGTCTGGCACGGCGCGTTCACGCCGGACGAGAAATATCTCCTGGTCGCCAACGGCGTCTCCAACGACGTCTCGGTCATCGACGTCGCGAACCAGCGCGTTATCAAGTCGATTCAGGTCGGAGAATTACCCTGGGGGATCGCGTTCGGGCCGAACTGACCTGCCTGGTCCCGATGTCGGTGCGAACGCGCCGGGGGCCGCCACAAATTCCAATCCTTCGATCCAAATCAAATGTCCCGGCGTCGCATGCCGGGATAACCGCAGCTCCACTTCTTGGCCATCCATTCCGGGTGCTCGCCAATCCACTGGGCGATATAGGGTTGCGCCGCCATCATGCATTGGTTGATCGAACCGTCCCAGGCGAATTGCAGATATTTTTCCTCGCAATTGCCGGGGTTGGCGATGGCACAGACGGTCAGGATGATCTCGATCATTCCTCGGTCCTCCATTCTCGAATATCACACGGAAATGATACGCCCAATTTATTCTTACGTTTCAAATTTCGGTGTATTTATCCCCCGCTGGCCGATCGGTCGTTCCTGCCGCATTGCAACCAGCCGATGGCTGGCGTGTCGTCGTCCTTGTCCGGTCTTGGATTTGCCCACGCGTTCCGGCAAGCGCGCAGGTCAAGCACCTGGTGGGCATTGCCAGATTTGTACCACTTGAAAAAAGATTCGGAAGGATCTGACGAAATCACCGGCCTTGACATTGAACGTAAGCGTGCAATGTTTCGAAAATACGGATAGCTTGCCTTGGTTTTTGCGGGAGATTTGCCCTTTTGCAGCTTGTGCTGTGAACGCGTGACGTTGCGAATGCGCAATTTTCCAAACGGACCGGGGCTTTTCAAAAGCCGTCAAAGAGCCCGGCTCAAGAAAAAAATCGTTGAGTGGGAGGAACGGTAGATGAAGACACGCGCCGCCGTCGCGTTTGAGGCGAAAAAGCCGCTTGAGATTGTCGAGCTTGATCTGGAGGGTCCGAAGGCCGGCGAGGTGCTGGTCGAGATCAAGGCGACGGGGATTTGCCACACCGACGCCTACACGCTGGACGGCCTCGACAGCGAAGGCATTTTCCCCTCGATCCTCGGTCACGAGGGTGCCGGCATTGTCCGCGAGGTGGGCGCGGGGGTGGCCTCGGTGAAGGTGGGCGACCATGTGATCCCGCTTTACACGCCGGAATGCCGGCAGTGCAAAAGCTGCCTCAGCCAGAAGACCAATCTGTGCACCGCGATCCGGGCGACCCAGGGCAAGGGCGTGATGCCGGACGGCACCTCGCGCTTCAGCCACAAGGGCAAGACCATCTTCCACTACATGGGCTGCTCGACGTTTTCGAACTTCACCGTGCTGCCGGAGATCGCGGTGGCGAAAATCCGGCAGGACGCGCCGTTCGACAAGAGCTGTTACATCGGCTGCGGGGTGACCACGGGGGTCGGCGCCGTGGTCAACACCGCGAAGGTGACACCGGGCGCCAACGTGGTGGTGTTCGGCCTCGGCGGCATCGGGCTCAATGTCATTCAGGGGGCGCGGATGGTGGGCGCCGACAAGATCATCGGCGTCGACCTCAACGATTCCAAGGAAGAATGGGGCCGCAAGTTCGGCATGACGCATTTCGTCAACCCGACGAAGCTCGAGGGCGACATCGTCCCGCATCTGGTGACGCTGACCGATGGCGGCGCCGACTTCACCTTCGACTGCACCGGCAACACCCATGTGATGCGCCAGGCGCTGGAAGCCTGTCATCGCGGCTGGGGGGTGTCGGTGGTGATCGGGGTGGCGGAAGCCGGCAAGGAGATCGCCACCCGGCCGTTTCAGCTGGTGACCGGCCGGGTCTGGAAGGGCACCGCGTTCGGCGGCGCCCGCGGCCGCACCGATGTGCCCAAAATCGTCGACTGGTACATGAACGGCAAGATCCAGATCGACCCGATGATTACTCACGTTCTCAGGCTGGAGGAGATCAACCGCGGATTCGAGCTGATGCACGAAGGCAAGTCGATCCGTTCGGTTGTGGTGTTCTAGATCAAGCGCGTCGTTTCCAAATCAAAAACGTCAAACACTCAAAGGAGGATAGGCCTATGACTGTTCATATCCACCCATCGGTTGACCAGGGAGTGAAGAAGGGCTCGGGCAGCTTTGCCGGCGGTACGCTGGTGTGCAAGTGCAAGGACCGGCCGGTCAAGGTCGGCATCAAGGGCGATGTCGCCCACAACCATGCCTGCGGCTGTACCCAATGCTGGAAGCCGGACGGCGCGACCTTTTCGGTGGTCGCCGTGGTTCCGCGCGACAGCGTCAGCGTGCTCGAGAACGGCGACAAGCTGCATGTCGTCAACGCCGCGGCGACGATCCAGCGCCACGCCTGCAAGGTGTGCGGGGCGCACATGTTCGGCCGCATCGAGAACAAGGCGCATCCGTTCTACGGGCTGGATTTCATCCATCCCGAACTGTTCACCGAAGGCGGCTCGGCGGCGCCGGGCTTTGCGGCGTTCGTGTCCTCGGTGATCGAGGCCGGTGTCGAGCCGTCGGCGATGGACGGGATCCGGGCGCGGCTCAAGGAACTCGGGCTTGAGCCCTATGACTGCCTGTCGCCGGCGCTGATGGATGCCATCGCCACCCATGTGGCGAAATCCAAAGCCAAGGCCGCCTGACAAGGCAGCCTTCACGCCAGCCCTGCCGGCCGACGGCAGGGCTGCAATCATATCCGCTGCCTGACCATCCTCCCCTCGTCGCGGCCGCTGGAGCCGGGTAATCATGGCCATTGAGACCGTTTCGCAAAATCGATCGCATGGCGGCGTCCAGGGCGTCTACAGGCACGACAGCCGCGAGACCAGGACGGCGATGACCTTCTCGGTCTTTGTCCCGCCGCATCAGGCCGGCGCCAGGCTGCCGGTGGTCTGGTATCTGTCTGGACTGACTTGTACCCACGCCAACGTCACCGAGAAGGGCGAATTCCGCCGGAGCTGCGCCGAACTGGGGCTGGTCTTTGTCGCGCCCGACACCAGTCCGCGTGGCGAAGCTGTACCGGGTGATCCGGCCGGCGCCTACGATTTTGGACTCGGCGCCGGCTTCTACGTCGACGCCTCGGTTCCGCAATTCGCGGATCATTACCGGATGTGGAGTTATGTGACGGCAGAGCTGCCCGAACTGATTGTCGAACATTTTCCGGTCGATGCCAAACGGCAATCGATCCTCGGTCATTCGATGGGCGGCCATGGCGCGCTGACGGCGGCGCTGCGGCATCCCGGCCGCTATGGCGCCGCCAGCGCGTTTTCGCCGATTGTCGCGCCGTCGCAGGTGCCGTGGGGGATCAAGGCGCTGGGTGGGTATCTCGGCGAGACGCGTGCCGCCTGGCGCCAGCACGACACGGTGGCGCTGATCGAGGATGGGGCGCGGTTTTCCGATTTCCTGGTCGATGTCGGCGATGCCGATCAATTCCTCACCGAACAGCTTCGCCCTGAACTGCTGGAGCGCGCCTGTGCGCAGGCCGGCATCCCGCTGGTCCTTCGGCGCCAGCCCGGCTACGACCACAGCTATTATTTTGTCTCGACATTCATGGAAGATCATTTGCGCTGGCACGCCGCGCGATTGACGCCGTGATCGCCTCGACCCGACGGTTCCGCGTCCGGTTCGGTTGGCGCTATTTCGGCGCTGCGTCGGGGCCCGCAGGCGCATCGTCCGGCAGCCGGTTCCTGACCAGGAAGCGCACGCCGTGATCGTAGGCCTCGGCGGTATCGCCGCGGATCTGACCGCCGAGATGGGCCACCGTCGCACCGCTGGGAGCGTCGAGGATCCAGATGTCCATGGATGAAATCAGCGACGACACCTTGTGCACCACGGACACCACGGCATAGGCCGCGCCGGCCTGACGCGCGACCGACAGAAAGCAGGTGCCGCATAGATAGCGCGGGGCTGTCGCGGCCACCGCGGCGTCGAAGGGTGCGAGATCGACCGGTGAATAGCGCCCGGTTTTTTCGAGGACTTCCGATAGCACCCGGGTTGCCATGGCAAGCCGCTCCGTCCGGTCGGGTTGCGGAGGCTCGCCGCTGGTGTCGTAGATTTCGAACGGAAAAATGGCCGTGGCCGGTGCCGCGATGGCGGCGTCCGACCAGCTTGCGATGCCGGCGACCACAACCAGAATCCGGATCAGCGTTCCGCAGGGCATCATCGTTCCTCATGGCTGTGACGCCGCGCCGTCATTGCGGGGAGCCAACGGGTCCCGCCTTCGGCGGGCCCGATGATAAACTCCGCGACGAAGCAATCCAAGCTTCCACCTGCCGCGCCATGGATTGCTTCGCTGCGCTCGCAATGACAGTGTTAGCGCAAACGCGCCGTCCTTGCGAGGTCATAACCCGACTTGGCGCGAGGATAGAACTTGGAGAACATCATGGCCAAGGCGGTTTTTCTGTCAGTTTTCATGTTGGCGCTGATCTCGACCGGAGCTTCGGCAAAGGACACAAGGTTCTGGAACCTGACGGCCAACACAATCACCTCCCTGCAGCTTTCGCCGCCTGGCAAGAACGAGTGGGGCCGCAACCAGACCGAGAATGATCGCGATCACACCGTCGATCATGACGAGCGCCTGAAAATCACCGACGCCGAGGCAGGTACCTACGACGTCAAATTTGTCGATCAGAGCGGGCGGACCTGTATTGTTCCGAATGTTCAGGTCAAGGCCGGCTCGATCTTTTCGATCGAGGAGAAGGAATTGAAGGGCTGTACCAAGTAGCAACTCGGCGCAGGCCGACCTCGCCCAATTCGCATCCGATGCTGTCGTACCGCCGGAATGCGGGTGAGATATGGCGGCCATTCGCTCGTTCCTTTGGCGGGTGGACAGTGTCGGCTATTTCTCGCATGAATGGCGCAGTGAGTATGATATCCCGCTTCCGAATTCTCGTGATGCTCTGCCTCGTGGTTGGGACGGTCCCGGCGCGGGCGGCCGATATCCTGCGCATCGGCCTGCAGACGACCGGCACCTTTGCCTGGCAATTGGACGTGATCCGCCGCCACGGCCTCGCCGACAGCGCCGGCCTTGACCTGAGAATCAGCCAGTTCGCCTCGCCCGACGCGGGCAAGCTCGCCCTCAATAGCGGGTCGGTCGATGTTGCCGTGGTCGATTGGCTGTGGGTGGCGCGGGCGCGCGCGCTTGGCGCCAAATTGCTGTTCTATCCCTATTCCAGCGCGGCCGGCGCCGTCATGGTGAAGGGCGATTCCGCGGTGCGCCAGATCGGCGACCTCAAGGGCCGGGTCCTTGCCGTGGCGGGCGGCCCGCTCGACAAGAGCTGGCTGATCGTCCAGGTCGCGGCGATCCGCGCCGGCATCGATCTCAAGCGCGAGACGACGCTCGAATATGGCGCGCCGCCGCTGATCGCGCAAAAGCTGCAGCAGGGCGAAGCCGCAGCGGGTCTCAATTTCTGGAATTTCTGCGCCAGGCTGGAGGCGCTGGGATATCGCCGGATTCTCGATGTCCGGGACGCCGAAGCCACACTCGGGCTGAAGCATCCGGTCGCTCTGATCGGTTACGTGTTTTCAGAGCAATTTGTGGCAAGTCACCCGCGCACGATCGACCGCTTCATCGCCGTGACACAAAAGGCCAACGACATCATGCTGCGATCCGACCAGGAATGGGATGCGCTTCGCCCGCTGATGAAGGCCGAGGACGAAGCAACGTTCAAGGCTTACCGCGATCGCACCAGGGAGGGAATGCCGCGACGGCCGATCAGCGAGGAAGAAACCGATGCCCGGGCGCTGTTCAGCACGCTCGCGTCGGTCGGCGGCCCCGACCTGCTGGGGCCGTCGCAGCAGCTTGATCGCGGCCTTTATTACCAACCTGCCGCGAGCGGAGACTGAGCGTTGCCGAGGATCTTGTCGTTAGCCGCCCTGATAGCCCTTTGGGCCGTGGCAGCGGCGCTGGTCCAGTCGCGGCTGCTGCCCGGCCCGCTGGCGGTCGGTGCCGTTACCCTTGCGGAAATCCGTTCCGGCGAGTTGCCGTTCCAACTGGGCTGCACGCTGGCGCGCGTGATCGGCTCGTTCGCGATCGCGATGCTGCTTGGCACCATCGCCGGCTATGCGATGGGGCGCTCGAAAGCCATCGACCGCTACGCCGATCCATGGCTGATCGTGCTGATCAACATGCCGGCGCTGGTGACGATCATCTTCGCCTATATCTGGATCGGGCTCGATGAAACTGCCGCGATCCTTGCCGTGGCGATCAACAAACTGCCGAATGTCACCGTCGTGATGCGCGAGGGGAGCCGCGCGCTCGATCCCGAGCTTGAGGAAATGGCGAAAGCCTTTCAATTCACCTGGCTATCGCGGATCCGCCACGTCGTGATCCCGCAGCTCGCGCCCTATCTGGCGGCCAGTTCGCGCTCCGGCCTTTCGATCGTCTGGAAGATCGTGCTGGTGGTCGAATTGCTCGGACGTCCGAATGGCGTCGGCTTCGTCCTCGGCTCGGCCTTCTCGCTGTTCGACATGGCGAGGATACTGAGCTATGCGATCTGCTTCATCGTTGTTATGCTTGTGATCGAAAGCTTTCTGGTACAACCGCTTGAACGACGCGCAAACCGCTGGCGACGCCGCCCCGCTTGAACTTCGCATCGATGCGAAGAGCTACCGGTCGGCCGATGGCACGCCGGTCGAGGTCGTTCGTGGCCTCGAACTTCGGCTCGAAGCCGGCGCGTTCGGCGCACTGATCGGCCCGTCGGGTTGCGGCAAGACCACGATCCTGAAAATCGCGGCCGGGCTGGATGCGGATTTCAGCGGTCGACTCCACGCCCCCGGATCCGGGCGTCTCGGCATTGTGTTTCAGGAGCCGCGGCTGCTGCCCTGGCGTACCGTCGAACAAAATATCCGGCTTGCGCTGCCTGGGCGAGAGGCCGCCGCCGATCTGACGGAGCTGGTCGAAACCCTCGGCCTCAACGCGCATCTGGCGCGATATCCCGGAGAGCTGTCGCTCGGCCTGGCGCGCCGCGCAGCGATCGCCCGCGCCTTTGCGGTGCGCCCGGATTTTCTGCTGCTCGATGAGCCGTTCGTGTCGCTCGATGAAGCCGTCGCCGACCGGCTGCGCCACGAGCTTACGGCGCTGACGACCCGGACCCGGGTGACGACGTTGTTGGTGACGCATGATCTTGCCGAGGCGATCCAGCTGGCCGATCGGCTGTTTTTCCTGTCCGATCGTCCGGCGCGGGTGATGCTTGAAAAGTCGCTGCCGCCACCGCGCGGCGCGCGCAGCCGGGACGTCATTGCTGCAATCGGCGATGAAATGCGGGCCTTGATAGCGGCCGAAACCGGACGCGCCTAAAGCGTTTTCCGGCTCGCTCGAATCATTGTTGGTTCTCCCGAGCCTCGTGGTTCGAGACGCGCGGCGCTGCCGCGCTCCTCACCATGAGGGTCTGAGACCTCATCCTGAGGAGCGTCGCGAAGCGATGCGTCTCGAAGGATGAAGCCATGCAGGTGGAAATTGCGCTAGTTTCTTGTTTTGAGGCGTTTTCTTCCCGCGAACGAAAACGCTATTGCGGCGCCGGGCTACACCAGCCGGCTCTCGATCGCGAAGCGCACGAGTTCGGAGGCCGAGCGCAAGCCGAGCTTCTGCCGGATGATGGAAGAGGTATTGGCAATCGTCTTGTAGGATGAATGAACCAGCCACGCGATCTCGGAAAGGCTCTTGCCCGTGCTGAGCAGGCGCAAGATCTCGATCTCGCGCGAGGTCAGTTTCGACAACGGACTCTGGGCGAAGGCGGGCCCTGCGAATGCGATGCTTTTCGCGATCGCCGGAGGCAGATAGACCCCGCCTTTCCCGACTTCGCGGATCGCCTCGACGAGGTCGAGAGGGTCCCCGGATTTCGAGACATAGCCCTTGGCGCCGCTGTTGATCGCCCGCGCGGCGAAGACCGGATCGTCGTTCATGCTGAACATGATGATGCGCGCCGACTCGGCGCGCGCGAGAATGCGCCGCGCCAGTTCGAACCCCGACACCGTGGGCAGGTTGATGTCGAGCACGCAGATATCGGGCCGTTCGGCGAAGAATATCCGCTCGCCGCTTTCCGCATCGGCGGCTTCGAGGATCGCGATCTCAGGCTCGCCGGCAAGCAGGGCGCGGCAGCCGGAAGCCACGATGGGATGATCGTCTACAATCAGAACACGCATTGACGTTGATCCCAGCTCCCGCATCAGTCTGATTGCTGCGTCGCATCAGAGCGAACCACGGCGATCCGACCGCTCCCGCTTTTCCGGCCGGGTTATGTATCCCGGCCGAAATTGCTGTACGGTTCAATTAGATAGCCGCCGCTTTTGGCTGTCAACGGCTCTCGATCAGCGCTGCGCGGCGCGAACCTGGACGAAATCCATGTGGCAGAAACTATCCCTGCGCGCCCGGCTCAACACCATCCTGGCGCTCATTCTCACGCTGGGTCTCGCCGTCAATATCGCACGGCTTGTCCTTGAGGCCGCGCCGCGCGTCCGGGCCGAAGATCAAAGCGTCATCCTGCTGGCGCGCGAATTCATCGAAACGCTGGTCGCCGGTCTCAACGAAACGTCGGATCCCGATGCGAGGCTTGGCCAGATCATTGGAGACCTCAACCGGTTGCGCCATGTCAGTATTACGCGGCAGCAAGACGCGATCGGGGCCAGGCCGACGGCGGCCGAGGGCGCCGATGGCGCGCCGTCTTCGGTGCCGGCGTGGTTCGTCGCCCTGATCCATCCGGAGCAGACCGCGGTGAGTGTCCCGATTTCCATCCGTGGAAAACCGGGGTCGCTGTTGATCACCTCGCATCCGAACGACGAGATCGCGGAGATCTGGGACGGCATCGTCACCCAGCTCCAGGTTGGCTCCGCGATCGCGGTCGCGCTGTTTCTGATCACGATGATGGTGGTCAGCCGGGCGCTCGCGCCCATTCAGGCGCTTTCGCTGGCGATGACCAACATTGAAGCCGGCCGCTATGACACGCGCGTCGAGCCCGGAGGCGCGCCCGAACTGGCCGCAATCTGCGCCAAGCTGAACCATCTTGCGGCCACGTTGGGAAATGCCGTCGAAGACAAGCGGCAACTGGCCGAGCGCGCCGTCTCGCTACAGGATGTGGAGCGCAAGGAAATCGCGCGCGAGCTGCATGACGAATTCGGACCCTATCTGTTCGCCCTGCGGGCGCATGCGAGCTCGCTGATGCGGATCGCGGACGCCCGCCAGCCGGACACCGGTGCGCTGCGAAAGCACGGCAGCGCCATCCTGGAACAGGTCAACGCCCTGCAGCAGTTCAATCGGCGGGTTCTGGAAAAACTGCGGCCGGTTGGACTGGCGGAACTCGGGCTTCGCGAGGCGCTCGGAGCCCTGCTGCGGCTGTGGCGGGAGTCCCACCCCGGGGTCGTCATCGAAATGACCGTCTCGCCTTTGCTTGGCGGGACCGGAGAGACTGCGGAACTGACAATCTATCGCATCATTCAGGAAGCCCTGACCAACGTGTTCCGGCACGCCGGCGCCACACGAATCAACATCGCGGTCGAGCCGACGGGGGCCGGTCCGACGCGAAGCGCGGGACTGGAGGCGGAGGCTGTCAAGGTGAGTGTACGCGACAACGGCGCCGGCCTGCCAACCGATCACAAACAGGGTTTCGGCATGATCGGAATGCACGAGCGGGTGCGGGCCTTGGGCGGCACCATGACCGTGGCATCGACGGGCCACGGCGTGACCGTCGAAGCCGTGGTCCCGAGCGGAATTCAACGACACGAAATATTTCAGGCGATGTGAACCAACGGCGCCGGCTTGGCGTGGCGGATCGCGCCACATTGATGGTAGGGTTTACCCACTTGACCCGGTCCGGGTCAGGAACTCGCGTCCGCCGGCGGTGTTCTCGCTGCGCGCAATCGGAACTGGAAAGGTCACGCCATGATTTCACGTCGTACCATGGTCTTTTCACTGACGGTCGGGACGTTGCTTGCCACCGGGTGGCCGGCGTTGGCGAAGTCCGGCCGCATGAACCTGATCCGCATGCTCGATACCGACAATGATGGCACGGTGGACCTTGCGGAAGCCAAGAAGGCGGCATCGGCGCTGTTTGACCGGCTGGAACGCGACAAGGACGGCACGCTGGACAAGCGTGAACTGGCGCGGCGGCTGTCGGTCAAGGAACTGGCTGCGGCCGATCCCGACCATGATGGGACGCTGACCAAGGACGAGTATCTTGCCGTGGTCGAACAGCGCTTCGCAGCCGCCGATCCGGATCATGACGGGACACTCGATGCCAAGGAATTGCATTCCCGGGCGGGACAGGCCCTGCTGCGGCTCTTGAAATAGCAAGCACCCGCGGGGCGGCCGACCACGCCGAAGGCCAGGATCGGGAATTTTTCCCGACTATTTCCGGGAGCAAGTCCCGTCGTAGGATCGGACCTTTTGTAGCTGGCACAGCTTTGTCGACGCACTAGTATCATCCACAACCTGGCCGGCGGACACCAGAACAGGCCGGGACGGAACGGGATGGGACAGAATGGGCGCTCGATCGCTGTCGATCGTATGTATCGCGTCGATATCGATAGGCGTGGCTGCCGGGACTAAATGCGCACGCGCGCAAGGATCCGGCA
>Ga0208480_1000224_pt1 | contig 22089 bp, 17 predicted proteins | sample NGESurshal092012_4_FD_184485 | JGI IMG/M metagenome (GOLD analysis project Ga0208480, IMG submission 184485) | Arctic peat soil microbial communities from Barrow, Alaska - NGEE Surface sample F53-1 shallow-092012 (SPAdes) | ecosystem: Environmental > Terrestrial > Soil > Wetlands > Peat ... | reverse complement strand
CCTCGCAGATCGCCTGCTCGATCGGCGGCAATGTGGCGGAGAATTCCGGCGGCGTACATTGCCTGAAATACGGCATGACCACCAACAATGTGGTCGGCTGCGAAATCGTGCTGATGTCGGGCGAAATCATCAAGATCGGCGGCAAGTCGGCGGAGCCCGGCGGCTACGACCTGATGGGCATCATCACCGGTTCCGAAGGCCTGCTCGGGGTCATCACCGAGATCACGGTGCGGATCCTGCGGAAGCCCGAGACCGCACGCGCGCTGATGATCGGCTTTGCCGAGGTCGAGGCGGCCGGCGAATGCGTGGCGCGGATCATCGGCGCCGGGATCATCCCAGGCGGCATGGAAATGATGGACAAGCCCGCGATCCATGCCGCCGAAGCCTTTGTCCACGCCGGCTATCCGCTCGACGTCGAAGCGCTCCTGATCATCGAACTCGACGGTCCCGGCATCGAGGTCGACGAGCTGATCCAGCGGGTCGAGGCGATCGCGCAAGGCTGCGGCTCGACGCTGTGCCGGATCTCGAATTCGGAAGCCGAGCGAAATCTGTTCTGGGCCGGCCGCAAGGCGGCATTTCCCGCCGTCGGGCGGATCTCGCCGGATTATCTGTGCATGGACGGCACCATCCCGCGCGCGGCACTGCCGAAAGCGCTGGCCCGCATCCGCGATCTTTCCGGTAAATACGGCCTTGGCGTCGCCAACGTATTTCATGCCGGCGACGGCAACCTGCATCCGCTGATCCTGTACGACGCCAACAAGCCCGGGGAGATGGACAAGGCCGAGGCCTTCGGCGCCGATATCCTTCGATGCTGTGTCGAACTCGGCGGCGTGCTCACCGGCGAACACGGCGTCGGCGTCGAAAAGCGCGACCTGATGCCGGAGATGTTCAGTGAGATCGATCTCAACCAGCAGCAGCGGCTGAAATGCGCGTTCGACGCCCGGGGGCTGCTCAACCCCGGCAAGGTATTTCCGACGCTGCATCGCTGCGCCGAGCTCGGCCGGGTCCATGTCCACGGCGGCAAGCTCGCCTTTTCGGACCTGCCGCGGTTCTAGCCAATTTGGACCTCAATGCCTTCATCCTTCGAGACGCATCGCCTCGCGATGCTCCTCTGGATGAGGTCTCAGACCCTCATGGTGAGGAGCGCGCCTTCGCGCGTCTCGAACCATGAGGCCTCGCCGCCGCAAGGTTACAGCAACGCATATTGAGTGCGTTCCCGTCTGGCGAGCAGCGGCAGCGCCTGGCCGGCGATGAAGGTCTTGAAATACGCGCTTTCCTGATGCGCCTTGAATGCCGCTTCGTCGACGAACAGCTCATAGAACAGGAAGTGGGCCGGGTTTTCCTTGCCCCTTCCGATCAGGAACAGCTTCGCGCCGGGGTCGCGCTGGGCTTCGGGAAGGAAGCGATCCAGGATGCCGGCAACCTTGTCGGCCTGTCCCTCCCTGGCTTCCCATTGCGCGACCACCAGAAGTCCGCCGCCGCCGACGGCGTCGCTGACGGTCTCGGTTTTCGTTGCGTACTGACCCATGATCATGGCTCCTTTGATTGAATGTCGCTCGCCTCAAGTGACCGCGACTATACGCCCTCCTTTCGACCTCTATGGTTCGATATCGGACGAAGTGTATCTGTATGGAGAGGCCGCGCATGGTGCGGACGATCTGCACGGGGCGGCCGTGATCGCGCATCCCGGGTTCGGCTGCGCCGCGTCGGCAAGTCGCAGGCGAGCGGCTGTCATTGGTCAAGCCCTTGTGCCCGCCAGCTATACATCCTTAGAAGGATGGCTGAAGATACCTGTGGCTGCGACAACGCAGCGCTTCGAGGTCGGTTGCGCGATGAAGACAAGGCGGTTGCGGTGGACACCCTGAAGGTTCGTGACGCAGGGGATGTCGAGCAGGTGGTGCGCTCGGCGCTTGCCACCGAGCAGCCGATGGAAATCATCGGCCATGGCAGCAAGCGGCTGATCGGCCAGCCGATGGCGACCAACGCGCTGCTCGACCTCTCGGCATTGAACGCGGTGACGGCCTATGAGCCGAACGAACTGATCATCACCGTCCAGGCCGGCGCGCCACTGGCCGACGTGGTGTCGCTGATCGATTCCAGGAACCAGCATTTGGCGTTCGAGCCGGTCAACACCGCGCGGCTGCTCGGCACGGCGGACATCGGCACCATTGGCGGCATGATCGGCGCCGGACTGGCAGGGCCGCGCCGCATCAAGGCCGGCGGCGCGCGCGATCATCTGCTCGGCGCGCATGCGGTGTCGGGCTTCGGCGACAGCTTCAAGGCCGGCGGCAAGGTGGTCAAGAATGTCACGGGCTACGACCTCTGCAAGCTGCTGGCGGGTTCGTGGGGTACGCTCGCGGTGATGACGGAGGTGACATTGAAGGTCATGCCGCGGCCGGAGAGCGAACGTACCCTGGTGCTGCGCGGGCTGGACGACCTCACCGCAAACCGGGCCATGACGGCGGCACTGGGCTCGCCGTTCGACGTGTCGGGGGCCGCGCATCTGCCGAATGCGGCGCTTGGGATTGCGGCCGGCGGCCTTGGCGATCTCGGATCGCCGCAGCAGGCGGTGACGCTGTTGCGGCTGGAGGGCATTGCCGCTTCCGTCGCCCATCGCGCGGCCGCGCTTGGTGCAGCGCTGGCGCCGTTTGGCAGCGCGGAGATGTTGGCAGATGCGGTCTCGGCGGCGGTCTGGGCTGCGGTTCGCGACGTTCAGCCGTTCGAGGCCGGCGGCGCGCTGGGAACATGGCCGGTGTGGCGGATCGTCTGTCCGCCGGCCTCGGGTGGCGCGCTCGGCGGCCGGCTGGCGCGCGACACCGGGGGCACGGTGATCTACGACTGGGGTGGGGGCCTGATCTGGGCTGCGCTGCCGCCCGATCCGGAGGCTCACGCCGCGCTGGTGCGCGGCCGCGTCGATGCCGCCGGGGGGCACGCGACGCTGTTGCGCGCGCCCGAACAGGTGCGACGCCATGTCGATGTGTTCCATCCGCAGCAGAGCGGCCTTGCCGCGCTCGGTGAGCGGGTCCGCCACAGCTTCGATCCGAGGAACATCCTCAACCGCGGCCGGTTGACCCGGGGACCGGCCGCATGAAAACCGAATTCAGCCCCGCCCAACTCGCCGATCCCGATATCGCGGAAGCCAACAAGATCCTGCGCGCCTGCGTGCATTGCGGGTTCTGCACCGCGACCTGCCCGACCTATGTGTTGCTCGGCGACGAACTCGACAGCCCGCGCGGCCGCATCTACCTCATCAAGGAGATGCTGGAAAAAGGCCGGCCTCCGACGCAGGAGGTGGTCAAGCATATCGACCGTTGCCTGTCCTGCCTCGCCTGCATGACCACCTGTCCGTCCGGCGTCAACTACATGCATCTCGTCGACCAGGCACGGGTAAGGATTGAAAAGGAATATCGAAGGCCGCTGACGGAACGGGCGTTACGCGCGCTGCTCGCCTGGGTGCTGCCGCGGCCCGGGCTGTTTCGCCTGAGCATGATTCTCGCCCGGCTGGGCCGGCCGCTGGCTGCCCTGCTGCCGGCCCCCGGGCCCGCAGCGGCATCGCCGACGCTGTGGCGGCGGGTCGCGGCGATGCTGGCCTTGGCGCCGAAAAGCCTGCCGGCGCCGGGAGCGGCCGGCGGCAGTGTCTTTCCGGCCGTCGGCGGCCGGCGCGGACGTGTCGCACTGTTGCAGGGCTGCGCCCAGCAGGTGCTGGCGCCGCGCATCAATCAGGCCGCCATCAGCCTGCTGACGCGTCACGGCATCGAGGTGGTACTGGTCAAGGACGAGCAATGTTGCGGTGCGCTCACCCATCACCTTGGGCAGGATGGCGATGCCTTGGGCCGTGCCCGCGCCAATATCACGGCCTGGCTTGCCGAAGCCGGGCGAGGCGGCCTCGATGCCATCCTGGTGACGACATCGGGTTGCGGCACCGTGATCAAGGACTACGGATTCATGCTGCGCGAGGACCGCGATTTCGCGTCGGCCGCCGCGAAGGTCTCGGCGCTGACCAGGGACATCACGGAGTATGTCAGCGGCATCGAGCTTCATCCCACGCAGCAAAACGGGGATATCGTTGTCGCCTATCACTCCGCCTGTTCGCTGCAGCATGGACAGAAAATCACGCAGGCCCCGAAAGAATTGCTTTCCAAGAACGGATTCGTGGTGAAAGATGTCCCCGAGAGCCATTTGTGTTGCGGTTCGGCGGGGACCTACAACATTCTCCAGCCTGACATTGCGAACCGATTGCGCGATCGAAAGGTCGCTAATATTGCGATGGTCGGGCCGGACATGATTGCTGCGGGCAATATTGGGTGCATGGTGCAGATTGCCAGTGGTACGTCAGTTCCCGTAGTGCACACGGTTGAGCTTCTCGATTGGGCGACGGGCGGCTCCAGGCCAGGATTGAACTGATCGATGGACCCCGCGCGGAAAGCGGACGACAAGTTGGACGCCCGATAGACGTGGATCAGCGGCAACAGGAGGATCACGATGGCTAAAGGGAAAAAGAATAAAAAAGGCAAGAAGAGCAAGACCAAGAAAAAGGCTCTGACGGCGAAGAAAAAAGCCGCCAAGAAAACGTCTAAGAAGATGTCGAAGAAAGCGTCGAAGAAAACCGCCAGGAAGTCGGCGAAAAAGGCCAAGAAATCCGCCAGGAAATCCAAGGCGGCTCCGAAAAAATCGGCCAAGAAATCGGCCAAGAAATCGGCCAGGAAGGCCACCGCCAAAAAGAGCGTCGCCAGGAAGGCCGCGCCGAGTGCGGTCGCCAAACCGCCCGCACCCAAGCCGGCACCCAAACCAGCATCGCCCAGGCCAGCACCGCCCAAGCCAGCGGTGACAGCACCGGCCCCAACTCCGGCGCCTGCGGCACCGAGCTGGGCCGGTCCAAGCCATGCGTCCTCAAGTCCGGCCCCGTCGAGTCCAGCACCGAGTCCGGCGCCGTCATGGGGGCATTCCAGCGACCATGGTTCATCGACTCCATCGTCCTCCGTTGGTGGTGACGACGACAAATAAGGGGCGGACCCCGCTTCGCCCATCGCATTCAAAGGCCGCAGCGTGCTGCGGCCTTTTTGCTGAAATGGCGCTCAGGTCGAATCCACGCAGGACGGACCGATTCGAAAAACCGGCCGGGCGCACGGGCAACACCGCGGTTCTCGATCGCAGGCCGCCCGGCCTTGGCTGCAAATTCGGTCAAGCTTGTTGTCGGAATGCAACACACGTCGACAACCTCACACGACATTGCCGGAACGCCTAAGAAGGCGGCAATTGCTTGACTTTTTTGCTTTCTGCAATGATCGCCGCGTCCCAGATTGTGACCGACGTCAGTCGTTTGGTTTCGGTCGATGATCGCTTGCCCCGGGGGGCGTTCGGAATCGGACTGATTTTTAGAAATGTGATGGGGATCACCATGAAGAAAGCAGCTTTGTTAGCAACGGCGCTGGCAATGGTCTCAGGTTCGGCTTTCGCGGCAGACTTGCCCGTGAAAGCAGTCAAGGCGCCACCGCCGGCGGCATTTGACCCCTGGGACATCGCGTTCGGCAGCGCCGTGATGAACGATTACATCTTTCGCGGCGTAACGCAGTCGAACCACAACCCCTCGGTGACGGCCTATTTCGAGCCCCGCTACAATGTCAGCAAGGATCTCCAGCTTTACATCGGTACCTCGACCGAAAGCATCTCGTTCGCGAATCGCGCCGCCGCCGAAGTCGACGTTTACGGCGGTATCCGTCCGACCTTCGGTGCGTTCGCCTTCGACTTCGGTGTCTGGGGCTACCTGTATCCGGGCGGCCGTTGCGCCGACAACGTGCTCACCGGCGGCGTCCCCGGCGGCAATGTTTGCCCTGTCGATCCGAACACGATCTTCCTCGGCGACCTCAACGTGATGAAGAAGGATGTGAGCTTCTTCGAAGCCTACGCCAAGGTGAATTACACCATCAACGACAACTGGCAGTTCGGCGTGAACGAGTATTATTCACCGAACTTCCTGAACAGCGGCGCCTGGGGCAACTACGCCTCGATCACCGGCAAATATACCGCGCCGAGCGCAGCCTTCGGCACCAGCGGTGTCGGCATGTATGCGTCCGGAGAGTTCGGCCGGCAGTGGCTCGGCACGTCTGACTCGTTCTACGGCACCGGCGTCGGCACCGTGTTCGCGGCAGGCATTCCCTACGCCAGCTACGACACCTGGAATATTGGCATCGGCTTCACCTACAAGGTGTTCACCTTCGACCTGCGCTACTCTGACACCGACCTGTCGAAGGGTAACTGCAACGCCTTCACTAGCGCCTTCAACGCCAGCGGAACGACCAACGTGACGGCAATCAATCCGGGTGGGGCCGGTTCGAACTGGTGCGGCGCGGCCGGCATCGTCAAGCTCTCGGCCGACCTGACCGCGATGACCAACCTGAAGTAAGCGACTCTCCCTGAGTGCAGTGAGGCGGCAGAGCGATCTGCCGCCCCTCTTGTTTGCGCGGCTCGTCGTCTATGGCGCTTCCAGCTGCGGCGCGACGTTCGGGTCGCGGTCCTGCAGCGCGAACCGGTCGCCGTCGCGGGCCAGTTCGATGTTGCGCTGATGGAAGGCTTCAAGGGTCGAGCGGTGACCGATCGACACGATGGTGGTGGCCGGCAGTTTCTGTTCGAGAAGACGGTAGAGCGCTGCCTCCGAGGGCTCGTCGAGCGACGCGGTCGCCTCATCGAGGAACAGGTATTCTGGCGCATGCAGCAGCGCCCGGGCGATTGCCAGCCGCTGCTGTTCGCCGAGCGAAAGCATCCGGTTCCAGTGCGCGTCCTGTTCGAGTTGCGAGGCGAGCCGGGGCAACCCCACCGCGAGCAGAGCATCCCTCACCTGGTCCGAAGGATACGCACTTGCTTCTGCGGGGTAGACGGTCGCCGCCTGCAGCGAGCCGATCGGAAAATACGGCCGCTGCGGCAGCATCATCAGCGTGGCGTTTGCCGGGATCGCGATCGAGCCGGCCCCGAACGGCCAGATGCCGGCAATGGCGCGGAACAGGGTCGACTTGCCGGAGCCGGAAGGGCCAACCACCAGGGTGCGCTCGTGGCTGTGAAAGCTGAAGCTGCCGGCCGTCACCAGCAGGCTGCCATTCGGCAGCCGAACCAGAAGATCGCGCAGATCGATTTCGTCGCCGCCGCTCGACGGCACCACTTCGATCGCATCGGCGGCGCTTGCCAGCCTGCTGGCGCTGGCGATCGACATCTCGAACCCGTCGAGCCGCGCCACCACCGAGCGCCATTCCGCCAGCGTCCGATACGCCGAGACGAAAAATGACAGCGCGCTCTGCACATTGCCGAATGCCGATGCCGTCTGCATCATGCCGCCGAGCTGAATCTTCTGGGCAAAATAGGCAGGCGCCACCAGAATGAACGGGAAGATCACCGCGGCTTGCGAATAGCTCGAGGTGAGTGCCGTCAGCCGCTTGGTCCGGCCCATGATGGCATACCAATTGTCGACCACGCGGTTGAAGCGGTCGGTCAGCCGGGTCCGCTCGGCGCTCTCGCCCCGCAACAGCGCCACCTGTTCGGAGTTTTCGCGCACCCGCACCAGGTTGAAGCGGAAGTCGGCCTCGAAGCGCTGCTGTTCGAACGAGAGATTGATCAGTGGCCCGCCGATCCACTGCGTCAGCGCCGTTCCCAGGATGGCATAGACCAGCGCGCCCCAGACAAGGTAGCCGGGGATAGCGAATTCACGGCCGTATATCGTGAGCGGCGCCGCCGCCGAGAGGCCCCACAGGATGACAACGAAGGACGCCAGAGATACGACCGCACTGAGCAGGCCGACGCTGATTCCCAGTGTTTGCTCGACGAACAGTTTCACATCGTCGGATATGCGCTGGTCGGGGTTGTCGGCAGCGTCGCCCTGCAACTGCATGCGGTAGTGGTTGGCGCCGTGCATCCATTCGCCGAGATAGCGGCTGGTCATCCAGCGCCGCCAGCGGATCTGAAGCCACTGATTGAGGTAGAGCTGGTAGATGGAAAGCGCGACGTTGAGGCCTGCCAGGATGGTGAAGACGCCGAGCTGCCAGACAAAGCCGTCCCAGTCGCGCTCCTGAAGATCGTTGTAGAAGCGGCCGCGCCACTGGTTCAGCAGAACCTCGATGGCGACCAGCGAGAGCTCGATCGCAATCACCGACGCGAGCAGGGTGCAGCCGGCGACTTTGTCTTCGGAACGGAAATAGGGAAAGGCGATCCGCCATACCGTGGCGATCGTCGCGCGAATATTGTTCACAGATGTCCATCTCCGGGAAGGATGGGCTTGCGGGCCCAAAACTGTGCGAAAGTCGACAATATTAGACTAAAGTCGCATATAGCGTGATCGGCGTCAGCTTGTCGCTGCCGCGGAGTCGACCCTAGCATGGCACCAGCGGCGAGGGGCGGGGGCCTTCGCACTTCGCGAGGTTTTGAGCGAGTCCGGGGGGTTGCCTAAATTTCCGGCTCGCTTCGTGCATTGCCTTGCTCACTCCGCCACCACGCCAGGCAGCCCAACCGTCCACGCTGGTCGGGCCGCCACACAGAGGCGTGGGGGGAGAGCTGCAATGTGGAACCAAGTCTATAATCCGTTGAGCAACGTCGCGCTGTCGACCATCGTGGCGGCGGTACCGGTGGTCACGCTGCTGGTTTTGATTGCGACCGGCAAGGTCAAGGCCCATGTCGCGGCGATCATCGCGCTGCTGCTGACCAATCTGGTGGCCATCTTCCTGTTCACCATGCCCGCCAACATGTCGATCCGCGCCTCGCTGCTCGGCATCGTCACCGGCTTCTTCCCGATTGGTTGGATCGTGCTGAACGTCATCTTCATGTACCAGCTTACCGTTACCGCCGGCCGGTTCGAGGCGCTCAAGCGCGCGGTGGGTGGCGTCACCCCGGACCGCCGCCTGCAACTGTTGCTGATCGCATTCTCGTTCGGCGCCTTCTTCGAGGGCGCATCGGGCTTCGGAACGCCCGTGGCAATCACGGGTGCGATCCTGATCGGGCTCGGTTTCTCGCCGCTGGCGGCATCGGGCCTGTCGCTGATCGCCAATACCGCGCCGGTGGCCTTTGGCGCGCTGGGCACCCCGATCCAGGGCCTCGCTTCGGTGACCGGCCTCGATCCGTATATTCTGGGCGCGATGGTCGGACGGCAACTGCCGATCTTTTCGCTGATCGTGCCGTTCTGGGTGGTGTGGGCGTTCGCCGGCTTCAAGGGCATGAAGGAGGTCTGGCCGGCCATTCTCGTCACCGGTCTGTCCTTCGCGATCCCGCAATTCCTGATCTCGAACTATATCAATCCGTGGATCGTCGACATCGGCGCGTCCCTGATTTCGATGGGCTGCCTGATTCTGTTCCTGAAAGTCTGGCAACCCAAGGTGCTGTGGCTGTCGCCGGCGCTGCGCGGCAACGACGAATCCGCTAGCACGATGGCGCCGGCGAAGCTGGTCGATCCGGCGCCGTTGGAGCCCGGAGAGCTGTTCACCGCGCTGCTGCCGTGGATCATCCTTTGCGTCATTCTGCTGATCTGGGGTACCGGCTGGTTCAAGGCCGCAGTCAATCCGATCTTCACCTGGAACTACGCGGTGCCCGAATTGCACAACATGATCAACAAGGTTGCGCCGGTAGTACCGACGCCGACCAAGGAAGGGGCGGTGTTCGCGTTCACCTATCTGTCGTTTACCGGCACCGGCATGCTGATCGCCGCGATCATCGCGGGCTTCATCATGGGTCTGTCGCCGGGCAAGATCGTCAGCGAATATGGCCGTACCATCAAGCTCTGTGCGTATTCGCTGATCACGATCTCGGCGATGCTCGCGATCGGTACGCTGACCCGGCTGTCCGGCATCGACGCGACGCTCGGTCTCGCGTTCGCGGCAACCGGTGTGCTCTATCCCTTCTTCGGCACGCTGCTGGGCTGGCTCGGCGTGGCGCTGACGGGATCCGACACCGCTTCGAACATCCTGTTCGGCAATCTGCAGAAGATCACGTCGCAGCAATTGGGGCTTTCGCCGATCCTGATGGCTGCGGCGAATTCATCCGGCGGCGTCATGGGCAAGATGATCGACGCGCAGTCGATTGTCGTCGCTTCGACCGCTACCAACTGGTTCGGGCACGAGGGCACGATCCTGCGCTTCGTGTTCAAGCACTCGATCGCGCTGGCGTGCCTGGTCGGCCTGTTTGTCATGCTGCAGGCCTATGTCTATCCGTTCACGGAGATGGTGCTGAAATAACAGCCCGGACCCGGACGAAACGCGCGAAAATCCCCGCGACCAACGTCGCGGGGATTGGCTTTCTGCAGCCGAGAATTGTTGCGGATACCGATCTGGCCAAGGCGGCGCTCGCGTATTACAAGGCGGCCTCCGAACGCGGGGAAATACGAGAGACTGCATGTGGTCGGTGACAGGATTTTCGAGACGGGCCGCCGCGGTGCTGATGCTGGGCGTGCTCGCCGCCATCGCCAACCCGGTCCGCGCCGATGACGAATTTCCGTTCGGGTTCGAACTGACGCTGGATGCGGCCCATCAGCCGGGCTCGAAGCGGGTGCCGCGGCTCGAGATCGGCGACAGCGGTGAGGCGACGCTCGGTCTGTGGTGCAAGGACGCCAAGGGTCAGTTTTCCGTCGCAGGCAATACCGTGATCTTTGTTCCCGGTCCGGTCGAGGACCACGACTGCTCGCCTGAGCAGGCGGAAGCCGACGATCAACTGGTCACCGCCTTGAGCGAGGCTACCAGCTGGAAGCGGGAGGGCGATTTCATTTCGTTCATCGGAACCAAATCGCTGCGTTTCCACCTCAACACCAATTAGGGCGCCGAAGGCGGCGTTCGATGGACCGGGCCAATTTCATGTCTGGCGGTTCGCCAGCATCCTGGCGCGGATTTCGGATTTCAGCACCTTGCCGACTTTGGAGCGCGGCAGGTCGTCCCAGACTTCAATCTGCTTCGGCGTCTTGACGCTTCCAATCCGCTGCTTCACGAACATCGATACTGCGGCGACGTCGACGCTGCGCCCTGGTCTCGGTTGCACCACGGCGACAACGCGTTCGCCCCACTTCTCGTCCGGCAAGCCGATCACGGCACAATCCTGGATGGTTTCGTGGGCCTGGAGCGCGTTCTCGACTTCGACGGAATAGACGTTGAAGCCACCGGTAATGATCATGTCTTTGGCGCGATCGACGATGTAAAGGAAATTGTCCGGGTCCAGATAGCCGATATCGCCGGTGTGGTGCCAGCCGTGTACGGAGGCCTCGGCTGTCGCTTCTGCGTTCTTGTAGTAACCATCCATCACCAGCGATCCGCGAACGACAATTTCGCCGCGTTCTCCTGCCGGCATCAAATTGCCGTTGCCATCCATGATGCCGACCCGAACCAGCGGCCCCACGCGACCCGCCGACGACAAACGCCCGGTCGCGATCGAGCCGTCGGGATTGTAGTGGTCCTCGGGCGGCATCATCGAGATCATCATCGGGGCCTCGGTCTGCCCAAAGAGCTGGGCCATCGGGCCGATCCTTTGCAGCGCCTCGCTCAGGCGCGCCGCCGAAATCGGGGCCGCGCCGTACCAGAAGCATTGCAGCGAGCCGAGGTCAGCGCTGTCGAGCTTCGGATGATCCAGCAGCATGTAGATGACGGTTGGCGGAAGAAATGTGTGCGTGACCCGGTAACGTGCGATCAGGTCGAGGAATTCGCCGATGTCGGGATGATGCATGATCACCACCCTGCCGCCGAGTGTCATGATGGGAAAGCACAACACCCCGGCAGCATGCGTCAGTGGCGCGAGCGCAAGATAGGTCGGGCGCCCCTTGAACGGATAGCCCATCAGGGTCAACGCCGTCATCGTTTCGATGTTGCGGCCCGAGAGCATCACGCCTTTTGGTTTGCCAGTCGTCCCGCCGGTGCCGGGTATCAGCGCGAGGTCATCGACGGGTTCGCGCTCGAACGGTTCGACGTCGACATCGGCAAGCCAGCGCTGGAACGACGGCGCGAAGGGCATATCGCTGTCGAGACATACGAGTTGGCGCAGCTTGGGCAGATCAGGCCTTATCTTGTCGACCATCGCTGCGAAGTCGCTGTGAAACAGTAGCAGGCTGCAATCGAACGCATCCAGGATGAACTGGTTTTCCGCGGCTTCGTTGCGCGGGTTGATCGGACACCAGACCGCGCCGGCGCGCGAAATGCCAAACACGCAGGCAAACGCGATCGGATCATTGCCGGACAGGATCGCGACCTTATCGCCTGGGGCAACGCCGGAATCGGCGAGGCCGTGAGCGATTCGATAGCTCAGGCGCTGCATGTCGCCATAGCTCAGGTCCTTTCCGTCCATGGTCAGGCATGGAGCATCGGCACCCAGCGAGGCGCCCTTATCCAGATAGTCGACAAGCCGCACGGACGACCTCCCGGGAACAAGGCGGGTGGCGCGCTCGTGCACGCCACCCGGTTGCATCAATTGTGAACGGTCAGAATCGGGTTCATCACCAGTCCGAAGCTTCGCAACTGACCCAGCAGTTCCCGGTGTCCGAAAGCCTGGCAGGCGGACGCAAAACCAACCTTCCTGGGAGCCGTCTGGAGCAGCGAGAAAGCGGCGTAGGCCTGCAGCATTCCGGTCTGCTTGTAGTTGCAATTGCCGTGGATCACGCAATGGGCACGGCCAAGCGGTCCCGATGCATAGACGGAGTCGATCGAGGTGTTGATGCGTGGATTCTCGCGCGGCGGCATGGTTGCCTGCAGCGTGGCCGCGATGTCGGCCAGCGCCTTCTCCTGCTGGTCGGGCGGCAGCGGCTTGATCTTCTCCTTCACCATCTCCTGGGTTTGCACCACGCCCAGCATCACGTCGCGCTGCATGACGCCGCCGAGCACCCTGCAGTTGGACACGCGCGGATCGTTCTTGAACCAGACCGGGTGCGCAGTGCCGCCCCACGGCACGGCGATGGCGCCCTCGTGCTGCCCCGGAACGTTGACCTCGAAATTGGCGGTGACATCCCATTCAACAAATTTGTTCTGGACGAGATAGTACCAATTCGCCTTGAGAATGGTGAAGATCGTCTGCGTCGAGGCATAGGTCGGGAACCCCTTCCACAGGACCAGGATGTCGAGGGTGTCGAGGCCGGGCGTTTCGAGGCACAGGTTCGCTGCGATCTCTCCCGTTGTGTACATCTGCGCGACGTTGGGCGCGAGCAGCAATCCCTTGCCCGCGAATTTTGTCCCCCAGCGCTCCTGCGCCAGCAGCACCCAGTCCTGTTCGCCGGTCGTGTCCGTATAGTGACAGCCGGCCGCCAGACAGGCCTCGACGACTTCCGGGCCATACTTGATAAACGGGCCAACCATATTGCTGACGACCTGTGCGCCCTTGAACAGCCTGGTCAGTGCTTCGACACTGTGTTCGACCTCGGCAACTTCGTAGTCGGCGGTTTCGATGCCGGGAATTTTTTCGATGACGGCCTTGACCTTGGCCGCATCGCGTCCGGCGGCGATGAAGGGAATGTTGTATTCCCGCAGATATTCGCAAACCAGACGCCCGGTGTAGCCAGAGACGCCATAGACAATCACAGGCCTTTTTTCGCTCATCTTCATATCCTCCCGAATTTCTGTTGGTTGCGTTTGACGATTTACATGCCCATGCCGCCGTCGACCGGCAGGCCGGCTCCAGTGATGAAGCGCGCCTCATGGGAGCAAAGGAAAACAGCAGCGTCGGCCATGTCGCCGACCTCGCCCAACCGGCCAAGCGGGGTCTGCTCGATCACCGAGGCGACGGCGGCGCCGGCGTCCGGTGCCAGTCCTGCGGCGACGATGTCGTTGGCGAGCTGCATGCCCATATCGGTCGGGACCAGCCCGGGATAGAGACAGTTGACCCGCACGCCGTAGCCAAGCTTGCCCGCTTCCATCGCGGCAATCCGCGTCATGCGGTCAACAGCCGATTTGGTGCCGGAATAGCCGGCAATGGCAGGGAATGCGATCGTGGCCGCGACTGAGGCGATATTGACGATGGCGCCGCCGGCGCCGGCACCACCGCCAGGTCGCATCGCGCGAAACGCATGTTTCATGCCGAGACCGGTGCCGACGATGTTGACGTCGCACATCCGGCGCAGGTCCTCTGCCTTGAGATCGACGACGAGCGAGGTTATCTCGATACCTGCATTGTTGATCAGGATATCGTAGCCGCCGAGCGTGGCGATGGTGGCTGCGACAGCTTTTTCCCATTGCGCATCGTCGGTGACGTTCAGTTCCACAAAGCCGGTCTTGGCACCTCCCTTGGCGAGGCGGCCGGCGGTTTGCTTACCGAGATCGGCGAGGATGTCGCCGATCATGACGGACGCTCCGGCATTGGTAAGCGCCTCTGCGATCGCAGCGCCGATGCCTCGCGCGCCACCCGTGACCAGAGCCTTGCGGCCCGCCAGACTTTTGCCACTCATCGTATTCCTCCCTGGTGATTTTCATTGAAGTGACGCGTCGTGCCCGCCGGTTTGCTGGCCGGTCGGAATCAACGCTGCCGGTGTGCTGTTTGCTGTTCCTCCCCGTGCGCAGCTTCTTCGGCTGCGGATCTCGAGAACTTGACACTTGCCCAAGAATGTCTTGACGATTGTCCAAAATCTATACACTTGTCAAGTAATCCTTGACTGCGGGGGCCGAGGATGTTTTCGCAGGACGCGCTTCGGAGCATTCTTGCTGCCGGTGGCGCGGTGATTCGGAGTGAAGGCGTGCGCAGGGAATCGGGAGTGACACAGCGGAAACCTGAAATCGCGAGACGGCCGATGCGGCCCTCGGATCGAGTCGAGCGCGCGCGTGTCGACAAATTCAGTGCGCGACGAATTGAACTTGCCGAGGCGGCGCTCGAGACCCTGGCCGAACTCGGCTATGCGAGGACCAGCCTGCGCGAGATCGCGCAGAAGTCCGAGTTTACGCACGGCGTGCTGCACTATTATTTCAGCGACAAGGTCGACCTGATCTGCTGCTGTGTTCGTCACTACAAGGCGAAGTGCGTCACGCGCTACGACCAGATCACGTCGGCGGCGCAAAGCCGCGACGAGCTGATGAAGGGCTTTCTGGAAAAGCTTGGCGAAACGGTTCGCGACGAGGCTCGGATGCATCGCCTCTGGTACGACCTGCGTTCGCAGTCGCTGTTTGAAGAGGCCTTTCGCGACGACGTCGCGGAGATCGACAAGAGTCTCGAAGACATGGTGTGGCGCATCGCATCCCGCTTTGCCGCGCTTGGCGGCCGACAACCCGTCATCTCCAGGGGCGCCCTTTATGCGCTGTTTGACGGGCTGTTCCAGCGATGCCTGCTGCGGCATCTCTCGGGCGATCGCAAGGCGATTCCCGACCTGCGGGAAGAAGTGGAACGTCTTCTCCCAACCGTTGCATAGCGGCCGGCGGCCGGTCGCAGCAATCTCAGCTCTCGCCCAGGATCAGGTCGGCGCATGCGCCGCCGGACTGCACGACGCCGGAATAGCCGCCGAATCCGGCATAGGCCGACGCCAGGTAGAGTCCCGGCACCACCGTGCGGGGCGAGCGCCTGGGGATCCGCCGCGGCGAGGGCGGCACCGGTGCGAACCCGTAGACCGCGCCGTGGGGCGCATTGAGATACTGGCGGACCGACAGCGCGGTATGCCACGACCGCCCTGGCGAGGCCCGGATAGAGCGAGGTGAGGTAGCGAATGATCGCCTGTTGCCAGCGCCCGCGCTTCTCGCGATAGGCGTCCATGTCCGAACTGTCCCAGTTCGACAACAGGTCGGGTCCGATGATCGAAAGCACATAGGGCGGGGCGGGAACGCCGGAATCGATCGCGGCATAATCCGCCACCGACATTGGCGGAACGCGCTCGCCAGGCTCCGCCGCCATCAGCGCGGCGCCTTGTGCATAGTCGGACAGCCGCTTCATCCAGGGCGGCAGCAATTGCGTGGAATAATGGGCAATGCCGAATTCGCGCGGCGGCTTCGACAGGCCCAGCGTCAGCGCAAACAGCGAGGCGGATGGCGTCATTGGGGCATAGCTTGCGGTGAGCTTGGCTGCCGCGGCCGCCGGCATCAACGGCTCGAGCGCCGCCGGCGCGGCGTTGCTGACGATCCGCAGGGTTTCGACGACCTGCGGATCGCTGCCATCCTTCGCCGTATGCGTCACGGTGCTGGCGCGGCCCTGTGGGTCGAGGGCAATGCCGCCGACGATCCGGCGCACCAGCACCTCGCCGCCGGCGATCCGGACGGCGCGGGCGAGTGCGCTGGATAGCCGTTGCGAACCGCCCTGCACAAAGCGGACGCCGCTCAGCAAATAGCTTCCCTGCGCCATTGCAAAGAACGGCCACCACAGCGTGGCCGGGTCATCGTGGTAATACGAGAGATTGGCGGTCAGCGCGCATTTGATGGCTTCGTCGTCGCCGAACAATTGATCGAGCTTTCGCGACAGCGACAGCCGCCGGTCGCGGACCGCGGGAACCAGATTCTGCAGCGCGGCCATGCTTTCGCGCGGATTTTTGAAGGCCCCTCCTTGTTGCGAAAGCGTCCCCGCAGCCAACGCAATGCGCTCCATTTCTCCGAGCAATTGCTCGATACCGGCGCGGGCCTGTGGAAAGCGACCGCCCAGCGCGCGCCGCGCCGCGTCGAAATCGTCCGGCATCACAAACGGCCGGTCGAGCGGGCCGCCGCGGGCCTGGTAAAAGGCGCCGGCCGGAATCCATTGTACGGCGTCGATGACGCCGGCCCGGGTCAGCACGCGGTGTTTGGGATCGCGAGGATCGTGCGGATTGCTGGTTTCGTGCAACGAGCCTTCCACGAACAGGTCGCCCGATTTGTAGCTCGATGCCGCGCCGCCGACCGAGTTGCTGCGCTCGATGACGAGAACCTTGCGTCCCGCGCGCGCGAGGATCGCGCCGGCCGTCAAGCCTCCGAGGCCGGCGCCGATCACCACTACGTCATAGCGCGCCATCAACGAGGAAGCCCTGAAAGTCCTTGTCCGGATATCACCCGTTCATTGCCGCTGCGGCGCTGCATGTCAAATGCGCCGATGGCATGGACAGGGTGCGCCGGCCTTATTTCCAGGCGGACTTGTCCACGTCCCAGCGCTGGCCCCGGAATTCCCTCGCCAGCGCGTCGACTGAGCCGTTGTCGTCGCTCGGGTCGGTTTCCTCGTCGCCGGTGGATTCGTCGATCAAATTGAGCCTCGGACCGGCGGCCTCGTCCGCCGTCGAGATCACGGGATTGCTGATCCACAGCATCAGCCGGTCGGAAGCGCCGGGCCGGTCCGCTGCGACCAGCGCGGTCACCTCGATCGTGTCGGTGAGGTCGAGCGACGGATAGAGGTCGCTGGGGCGCTTGAAGGTCAATTTCAGCTTGCCGGTGCTGCTGTTCCATGCCGACGATGATGATTTCGCCGACAGGGTTTTTGTCAGCACCCTGGCGACGGTGGCGGCGAGCCGGTCCTTGTTGAGCCTGTCGCCGTCGCGCCAGTCGGCCGCCGGAAAACGGATGGTGCGCTCCATATCCACGATGCCGCTGGTCCACCCTGCGGAAACCACGCCGGGCGTCGATTTGGCTGTCGCGATCAGCGCGGCGGCGCGCTCCGGATCGACGGTGATGCCGATCGTCTGCTGGCCGGCGCGCAGGGCATCGCAGCCAATGGTGAGACCGCCAAGCGCAATCTCGACGTCCTGTCCCCGCAGTCCCTTCAGGAAGTCCGAGGCTGCATCGAGCTTGACCCTGACGCCGACCGATTCGGGAGAAACCTCGGTAAAATCCTTCGGCGCGGCGGTGAGGCCGTCATCGGTGGCCTGGTTGTCCAGGAATTCCTTTTCGCTGAGATCGGAATTGTCCGACGATGTCACTTCCGTCACGGTCTGGCCGACGCTGATCTCGCCCTTGAATTCGAAGGTATCGCCGGTCGGCCGGCGCGTCAGCTTCACGCTCACCGGCAGCTTGTCGCCAAGGCTCTGGGTCGTGCCGGTCAGGGTCGGGCCGTTCACCGCAAGATTGACGACAAAGCGGTCCTTGCGATCCGAGCCCTTCGCGACCGGGTAGCAGACGTCGAGCACCGCGGAGGTGACGGTCTTGCCCTGACGGGTTTCCTTGAGGATGACGTCGGCATTGCCGTTCATCAGCCCGTCGATGGAGGTGAAATAGCGGGTTTCGCTGGCGCCAGGCGCAGCCTTCGGCGACAGCTTCATGTCGGCCAGCGCAAGCCCCGACGAGATCCCCATCACCAGGCCGACCAGACAGAACAGCAGCGCGCGCATGGGGGATTCCTCGAACGATAGAACCGGATGGTGTCGTCAAGCTCGGGCGACGCCGGCCGATTCGGCAGCCTGACGTTCACTAGCAAACCTTGCTACGGTTGACCAAAAACAAGGCCGCCCGGAGGCGTTGCCCGCGTCTCGAAGCATGAGTTTGTGCAATAAGGCGGCGGCGGTCAGGCCAGCACGCCCATGATGTCGGACTCCTTACATGATCAGGAGTTCCTCGCCGTCGCGCTGACCTCGGTGCCCGACCATTTGCCGAGCAGGACGCGGTCGCCGACCTTGACCACAACACGGTCATGTAGCGGACGAAATTTGGCTCACGGGTCCTTCTGGAAGCTTGGTGTTCAGGTGGTTCGCCATCGAAACGGCCCGGAATGCGGCCGTATTCGACACCCCAGGAAGCAGAACGGTTCGCATAGCAATCGCGCTCTCGGAGTGCTAATTGTGCGCCCGGAAATATGGCTTGGCGTCGATCCTGTCAAGCAAACCGGGGTTAAGCCCTTGGTGAGGCGGATATAGGATGGTGATCGAAACCAAATCGGAGCAGCCACGTAATCCGTTTGACGTGATTGCTCCGACAACGGTTTTGCGCTTGGCTGCAAGACGGGTGCGGCCACGAATTTGTTCGGGGGAAAACCATGATCCGGTCAGTTAGCGCGCGAACGGTTGCCAATCTCGGGGTCGCCTCGGCGCTCACGATATTCCTGGCAGCGTGCGGGAGCATGAGCCTCACCTCATCGTCGCCCACCGCCGCCCCGGAACCCGGCGTCGCGCCGGAAATGCCGGCCTCGATCCGCGCCGACGAGATCGTCGGCCGCTGGGGCCTTGCGTCGTATCAGGACCCGAAGGACCGTGTGCGCACCGAAGCTGCCGCACGCGCGCAGTGCAAGCAGCCTTATGTGATCGGGGCTGGTTCCGCCGGCGGGGTGGTCATGCATCTGGCCGACCAGGCTACGCCGCAGGAACTGCGACTGAAGGGCAGCCCGGGCGGCAAGAACTATATCGGTCCGCCCGGACCGGCTGGCGGCGAGCAGGACCGCGAGATCGTTTCGTTCGACGGGCGTGTCCTGATCACGCGCTTCATCGACCCCGATGCGGCAACCCGTTACGGCAATATGGTCTACGTGCGCTGCGGGGCCCGCGCCTGACCGGTCGAGCCTCCTGGCGTCGCCAGCGAGGCCCACAGCAGTCGAAATCAGTCAAACAGCGCGTCGATGTCGTCCTGCGAGGCATGGCCGGCGTCGTCGGCGAACTTCGGACCGTTCAGCAGCCGCTCGTCGCCTTCGCGGCCGTCGACGATCGACGGCGCGTGTGACTTGATCGCGTCGATGCCACCCCAGATCTCCATCATCACCGTGATGTGGTTCTCGATGAACTTCATCGTGGTCATCACCTTCTTGATGCGCTGACCGGTCAGATCCTGGAAGTTGCAGGCCTCGAAGATCGAAACGACGCGCTCCTGGATTTCCTCGCTGAGCAGCTTCTGCTGATCGGGCGAGTTCACCTTTGTCAGCGCGCTGGCTGCCTGGTCGATCGACTCGGCGGCTTCCAGAATCTGCTGCGTCGCTTCCTCGGTGCCGCCGACCACGGCGCCGAGTTCGCCATTGACCCTGGCCATTTCCTCGCCGTTGAAGCTCTTGCCGTGGAGCACGGCGATTTCCCGCTTGGTCCGGCTGATCGCATCATGGATCAGGTCGAGTTCGACCTTGAGCTTTTCGCACTGTGCGATCTGGGCGCGGTAGGTTTCGAGCAGCGCCAGGGCGTCGGCGACCTCTTGCTCCGAGACCACATCGCCGGCGATCCCGCTTGCCGCGTTGCGGACCGGAGCGGCCATCTGGCTGCGGATGGCCCGCAATTCGTTCATGATTTCCTGGTGCATGGGACCAACCTCGCCGTCCATCATTGCGAGTGGCGGCAGGTCGCCTGCGAACGCTTCTTCGATACGAAAACGTCTGCGCTGATTCGGCATGAGGTCTTTCCCGATCTTCACCTTTGCCGTTCTAGACCGATGCGATTTAACAACGGGTTCACGGCCAAACCCGCGGCGAAGCGGCCGCGCCGCGCCCGACATACCAGCGATTAACCATGCGGCGGCTGCATTCACCGAAAATAAACGCTGCCGGACAAAACCCCGCGCGGCTGACGACGTGGTGAATCCAAACGGCGTTTCCGTTTACCAAACCGATGCGGTTTTGATCTCTATTGGCCGGGTGCAACGGCGCCGCCCAGGCGCTGCCACGACGAAATAGTACAGAGTACGTCGATGTCCAGGAAAACCTCCCTTGCGCTGCTCGCCGGCGCGTCCTTTCTCGCTGCCGCAACTCATCCCGCCGCCGCGATCGATGCGGCCTCTCAGGAGCCGCGGGTGATCTTCGCCGATCAGCCGCCGCAGCCCGCGGCCCCGGTCCGCACCGCCTATGCCGAGCGCTCCAACATGGGCGGCGGCTTCATCGAGTTCCTGTTCGGTGACGGTCAGCAGCAGGCCGGCCGCTACCCGCAGCAGCCGATGTATCAGCAGCAGCCGTCCTACGAATCGCGGCGCCCGCTGTTTCCACAGGCCGAGCCGCAGCAATCAATGCCGGAGCCGGAACAGGCCAGCGATCCGAGGCAGCGCCCGTTCGATCCGAAATACGAGAAGCAGCTCGTCGAATATCACGGCAAGGAAAGCCCCGGCACGATCGTCATCGATACGCCGAACAAGTTCCTGTTCCTGGTGCAGGGCGACGGCAAGGCGCTGCGCTACGGCATCGGCGTCGGCAAACCGGGATTCGCCTGGTCGGGTGTGAAGACGATCTCGGCCAAGAGGGAATGGCCGGACTGGACGCCGCCGGCGGAAATGCTGGTGCGCCGTCCTGACCTGCCGCGTCACATGGAAGGCGGTCCGCAGAATCCGCTGGGTGCGCGCGCGATGTATCTGGGCTCCTCGCTCTATCGCATCCACGGCTCCAACGAGCCCTGGACGATCGGCACCAACGTGTCGTCCGGCTGCATCCGGATGCGCAATCAGGACGTGATCGACCTGTATAGCCGGGTCAATGTCGGCGCCCGGGTCGTCGTGATCTGAAATGGCGAGTTGCCTGAAACAACAACGGCCGCTGCTGTGAGCGGCCGTTGTTGCTGACAGGCGTCGATCGGTCAGGCGTAGTCGCTGTCGCCGTCGCCGCCGAAATCATCCGAATCCGAATCCATATCGTCCTGGTCGCTGTCGTCGTTCGAGGTGTCGTCGTTCGAGGCCTGGTCGAACAGTCCGGCGCGCGAATTGTCGTCGGCGCGATCCTGCGATGACGAGTTGATATCGTTGATGCCGGCGTCGCGCGAGAGATTGCTGCCGGATTGATCGCTCGACGGATTTTGGCCTGCGGTCCGGTTGCCGCCGATCCCGGTGGCATCGGCGAAGCTCTGATGGCTGCCGCCCATCATCGAGCGGATGCTGTTGAGCAGCAGCGAGCCACCGATCACGCCGGCCGCCGAAGCCGCTGCGGTCCCGAGAAAGGAACCGCCGCTTCCGCCGAGGGGCGACTGCGGCGCGCCGTAGGATTGGCCGTAAGGTGGCTCGTTATAGTGCCCTTGCGGCTGGCCCTGCTGCAGCACCTGGCCGCTGTTCCATACCGGGCGGCCTGTTTCCGGCGGGGGGACGTTGGGCACCGAACCGTGCGACTGGCTCTGCCCGAAGATCGTTTCCCGCATCGAATCGAGAAAGCCGCCGGATTGATTCGGCTCTGGCGCGGCTGCGGCCTCCAGTTCCTGGATGCGGCTGTCGGCGCGCCTGAGCGCCTCGTCCTGCACCAGAACGGTCTGCACCAGCCCGTAAACCGCATTAGGGGCGGTGTGCAGGCCTTGCGCAATCGCGGCGACCGCGTTCGGATCGCGTGGCGTGTTCTCCAGCTTCGCGAGCCGGT